>Ga0335073_10003574_pt1 | contig 21690 bp, 17 predicted proteins | sample Lox_Sample_22_FD_207093 | JGI IMG/M metagenome (GOLD analysis project Ga0335073, IMG submission 207093) | Soil microbial communities from Loxahatchee National Wildlife Refuge, Florida, United States - Lox_Sample_2.2 | ecosystem: Environmental > Terrestrial > Soil > Wetlands | place: USA...
ACCGGAATTGGCCCGCCGCCTGCACGTGGAGTTTTTCCCACACGTGGCCAAGCACGCGCGCCGGACGGTCAACCCGCCGCCCGAGACCTGGGCGGCGTTCGGCCCGTCGCCGAAAGGTTACAAACGGTACGGATATTTGGCGCTTTGCATCTCGGGCGCCGGGCTGCATGCACGAGCGGTAGTCAAAGCGGAAGCCGATAACCGTCCCGAAATGGGACAGAAGGTAGCAGCGCGTACCACGCAACTGATCAAGGATTTCAAAGGCACGAAAATCGCGGCTTACGGCAAATGGGATTTCAGCGAACTGCCCACCCCGGAACCAGCCGGCAAAGAATTTTTTACTTCGTTAGCAGAGGCCTTGGGCAAAAAGACTGGCGGAATCGACGTGGGCTTCGGGTGGAATCTTAAGCAGGCGATCAAGCTCGACCGCGCCGAATTGCTCGACGCGTTTCGCGAGCTTGAGCCGCTCTATCGCGTGATACGGTCGGTCTGACGGCAGACTCCATGGAGGAATAGTTTGGCCGGAAGTGTTGTGATCCTGGGCGCAGGCGCGTGGGGGAGCGCGCTGGCGATAACCCTCGCGCGCGGCGGTCACGACGTTACCCTGTGCCCTCGCCGGATTGGACATTGCGCCGATTTAAAGGACGCTGGCGAAAATAGCGCTTATCTACCTGGGGTCATGCTGCCAGCGTCGCTACGCCTGAGCGCAGACTGGCCGAGCGCTTTGCACGAGGCGGGAATTGTCGTGATGGCGATCCCGTCGCGCTATGCGCGCGCTACGCTCGCGCCGGTGGCCGAGGCGATTCCGCGAGCGGCGACGATCGTGAGCGTGACCAAGGGCATCGAGCGCGAATCGCTGATGACAATGACGCAAATGATCGCTGATTTGACCGGGCGCGAGACGGGAATCGCGGCTCTATCCGGTCCGGGGTTTGCTGCCGAGATCGCCCGGGGCAAACCGGCCGCATTGGTAGCGGCTGCGCACGACGACCGCATTGCGGCGGATGTGCGCGACCAATTCGCTGTACGGCCGCTGCGGGTTTATAGCAGCAACGACGTTGTCGGTGTCGAGTTGGGCGGAACAGTCAAAAACATTATCGCGATCGCAGCCGGAATCAGCGATGGTTTGGAATTGGGATCGAGCGCACGGGCCGCGCTGATCACGCGGGGGCTGGCGGAAATGAGGCGGCTTGCTATCGCGGCGGGCGCCCGGCGCGAGACGCTGTCGGGATTAGCGGGACTCGGTGATATGATTCTCACCTGCTGCGGCGAACTCTCGCGCAATCGCGCACTGGGACTTGCGATTGCGCGCGGTCAGCCGCCGACACCGCTAGAATCAGCCCATCCGGTGGCTGAGGGGATGGTGAATGCGCAGGCAATCAGTGCATTGGCAGAACGATTGCACGTGGAAGTGCCGATCGTTGCGGCAATTAACCGGATTCTGTATGAAGGAGCACCGATAATTGCGATGATCGACGAACTCTTGAGCCGCCAGCTCAAGGCCGAATTTTAACCCAGGGGGGTGTGGCTTCGAACGCACGCGGGAGCGAAGCTGCTAGTCCAGGTCGTCTAAAGAATCTGAGGATAACGAAGAGAAATAATGCCGAATAAGGGAATCTGTAAGACGAGTGATTGTGAGCGTGAGGTAATAGCAAAAGGCTATTGCCGTAAGCATTACCGGCTGTGGCAACAAGGCGAAATGCCGAAGCCGAGATACAAGGTCTGCACCTTCGAGAAATGCCGTAAGCAGCGCTTCAAGGGCAGCCTGTGCGAAGAGCATTGGGTAGCCAAGCACGGCAAGAAGGCCGAGGCTGCAGAGGCACCGGCGGCGGCAAGCGCCTGAAGTCATCCGGGGCAGTGATCGGCTGAAGGTGTGCCATACTAATCAAAACGCTATATAGACCATTATAGCCTGTCAAAGAGCCACCACCGACATACTAGGGAAAGCAGATGGCCAAGTTGATCGTTTCGGGCGCCGGTGGCCGGATGGGCCGCCTGATCGTGTCAATCATCCTCGCTGATCATGAGCATCAACTGGCCGGGGCGCTTGAGGCCAAAGGCGCGCCAACCGTCGGCAAAGATGCTGGCGAAGTGGCGGGTATCGGTCCGTCGGGAGTGATCATTACGGATGACTACGCCACACTCGCCCACCCCGATACGGTGACGCTCGATTTCACGAGCGCGGAAGCTTCGTTGGGCCACCTGGAAATTGCCGCCACCAATGGGGCAGCGATCGTGATCGGCTCGACCGGATTCACGCCATCAATGGAAGCGCGTGCGGCGGAACTGGCATCACGGACGCGAAGCGTGATAGCGCCTAACATGAGTATCGGCGTGAACGTGCTGATGAAGATCAGTGCGGAGGTGGCAAAAATTCTTCGGAATTTCGACGCCGAAGTGCTTGAGATTCATCATCGAACCAAAGTTGATGCGCCAAGCGGCACGGCGCTTGCCCTAGGCCGAGTAATCGCTGAGGCTCGCGGGGTAGATCTTCGGACGAACGCGGTTTTCGGGCGCGAAGGGATCACAGGAGTGCGGCCAACCGATCAGATCGCCGTACTGGGTCTACGCGCTGGTGACGCCGTGGGTGATCATACGGTAATTTTCGGCGGCCAAGGTGAGCGGCTCGAATTAACCCATCGCGCGCAGAGCCGGGAGGCGCTCGCACGCGGAGCCTTGCGGGCGGCGGCATGGGTGGAGCATCAGCCTAACGGTGTCTACACGATGCGCGAGGTGCTCGGCCTCTAGAGCCTCGGCCCGGTCGGCCGCAACAAGGGGGCGATGGCAGATCCTAATCCAACAATAAAATCTCATGCTCTCCGAAACCCTGCAGTCCGGCCTCCAGCGTTACGCTATCGGGAGCAAGGTTCGTGCGCTGCGGCTCCGCAAGAAAATAGGACTGGTGGAACTCGGGCGCCATACGGGGCTTTCGGCTGCGCTGCTATCAAAGATCGAACGTGGGCGGCTGTTTCCCACGCTGCCGACACTTCTCAGGATAGCGCTGGTGTTCAACGTGAGCTTGGGGCATTTTTTCGCGGAAGAGATCGGCGATCATCTGAGCTTGATCCGGCGTGACGAGCGGTTGAGCTTTGACGAGACTTTGGGTAGCGACAAAGCCGTTTACAGCTTCGAATGCCTCGATTTCAAAGCAAAAGACCGCAAAATGCAGGTCTTCCACGCGCGCTTTCTCAGCAAAGACGGCGAGCGCCTGCTAACTCATCAGCACGACGGCTTCGAGTTCATCTACCAAATGACTGGAATACTAAAGCTCTCGGTCGGTGATGAGGTCAGTACGTTGCGGCGCGGTGACACGGTTCATTTCGACTCGACCCTCAAGCATGGGTACCAAAGCCTTGGGACAATGCCGTGCATGGCGATCGTGATGGTTACGCCTTAAGCGAAGAGAAAAGCCGGATGGGCGTAACCCATCCGACCGTCAGCTAATCTCTAGAAATTAGTCAAATCGCCGCGCCTCAATGATGAGTGCCAGCGGTTGCTGGACGATCAATGTGCCCTTCGGTACGCAAGGCCACCCAGCGCTCGCGGATGCGCGGAACGACGCGTGGATGACGAATCTCATAGAAGGCGATTATGGCAGCCAGCGCCGTGACGTTCCCGCCAACAATATTCCACCACCCGATCTCCTGCATCGCACTCTGCGCTAGAAAAGTTACGAAAGCCGCGAAGCATAGCTCGAACCATACGAAGAGGACGAGCGTGCCGAGAGCGAGTAGTGGTTCATACTCGGACGCGGCCATCGTAATCGAAGCGGCGATGCCGAACATAATAAATGCGAAAAAGTGCAGGACTGTGTAGCCGAGGACAAGTGCGGCGGTGACAGCGAAGCCCTGCGGCTCAGCCATGCCGTTGAAGATGATCGCGCCGAGCAGAGCCGGAGTGCGGAACGGATGGCCGATAGCGACGTCGTAAATCAGGAACCACACGGCCACGATCAAACCGCCCATGAGACCAGCAAGAACGCCTTCGCGCACGACAGCAGTCCAAGGGCCGAAGAGATTTTCAGCCAGCGCCGGATGCCGCCACAAGAAAAAGGTAAGCATCGCCGCGGTCGCCAGCAGATTGCCGCTCATGCCTTTCCAGATACTCACAGCGGCTTGAGCGGCTGGTCCGAGCAAGATGATCAGCGCGATAAAAAAGACCTCAAAGCCGATGGTGAAAATCAGGAGCGTCCCGAACATCTCGGGATGGTCTTCGGAGGCATCGATGAGCAAGGCGCCGATGATGCCGATTACGATAAAGGCGAGAAAGTGGACGATTGTGTATTCGGTCACGAGGGTCCATGCGATGGTGGTCACGACCGGCTGCCGGACGCCGTGAAGAAGCGCCGCAGAAAGAATCGCGGGGGTTTCCAGCGGATGGCCTTGCGCAGCGTCAAAGATAAAAAACCAAGCGGCAATTACGAACCCGCCGATCAGGCCCGCGATTGCGCCATCTGTAATGATTCGAGTTCTCGATTGCCGCATACAACATTCCTCCAAGGTTTGTCTATTCGTGCGGGCCAAGGAGCCGGTTATCGAGGATATGGTAACCGTTCGGTCCGCGCGTTGGCGGAGCCGGCCGAGGATGAAGGGGAGTTCCGGCCCTGGCATCCTCTTCTCCAGCTATAAGCCCACCAGACCAAATAAACAAGATTTACTTATAAATCACTGACACGCGCGCTAACGCGTATTCCGTCTTGACGCCGGATTTACGGACGCAAACGGTAACCGCATAGCCGCTATCGCGGACCTATGGTGAGGTTAGAGTTGGGAAGATTCGAAAGAAAACGAAGGATGAGGATTAGACGGTCGGGCGGAGCACGTGTACCGGGGCTGGAGTCTGACGATTGATGGCCGGCACCTCGCTATCCTCACGCATCGCCCAACGGAAGAAGATGCCCGTGAAGATGAACATGATGTAGACGCCCTGCCCTATCCACATAATCAGCCCGCCCAGCACTTGATCAGCCATCGGGGTGAGCCCGAATGGATGGGGGCTGATGTCGTAATAGATGTAGAGCACCGACTCCGCCATCGTGATTGGCGCAGCGACGGCGGTCATCGGAATCATCAGCATAAACAGGTAAAGAATCTGTACCGGATAGGAAAGGCGGGGATATTCCGGCAACGGGCTCAGGAGCGGCCACCAGAGCAAGACGCCGACAATGAGCAATATCGTGTGGATACCGCCGTAAAATTGCTGAGCGTGACAGACACGATCGCAGACAGCGGGATAATGGATCAGCGTGAAGGTGGCGGCAAACAGGAGAAACGCTATGATCGGACGGGTAATCACCCGCGCGAATGGCTCAATGAAGCGATTGGTCAATACCGGCCGCACCATCCAAGCCGGCATCCCAAGTAGAAAGAGCGGAGGGAACACAAATGCGATCAGCATTTGCTGAAAAATATATGCAGCGAAGAAACGACCGCGCGCGAATTCGTCAATGGGACCGGTGAGGGTGAGGAACAGCGCGATAAGCGAGCAGCTGAATGCCAGACTCTGCCGGGGCGTCGGGCGGCGACCCATCAGCACGATCGCGCCGATATAAACGAGCGCTATAGCGGCGATCGCGATCAGGTATTGCGGTTCGGCTTCCCAAGTCATGGTGGCAACGAGCCGACTAAAGTATACCTCCAGCCGAATGGCGGCCCAAATAGACAAACAGCAGCATCAGTGAAGTGACGATCAAGGCAGCGAGCAGTAACGGAAAGACAAAGAGCACCGAGAAGGTCAAGTTGTCGTACTTGAGATGCATGTAGAACATCGCCACCAGGATGAATTTCAGGATGGCGAGAATTACCAGCAAGGGAACCAGCACGACCTGGAGAAATGGCGCGTAGAACACTCCGATTTCCATCGCAGTCAGTACGATGAGTACGACTGCAACCAGGATGTAGACACTGGCTTGGGGATGCTCATGGTCCCCGGTTTCGTGAACGTGCGCGCCGTGATGAACGTCTTCGATGGCGTGGTCGCTCATGCGTGTTTCACTGTCCTCATCAGGTAGATCAGGGTGAAGATGACCACCCATACAATGTCAACGAAATGCCAATACAGGCCGCAAACTTCGACTGCGATAGCTCGCTTGCTATCGATTTTCCCCATTATTCCGGCTACCGCGAGAACCAGCAGCCACGTCACGCCGATCAGGACGTGAAAGCCGTGAAAGCCCACCAGCGTGTAGAAGCACTGACTAAACAGGTTAGTGTTGTAGTGCATCCCCGCCATGTAGAAATCGGTGAACTCGTAGACTTGGCCACCAAGGAAAATCAGCCCAAAGAAAGCAGTACCCAGCAGCCAGAAGGTACCCCAGAACTTGTCATTACGCTGATAACCGGCGAGAGCCAAGACCATCAGCAAACTCGACATCAAAAGGATGAAGGTACTGAATGAGGTCAGCGGAATGTTGAGGATGTCGGCATCGGGGCCACCGAGATTGCGCGACTTGTAGACCATGTAGGTCGAGATAAGGCTGGCGAAAAAGACGCATTCGGAACCGATGAACGACCAGAGGCCAAGTTTGCGGTTGTCTAAGCCGAGGAAACTTTCGTGGATCTGATGCTCATTATCCTCGCCCCAATTGATGTACTCGAAGGACATCGAGACAGCCCCAAAGACCAGCAGGCCCGCGCCGAGCAGAACCACGCGGTACCATTCGATCAGCATACCAGTGCCCATCATCATGATGCCGAAGGCGATCAGAATCGGATACAGCGACGGCGCGGGGATGTGGATTTTGGATATGACTTCCTCGTTTACCGGTTCAGGGATGTAGGTACGGCCCTCGCCCTCAAGGCCGGACGCCTCAACATCACCGTACTTCTCGACCCAGAAGGCGTCGCGCGAGGTTACAGTCGGCACATTGACGAAGTTGTAAACCGGTGGAGGTGAGGGGATCGACCATTCGAGCGTGCGGGCATCCCACGGGTCGGCGGAGGCAGGCTCGCCGTGCAGCCAACTCCAAGCGATATTGACGAAGAAGAAAAGGAAGCCGATGCCGAGGATAAAGGCGTTGATGCTCTCGAACTTGTTCCAGAAATTCCAGCCCATATCGGGCGCATAGGTATAAATGCGCCGAGGCATGCCCCATTCGCCGAGGAAATGCATCGGGAAGAAGGTCGCATTGAAAGCCCAAGCGGTGATCCAAAAATGCCACTTGCCGAGGGTTTCGTTCATCAGCCGGCCGCTTACTTTCGGGAAGTAGTAATAGAAGCCTGCCAAGATACCCATCAGCACGCCGCCGAAGAGCACGTAATGGAAGTGGGCAACAACGATGTAGGTGTCGGTTTGCTCGAGGTCGATAGGCGCACTGGCGTGCATAACGCCGCTCAAGCCGCCGATGGTAAACTCGAGAATGAATCCGAGTGCGAAGAGCATCGCGGTGGTGAAGCGCAATCGCCCGCCCCACACCGTTGCGATCCACGAGAAGATTTTGACGCCGGTCGGAATCGCGATCAGCATCGAAGTGATCGAGAATGCGCTGTCGGCCACCGGACCCATACCGGTCGCGAACATGTGATGACCCCAGACGCCATAGGACAGGAAGGCGATCAGGATGATCGAATAGGCCATCATCGGATAGCCAAACAGCGGCTTGCGCGAGAAGACCGGAATGACTTCGGAAATTAGGCCGAAGGCCGGGAGGGCCATAATGTAAACTTCGGGATGGCCGAAGATCCAGAATAGATGCTGCCAGAGCATCGGCGTGGCACCGGCGATGACGCGATAGAAATGGGCATCGAAATAGCGATCGGCGAACAGGAAGATCAGGCCGACGGTAATTGCCGGGAAGGCAAGCAGAACAAGAATGACGGTGACAAGAATCGCCCAGATGAACATCGGCATGCGCATGAAAGTCATGCCGGGGGCGCGCATATTCACGATCGTGACGAAGAAGTTCAGTCCGCTCATGACGGATGAGACGCCGAGTACGAGCAGGCCGATATCGTAAAAGTCGATATTCAGACCAGGCGCATAATAGCGTTCCGTGAGATTGGCATAACCGAACCATCCACCGTTGGGGGCTTGGCCGAAGAGCCAGCCGAGGTTCAGCGAAATCGCGCCGAATAGAAAGATCCAGTAACTGAGGGCATTAAGACGGGGAAAGGCGACGTCGCGCGCGCCTATATGTAATGGGATCAGGAAATTGCCGAAGAAGCCGGTTTCCAGCGGCATGATGACCAGGAAGATCATGGTCAAGCCGTGCATCGTAAAGATTTGATTGTAGAAGTCGGCTGAGAGCAGCGTGTTATTCGGGACAATGAGCTGCGCCCGAATCAGCATCGCCTCAAGGCCGCCGACCATCATGAAGACGAGGGCAGTGACGCCGTAGAAGATCGCGACGCGCTTGTGGTCGATGGTGGTTATCCAGCCATAGATCCCACCGCCTTCGAGATAATTGGCTTGTTCGATATGTAGGGGCTTTGGTTGGGCAGCCATGACGATCCTCTATTTAAGGCTCTCTAGATAGGCGACCAAGTCGTTCAAATCTTTACCCCGCAGGCCGAGCTCGGGCATGTTCGCACCGGGTTTGACGGCGTCGGGATTCTTTATCCACAGCGCCACATTATCCGGCGTATTGTCGAGAATGCTTCCTGCGAGCGTGGTGCGGCTGCCGAAATGGGTCAAATCAGGTCCACGGAAACCATAGGTGTACTGCTTGGAAAAGCCCGACACACCTTTAATTGTATGGCAAATCGCGCAGGGGGCATCGGCGAAAATCTTGGCGCCGGCAGCGGCATCGCCTCCGGTGGGTTTCACCGGCGGCGAGTTCTGGTGGGCGACCCAGGCATCGAAATCAGACGGAGTATCGACGATCACACGGAACCGCATGTTGGCATGCGAGGCGCCGCAAAATTCAGCACATTGGCCATAGTAGTAGCCGGGTACCGTAGCGACCAAAGTAAGTTGGTTGGCCTGCCCGGGAACTACGTCTCGTTTACCGCCAAGAGCGGGCATGAAAAAGCTATGAATGACGTCTTCGGACAATAGCTCGAAGTGAATCTGCCGATTTGCCGGAATGTGAAGTTCGTCAGCGGTTGTAACGCCGAGCGAGGGAATATGAAACTCCCACCACCATTGATGAGCGACAACCTGTACTCGCAACGTATCGGGCGACCAGTCATAAGGCTGTGTGTGAATAATTGCACGCACTGTCGGGACAGTGATCGCGAGCAGGATCAGCGCAGGAATCAACGTCCAGCCGACCTCCAAGTAGAGGTCGGCGTGCTTGTGCGACGGAGCCTCGGAATCGCCGGGACGAGTCGAGAAGAAAAAAATCGCACCGAGCCAAGCCACGACCACGACGACCAAAACAATCGAATCGAGAATGGTGACTTCTTTGAAGAGCCAGAGTACCTCTGAGGCGAGATCGGACTTTTGCGACAGGGTCGTCATCGGATAGACATTATCGCCGCCGCATCCGCTCAGCAGGGCGGCAAGGCACGCCGCGGCGGCGAGTAACCCAAAGAACCGGTTATTTCCGCGTTGCGGTCTCATCACACCTGTTCTCCATGAGTACCGTGACCTCCGTAGATGGAAGGCCCCGGTACGATAGCTTCCTGGGCGACCAGCTTAAGGCCTGGAATGCTGGTGAAGATGAAGACGCCGAGGAATCCTGCGGCGATACAAATCTCAACCCAACCGAACGGCAGGTGATGAGGCGACAACGACGGCACGATCATGATGTAGTTGAGAATCCATACGCCGATCAGGCCGAGAGTCGCGACTGTGCCTAGAATTGCGAGCGATTTCTTCGGCCGAACTCCCATTAGGAAGAGGAAGGGAATCACCCACATGAAAAAGACTGGGATCCACGAAAGGATCGCCCACGGGTGATGCCAAAAGCGCACGAGGATAAAGAAGGTTTCAGTGGGAATGTCGCCGTACCAGATGACTATATATTGAGCGAAACCCAAATAGATCCAAAAGACCGAGAAGGCGAAGACCATTTTGCCACAGTCATGCCGTAATTCAGGGATCGAAAAGGCGTTGCCCGGCGGCAGTATTCTGGCCATTTGCACCACCACAAAAGCCATCGCGACAATCGCTGACCAAAAGGCGGTCTCAAAGTACCACCATCCGAAAAGGGTGCTGTGCCATTGAGGTGATAACGACATGATCAGGTCGAAGGCGAGCAACGTGAAGACCACGCAGTAGGCGATACCTACCGCAGGAGCCAAACGACGCAATCCACGCGGTGGCATCTCGATGGTCCGGGGATCGCGCTGCCAGGCGATTGCATCGGGTTCGCGCGACCAAATTACGAGGAGCCAACTCAGGATGGTCAGGATGATAATGGCAATCCAATCGCGAGTGATCAGGAACGGCGCGTTGAGCCACCCTTCTTTACCCTCGGCCGGATGCGCAATCCAGGGAAAGATATGGTCGCGGCCGATCGCTACACCGGCGAAGAGTACGAGGCCAACTGGCAGAAAGAGCCAAAAGGATTGTGCGAGTTTATAATGCAGTGACCCGGCCCAGCGTCCCTGAACCAGATAAAAGGCGGCTGAAGCGACCACGCCACCCTGCGCGATGCCCATGAAGAACAGCCAACTGACCAACCAGGTCAGCCAAACGCGCTGAGCGTTGCCGGTGGCGAGTCCGGCGACGAAGCCGATCAGGCCGATGATGATGAGCACCCCGCCGAAGGTGTTCATACGCTGCCAATTGAGTTGGACCGGCTCGCGAATCGGCCTGATCGCGGCGGCGCCAAGCGACTCGGGTTGATTACGGCTCATGTTTAGCTAGACCCTGTCCTGCCGAATGCGGCTAAGCCGCCTCCCGCACAATTTCCTCGGCCCCCACTTCGCGGAGCATGGAATCCAGTTTGTTGACCTGATCATCGTCGCAGCGGACTACAAGTCCAAAACGATCTGCGCCGAATTTGGTTCGGTAGGCCGGATCGGGCTCGAATACTGGCATTTTGCTGTGGAAGAAGAAGCCAGTAACACCTGACAGGCCGCCGAAAAGTATCATCAATTCGAACATGATGATGATGTAAGGCGGAATCGAAGCGATCGGCCTCCCGCCGGCGTTAAGATTCCATTCCAACGAGGTACCGATCGTCACGGCGATCGCGGTCAGCACTCCGGTAATCCCGCCGAAAAGAACCCAAAACCGCACATAGCTTTTGGGCGCTTCATGCGCCGTTCGTGAGGCTTCCATAATCGGTTCGCTCATGATCGGTGAGAAGGCACGAAAATCGCGAATACGTTCGCGATGGAGCAACTCGATCGCTTCTGCGCATTCCTCGTCAGAACGAAAACTCGCTGATAACTGAGTCTGCACGCTCATGCTGCCTTCCGATAAGGATAAACTTCGCGGACTGCCTGCCGGAGGTAAGTTATGCCTTCCTTAAGTTCGTTCATCGAGACAATCGGCATGAACTTGGCAAACAGGGAAAAATTCATCAGGAACCAACCAAAACTACCGATCGTAATGGCGATCTCGGTCAGGTGCGGAACATAGAAGCGCCACTGTGAGGGTTCGGTGTTGGTTGCAAGTGAACCTGCGATCAAAACAAAGCGCTCAAGCCACATCCCGATGTTCACGAAGATAGAGATGATGAACAGCCAGACGACGTTGGTGCGAATGCGCGGCGCGAACAAGGGGAGCGGCGCAAGACAGTTACAAAAGATCATCATCCAAGCGAGATAGCCCTGTGAACCAAAGAAACGCTGACTGAAAGTTACGAGTTCAACGGGATCTTTTGTGTACCAGACCACGAATCCCTCGGTTGCGTAGGAGTAGGTCATGATCAGCGACGTGAACAACACCACCTTGGATAGGTTGTCCAAGTGCCAGATGGTCACCAGATTTTCGATATGCAGCATTTTGCGAATCGGAATCAGGAGCGTCAACACCAGCGCACAACCAGAAAAAATCGCGCCGGCGACAAAATACGGGGCGAATATCGTACTGTGCCAACCAGGAAGTTGCGCTACCGCGAAATCCCAAGAGACGACGCTGTGGACCGATAGAACCAGTGGCGTCGCAAAACCGGCCAGCAGCAGGTAGACCATCGAGAAATTACGCCACTGCTTGTCGGTACCCTGCCATCCGAACGACATGATGGTATAAAACCACTTGCGGAAGCCGGTCGAGATATCGCGCATATTCGCGACATCAGGAATCAGTCCCATCAGAAGAAAGACAGTGCTTATGGTCGCATAGGTGCTAATCGCAAATAAGTCCCACACCAGCGGCGATTTGAAATTTGGTTGCAGGTAGCGCTCGTTCGGATAGGGCACTAGCCAGTAAAAGTACCAAGGACGTCCGAGATGAATGATAGGAAACAGACCGGCAGTAGCGACTGCGAACACGGTCATCGTTTCGGCGCAGCGATAGACCCCGGTGCGCCAGCGGACTCGAAACAGGTAGAGGATGGCAGATATCAAAGTACCTGAGTGAGCAATACCGACCCAGAAGACGAAGTTGGTGATATAGACGGCCCAATCGTTGGGTTGGCCATATCCAGTGACGCCCAAGCCCTCATAAATCTGCCGCGTCCAAAAGCCGAGACCGAGGGCAACCATCGAGGCACAGAACAACACCCACAGCCAATACTTGAGCCCACCGGGGCGGAGGGTCTGTTGGACCGCGCGGTCAACGTCGAGATAAGTCGGCTCGATATTGGTCGTGTCAATCGCGGCTGCCATTAGGCCTTCCCCTTAGTCTGGTAAATATCGCGGAGATAAGTGACCGCCGGTAGGGCGTTGTATTCGGGTAACATCGTGTAGTTGCGACTTTGATTGTCCTTACGCCGCTTCATCATCGCGCTGTTGGAGTCGTTGATGTCGCCGAAGCTAATTGCCCGGCTCGGACAAGCCTGGGCACAGGCGGGGATAATCTCTCCGTCAACCACGGCGCGGTTTTCAGTTCGCGCGTCGATTTCGGCGGTGGTAATGCGTTGTATACAGAAGGTGCACTTCTCCATCACCCCGGCACCACGCACCGTCACGTCTGGATTGAGCTGATAATTCAGCGGAAATTCCCACTCGCCGCCGTACCAATTGAAGCGTCTAACCTTGTAGGGACAGTTGTTTTCGCAAAAACGCGTGCCGATGCAACGATTATAGATCTGAGCGTTGAGACCCTCATCAGTGTGGTGCGAGGCGAAGACGGGGCAGACCGGCTCGCAAGGGGCATGGTCGCATTGAAAACAAAGGACCGGGGCGAGATATAAAGGAGGCGCCTGATCCACCTCTGCTGGGGTTGGGAAATAGCGCTCGATCCGAATCCAAGACATGATACGGCCGATGCTGACGTTCTCGCGGCCGACCACCTGCACATTATTTTCGGCATAACAGGCGGCGACGCAGGCGCTGCAGCCGGTGCACGAATTGACGTCGATCGTCATGCCCCACTTGTGCCCCGGATAGACGATTGGGTTGTACATCTCCTGCGGCAGACTGGGATCAAGGGTCTCGACGTCCGAAGGCAGCGGCATGTTGCCGCTGATAAGTTGGTCGAGGCTCGCCGCCTCGATAATCGAGCGGCCCAGCATATCGCTCTTGCCGAGAGGGGTGATCAGCTTGTGCTCTTTTTCGGTCACACGAACCGCGACCGGCAGGTAGGGCTGTCCCTCGGGTAAAAAGGACCATGGATTGACCCCGATCCCGTTGGCATAGCGGCCATAATCGGTATGGCCCTGCCCCAACGGAACCGCTATTACACCTGGCCTAACGACAGGCGAAATCGTGACACCAAGCTCGACGGAACCGGCGGGAGTTGAAACCTCGATCACGTTGATGCCAGCGAAAAGCCGGGTCGATTCGTAATCCTGCTTCAGACCGAGCTGAGCTGCGGTGTCCGGGTGGATTTCTGCCCAGCTATCCCAGACGATCTGAGTAACGGGATCCGGGATCTCTTGAAGCCAAGGTTTGTTAGCACCGCGACCGTCATAAAGGAACAGATGAGGATAGGTCCAGAGCGTCAGGCCACCGGCAGCTGGCGCATTCGGGAGCGGTGCGGGTTTCAAGGAGCCAGTGTTAGGTTTGACGTCGCTAGGCTTGGGATCCACAAAAATCCCACCCTGGCGCCGCACCTTAGCCCAAAAATTGACCTGAGTATCGCTATCGCCAAGCTTGCCGTGCAAGTCCTGCCAAGAGCTCTCGATTGCTTGCGCTGCATTCTCATAGGTAAGCGTTTGGCTGGACTGCGGTGCGCTCAGATGGGCAGATTCGATCAAAATGTCGTGTAACGGGCGACTCGCATACACCGGTTGCATGACCGGCTGGCCGAGCCCATAGATGCCAGCGCGGGGCGCTGAATCGCGCCAACTCTCCAAAGGATGGTGAGTCGGCAGTAGCAGATTGGCGACGGCGGCGGTCTCGTCGCGCATGTCGTGCATCCAGACGACAAATCCAGCTCGCTGTACAGCCGCGTTAAAGGCATATGAACGCGGCATCGAGTAGCTCGGATTACCGCCGGCGACGACCAGAACGTCCACCTGCCCGGCATTCACCGCGTCGAGCAGCGCGCGGACATCGTCGGGAGGGCTGGCGGATTCGGCGGGCGAGTCTTCCAAGAAGATGGCGGTGCGGCCGAGATTGCCAGTGATGGAATTGAGGATAAAGGCAGCGATGTGGGCCTGGGGGTCCTCGGTACCGGCCAGAGCAACCGCACCGTCGGCCTGGCCGAACCACTGTGCGACGCGCTTGATCGAATCAGCGCTGACGCCGGTCTGAGTGCCGATCTTGTCGGGATCGTAGTCCGCAACCAAGGTCTTGAGGCTAGCAACGTCGGCGCCGCTGTTATTTGCGATCCATCCCTGCGCGAGAATTTCGTGAACGACCGCCATCGCCACGGCGCCTTCGGTACCCGGATTAGCAGCGAGCCATTCGTCACATTTCGCGGCGGTCGCGTTCATACGCGGGCCGACATAGGCCGAATGGCCGATCGAAAGCTGCCCTTTGCGCATCTTGGGAGCGCGGAACTGAGCGAATTGGCGAGCGTATTCGACCGGCGACCCCCAGGTTTCGGTGAAATCGGCGCCGAATGAGATGATCGTCTCGGCCTGGTCGAGCTTGTAAATCGGCAAATCGCGGCGACCGAACAGAGCCTGAGCGGCGCTACGGGCCGGTTCCTCGCTAAATGGCTCCCAGAAAACTACTCGGGTTGAATTGAACGCCGCCAGCCATTGGTGAGTGATGGTATCGAGAGTCGGCCCGCGCGAAGTGCCGATAAAGGCAACACGGTCCTTTCCCGCTTTGGACGCAGCCATAAGCCGGTCGGTCAGAAGCTTGGTAGCGTCATCCCACTCGATCGAGTGCATGCGGCCATCACTGCCGCGCTGTTCAGGCTTGGAAACCCGGTCAGGGTTGTAAAGCCCCTGCAGAGCACCTTGGCCCCGCGCACAGATAGCGCCCTGGCTAATCGGGTCGGAAGGATTGCCCTCCAACTTGATCACCCGGCCTTCCATCACCTTGGCAATCACGCCGCATCCGGCCGGACATTCTGAACAGGTGGTCGCGAAATAGGTCGGCGTCCCGGGAATCATATTTTCGTCGGGGACGACGTAAGGAATCAGCTTTCTCGCGGCCGGCTCGCATCCTGGAATCGCTGCGGCGGCACTAGCCGTGGCAGCGAGCTTCAGGAAGGAGCGCCGGGACAGTCCGTCAGGCATTGGCAACCCTCGCTCAGTGGTGGCAGACAAAACAGTCCTGCGTCGCACCGCGCTTTTCATGGCAGTTGATGCAGAAACCCATGTTGATCTCGTGCACCGGCTCAATCCGGTCCATGGTTTGAACCGGTCCATGACATTCCTGGCATGCCACCCCAGCCCAGATATGCGGTTTGTGCACGAAGCGGACGAAGTCGGGGAGCGTGTAGACGCGGTTCCAGCGAATCTCGAAAAGCGGCTGCGAATCGTCGGTCCAAGGCCGCGTCACAGGCTCGATGCCGCCGAGTAGCGCGCTGCCATGGCATCCGACACATCGCTGGATCGGCGGAACGCCAGCATTAGCTGAGCGGCGCGCATACTCGTGACAGTATTGGCAAGGAATTTTATTGATGCCGGCATGGACGCGATGACTAAACGGGACCGGTTGCTCGACGCCTTCGCGCGGCGCCCAAGGCCGTTCCGAAAACGCAACCACAGCGACACCGCTCACGAACAGGAACAGCGCAACAGGAATTAGTATGCGGTTCATCGTCTCAAATCTGGCTCAAACTGCGACCGTCGGGACAGCTTCAGGACAGATCCCCGAACCCGGCCGGAAACAAACGCGCAGGATCAGTAACAAGCAAGCCTTCTGTGGTCAACCGGAAGCCTCCGAAATCCTCATCCGCTCCACACCAAGCAATCCTTCCCAGAACGCGGAGCGTTAGAAGAACTAACATTGCGACCTTCAGTCCGCAAGCAGAAGTTATGGTGGTCTGAGAATAAAACGGGCCGTCTGTGAAATGATCGAAAGGGCGCGAGGTTTCAGTGAAAGGAAACCGCGGTGTTTCGCGGGCGCGGTCCGATCAGCGCGCTGTGCTGCCCGCTTCGAAGGTCACAAGATCCTCGTAAAGTTGATCAATCTCGCGGCCGAGGCGTTCGTAGCGGGCGATCAACTCGTCAGCATCCTTACGGGTGAGATAGAACTGCGGGTCGTTCATGAGAAGGGCTAATTCGGCGCGGTCCTTTTCCTTCCCTTCGATAGCGGACTCGATCTCGGTTCGCCGACGCGTATTATGCGCGCGCTGGCGATCATCGGAGCGCGAGACATTGCGGCCGCCTTTGTTTGAAGCTGCAACATGCGATCCGGCGCCATTGAGGGAGGCGGCCGTCTTAACGTCCCGCAGAGAGGGCTTATGGCCGTTGCTGGGAAACATCTCGGCAGGCTGTGCCTTGGCCGCCGAATTTGACGCGCCGCGTCCGACGGCGGCTTCTTCGGTAGCCTTTTTCTCCAGGTATTCGTCGTAATTGCCGAGATACCTGACTGCCGATCCATGACCAACTTCGATTACCTGAGTCACCAACTGGTTCAGGATGTGGCGGTCGTGGCTAACGAGGACAACCGTCCCGGGGAAGCGCTGCAAGGCTTCGAGCAGTGTTTGTTTGGCAACAATATCGAGGTTATTGGTCGGCTCGTCGAGCAGCATGAAATTGTTGGGATGAGCCAGTACTTTTGCCAATGCGAGCCGCGCCCGCTCGCCGCCTGAGAGAACCCCTACGCGCTTATTGACGTCGTCGCCAAAAAAGAGCATCGCACCAAGCAGGCCGCGGATTTGCGGAGTCGTCATTCCCTGGGCGTCACGTGAAAGTTCTTCGAGCACGGTGTTCGAATAATCCAGCGAGTCGGAAAGATTTTGTGCGAAATAACCAATGGCCACGCGGTCGCCAACGACTCTCGTCCCAGCGGTCATCTCCTCGATTCCCGCGAGCATCCGAATCATGGTCGATTTACCAGCGCCATTCGGTCCGACGAGAGCGAGCCGCGCACCGCGTTCGATCGCGATGTCGATTCCGCTATACACGGTCTGCTCAGCGTAGCGTTTGACCGCGCCGGTCAGTTCGACGACGCGGCGCGCACTACGCTCGCAGTCGGGAAATACGATTGAAGGCGGCTTATCGAGCCCCGCTGGCGGCTCAAGACGCTCGACCTTTTCGAGTTGCTTGATGCGGCTCTGGACGAGCTTGGCCTTACTCGCCTGATAACGAAAGCGGCTGATGAAGGCCTCCATGTGCTCAATTTCGGTGCGCTGTTTCTCGTAGGCCGCAAGCTCGGCTTCGACTCGCCGCTGGCGTTCGGCGAGGTAGTAGGAATAGTTGCCGTTGTAATCGATCAACCCGCCGCGCGTGACTTCCGCAGTCCGGCGTGTGACGCGGTCGAGAAAGTAATGGTCGTGCGAGACCAGGATGATCCCGCCGTCATAATCGGCCAAATAATCCTCGAGCCAATTGCGAGCTTCGAGGTCCAAATGATTGGTCGGCTCGTCGAGCATCATGAAATCGGGCTTCTGCAAGAGCAGCTTGGCGAGCGCAATACGCATCCGGATGCCGCCGGAAAATTTGGAAACGTCGCGGTTCAAATCTTCGAGGCGAAAGCCAAGGCCGGTCAATACCGCTTCGGCGCGGCTCTCCGCGGTATAGAAATCGTTGCGCTCGAGCTCGCTCAGAACGTCGCCGAATTCGCTCATGGCTGATTCGTGGAGCGGTCCTGAGTGCTCGCGGGCAAGAATCTCTTCGAGCTCGACGCGGCGGCGATCGAGCGCGCGCATCTCGGCTAGCGCCGCGAGGGTCTCGTTGAGTACGCTGGCGCCGCTCATCTCGGGAGCATCCTGCGCGAGATAACCAACCCGGGTGCGTTGCGGGCGGGTGATACGGCCGGAGTCAGGCTCGACCAGGCCGGCGATCATACGGAGCAGGGTCGATTTGCCAGCACCGTTGAGGCCGACCAGCCCGACGCGTCCGTCATCAGGCATCGACCAACTAACGTCGTCGAAGATCACGCGGGCGCCGTAGCCCTTGGCGAGTTTGTCCAAAGTTAACAATTATTTGCCCGGCGAGAACTAACCTTGCTCATCGGAAGCGGAACGCTCCGCTCGTCAACCGAACGATCAATCCAAACTCTGTATGATACCGGCCGCGGAGCACTGGCGGAAGCCGCACTCATAACGGCACGATTAAGAATTCATCTGCTCGCAGTGCTATTTTGAGTGCCACTAGCTGCGATGACGACTGGAAGAGCAAAGGTCATCGCATCATCGGCGCTCAGGCCGTAACATCGAACGGTTGAATGGTTGGGTTTAGGCCAGCGTTGTCGTGGAGGATCGAGATGCCTGCGCTACGAGAAAGCGATCGGATACTAGTCATAGACCGCAAGCTTTTTTCTGACGACAACACGCGTTTTTTCGTGGGTTTTATCGAGGAGTACGACGAGGTCGCGATGCGCGTGCGGGGCTACCCATTCCATTTGAGTCCTTACGAGGTCTCAGGCGCCGAGCGGCATGGCGAGGAGCGCGTGCGGATCATTTCGATGGCTGCGGGCGATCTGATCTATCTGCTGCCGCGCGACCTCGACTGCGTCAAGCTGCAGATGCGCCGATCGCCCAAGTCGTTGATTCTATCCGACGGCGAGGAATACTCACTCGACCTCAGCGAATGGCTGGTCCGCGCCTGATACGCACGCCTCGCGCCTATCACCGGCATCTCAAAGCGTCTGGATAAATTCCGCGATCGCGGATACGGTCGCGTCGGGCTGATCGAGCGGAACATGATGGTAAGCGCCGTCGATTTCCTTGAGGATCGCGCGCGGCAACTGCCGATGCATCTTGAGCGCGGAACTACGGCTCATCAACGCGCTGTTCGCGCCACGCAACACCAGCACCGGCAATTCAATTCGGCGTAGACGCGGTCTGCGCATCGAGCGCATCGTGGTTCTAGGCACGCGCGTCTCAGGATCGAAGCGGAATGCCCAATTTCCGTTAGGCAACTGCTCAGAGCCTTTAAGAGCGAGGTCCTCAAGCTTCGAGGGCGTGAGTGCATGGCCCGGGGGCGAGAGGCGAAAGCGCCTGACCAAGTCGTGCGCGGTACCGAATTCAGGACGCGGGCCGCCCTGCTTACGCCGCTTCCAGCGCCACTTCAGGCGGGTCGTCAAGGGAGGACCGTTGGGAGGTGAATCGATCGCGATCAGTGCTTCGAGTAAATCGGGACGATCTTGAGCGAGCAGTTGCGCAACGTGCCCACCCATCGAATGGCCCACCAGAATCACTCGCGTCTGAATATACTGGCTGATAAAGCCGATGAGCTCCTGCAGATAGACTTCCAGTCCATAAAGCGGGGGATTGGCCCATTGACTGCGTCCGTGACCGCGAAAATCGAGTGCGAGCGCGCGACCGTGGGCTGTTAGGCGCGGAGCAACATAGTCCCACCAATGAGCGTGCGCCGAGCCGCCATGCACGAGCAGAATCGTATGGCGCTCAGGTTTGCCGCCCCAATCGAGGCAATGGAGCTTGAGACCGTTGATTTCGATAAATCGATTGATCGGCTCCGCTGTGGCGGTAGCCGCCGTTGCATCGTCGTACATGCTGTTCCTTCTATCATCTATTCGAGGCGCGAACGCCACCGAGCGGCGCGAGTCGCTTCTCCACAACCTTGGCGAATAATACCTTGTGGAGATATTCTAAACTCAGTCCAGTGATGCTCGTATCCTAGGCACGGCGAAGTAAGTAATGACATGCGATGCCTGTTTACTAGTCATGGCGCTGATGAAGCAACAGGCAGTTTGCTTTCCACGTTCGATGATTGCTTAGCCGATTCGAGACTTACGAGCTAACTGACCATCCATCAATAGTATTAGCGCCGATCAGTCGAAAGCTGCAAATCACGATTTCTGCGGGAGAGGCATCTCCTTTGCTCCGAACCTCGCCCGAATCAAGTGATTAGTGCGGGCAAACTCAATTATGTGATCCGTCCAGTAACGGAAGATCGCTATCGCACGAAAGTATGACTCGACTCGGGTCTGATGGCTATGTGGTGGTTTTCGGGTGTCTGCCCGGCCGTCGGCCCCGTTAAGGGCCGGCCTCTTCTGACGACCCGGAAGAGGCTGGCCCGGTCGAAGATCAATCGACATAAATGCAATTGCCCTCCGTTCACGATCGTCCTGGCCACTTTTCGCTAAAGACTAAACGTCAGGCTCATAAGAATGGGATCTCAGGGAAGCGCCAGTACGCCTAAAGACCGCCGGACTCTTAGTAACGTCATTATCGGCCCACCACGCGACCTCCGCGATCCGAGCATCTTCCATAGTTTGTCACTGGTCGCCTTCCTAGCATGGGTAGGGCTCGGATCGGATGGCCTGAGTTCGTCTTGTTATGGTCCGGAGGAGGCTTTTCTGGCGCTAGGCCCGCATCAGTATTTGGCAGTTTTTCTAGCACTACTGATGGCCTTGACGGTCTTCATCATCTCAGCATCGTACTCACAAACGATCGATCAGTTTCCGACAGGAGGCGGCGGTTACATCGTCGCAACGCGCTTACTGGGAAAATATCCAGGACTAGTCTCGGGATGCGCCCTGATCGTCGATTACGTACTAACGGTTGCAATTTCGATCGCAAGTGGCGCCGACGCGATTTTCAGCTTTTTGCCCGTCTCATGGTTGCCCTACAAATTCTGGCTCGCGATTGCAGTCGTGATCCTGATGGTCGCCATGAATCTTCGGGGAATCAAAGAGTCTGTGATCGCATTGCTGCCAATTTTTTTGGCGTTCGTTGGACTGCATGCGCTGCTCGTCGCGTATGCTTTCCTGAGCCGCGCGCCTGAATTGCCATTGATTGCGGACGATGCGATCAGTCAGGCGCATCAGGGATTCAGCGCGCTCGGTGTGATCGGCCTGGGTATCGTGTTTTTTCGCGCTTACAGCATGGGCGCCGGCACCTACACGGGTATCGAGGCGGTCAGCAACGGGCTGCCGATACTGCGCGAACCCCGCACCGTCACGGGCAAGCGAACGATGCTCTACATGGCTGTGTCGTTGGCCTTTATCGCCGGCGGAATTCTGGTTGCGTATCTGCTAGCGGGAGTGGAGCCGGTGCACGGCAAGACGCTCAATGCGGTGTTGTTTGAGAACCTAACGCGACAGTGGAGCATCGCCGGATTTTCCATCAGCGCGCCAATCGTCACGATCACCTTGATTACTGAGGGCGCCCTGCTGTTCGTCGCAGCGCAAACGGGTTTGTCGGCGGACCGCAGGTGCT
>Ga0335073_10003575_pt1 | contig 21685 bp, 17 predicted proteins | sample Lox_Sample_22_FD_207093 | JGI IMG/M metagenome (GOLD analysis project Ga0335073, IMG submission 207093) | Soil microbial communities from Loxahatchee National Wildlife Refuge, Florida, United States - Lox_Sample_2.2 | ecosystem: Environmental > Terrestrial > Soil > Wetlands | place: USA...
GGGACCGGCGGGGGAATCCTCACGGCCTTTCCCGTCCTGGCGTCCTCCGTCAGCGGACTGGACGAGTCCGCAGTCACTCAGCTAGCAACGCTGAGCGCACCTGCATCGCCGCCGTCGATGACTGTGCCCTGGATGGCCCGCCATGTCACGGCGCCGGGTGAGGTGATTGCCCGCGTCACGACCACGGCGCGCCAGGCCTATCAGCAGCTGCTTTCTGAAGTCGCGGTCAAGTCCAGCCGCGCGGCAGGGAACGTGCCCGGCGGAACGGTGAAGAGCACCAGCAAGGCGGCTCCGCCGCACGCGCGAGTCGGCGTCTTTGCCTACTGGAGCGTCGGGCCAACCTCCTACCGCCGCGCGCCGTCCGGGGCACTTGTCGCGCAGCTGACCCGGAACCCGCCCTCGACCTGGTACACCGGCGGCATCTCGGTCGTCAGCATGGACGACGAGGACAACCAGTACCGCAAGGTTTCAGTGCACGCTCCGGCGAACACCACATTCACCGGCGGCATAGCCAGCCCGCAACTCGTCGGCATCTTCAACCCGGCGAAGATCGACGAGTTCAACGGGGTGTCCGCGGTTCCGCTGGGCGCATACCAGCCCACTGCGGCCGCGCCGGCGAACGCCGCCAGCCGGGCGGCACTGCGGGGCAGCGACTTGCTCCCGAACCAGAACCTGGGCGGCTACGTCAGCCAGCCAGTGAACCTGATCACGACGCTGTCGGCACTGCCCGCCCTGGAGAACACCGGTTACTACGGCCCGCACGTGCATGCAGGCGATCCGATCAGCGTGATCCGGGTGCGGGTAGCCGGCGTGACCGGCCCGAACCCGTTGTCGCTGGCGCGCATCCGCGAGGTCGCACAGCAGATCGCGGTGCGTACCCGCCTTGAGGTCGACATCGTGGCCGGATCATCGCCGGCGCCGACCACGATCGATCTGCCTGCCGGGAAGTTCGGTCAGCCAGCGCTGACGCTGTCCGAAGGCTGGGTGAAGAAAGGTGTCGCAGTCGCGATCCTGGATGCCATCGACAAGAACAGCCTGACCCTGTTCGTTCTGATCCTGGTCGTCTGCGTCCTGTTCATCGCCAACTCCGCCTCGGCCGCCATCCGTGGCCGGCGCCGCGAGCGGGGGGTGCTGGCCTGCCTTGGCTGGACGCGGCCCCGGCTGTTCACCGCGGTGCTCGGTGAGCTGGCAGCGATCGGGCTGGCCGCCGGGCTGCTCGGCGGGATGGCCGCGCTACCCCTGTCATCAGGACTTGGCCTGCGCGCCTCAGTCGCCCGGGCCGCGCTGGCAGTGCCGATCGCAGTCATCGTCGCCGTCATCGCCGGCCTCACGCCAGCCTGGCTCGCCGCCCGCGCAGAGCCTGTCGCGAGCGTCCGCCCGCCCGTGCTGGCCGTCCGCCGGGCCCGCCAGCCAGGCGGAATCACTGCACTCGCAGCAGTGAACGTGCTGCGCACTCCCGGCCGGGCGCTCGTCGGCGCGATCAGCCTCGCCGTCGGCATTACCGCCCTGACGGTGCTGGCTGCGCTTAGCTTCGCGTTCCGCGGCGTCGTGGTCGGCTCACTGCTCGGCAACGCCGTCGCAGTCCAGGTCCGCGGTGTCGACTACGTTGCCGTCATCGCCACAGTCGCGCTCGGCGTGCTGGCCGTGGCCGACGTGGTCTTCCTCAACATCCGCGAACGCGGGGCCGAACTCGCCACCATCCGCGCCTTCGGCTGGCCAGAGTCCGCGCTCAGCCGCCTCGTCATCACCGAAGGCACCATCATCGGCCTCGCCGGATCGCTGGCCGGCGCCGCGCTCGGCCTGGCCACCGCTGCCAGCTTTGCCGGTCAGTCGCCTGCCACCCTCTACGTCGTCGCCGCCGTAGCCGTCACGGCCGGCGTGCTCGTCACCGCCGGCTCCGCCCTGCTGCCCGCACGGGCACTACGCCGCCTGCCCGCCGCCCAACTCCTGGCCGAGGAGTAGGCACAGCGATGGGACGGCTGGCCTGGTCACAGCTGCGGTTCCGGATGTCACGTGCAGTCGCGCTACTCATCGGGTTGCTGGTCGCGACGACGGCATTCACCGTGCTGACCGCGGCGACGCGGACCGCTCAGGCCCGGACCATCGGCACCGTCTCGGCGCACTTCGCCGCCGCTTACGACATCCTCGTCCGGCCGAAGGGATCCAGGACCGCTCTCGAGACGCGGACCGGTACGGTCCAGCCGAACTTCCTGGCCGGCATCTACGGCGGCATCACGATGGCGCAGTACCACGAGATCGCGCAGATTCCGGGCGTCCAGGTGGCGGCACCGATCGCGATGGTCGGCTACGCGCTGCTGGCGGAGCCGATCAGCTTCCCGCTGCCGGCGGCGGATTACGCCACGCCGGGCCGGCAGCTGTACCGGATCAGCACTACCTATGTGAGCGTGGCCGGCACGAGCCGTATCGCCCGGCCTGCCTCTTACCTGTACGTCACGCCGAATCCGCTCAGGTTCCGCAGCCTGACGGGCGGAATCGACGAGATGGTCTCCGGCCATCCGGTGACCGTCGCCGGATGCGGTATTCGGACCAGCGAGCCGGAGCAAGACCCGTTCGGCGCAGCCGCGCAGTCGGAGACCTTGTGCTGGTCGAAGTCCGACGGGTCGGGGTTCGCAGGGCAGCCCGGCGGATCGAACCCCGGCTTCTTTGTGGACTGGGCGCTCCCGGTGCTGATCGCCGCGGTCGACCCGGAAGCCGAGGCGAAACTCGACGGGCTGAACCGCGCTGTCGTCTCCGGGAGCTATCTGACCGAGAACGCGACCGACGAGCCAGGGCCCGGCAACACTGCGTCGTTTCCAGTGCTCGCCGCGTCGACTTCGGGTGTCGATGAGTATGCAGTCACTCAGCTCGAGCAGCTGGCAGCGCCGGCCAGACCACCTGCACTGACTAACGGGTGGGTGGCCAGACAGGCGGCGTCACGCGGTCGCGTCCTGGCCGTGCGCACCACTACGGCGGCACAGGCATACCAGCTCCTGCTGCGTTCGCTGAGCGGCCAATCGGGCCTGGTCAACGGGCTGCCCGGGTACTGGAGCATCGGCGGAGTCAGCTACCGGCGCATGCCATCTGGCGCGCTTCAGCCGCGGCTCGTGCGCAACCCGCAGTCGGTCTGGTACTCGGCCGGCTTCCCGGATGTCTCGATGGACAACGCCGACAACCAGTACCGCGCGATCGCAGTGCACTCGCATCTCTCCAACGTCTACGTCGGCGGCGCTGGCCCGCTGGCCAGTCCCCGGCTCGTCGGCACTTTCGATCCGGCGAAGATCCTGCCGTTCGACCCGCTCTCCGCGGTGCCCCTCGGTGCGTACCAGCCAGTCGTCGCAGTGCCTGCCAATCCGGCCAGCCGGGAAGCGCTGCATGGCGGTGACTTGCTGCCGAACTCGAACCTCGGCGGGTACGTCAGCCAGCCTGCGGACCTTGTCACCACGCTGTCGGCGCTACCCGTGCTGGAGGACAGCACCCGGTACGGCAGCGGTAACCTGCACGCGGCTGACCCGATCAGCGTGATCCGGGTGCGGGTAGCCGGCGTGACCGGCCCGAACCCGGTGTCGCTTGAGCGCATCCGCGAAGTAGCACAGCAGATCGCGGTCCGCACTCACCTCGATGTCGACATCGTCGCGGGCTCATCGCCAGAGCCGACCACGATCGATCTGCCTGCCGGGAAGTTCGGCCAGCCAGCCCTGACGCTCTCCGAAGGCTGGGTCAAGAAAGGCGTCGCAGTCGCGATCCTCACGGCGATCGACAAGAACAGCCTGACCCTGTTCGTCTTGATCCTGGTCGTCTGCGTGCTGTTCGTCGCCAACTCCGCCGCTGCCGCGGTGCGCGGTCGCCGCCGCGAGCTCGGTGTGCTGGCCTGCCTTGGCTGGACGCGGCCCCGGCTCTTCGCTGCCGTGCTCGGCGAGCTGGCAGCGATCGGGCTGGCCGCCGGGATCCTGGGTGCCGCCGTCGCGCTGCCGCTGTCATCGGGAATCGGCCTGCATGCCTCAGTCGCCCGGGCAGCGCTGGCCGTGCCTATCGCGGTTGTTGTCGCCGTCATCGCCGGGCTCACGCCTGCCTGGCTGGCCGCTAGCGCCGAGCCTGTCGCGAGCGTCCGCCCGCCCGTGCTGACCATCCGCCGGGCCCGCCAGCCAGCCGGAGTCACCGCCCTGGCCACCGTGAACGTGCTGCGCACTCCCGGCCGCTCGCTGCTCGGTGCGATCAGCCTCGCGGTTGGCGTGACGTCCCTGACCGTGCTGGCGGCGCTTAGCTTCGCCTTCCGCGGCGTCGTCGTCGGCTCACTGCTCGGCGATGCCGTCGCAGTCCAGGTCCGCAGCGTCGACTACATCGCCGTCATCGCCACAGTCGGCCTTGGCGTGCTGGCTGTCGCCGACGTCCTGTACCTCAACATCCGCGAACGTGCCGCAGAACTCGCGGCCGTCCGCGCTCTGGGCTGGCCCGAATCCGCGCTCAGCCGATTGGTCATCACCGAGGGCACCATCATCGGCCTGGCCGGATCCTTGGCGGGCGCTGCGGTCGGCCTCGCCGCTGCCGCCAGCTTCGCCGGTCAGCTGCCGGCAGCTCTCTACGCCATCGCCGCCGCAGCCGTCATCGCAGGCACGCTCGTCACCGCCGCGGCGGCCTTGCTCCCGGCTAGCGCACTGCGGCGCCTGCCCGCTGCGCGGCTCCTCGCGGAGGACTAATCGCCGCAACCAGTAACGTAAGCCGGCATGACCCCCGAGTTGCGCGAGCAGACGCTGGCCTGGATCGCCGCCGGCACCGACGAGGTGACCACGGCGAGCGCGGCGGTTGCCAGCTGGTTGCTCGGCCTCGATCCCGGTGCAGCGCAAGCCGGTGCCGTGATCGGCTGCGACGGAGCTCACCGCAGCCGGGAGTTCGCCGTGCAGGCGGCTCGGGTTTTCGCCGGGGCTGGCATCCGCGTGCATCTGCTGCCGGGTGGGGAGCCAGCCCCGTTTCTTGCCTTTGGAGTGAGACTTTTCGGTGCCGCGGCCGGAGTAATGATCACCGCCGGTTACGGTGCGGCCGACCACAGCGTTTACCGGGTGTATGCCGCGGACGGCGGACCGGTCATGCCGCCTGCCGATACGGATATCGAGGCGGCCGCGGCCAGTCTCGGGCCGCTGCCGGAGATCGCGGTCGCGCCGTCGGACAGCCCGCTGATCACCGGGGTCGGCGGTCAGGCGGTGCAGGCATATCTCGATCTGGTCTGCGCGGCGGCCGGCCCGGCGCCGAAAGGCGCGGCGTGGCTCCGGTTCGCCTACGCGCCGCTGGACGGGGCGTCGGCAGAGCTCGCGCTACGCGCGTTCGAGCAGGCCAGCTACGCCGCGCCGGATGTAGTAGCCGCGCCGTTCACGGACCCGGCGCAGCCTGGTGCGCTGGATCTCGCCATGGCGCAGGCCCGGCGGTCAGCCTGCGACCTGATCCTGATGACCAGCCCGGATAGCCGCCGGCTGGCGGTCGCAGTGCCGGATCAGGATGCGCCGGGTGGCTACCGGCGGCTGACCGCCGACCAGCTCGGCGCACTTCTCGGTGCGTACTTGCTCGGCAGAATGGCAGCCGATCCGGGCATCGCGATGTCGCAGCAGCTTGCGGTCAGCACTGTCGTCTGCGGCAGCATGCTGTCGAAGATCGCGGCCGCGGCGGCAGCACAGCACGCTCAGACGCTGAGCGGTTTCCAGTGGCTGGTCCGCGCCGCGGACCTGCGCGAGGACGCGCGGTTCGCGTTCGGCTACTCGGAAAGCGCGGGTTATGCCGTCGGCGACGTCATCCGGGACGCCGATGGCATCGGCGCTGCGCTCGCTGTGCTAGGCCTGGCCGCTGTCGCGAGGTCCGTCGGTGAATCGCTTCAGGACGCCTACGACGCGCTCGAAGTCACGCACGGGGTGCACCTGACCGCTCAGCTCGCCGTGCCGGTTCCCGCTGCCGTCGACGTGATGTCGCGGCTGCGGATGACCGCGCCGGCCGAACTGGCCGGCCTGCCGGTGATGCGCGCAACCGACTACACCGGCGGAAGCTGGGAGCTGCCTTCCGCGGACATGATCAGTTATGAGCTCCCCGGCGCGCGGGTCGTGGTCAGGCCGGCCCGCGCGGAGCCGGAGATTCACGCGTTCGTGGAAATCGTCGAACAGGTAACCGGCCGGACACTGGCAAGTGCACGGCAGGTGGCGCAGCAGCGGATGGAAGTGCTGCAGGCTGCCGTAGGCGATCAATTCGGCTGAGTTAGCTCAGGTAACTGCCTGCCGGGCCTACGTTTCCGGCCTTTTGATCACTACGCTTTTGTGGCTATTGCAAACCGGTGCGGGAGGGACACAGCTATGGGCCGGAGGGGCACAACTACGGGCAGACGGCACCGGGGACGACTCGCGGCCGCGCTCGCGGCGCTCGCCGTACTCGCTGCCGGGGCAGCCGGATCGGCGACGGCGGCCGGAGCGTCGGTCCGGCCCGTCCTGGCAGCGGCGGGAGTTCACCAGGCGGCACTCGCCGCGGTTTCCTGCCCGAGAGCCAAACTCTGCATCGCAGTCGGCCGCCGTGCCAGGCCGCACGGCCAGGCTCCGTTCGCCGAGCGCTGGCGCGGGGGCTCCTGGACCGGCCTGGCGATCCCTGCCCCGAAGGCCAGCGATGCGTTCCTCGTCGCCGTTTCCTGCGCCAGCTCGACTGCGTGCACCGCTGTCGGCGGCCAAGCCAGCTCGCAGACTAAGGCCGGGCCGCTGGCCGAGCAGTGGAATGGCCGTCGCTGGCGGGTAACGCAGGCCAGCGATCCGGCCGGCGTGACGGCTGGCAATCTCTACGGCGTGTCGTGTGCCAGCGCGACCAACTGTGTTGCGGTCGGCACCTCGCAGGGGCGCAAGCGCGATGTGACGCTATCGGAGCGGTGGAACGGGCGTTCCTGGAAGGTCCTGCCACAGCTGGAGGTCCGGCGGTCCGTTACCTTGACCGGCGTGGACTGCACTGCGCGCTTTTGCATGGCCGTCGGGGAGATCGAGGCTCCGGCGCAGGCCGGCGAAGTGGCGATGGCCGCGAAGCTGATCAGGAACAGCTGGCAGCTGGTCAGCACCCCGGGGCTAGCCGGCTCGAACCTGACCGTGTTCTACGACGACTGGTGCAGCAGCCGGGCCTTCTGCCTGGCCGTGGGCCAGTACCAGGGCACGACCGACAAGGCGATCGCGGAGCAGTGGACCGGGACGACCTGGACGCCACAGCCGATGCTGGCGGCAAATCAGATCCTGTTCGGCATCTCCTGCTTCAGCTCGGCCCGGTGCATGGCGGTCGGGTCCGGCCTTTCCCGGCCGGTCGGCCAGCAATGGACCGGGACCGCCTGGACCTCGGTGCCGACTGCGAACATCACGGGCGGGTCGTTCGCGGCTCTTTATCAGGTCTCGTGCCCCACTGCCACGCGGTGCCTCGCCGTGGGTGCCCGGACCAGCGGCGCTCTCGGTGCTGTCGGCTCGCCGCTGGCCGAGGAGTGGAACGGCAGCAGCTGGCGCGTCGTGGCTGCCGCTAGCCCGTGACCGCGGCTAGTCAGCGACCGCCAGTATCACGTCGGACGCCTTGACGATCGCGGTCACCTGCGTTCCCTCGGCGAGACCGAGTTCGTCCGCGGCTTCCACTGTGATGGAAGCCACCAGCCGGACCCCGTTCGCATCCAGCGCCACGTTGGCTATCGCCTCGCCTTTGGTCACGGCTGTGACAGTTGCGCTGATCTTGTTGCGTGCGCTGAGACGCATTGTTGCTCCAATCTGCGGGTCGCTTGTCTTTGCTGCACTGGTTTTACTGCACCGATGTTTGCTACAGGTACCCCAGGATGGCAAGCTCGTACGCATGGATCACGGGCATCTCGATGACGGGCACGTGCACGACGCCAGCTGCGAGGTGGCGCACGGGACGGTCCAGGCGCCGGCCGATAACAAGGTGCTGGCGGCCGTCTTCGCCACTCCGGTCTCGAGCTGCCTGCTGCGCTACGGCGCGGACGCGGGCTTCCGGGCAGTGCTGGTCGAGCCGGACCCTGAGCGGGCCAAAGCGGTGGACGCTGACGGATTCGAGCTGGCCGGCAGCCTGGCTGGCCTCACCGCTGACAACGCCGACGTCGTCGTCACCGATCATCACCGGCCCGAGCTCGGACCCCAGCTGCGGGACGCACTGGCAGCGCAAGCCCGCTGGGTCGGGATTATGGGGAACCCCCGGCACGAGGGGCCGCACGTCGCTGCGCTGACCGGGCTGGGTGTTCCGGCCAGCGATATCGCCAGGGTGCACCGGCCGATCGGCCTGAACATCGGCTCGCGTACCCCGGCCGAGATCGCCATCGCGACCATCGCCGGGCTCATCGCGGACCGCAACGGCAAGCCCGGCGGCTTCACGTTCTGAGCCGTCGCCAGGAGCTGCAGATGCCTGACCAGGCCGGTTACTCCGGGACTCCGCTGGCGCGCAAACTCGGCATCGGCGAGGGCGACGAGGTCGCCCTGATCGGGGCCCCCGAGCAGTTCGAGGACACACTCGGCGAGTTGCCGGACGTCGCCAGCGTGCACACCGATCTGGCAGATGATGCCCGCTACGACGTGATCGTGGCCTTCGTGACCCAGCGGTCTGAGCTGGAATCGGAGCTGCCACGGCTCCGGGTGCGGATGGCTCCCGCGTGCGGGCTCTGGATCGCCTGGCCCAAGCGGGCAAGCAGGGTACCGACTGATATGACCGACCAGGTGATCAGGGACGTGGTGTTGCCCACCGGGCTGGTGGACAACAAAGTCTGCGCCATCGACGACACCTGGTCAGGGCTCCGGCTTGTGATCCGCAGGGAGAACCGGGTCTGAATCAGGGTTACCTCCGGGTGCTTCCTGATGTGCTGACAGCAGTGCGGCGCGCAGGCTAGCTGATATGAACAGCAATACCGAAGACCTGCATTACTCCAGTGAGACCGGCACGGGCGACAGTTCCGGCCCTGACCCGGCGCAAGCGGGCTACCAGCGGCCGCCGCTGCGCCGTCCAGCCCGCGGCCGGATGATCGCTGGGGTCGCCGTAGCCATCGGCCGGCATTTCAACGTCGACGTGACGATCGTCCGGGTGATCTTCGCCGTGCTGACCATTGTCGGCTTCACCGGGCTCGCCTATTTCGGCAGCCTGCCGCTGTTCCTCGGCGGGATTCCGCTCTACCTCGCGTGCTGGCTGCTGATCCCCGAAGAGGGCAGCGACCAGTCCATCGCAGCCAGCTTCATCTCCAAGCACGAGCACAAGTCAGAGTGAGCTGACGCGCCGGTACTGACTCCGGGCCCGGCTACTCGACCAGGAGCTCGCCTTCGAACTTGCCGAGATCTTCCCGGTACAGCTCCAGGCCGACGCCATTCGGGTCACGGAAGTACATGCTGTCGTCCGCGCCGCGATCCGGGCCGAGGTAGTCAACTCCGGCAGCATCGAGCTTCTTCTTCGCTTCCGCGAACTGGCTCGCCGAGACCGAGATAGCCAGGTGCTGCACGCCGCCGATGGTCTCCTGCCAGGCCGGGTGCTCATAACCGGGGAAGTCGAAGAAGCCGAGCAGGTTGTGATTGCCGATGTCGAAGAAGAAGTGGTTGGAGCCCGCGTAGTCGCGGTTCTCCACCAGCTCGACGAGCGGGAAGCCGAGGAACTCCTGGTAGAACTTGATCGTCTCCTCGGTGTCCTTGCAGATCAGCGCCAGGTGATGGACTCCGCTGACGGTTGACGGCGGACGGTCGGCAAGCGGGCGCAGATACCGCTTGCGCAGCTCTTCCCTGCGGGCACGGACGCGGGCAAGTTCCTCGCCCTGAGGCTCTGGCATCGCTGGCTCCTTAGGTAGTGACACCAGTGTGCCAGTCCTCGGGATGGAGGCGATGCCTCAGCATCCAGCCGTGCATGCCATGCGCGCGAGCAGCCAGTGGTGTCGGCGGCACCGCGATCATCGGGCACGAGGAATGCGCCATGCAGTACCTGCTGACCTTGCAGGCCAGCAGCCGGCGCAGCGCTCCACGCCGGCCTGCGCCGACGACCAGGACATCTCCGGACCGGTTAGCCACGTCGCTGAGTACGGCCCCGGCTTCCCCCTTGATGACAGCAGGACTGAAGCCGAGATCAGCGGGCGGACCGCCGATCGCCAGATCGATAGCGCGCCACAACCGGTCCCAGGCTGCCTGCTTCCACATCGCCCGCAGGGGCGGACACGGAGACCGGCGATCAGCGAGTTCTCCGCCCGGCGGGGTCCAGGCAAGCACCGGAACTAGTACCGCATTGTCGTTCCTGGCAAGCTCAGCCGCATATCGCAGGGCCTGCAAGCTGCCCGCAGATCCGCTGACACCGACGACCACCCTGCGCACGAACACCTCACGGCTCCCTCCCCGCACGGCTTCCTTGCCTCACTGGGTTTCCAGTCAATCGCGGGATTCTGACCACGGGCCGCGCCCTAACAGCCCTCATGCGGGTGAGATGCCCTAGCAAGCGGCTTTCATGCACCGGTTAGCTCAGATTGTGATGCACAACTTCTTTTGATAGTCTCTCTCTTATTCGACAGGCTCGCAAGATTGTCTGGGGGTTGTTCCCATGACTGATGCCCAGTTCGTCGCGGCCGGCGGCAAGAGCCGCTGGTGGACCCTCGGGGCGCTGGCGATCAGCGTCCTTGTGGTCGGCCTCGACCTCTTCGTTCTGTCGCTGGCGTTGCCCACCCTTTCTGTCGATCTCCACGCCTCTACCTCGGACCTGCAGTGGTTCGTCGACGCATACAGCCTGGTGCTGGCGGCGGCGCTGCTGCCCGCCGGTCTCCTCGGCGACCGGGTCGGCCGCAAGAAGCTGCTGATCGCTGCGCTGGCGCTGTTCGGCGTCGCCTCGCTGGCGTGCGCTTACTCGTCGTCGACCGGCGAGCTCATTGCGGCGCGTGCGGTACTGGGGCTCGCGGCCGCTGTCATCCTGCCGCTCGCACTCGCCGTCCTGCCGGTGATGTTCACGCCCGAGGAACGCCCGAAGGCGATCGCCATCGTCGGTGGTGCCACCTTCGTGGGCTATCCGCTAGGCCCGATCCTGGGCGGCTGGCTGCTGGACCACTACTGGTGGGGTTCGGTCTTCCTGATCAACGTCCCGATTGTCGCGCTTGGACTAGCAGCGGTGATCATCCTCATGCCGGAGTCTCGCGGCACCGAGGCATTCCGGATCGACTTCACTGGCGTGCTCATCTCCAGCGCAGGCTTGGTCGCGCTCACCTATGGCGTCATCACGGCGGGCCAGGACGGATGGTCGGACACCCTGGCGCTAGCCACGATGGCAGCCGGCGTTGTGGTGCTCGGCCTGTTTGTCGTCTGGGAACGGCTTGTTATCCGCAGAGATCGTGGTCAGCCGCTAGTCGACCTGCATTTGTTCGCATCGGCAGGCTTCACCTGGGGGACCACGCTCGCGACGATGATCTCCTTCGCGCTGTTCGGCCTCACATTCGCGATGCCGCAGTTCTTCCTCGACGTCAAGGGCCTGGATTCGATGGCCAGCGGGATCCGGATGCTGCCGCTGATCGGCGGTCTGGCGATCGGGCTCGGCATCGGGCAGCGGCTGCAGAGCACCCGCAAGTCCCGCGACGGCGGCCCGGACCGGCCACCGCTGTTCGGCATGCGGCCGGTTGGCGCCGGCGGCTTCGCGATTATGGCCGTCGCTCTCGCGGCCGGCACGGCTACCTCGGCGGCCAGCGGCACGGGGTTCACGTCGGGGTGGTTTGCCGCGACCGGGCTCGGCCTCGGGATGGCGATGCCCACCATGCTGAACGCCGCGCTCAGCGCGCTCTCCCCGGAGCGCAGCGGGTCTGGTTCCGCACTGATGACCGCAGCTCGCCAGGTCGGCGCGGCCATCGGCGTCGCCGTCCTCGGTACCGTGCTCAACTCGGTGTACCGCAGCCACCTGAGCGTCGCGGGCTTGCCAACGGCCGTCGCCGCGGCCAGGAGCAGCGTCGGGGCGGGGGTCGCAGTCGCAGCCAAGCTCGGTTCGGCGCCGCTGCTGACCGCCGTGCATTCCGCCTACGCGGATGGCGTCGACGTCATGCTCTGGGTCTGTGCCGCGATCGCGGCCGCGGCCGCCGTGCTCGCCGCGCTTTTCCTGCCCCGCCAGGCAGTGCAGTCCGACGTGGGGCAGTCCGACATGGGGCAGTCCGACGCCAGCCATGGCGACGCGCCGGAGATTGCCGAAACCCCGGCCGGCGCTGAATTCAATACCGCCGGGGCAGAATGACTGGCATGACCGACGTGCCCGCCAGGCCAGCCGGCCTGCGAGAGCGGAAGAAAGCCAGGACACGGGCTGCGATCAGGCAGCAAGCGCTCCGGCTCATCCGCGAGCAGGGTTACGCCGCGACCACGATCGAGCAGATCGCCGATGCGGCTGAAGTCTCGCCCGCCACCTTCTTCCGCTACTTCCCCACCAAGGAGGACGTGGTTCTGCAGGACGACCTGGACATCATCACGACCGAGGCGCTCGACGCGCAGCCGCCCGAGCTGAGCCCGATCGCTGCGTTCCGTGCCGCTTCGGCCGCCACGCTCGCGTCGCTGAGTCCGGAGGACCTGGCCACGCTCAGGGACACCGCGGAGCTGACAGCGTCGGTCCCCGAAGTGCGGGCGCGGGCTATCGACGAGTTTGTCCGCACGATCAACCAGATAGCAGAGGCTATCGCGAGGCGAGCCGGCCGGAACCCGGACGACTTCGAGGTACGCAATCTGGCCGGCGCGATCATCGGCGTCATCATGTCGGTCACTACTTCATACGGCGGGAGTACCTGGACCGCAGAAGGACTGACCGACGTAACCAGCCTGTTCGCCCGCATCGACAGGGCGCTAGCGCATCTGGAGCAGGGCCTGCCGCTATAACGCACGACCACGGCGCAACACAACGTGCCCTGTCTTCCGTCAGGAAGGCAGGGCACGCTGTGCTCGGTTTATTTCAGTTGGTTGAACCCGGCTGGCCAGGCAACTGAGGCGGCTGACCAGCCGGAGCTGTGAGGTAACTACCTATCGTTCCGCCGCGGATCGATCCCCGCTGGTACTACGAAGTGTTACGAGCATCTGACGCGGCGTTACTTCGATCGGTTTCATTATGAGACGCAGATCACAGCTGCGCTACGGTTCCGGGAATGTTGCGCGTTCAATTACCGTTGTCGCCCCAGGGCCAGCGCAGACCGCACGCAGGCTGACCAGGCAGACTGATAGCGCCGAGGAGGAAGTCATGCCAGCTGTGACAGTCGAGGACATCCTGGTGCTGCCGCGCATAACGGACCCGGACCAGGCCGCCGCCTCGGACCGGCCCGTCGTGTCAGTGACGACAGCGCCGTCCGGATTCGAAGGTGAGGGCTTCCCGGTCCGCCGCGCCTTTGCCGGCGTCGACCTGCGCGCGCTGGATCCCTTCATCCACATGGACCAGATGGGCGAGGTCGACTACGCGCCGGGCGAGCCGAAGGGCACGTCCTGGCATCCGCATCGCGGCTTCGAGACGGTGACCTACATCATCGACGGAACCTTCCGCCACCAGGACTCCAACGGCGGTGGCGGCCTGATCACCAACGGCGACACCCAGTGGATGACGGCGGGCGGCGGCATCCTGCACATCGAGGAGCCGCCCGAAGCCCTGGTCATGAGCGGCGGCCTGTTCCACGGCTTCCAGCTCTGGGTGAACCTGCCGTCCAGGCTCAAGATGGCCTCGCCCCGCTACCAGGACATCCGCGCCGGTCAGGTGGCGCTGCTCAGTTCAGCTGACGGCGGCGCGCTCGTGCGGGTCATCGCCGGCGATGTGGACGGCCAGCAGGGCCCCGGCGTCACCCACACGCCCATCACGCTGCTGCATGTGACAGTCGAGCCAGGCGCGGAATTCCGGCTGCCCTGGCGGCCTGACTTCAACGCGCTCGGCTACGTACTAGCCGGATCTGGTACCGTCGGCGCCGAGCGGCGCCCGGTAAGGACCGGCCAGTTGGCCGTCTTCGGTCCCGGCGACGTGCTGACACTCGGGGCACAGCGCAAGATGGACGGCCCGAGCGAGAAGCTCGACATACTTGTTCTAGGTGGGGAGCCAATCCGCGAGCCGGTCGCAGCCTATGGTCCGTTCGTGATGAACACCAGGGCCGAACTGGTTCAGGCGTTCGAGGACTATCAGGCGGGCCGACTCGGCTCGATCCCGGCGGTGCGCACACCACTGCCGGAGGAGCCGCACCCCGGCCACGACGTCCTGTAACGAGCCGGCGAGCCGTGCTGCGCAGTCCTGCCGGCGGCGCAGCGCGGCTCGCCTTTTCCCTGCTTCTCTGCGCTGGCCCAGGGCTAACCGGTAAGGGCTCAGGAAGCTGCTGGCTCCGCCGCCAGGCGACGCAGCGCGCTGCGGACGATCTGCGGATCGTACGTGCTCCAGTACGGCGGCAGCGAAGCCCGCAGAAAGCCGCCGTAACGCGCGGTGGCGAGACGCGGGTCCAGGATCGCGATGACGCCGCGATCGTCGACAGTCCGCAGCAGCCGCCCGGTGCCCTGCGCTAGCAGCAGCGCGGCCTGCGCCGCCGCCACAGTCATGAAGCCGTTGCCACCGCGAGCGGCAACCGCGCGCTGCCGCGCCGAGGCGAGCGGGTCATCAGGCCGCGGAAACGGGATCCGGTCGATGACTACCAGCTGGAGCGACCGGCCCGGCACGTCGACGCCCTGCCAGAGCGACAGTGTGCCGAACAGGCAGCTCGCCTCGTCCTCGGCGAACTTGCTGACCAGCAACCCAGTCGAATCATCCCCCTGGCAGAGCAGCGGCACGCCGATCTCGCCGCGCAGCGCATCCGCGGCCTGCCGGGCCGCCCTCATCGAGGAGAAGAGCCCGAGCGTCCGGCCGCCGGCCGCCACGATCAGCTCGCGCATCTCGGTCAGGTAAGCCTCGGACAGTCCGTCCCGGCCGGGCGGGGGCAGCTGCCGCGCCACGTAGAGGATTGCGCTGCGCCGGTGGTCGAACGGGGAGCCGACATCAAGACCAGTCCAGTCCAGCCCATCCGAATCAGGACCAGCCGATTCCAGCCCAGCAGAATCCGAACCAGCCGAACCGACCACGGGAAGCCCCCACTGCCGGGCCAGCGGTTCGAACGAGCCGCCCAGCGTGAGTGTCGCGGATGTGAGGACCACGGTGCCGGACTTGAACAGCCGCTCCGCCAGGAGCCCGCCGACCTGCAGCGGCGCGACACGCAGCGTGTCCGGCCGGGAGGACTCCTCTAGCGCGGACCGGTCCAGCCAGACGACCTCCGGCCGGGACGCGATGTCCGCGGTGTAGGCCCCGATGATCCGGCTCGCGTTCTCCGCCACCTCGTCCAGCGCCACAGTGGCAACCCGCATGGCTGTGAGGTGCTCGGCGTCCTCGTCACTGCCCGACTGGCGGCGCAGGTCAGCTGCGCACGCTGCAGCCGCGTCCCGTACCGCGGCCAGCGCCACCTCAGCCTGCTCAGACAGCAAGTCGAGACGTCCCGCCTCGGTGTCGGCCAGCGCGAGCTCAAGCCCCGCGGCGGCGTCGCGCAGCCGACCGGAAAGCTCCTCCCCCGCGAGCCTGCTGCAGCGCCGGGCTGCGGCGTCGGCGGCCATTGCCGACAACTCGCCGGAGGCCACGCTGGTCACCCGGTCGACCAGGTCGTGCGCCTCGTCGATGACAACGACGTCGTGCTCGGGCAGCACGATGTTGTTCTCGATCGCGTCGATGGCAAGCAGCGCGTGGTTCGTCACCACGATGTCCGCCTCGCCCGCGGCCGCGCGTGCCTGCTCGGCGAAGCACTGGCCGCCGAACGGGCACTTCGCCGCCCCGATGCATTCCCTGGCATTGACAGACACCTGGCGCCACGCACGGTCGTCTACGCCGGGAACGAGCTCGTCCCGGTCGCCGCCCACCGTCGTGGCGGCCCACTCGTGCAGGCGGGTCACCTGCCGCCCGATTGCCGACACCGACCGCGCGTCAAACAGCGAGTCCGCGGGTTCGTCCGGCGCGGTGCCGTGGACCTTATTCAGGCACAGGTAGTTCCGCCTGCCCTTGAGAATCGCGAAGACCGGCTCCCTGCCGACCAGATCCGCCAGCGCCGCCGACAACCGGGGCAGGTCACGTTCGATGAGCTGGCGCTGCAGCGCGATCGTTGCGGTGGAGATCACGACCGTCTGACCCGACTCGCCCAGCGCGTGTCGTACGGCGGGCACGAGATAGGCCAGCGACTTGCCCGTTCCCGTCCCGGCCTGAACGGCCAGGTGCCGGCTGGACGCCATCGCCTGCTGAACCGCTTCGGCCATCGCGACCTGTCCGGTCCGCTGAGCGCCGCCGATCGCGGACACCGCAGCCTTCAGCAGCACGTCGATCTCCGGCAATTCGGCAGGCACCATTGCACGCTATCGTCCGCAGGCGCCGGGCATCGAGTGGCCGCGCGGGCTGTGGATGCCCAGCCCGCAGGTCCGGCGCGATCAGCTGGTGATGTCAGCCGAAGTCAGCCGCGCCCAGGCAATCGCGCCGAAGGTCACCGCATAGATCGCGAACGACACCAGCCCGTGCTCCACGCCGGACAAGTCGGCCGGCGACCGGAACAGCCCGTCCCAGAGCAGCCAGTAGTGCGTCGGCAGGTAGGGGTGAACCGCCGACAGCTGGGGTAGCTGGTCACAGATCTCGCTGCCGAGGGTTAGCACGAGGACGGTGGCGATGGCACCGACCGGATGCTGAGTCATCGTTGAGGCGGCAAGCCCGATGGCGCCGAGCGACGACATCGCCGCTGCCGCGAACAACGCCACCAGCAGCACCCGGAGGACGCCTGCCCAGAGCGAGATGGTCGTTCCGGACAGCAGCGTGACCGGGCCGGCCGGGAACAAGATGAGCCCCATGACCAGCGACACGACCGTGACGAGCAAGCATGCCGTCAGGCTGAACACGACGATGGCGGCGTACTTCACGGCCAGCAGCCTGGTGCGGCCCGACGGCACCACCAGCAGCCCGCGCAGAGTGCCATGGCCAGCCTCCCCAGCGATCGCGTCGCCGGACACCACGCCGATGCTCAGCGGCAGCAGCAGCACCGTGAGCGTAAGCGTCAGCACCACGAGGGCGAGGAAGACCCCGTTGCCAGCCAGCTGATTGAGAAACGGCGGGCCGCCAGGACCTCCGGACACGCCGATCGTCACGCGCAGCAGGACCCCGAGGAACACTGGCACGATCGTGAGCACGCCAAGCAACGCCAGGTTGCGCAGGCGGCCGAAGACCAGACGCAGCTCAGAGCTAAAGAACCGCAACCAGGCGGAAACGGGGTTAGCTCGGGCTGGCAGCCGCTCGTCCGGCCAGACCTGCTGGTGAACTGTGGTCGACAGACGGACCCCCGCCTCGGCCGACATCTCGTCAGCTGACATCGAATCCCTCGCCGGTCAGCTCGACGAACTCGTCCTCGAGGCTTCGCCGCGGCGTCTCCAGCCCGGCCACCGGCACGCCGGCCAGCACCAGGCGCTCGCAGATGACCTCGGGCAGCATCTCGCCCAGTTCTGCCGTCACTTGCTGGTCTCCCTGACGCACCCCGCGCAGGCCTAGTTCGGACAGCACTCTGGCAGCCAGGTCCGGCTTCGGCGTCCTGACCAGCAGTCCCGCCTGGCCCCGCAACTGGCTAAGCGGCCCCTGGTAGACCAGGCGGCCCGCCCGCATCACGCCGACGTGCGTGCAGACTTGCTCGACTTCGGCGAGCAGGTGCGAGGACACGAACACCGTGGTCCCGTCGGCAGCGATCTCCCGGATCAGCGTCCGCACTTCCCTGGTGCCCTGCGGGTCGAGGCCGTTCGTCGGTTCGTCCAGGATCACCAGCTGCCTGCGCCGCAACAGGCTGGTCGCGATGCCGAGCCGCTGCTTCATGCCGAGCGAGTAAGCCTTGTACCGCTTGTCCGCTGCCGCAAGAAGCCCGACCCGGTCCAGCGCCGCGTCGATCCGTGCATGCGCGGTAGACCGGTCGGCGGTCCTGTCGGCCGCGTCGAGGCGGCCCAGGTTCGCCCGGCCGGACAGATGCGGGTAGAACGCGGGCCCTTCCACCAGCGAGCCGACCAACGGCAGCGCCGCGGCTTGCTGGTCGGGCATCGGAAAGCCGAGCATCTCATGGCTGCCCGCTGTCGGCTGGATCAGGCCGAGCAGCATGCGGATCGTCGTGGTCTTGCCGGAGCCGTTCGGCCCGAGGAATCCGTAGACGGATCCGGCAGGCACCGCGAGATCGATCCCGTCGACGGCCAGCTGCCCGCCGCGGAACTGCTTGGTCAGGCCGTTGCTCGCCAGCGCAAAGTCAGTGCCCGCTGCTGAGTCAGCTGGCGTCGGCAGCAACATCCGCATACAGCACCGACGGAGTAACCGCGCCGACCAGGACCTGCCCCTTGCTGGTCACCAGAACGGACAGCAGGGTGGTCTGCAGCAGCCGCCCGCTACCCCAGCTGCCGTGCACCGGGGTAGCTGCCTGCAGCAGCGCCTGCAGCGCGGCCAGATCCGGCCCGATCGGCGGGGTCACGCTCAGCGTCGAGCTGTATGCCGTCGCCGTTGACGAGTTCGCCGAGGCCGGCGAGCCACCGTGGATCGCTTGCTGGACGGCAGCGGCAACCGCCGGGCTCGGCGGAGTTGCCAGCACTGACAGCCAGCCGGTGCCGATGACGTGCGGCGCGCTGGCAGACGCCGCAGCCGTCAGCGGCGCCATTCCCGTGAAGCCGCGGAATCCGGTGCCGGCATTGCCGACGCCGCCGCCGTTGTTGCCCAGCCGCACTGTGGCGCGCCGAACGAGAAGATGCTGGTCAAAGGCTTTGATGTCAGCTGCCCGCTGCGCCTTGCTCAGGCTGGCCGGCAGCGCCTTGGCGAACTGCGCCTCCATCTGCTTGAGCGCTTTCGCGGGGATGGCCGGCAACTTGATTGCTTTCGCAGGGAGCTTGAGCCCTTTCGCACGGAAAACACGTTCCCGGAGCTGGGCCGGCAGCGCCATGCTGGGGATAATCGTCGCTCCGAGGGGCAGCTTGCCGAGTGCCAGGCCCGCTGAGCCCAGACGGGCCTGACCCAGACCCGCCAGACCCAGACCCGCCTGGCCAAGGACCGACTTGAGGCTGGCCGGCACCTTCACATGCTTCACGGTCGCGCCAGGCGGCGGAGTGAAGCTGAAGTTCGACGCGGCCGGAGTGCCGAACGTCAGCGACGTGAAGCCGATGCTGTACGCCACCGTAGCCGAGCCGCGCGGGTAGACCTCGAGTCGCAGCACGATATGGCGGCTTGCATCGATCGCGATCAGCACACTGCCGACTAGCGACTTGCTGCTCCGCGGCACCAGCGACAGCTGATAAGCGGCCTGGCCGGCGACGTAGACGTTGCGCTGAACGCTGACCACGGTTGTCTTGCCGATCGCCATCAGCAGTTGCGCGGCGGCAGCCTGCGGCGTATCCGGAACTGAGGTGCCCTTGGCAACCGAGCCAGGCGGAGGGCTGGGTAGGCCGGATTGCACGTTTCCCGGAAGTTCATATCGGGTTGCGGTCTGGGTCTTGCTGTTCCACAGCCAGAGCGTGCGCCCGTCGAGGCGAAGGTCGGTCTCGCCGGCCTGGACCTGCTCCGCGATGCGCAGGTGCTGCGGGTCGCGGTACCAGATGCTGACCGACTCCGGGCCGGAGGACAGCCCAGCCGAACCCTGCTGAGGCATCGGCAACGCCGGCAATCCGAGATTCGAGGTTTCCTGAACGGTCGCAGTCAGCGGGCCGAGCGGCTTCGCGGCGCCCTGGACGACCTCGGTCAGCAACTGCCCGGGCGTGCGGGGCGGCAACGACGGTGCCGCGTCCGCGCTGGCGACTGTCGCGGCAACGATGACGATACCGGTGACGGCGACGGCGCTCGCTGGGACCGCCCACCGTGCCCTCATGCCGAGTCTGCGCATCGCTCACCCGCCGTTATTGCAGATCCACCCCGGTTAATCTCACAATAGCGGCCGTCTGTGACACGCGCGTCATCCGCAAGTCGGACTGCAGGCCGGCCACTGGGTTACTGGGCAGTCGAGACACTGCCGCCGGTGAGCGGGTCGCCTACTTGCTCGTGGATCTCGGCAAGGTTGTCGTGCGCCGGGTACTTGTGCGCGGCCGGGCCATCCGCGAACGCTGTCAGCACGTTCGCCGTCACCCTCCGGGTGAAGTCGCCGGCCGACGGGGTCAGGCCCCAGTTGTAGGTCGGCGGCCCGAACGACTCGACCCAGCGCATCGTGCCGCAGTTGAACACCCCGGCGCCGCCGGAGTGGGTGTAATAAGCGGAGTCGGCGAAGCTGTTCACGCCCTGGCAGACCAGCGGCGAGTGGGACAGCACCTGAATCGGCCGCTCGACCGGGTAGCCAGGCGTGACCCGGTCGTACTCGATGCCGACGAGCACCTTGAAGCTGCTGCCCTTGCGCACGCCGGTGCCCTTGAACATCCACGCTTTCGGCGAGTGCACGACGAAGTCGGCGATCGCCGGGTAGCCCTCGTACAGCGTTCCGATCAGCGACGATTCCGGGTCCGGGTTCGGCGGCTCACGCCAGTCGCTGGTGACCAGGTCGTCGTGCTTGCCGTACATCGGGTCCAGTTCGTAGCTGGTCTTGTAACAGACGATCAGCCGGCCCGCGCCAAGCGCTGTCCGCTCCAGCCTGGTCCGCCGGAACATCGCGTTCGCGCCGAGAAACGCGATGTTCATGCCCTTGTTCCTGGCTGCAGTAACGATCGCCCGCTCTGGCGGCGACCAGTACTCGTCATGCCCTGGCGACACCAGCGCGGCCGCGCCATCCAGCGAGTGCGGGTTACTGGCGATGTCCATGCTGGTCAGGTATGCAAGCGGCAGGCCCAGGCGCTCAGCCAGGTTGATGAGTTTGCGCTCGTAGACCATGAACAGGTAAGCGCCGTCGGTATCTCCCGGCCGGTCCAGGCTGACCGCGTAGGACCTGGTGTCGTATCCGCCGTCCGGGCCCTTGTAGAGGTCGTGTAGCCCCCAGGTGTTGTAGGCCTGCCAGGTCGGCACCGCGTTCTTCATCACGACCTTGCCCGCCGCGCTGGCTGAGCGGACCGTCACCGGAACGTAGCGCTGTGCGCCGGAATGAGCATCAAGGCGGAACAAGTAGGCGCCCTCGGGCCAGTCATCAGTCGGCACGGTCAGGGATACACCCCAGTCGGTGTGCACCGTCCGGGTCGACTCCTCGAGCCTGGCCGGCGCCTGCCGGTGTCCGCGCAGCGATCCGGACTGCCACACCAGCCTGGCCAGGTCGTGGTTGTACCAGCCCATCCGGAAGGCCTTCACGCTGAACTCGCGCGAGGTCGTCGATACATAGAGGTGGATGGGCTCGCCCGGCCGGATGCTCGACTGGCCGGCATAGCCCATGATCGCGTGAGGAGCGCCCTGATTCTTGATCCGCCAGTCGGGATAGCCGGGCAGCGAGTTCTCGTACTTGACCGTCCAAGCCGCGCGTTGCGCGCGGGTCCCGGCGCCAGTGCTGGCTGCCGCGGCGTCCCCGGCCTTGGCCGGCGTCACGGACTCGCCCATCTTGACCGCGGCGACGACGGCGGCTGGTATCGCGGCCGCAGCCGCAGCCCGGCCTAGGAACGCCCTCCTGGTCCAACTCATGTGCACAAGCATTACCCCGGGCTGCCGGCGGCTAGGTCAACGACGAGTAATTTTCGCAACCCGGCCGCGAGTTTTGCAGCCCAGCGCGGTGTTTGCTAACGACGTGTAAGCGGTC
>Ga0335073_10003577_pt1 | contig 21673 bp, 21 predicted proteins | sample Lox_Sample_22_FD_207093 | JGI IMG/M metagenome (GOLD analysis project Ga0335073, IMG submission 207093) | Soil microbial communities from Loxahatchee National Wildlife Refuge, Florida, United States - Lox_Sample_2.2 | ecosystem: Environmental > Terrestrial > Soil > Wetlands | place: USA...
GGGCTCACCATCCCGTTGGCGGTCACGAACTGCCAAAGGCCCAGGAGCGCGCCGACGAACGCGAGCTGCACCAGGTGGTATATCCAGCGCCTTTCCTTCACTATCGCGACTCTCCCAGGGTCTTGCGGATCTCGTCGTGCAGGAGCTCGTAGAGCTGATTCCGGAGCCGCGACAGCTTGTCCGACGTCATGAAGCTGCGGTTGCGGGGATGGCCTTCGGCGACCGAGATCACCTCCTTGATGCGGCCGGGCCGCGCCGAGAAGACGGCGACCCGGTCGGCAAGGAACACCGCCTCGACCAGGCTGTGGGTGACGAAGATGATGGTCTTGCCGGTGCGCGCCAGGAGCACCGACAAATCCTCCCCCATGACCATGCGCGTCTGTTCGTCGAGCGCCGCGAACGGCTCGTCCATCAGGAGAATATCGGTCTGCAGCCCGAGCGCGCGAGCGAGCTGCGCGCGCTGCTTCATGCCGCCGGAAAGCTGGGCCGGGTAATGGTTCGCGAAGTCGCGCAGGCCAACGGCGTTGAGCGCCTCGTCGGCGCGCTGGTCACGCTCGCCCTTCGCGACGCCTTGGAACGCAAGGCCGAGCTTCACGTTGTCGATCACCGTCCGCCACGGAAAGAGCGCGCTTTCCTGGAACATATAGGCGACCTTCTTCGGCGAAGGGCCGCGCACTTTCTCGCCATCGATCGAGACCTCGCCCGTGCTCGGGGTCTGAAGCCCGCCAATGAGATTGAGCAGCGTGCTCTTGCCGCAGCCGCTGGGACCGATGAGGCACAAGAGCTCGCCCCGCTCGACCACCAGCGACGCATTGTCGAGCGCCACCACGCGGCGCGGGTCGCCCGCGGCCCCGAAGACCTGCGAGACGCCGGCGACCGTGATCACGGTTCCGTTGGCTTCGGTCATGGCATCTTGCACTGAGCGGCATAGGAATCGGCGTGGCCCTCCACGATGCGCTGTCGATAGGCGTTCACGATGGCTCCTGACGGGTCGCGCTCGATCTGCGCGAGGTGAAGATCCTGGATCGGGAAATGGTTGGTGTTGAAGCGGAAATTGCCGCGTACCGAGGAGAATTTCGCCGCCTCGAGGGCGCGGCGGAAATCGTCGGCCCGCTCGACGTGGCCGTCGACCGCGCGCACGGCGGAATCGATCAGCATGAAGCCGTCCATGGCGAGCGCCGCGAAGATCGACGGGCGCCGGTGATAGGCGGCCTCGAAATGCGCGACGAACGCGCGGCTCGTCGGATTGTCCATGTCGGCGGTCCAGAATGTCGAGTTCTCGATCCCGAGCGCCGCGTCGCCCATGCCCGGCAGCGTCTGTTCGTCGAGCGAAAAGGCGACGCCATAGAGCGGGGTCTTTCCCTTGAGCCCGACTTCGGCATATTGCTTCACGAAATTGATGGCCGGCGCGCCTGACGTATAGAAGAAGAATACGCCGTCGGGATTGGCGGCCCTGATCTCCGCGAGTTCGGCCGCGAAATCGAATTGGTCGAGGGGCGTGTAGGTCTCGGTCGCGATCGTCCCTTTGTAATAGCGCTTGAAGCCGGTCAGCAGGTCCCGTCCGGCGGCATAATTGGGGGCGATGATCGACATCCGCTTCACCCCCTTCTGCTGAAGATAGATCCCCATTCCTTCCGACGAGGTGTCCGCCTGGTAGGCGGCGGCGAAGAAATAGGGGCTGCATTCCGGGCCCGCGAGCGCCGACGGGCCGGCATTGAGACTGACCATGAAGACTTTGCGCGGCAGCACGGTGCGGGCCTCGGCGAGCGCGATGTTCGACAGCACCATGCCGGTGATGAGCTGGACCTTGTCCTCGTCCAGCATCTTGCGGACCTTTTGGACGCCGACATCGGGCTTCAGCTCGTCGTCCGCCACGATGAGGTCGACCGGGCGGCCGCCAAGCTTGCCGCCATGCTCGCTGAGCCCGAGCTTGAAGGAATCCAGCATGTCCGGACCGCCGGCAGAGGTCGGCGAGGAAAGGCTCGCGACGAAGCCGATCTTGAGCGGTTCCTGGGCGGCCGCGACGCTTGTCGCGAGCACTGCCGCCGCGACAATCATCGTGGCGACGCACGGCCTCGTCATTCGATCGCTCCCTGTCACCCCGCGCGCAGCCGTGGATCGGCCGTCTTGCGGAACCTCGTTGTTGGACCGCTACTCCGCCGCTTCGGCTTTCTCGCGCGGCGCGGCAGCCGGCTCGACCTCCTTGACGGCGCCGACCCAGCCATTCTGTGTCAAATCGAACAGATTTCCCAGCGGATCGCGGTATTTGATCTCGTAAAACACGTTGGGATCGCTCGATTCGTTGCCCATGACATATTTTGCGCCGGCGGCTTCAGCCTTGCGGCGCGCGTCCTTGATGTCGTCCACCCACATGCCGAAATGATCGAAGCCGAAAAACAGCTCCTCCTTGTCCCAGCCGAGCGGCCGGCCGCCGCGATTGATCAGCGCGACGTTGATCGTGCCGTCCGACATGTAGGTCACCCGCTCGCCGACCTGGCCGACCAGCTTCATGTCGAAGGCTTCTTCGAAGAACTTGCGCGCGGCGTCGCAGTCGGGGACGGACAAGGCAATGTGACGCAGCTTGGCCATGGGCAGCCTCCCTTCGCTAGGCCCGCACGTTCCTTTAGCGCCGCAACCCTGTCAATGGCGGTTTTGCCTTGGGCTCAGCGAAGCCGGGGCGGCACTCGCACCCGGTCCGGCAGGCGGTGGGCGCCGCCTCGCTTCTCGACCCGGCTCAGCACCTCGACCCCAAGCGCGAGGTCCGAAAGCCCCATCCCCATCGCCTTGAAGAGGGTAAGGTCGGCGCCCGCCGGACGGCGCTCGCCCGCGACGATCAGCTCGGCGATCGGCCGCACCGCGCCCCACGCCGCCTCGTCCGGGCCAAAGCGCTGGCGGAATTCCGAGGAAAGCTCGCGCACGCCCACGACCGTGTCGACCGCGATCACGGAGCAGCGCGCAAACAGGTCCTGCGTGAACTCGGCTCGGGCCGGCACGATCGCGCCCATGGCGTTGATGTGGCTGCCGCGGGCGGCCATGCCGCTGGTGAAGAACGGCTCGGTCGCGTTGGTGACAAGCGTCACGATCGGCGCATCGCGCACCGCGTCCTCGAGCGTCGCCGACGCCGTCACAGCGAGGCCCAGCTCGGCCCGGGCCGCGGCGGCAAAGGCCTCCCGCGCCTCGGCCCGGCGGCTGAAGACACGAACGCGCTTCAGTCGTCGCACCGCGGCGCAGGCCGCGAGCTGCGGCAGCGCCTGCTTGCCGGAGCCGATCACGGCCAGTTCGTCGGCCTCGCGCGCGGCAAGGCGCTTGGTGCCAAGGCCCGTCATCGCGGCGGTGCGGGTCTGACCCAGCGCGGTCGCTTCCACAACCGCACGCAAGGCGCCATCCTCGAGCGAGAACAAGACCAGCACGGTCTGCGACTTGCCGGCGATGTTCACCCAGGTCTTGAAGCCGCACAGGCCCGCGCCCGCCACCGCCGCGCCCAGCGCGTGCATCGCGTCGTTGGGGCCCACCATGAGATGCGCCTTGGGCATGTTGGCGGCCTTACCCTGCGCTTCGAGCGGCAGGATGCGTTCCAGCGCTTCGACCGCGTCGGAAAGCGACAAGATCGCGGTGACGTCCTGCTCGGTGATCCAGAGCGGTGCGCTCGACATGAGGGTCCCGTCCTCGATAGGGTCGCGTAAGGGAGCGGAGGATTCGCGATGCTATACATCATCTACCAGGAAGACCGCGAGGACGGTGAATCGATCCGCGCCGCCGAACGCGACCGGCACTTGGCCTATCTCGATCGGCACAAGGACATTCTGGTGCTGGGCGGCGCGCTTCTGGCGGAGGACGGCGTGAAGCGGCTCGGGAGCTGCCTCATCCTCAACCTGCCATCGTTGGCGGCCGCCGAAGCTTGGTCGCGCGACGAGCCCTTCCGCAAGGCGGGCCTGTTCAAATCCGTGAAGATCACGCGCATGCGCCGCGGCCAATGGAATCCCGGCGCGGCACCCCAAAGCGCCGAAGGGAACTGACCGCGTCGGCCGCCGGCGATCACACGTGCCAGCCGGCCTTCCTCATGTGCTCGTCGATCGTCTGGCGGTGAAAGGAGACGAGGCTGTCCTTGATGTCATAGTCCGCCTTCGCGAAGGCGCAGACATCGAGATAGTAGACATGCCGGCCAAAGAACAGGTTCGACATCAGATAGCGGTCAAGGTCCGCGAACCGGTCGAGGATGCCCGTATCGATCACCTCAAGGAAATGGCCAAAATTGTCGTAGACCGCGAAAGCGCCATAGCCCGAACGGACAAGCCCGGCGATCAACGCGAGCGCCTTCTGGTGGCCGTCCTTGCGAACCGTCGGATCGTATTCGAAGTAGAGAACCGGCTTGTCATGTCGAAAGACCGGCAGGGACGCGATAAGAATGTCGAAATCCGCGCCATCCGTGTCGGACTTGACGAGACGGGCGTGCAGAAACCGCGGATGCTCTTTGAGAATGGAATCGAGCCGCCGCAGCACGAGCGGGCCAGGCGCAGGCGAGGCGCCCGGTGTTCCGATCGACGCCGTGCCGCGCTCCGCTTTGAGGTAATCGGCGGGTGCGGTGCCGTCCTCGCTCGAGACGAGACATTCGACCACCTCGATCCCGGCTGGCAGTCGGCGCCGATTCTCGCGCAGATAGGGAAGAAACGTCGGGCTTCCCTCGATGCATAGCACCGGCAGGTCGCGATCCCGGCAGATCGCGGCCGCGCTGTCTCCCACATTGGCGCCAATATCGATAGCCGTCGCATCGGGATATTTCTGACCGACCAAGTTCGCGATATCGCCGAGGAAGCGGTCATAGAGGCGATAGGCACGCTGATACTGATCGAGCCGGTGCTCGGCCGGCAGGACGATCTCGAACCGGCCAAGCCGATGGGTGCGGTCGCCTTCCTTCACATGCCCCTGCCTAAAATATCATCGCGCGCCAGGTCCACGGCGGAAATGGGAACTTGCTGCTGTCGAAATTGATCAGGTTCGGCACGATGAACAGCCTTCCGCCCAAGGCACGTATTCCTTGATTGAAGTGAACGTGCTCGCATCTCTGCCAGCGGACGATGCGCCAAGCTTGGTCCCGGTCACGATAGACCTTCATCTTATAGCCCTGATAAGGGTTCGGGTTCCGCAATGCGTAAGAGAGCTTGTAGACACCGAGCCCCCCAAATGCCGACTCCACCTCGACCGGCGGGTGCGACGGTGGGAACGTGACCCGATACTTGCCGAAGACATGGGAAAACGCGACGTCATCTGCGACGCCGTGAGCCTCGACATAGTCCCAGACCGCTTCCCAGACGTCGCCAGGGCAAAGCCTGCCATGCCGTAAGGCCCACAAGTCGTAATGGATCCCTTTGCTGTTCGCGAATATGGCGGCGTGGTCGGACGCTGTTTGCAGAAAATCGATCGCGCCTGAAAATGCGCCCATGTCGAGCGGCGTGGTACTGACATCGTCGAGATCGAGAAGGATCAGCAGATCGTAGCTCGAGAGCCGGCTGTCCGCCCTGATCCTCTCGATGTACGTGTTGCGCGCGATTTCGAGACGCTGGGTGCGCGGGGCGATTTGGGCAAGTCCGTCGATCGTCAAAATGTCGACGTCGCGTTTGCTCTCACTCCAGTGGCGCAGCATCGGCTTGGTCTCGTCGCGAGAGTCGTTCTCGACGAAAATACAGGCGGCGTCAGTGAAGAGGTCGGCCATTCGTTCGACATGCTTGAGGACGCGGGGCAGAAATCGCGCCGCGTCCCGCACGCAGCCCGCGATCACCACCTTTTCCGGGCGACCCGGCATCGCTATCCGATCCCGAACAACTCCGCCGCGGTGTCGCCAAGGATCATGCGGCGCTCGGCGACCGAGAGCGGGGTCTCGTCGACGATTTTGACCGGGCGGTCGTCGCCGATCGGGAAGGGATGGTCGGATCCCAACACCACCTTGTGCGCCCCGGCACAATCGCACAGGAAGCGCAGCGCGCGCGGCTCGAACAGGACCGTGTCGAAGTAAAGCCGCTGAAACCCGTCGAGCGCGTCGGCATAGTCGTTCGGGTGGATGGCGTTGTTGCGCTTCAAGCGTCCCAGCAGATAGGGCAGCCCGCCGCCGCCATGCGAGATGACGAGGCGCATGCCGGGAAAACGCTGCAGATGGCCCGAATAAAGGAGTCGCGCCATCGCCACGATCGTGTCGGTCGCGCGGCCGACGGCATTGATCAGGTCGTAGCCGTTGAGGCGGTCGTCGCCGCACGTGAACATCGGATGGATGAAGATGGTCGCCTTGCGCGCGGATGCGGCCTCCCAGAACGGATCGAGGTCGGGATCGTCGAGCGCGCCGTGCGTGCCGTGGGGCTGCGTCCCGATCATGGCGCCGTGGGCGCCCGCGGCCATTGCCTCGTCGAGGACCCGCGCGGCAAGCGCGCCCTTTTGGAGCGGCACGCTGGCAAGCGGCTTCAGCGCGGGAAAGTCCTTGGCGCCCGCCAGCATCGTCTCGTTCATGAAGCGCGACCAGTCGGCCCCTTCGTCGGGCGGCAGTTCGTAGCCCATGAGATCGGTCCAACCGCCCGCGACCTGGCAATCGATGCGGTTCGCCGCGAGCCAGTCCTTGCGCAGGCCCATGTCGCTGAGCCGGGGCGCCACGGGCCGCGTCGGCGCGTTCCCGGCAAATCCCAAGCGCGTCGCGGCGCCCTCCTTCACCACGTTGACCGAGGGAAAAAGCCGCCGCTCGCTGCGCAGCGTCTCGAGGAACGCGGCCGGGACCACGTGGGCGTGGGTGTCGATAATCATCTTTTCCTTTCCTCCGCCTCGGCCAAAAGCTCGCCGATCACGTCAGGCGTCATGGGCAATGTCGCGATATGAAGGCCGAGCGGCGACAGCGCGTCGTTGACGGCGCTCGCGATCGCCGCGGGCGCGCCCAAATATCCCGCCTCGCCCGAACCTTTCTGGCCGAAGCTCGTTATCGGCGAGGGCGTGCAGTGATCGACGATGGTGATGTCCGGCACCTCGTGCGCCGAGGGCAGCAGGTAATCCATGAACGAGCCGCTGATCAGCTGGCCATTCCCGTCATAGGCAAAGCGCTCGTAGAGCGCGGCACCGATCCCGTGCGCGATGCCGCCATAGGTCATGCCATGGACGATGTCGGGGTTGATCATCACGCCGCAATCGTGACCGCAGACATAGCGCTTCAGCCGGGTCTGGCCGCTGACCCGGTCGAGCTCGGCATAGACGACATGCGCCTCGAAGGCATAGCAAGGATACATCTGCACGCGCCCGTCCGCGGTCGGAAGCATGCCGCCGGTAGGCACCTGGGCGACCGCAAGCGCCTGCAGCCCCGGCTCGGTGCCGGGCGGCAGGCGATGGAACTTGCTGTGGGCGATGTCGACGAGCTGATCCCAGGTGAGATGGCGTCCGGGATCGGAAGCAACGGAAATGTCGCCGCCGCGATAGGCGAGCCCGTCGAGGGGCAAGCGCAGATCGTGCGAAGCGATCGCAAGGAGTTTCGCCTTGAGCTTCTTCGCCGCGTCGGCAGCCGCCGTCCCCAGCATGATCGCCATGCGGCTCCCGACCGGACTGTTGCTCGGCAGCGCCGACAGCGAATCCGCATGGACCACACGGATCGTGTCGGGATCGCGCTCGAGGACTTCGCCGATGATTGTCGAGGCGAGCGTCTCGTGACCTTGCCCCGAGCTCGACGTGCCCATGGCGGCGATGACGGCGCCGGAAAGATCGACCTTGATCTGGCAACCTTCCATCCAGGTCGTCGCGTCACGCTTGGGATTGAGAAGCGGCTCGAATGAGGAATTGCCGCCGCTCGGCTCGAGGCAGCAGGAAATGCCGATGCCGGCGAGCATACCGGCCGCCCGCGCCGCGTCCCGTCGACGCACGAGACCGGGATAATCGGCGGCCGCAAGCGCCTTATCCAGCACCGCGTGATAGTCGCCGCTGTCATAGGTGCTGCCGCTTGGGATCAGATACGGGAACGCCTCGCGCGGGATGAGGTTGCGGCGGCGCAGCTCGATACGGTCGAGGCCGAGGTCGCACGCGATCAGGTCCATGCCGGTCTCGATCGCGAAATTGGTGGGCGACTGGCCGAAGCCGCGCACCGCCTCCTCCGGCGTCTTGTTGGTGGCGACCGAGATCGGCTCGTAGGCGACGCTGTTGATGTGATAGGGCCCGACGATCGCGCCGATCGGCTTGCCAAGCTGAAACGGGGCGCGGCCGGCATAGGCGCCGACATCGTCCAACGCGCGCATCCGCATCGCGCGCACCAGACCCGTTTCGTCGAACGCCATCGACACGTCGAAGATGCGGTCCGGCCCGTGCGCGTCGCCGCCGCGCAGATTCTCGAGCCGATCCTCGATGAGACGCACCGGCGCGTTGAGGCGCCGCGCAAGATATCCCGCGAGCACCGCGTGCTTCAATCCGCGCTTGCCGCCATAAGAGCCGCCGACATCGACGTCGAAATGGGTGCGCACCGCGTTGCCCGGAAGCCGCAAGGCCCGCGCGAGCTGATCCTGGATCGACGCCCAGATCTCGAGAAGCCGCGCGCCCGGCTCCCAGCGTGCAAGGACGCCAAAGGTCTCGATCGGCACCGTGGCGCTCCGGTGCCAGCGCGCACGATAGGCGATATGCCGCGGCGCGGCCGCAAAATCCGCCTCGACCGGCCCCCACACAAATTGACGGCGAAGAAGCTGGTTCGTGCCGAGCTCGGCATGGACGAGCGGCGCGCCCGGCCCGAGCGCCGCCTCGGGATCGACCACATAGGGCAGCGGCTCGTATTCGATGTCGACGAGCTCGACCGCGTCCTCGGCGATGGCACGGGTCTCGGCGACGACGGCCAAGACCCACTCGCCGACGTAACGCGCCTGCCCCACCGCAAGCGGATAGCGCAGCATCTTCGGCAGATCGAGGCCGCTCATCAGCGGGTCGGTGGCGGCGGCGATCTCGGCGCCCGTCACGACCGCGCGCACGCCAGGAAGTGCCCGCGCCGCGTCGGCCTCGATCCGCACGATGCGCGCCGCGGGATATGGGCTCGCGGCCAGCGCGACGTGCAAAGTCCCGGGCAGCGCCAAATCGGCCACGAACCGCCCCGACCCCGCGAGAAAACGCCGATCTTCGGCCGGGCGCCGCTTGCGGCCGATATAGCGGAAGGCCGGCACCTCATTGGCCATCGCGACGTTCCTGGCGAAGATTGGCGCCGCGGAGACGCTCGGCCGCGAGCGCGATCGCGTCAACGATCTGCTTGTACCCGGTACAGCGACAGAGATTGCTGCCGATCGCCTCGCGGATATCGTGCTCGGTCGGCGCCGAGTTCTCCAAGAGCAGCGCGTGCGCCGCGATCAACATGCCCGGCGTGCAGTAGCCGCATTGAAGCGCGTGCAGCTCCCAGAACGAATCCTGAAGCACGCTCAATTCCTCGGTGCCGGGCGCGAGACCTTCGACAGTGACGATCTCGGCGCCATCGGCCTGGACCGCGAAGAGAAGGCACGATCGCGCCGGCTTCCCGTCGAACAGCACCGAGCAGGCGCCGCACACGCCATGCTCGCAGCCGACATGGGTTCCGGTCAAGCGCAACTCGTCGCGCAGGAAATCGACGAGCGTGAGGCGCGCCGGGACGCGGCCCGTGCGCCGCTCGCCATTGACCCGAAGCGCGATCTCGTGCTGCGACATCGTCAGGCCGCCACCGCCTCGGCAACGGCGCGCTCGACAAGAGCCGCGGCCACACGGCGGCGATAGCGCCGCGAGGCATGGTGATCCTCGAGCGGGTTCACCGCATCATGGACAAGCGCCGCCGCATCGGCGAGGTCGCGCGCCTCGAGACGCGTGCCGAGGAGCCGCTCTTCGGCCGCCTTCATGCGCTGCGGCGTCGCCGACGCGCCGCCGACGCAAAGGGCGATGCGGCGGCACGTCCCGTCATGACCGAGCGCGATCTGCGCCGCCGCGGCAGAGAGGGCGAAATCGCTTTGCCGGACGCTCACTTCCTGAAAGCCGGCGCCGATCCGGCCCTCCTCGCTCCAGACCGGGAACCGCACTTCGGTGAGGCATTCCTCCGGCGCCAGCGCCGTCTCCATGGGCGCGTGGAAGAAATCGGCGGCGGCAATGGTGCGCTCGCCCGACGCCGACCGCGCCGTCATCGCAGCGTCGAGCGTCAGCGCGACGATGGCGATCTCGGCCGCGGGATCGGCATTGGCGAGGCTGCCGCCGATCGTGCCGCGGTTGCGCGTCTGCACGTGGCCGACGAACCGCAGCGCTTTTTCAAGGAGCGGCAGGTGCAAGCGCACGGTCTCGTCGGCAAGCGCCGCCGCCTGGCGGGTGCACGCGCGAATGGCGACGGCGCCCGCCGTGAAGGCGATGCCTTGAAGCTCGGCGATCGCGTTGATGTCGAGAAGCAGCGAGGGACGCGCAAGCCGCATCGCCATCAGCGGGACGAGTGTCTGCCCGCCCGCGAGAATCTTCGCGTCGGCGCCGGCTTCGGCGAGGCGGCCGCACAACGCGGCGACCGATCGAGGCCGCTCGTAATCGAAATCAACCGCCTTCATCGCGGCACTATACCGGGCGGCTAGACGCTTGACCAAGCACGAGGAGCGAGCCAAGTTCGCGCCCTGCGAGAATCCGTGGGAGGCGGCCGTGAAGCTGGTTCTGTTCAAGTCGGGTGCACAAGGCGAGCTCGAGCCGGGGCTTTTGACCGACCGCGGCGTCGTCGCGATCGCGAGCGCGGTCAAAAAGCATGCAACGCCGCAACAGACCATGGTCGGGATCATCGACGAGTTCGATGCGCTGAAGCCCAAGCTTTCCCAGCTTGCGAAGGATGGCACCGCGACGCCGCTCGCCTCGGTGCGGCTCGGGCCGCCTTTGCCGCGGCCGGGCAAGATCCTTGCCTGCATCGCGAATTACTGGGAGCACGCGCAGCGGGAAGCGCGGCCCTTGAACATGTTCCTCAAGAATTCGTGCGAGCACGCGGTGATCGGCCCCGGCGACACGATCCGCTTGCCGGAATTCACCGAGCCCTGGCAATTCATGCACGAGGCCGAGTTGGCGATCGTCATCAAGGGCCCGGCCAAGATGGTGAAGCAGGCCGACTGGCGCAAAGCGGTCTTCGGCTATACCGGCATGATCGACGTGTCGGCGCGCGGCGACGGCCGGCGCACCTGGAAGACCGGAAGCTGGCTCGGCAAGTCGTTCGACACGTTCTGCCCCTTGGGCCCCTGCATCACCACGGCTGACGAGATAACCGAGCCCAACGATCTTCGCATCAAGTTCTGGAACGACGGTCAGCTCCGCCACGACTACAACACCGACGACATGGAGCATCGGGTGCCCGAGCTGATCGAGTTCGCGACCACCGTCATGACCATGGATTCGGGCGATCTCATCGCGTGCGGCACCAACCACGAGGGGCTGGGCGCGCTCCAGGACGGCGAGACAGTGGAGTTCGAGCTGCAGAATATCGGCAAGATGACGCTCCATGTGCGCGATCCGCTGAAGCGCAAATGGGAACGCGGCGTCTATATGGGCGCCGATTCAACCAACCCGGAGGCGGTAAGGCGCCACCGCCCGCAAGGCGCCTAGGGCGAGACTTCCTCGAGCGTGCGGCCCTTGGTCTCGTCGGCCCAGCCATAGGTGACGACGCCGCCCAACAGCGCCAAGCCGCCGAAATAGACGAAGATCGCGCCCAGGCCATAGATGGGCGACAGATAGCCCACCACCAGCGGCCCGGTGAACGCGGCGACGCGCTGCCACGACCCGCCGACCGCGGCGCCGAATGCCCGGACGCGCGTCGGGTAGAGCTCGGACGTGTAGAGATTGAGCCCGATCGCGCCCGTCGACATGAAGAACCCGCCGAGCGACGTGAAGACAAGAAGCAGCGTCGCCGTGCTCGGCCCGATCAGGGTGAGGGTCAGCATCGTGATGCCGCCGCCGATGAAGGCGAACAGGAACCACGGCCGCCGTCCCGTGCGGTCGATCGTGAAGGCGCACACCCCGTTCGCCAGCAAGCCGCAGCATTGGGTGATGAATCCATAAAGCAGCGACTGCGCCAGCGGCAGATGGAATTCGGTGCGGTAAAGGGTCGGCAGCCAGGTCTGCAACCCGTAAGTCGTCGAGAAGCAGCAGAACCACATCGCCCACATGGCGAAGGTGCGATGGCGGTAGACACCTTCGAAGATCTCGGACCACCGCGTCGCTTGTCGCGCGGGCGCCGGGCGCACGACGGGAGGCGGCAGAGCGCGGCCTTGCGCGGTAATGGCGCGCTCGATCTGGGCGACGGCCGCATCGGCCTCGGCAAGCCGGCCCTTCGACACGAGCCAGCGCGGCGATTCCGGCAGCTTCCACCGGATCAGGAACACCACCACGATCGGCACGGTGCCGAGATAGAACATCGACCGCCAGCCGATCGACGGCACCATCAGATAGCCCAAGAGCCCGGCCGCGATCAGCCCGAAGGCGAAGATCATCTGGTAAAGGATGTAGAACCGCCCGCGCACGTCGGTGCGGGCGAACTCGAGGATGTAGATGTTCGCGATCGGCACCTCGGCGCCGAGCCCGACGCCTTGAAGGAACCGGAACGTGATCAGCGACGAGCCGTCCCACGCGAGCGCGCAGGCAAGACTCATCACGCTGAAAAGGGCGATGGCGGCGGTGATGACCGGCAATCGCCCGACCCGCTCCGCCACCGCGCCCGCGACCAATGCGCCCAGGAACTGGCCGAAAAAAGCGGCCGAGATGACCCAGCCGATGGTCGACTGCGCCAGGTGCCACGGCCCTACCATGGCCGGCAAGGTAAAGGCGATGGTCAACAGGTCGAAGGCATCGAAAATGAGCCCGATGCCCATGATCGTGCGCATCATCCCATGCCAGCGTCCGACCGGGATGCGTTCTAGCCGCGCCAGGATGCCGGCGGCCGAAACCGCGCCGGTCGACTCTTCCATCGTCATCGTTTCCCCCGATTTTGGCCTTGTTCTCTATTCCGCCGCGACCTTGGTGGGCGGCCGCCAGCGTAGCACGGGCTTCCGGGCCGCATTCGTCTCGTCGAGCCGGCGCCGCGGCGCCAGCTGCGGCGCGGCGTGGAAATAATCCGCATCGCCCGCTCGCGCGCGCTCGGCAAGTCCGCGCAGCACGGCGATGAAATGGTCGAGCCCGGCCTTGCTCTCGTTCTCGGTCGGCTCGACCAGAAGGGCGCCATGGACGACCAGCGGGAAATACATCGTCATGGGATGGAATCCCGCGTCGATCATCGCCTTGGCGAAATCGAGCGTCGTGACATGGGTCCCTTCGAGGAAGCGGTCGTCGAACAGAACCTCGTGCATCGCCGGACCGGGATAGGAGGCGGTCATCACATCGGCGACACGCGCCAGCACGTAATTGGCGTTGAGCACCGCATCGCCGGCGGCCCGGCGCAGCCCGTCGGCACCATGGCTCATCATGAAGGCCAGCGCGCGCACGAACATGCCCATCTGGCCGTGGAAACCCTTGATGCGGCCGATCGCCTCGCCGGGATTTTGCTCGACCAGCCGGAACCCGTCCGCGTCGTGGACGAGCCACGGCAGCGGCGCGAACCGCGCAAGAGTTTCCGCCAACACCACCGGGCCGCTGCCCGGGCCGCCGCCGCCATGCGGCGTCGAGAAGGTCTTGTGCAAATTGATGTGCATGCAGTCGACGCCGAGATCGCCCGGCCGCACCCGCCCCACCAATGCGTTGAAATTCGCGCCGTCGAGATAGAAATAGGCGCCCGCCGCGTGCACCGCGTCCGCGATCGCCAAGGTCTCGTCCTCGAACAGGCCGCAGGTGTTGGGATTGGTCAGCATGATGGCAGCGACATCGGGCCCCAGCTTCTGCTTCAGGACGCCGAGATCGACGCGGCCGCGCGCGTTCGCCGGGATCGGGTCGACCTCGTAGCCGCAAGTGGCGGCCGTGGCGGGGTTGGTCCCATGAGCCGATTCCGGCACCAGAACGCGCCGCCGCGGCTCGCCGCGCGCCTCGAGCGCCGCCTTGATGCACATCATGCCGCAAAGCTCGCCATGGGCGCCGGCCGCGGGCGTCATCGCGACCGCCGGCATGCCGGTGAGCGTCTTGAGCCAATGCGCCAGCGTGTCGATAAGCTCGAGCGCACCCTGCACGGTCGCCATCGGCTGCATCGGATGAAGGTCGGCAAAGCCCGGAAGCCGCGCCACTTTCTCGTTGAGGCGCGGATTGTGCTTCATGGTGCAGGAGCCAAGCGGATAAAGCCCGGTGTCGATCGCGTAGTTCTTGTGCGAGAGCCGCGTGAAATGCCGCACCACCTGCGGCTCGGAAAGGCCCGGAAGCCCGATTGCGCTCTCGCGCCGCATTCCGCCGAGACGATCCGGCACGGATGAGGGCTCCGGCAGGTCGACGCCCGTACGCCCGGGCTCGTCCTGCTCGAACAAGAGGTGCTCCTCGATCTCGAGGCCGCGATTGCCAGCGCCACCGCCCGCCTCGCGCGCAAAGCCCGAAAGCGCCTTGCTCCAGTCGCTCATCGGATCGCCTCTCCGAGCGCTTGGGCAAAGGCATCCATCTCGTCCTCGGTGTTGGTCTCGGTCGCAGCGACGATCAGCAAAGGTGCGAGCTCGGCGTTCCCGGGCCAGAAGCGGCTCGCTGGGACCCCGCCGAGAACACCCCGCCGCGCCAAGACCTCGACAACCGGAGCGGCCGGAACCGGGAGACGTAGCGTGAATTCGTTGAAGAAGGTGCCCGTCATCAGCGACACGCGAGACACGGCGGCAAGCCGTTCCGCCGCCCGGACCGCCGCCTCGTGGTTGAGCGACGCGAGCCGCGAAAAGCCGGCCTCGCCCAAAAGCGCAAGATGTATCGCGAAGGCGAGCGCGCACAGGCCCGAATTGGTGCAGATGTTGCTCGTCGCCTTTTCACGGCGGATATGCTGCTCGCGCGCCGAAAGGGTAAGGACGAAGCCGCGCCGGCCTTCGACATCCGCCGTCTCGCCGGCAAGCCGCCCCGGCATCTGCCGGACATATCGGTCGCGCGTGGCGAACAGGCCGAGATAGGGTCCACCGAAATTCAGCGCGTTGCCGAGCGACTGGCCCTCACCCACGACGATATCGGCGCCCATCGCGCCCGGCGGCTTGACGAGCCCCAGCGAGACGGCCTCGGTAACGACCACGATCAACAAGGCGCCGCCACGGTGACACGCCTCGGCCGCCGCGGAATAATCACGCAGCTCGCCGAAGAAGCCGGGGTACTGCACGACGAGGCACGATGTCTCGGCATCGATCGCGGCCGCGGGATCGCCCATTCCCGCGGCGTCCGGCGGTTGCGCCGCGACCTCGAAACCGTTGAACCGGGCATAGGTCGCAACCGTCTCGCCATAATGGGGATGGAGGCTGCCGGCGAGGATAGCCTTGCGCCGGCGCGTCAGGCGGTTCGCCATCATCACCGCTTCGGCGGTCGCGGTCGCGCCGTCATACATTGACGCGTTCGCGACATCCATGCCGGTGATCAGCGCGACCTGGGTTTGGAATTCGAACAGCGCCTGCAGCGTGCCTTGCGCGATCTCGGGCTGATAGGGCGTGTAGGAGGTGAGGAACTCGCCGCGCTGCACCAGGTGATCGACCGCCGCCGGCACATGATGGCGATAGGCGCCACAGCCCAAAAAACTCGGCACCGAGCCCGCCGGGACGTTCCTTGCCGCAAGCCGCGTCAAAGCCCGCTCGACCGCGAGCTCGCCCTGGCCGTGCGGCAGGTCGACGGGGCCCGCGATCCGCGCCGATGGCGGCACGTCGCGGTAAAGCGCATCGATCGACGGCACGCCGATCACGGCCAGCATCTCGGCGCGGTTCGTGTCCGTCAGCGACAGATACCGCATCAGGTCAGTCCCGCGACCAGTTTCTGGTACGCCGCCTCGTCCAAAAGCCCATCGGCCTCGGCAGGGTTCGACAATTTCAGCTTGAAGAACCAGCCCTCGCCCATCGGGTCGGTATTGACCCGTGCCGGCTCGTCGCCCAGTGACGCATTGATGTCGATCACCTCGCCCGAAAGCGGCGCATAGATCTCGCTCGCGGCCTTCACCGACTCGACAGTGCCGGCTTCCTTGCCCATCGCGACCGTGCGCCCGCGCTCGGGCAGCTCGACATAGACGACATCGCCAAGCTGGGTCTGGGCATAGTCGGTGATGCCGACGACCGCCTCACCACCGTCGATCCGTACCCATTCATGTTCGCTCGTATATTTGACGATGCTCATCGCAGGTCCTCGTGATGCTCAGCGGTGGTAGCGGTGCGGCACGAACGGCATCGCCACGATGCGCGCGGCCCGAATTGTCCCGCGCACGACGAGGCCCAGAGCCGTTCCCGGCGCCGCATAGGCGGTCTCGACATAGCCCATGCCGATCGGGCCGCCGACGGTCGGTCCATACCCGCCACTGGTGATGTTGCCGATGACATTTCCATCGGGCGCCACGATCTCGGTACCATCACGGGCGGGGGCGCGGTCGTCCGGCCGGATGCCGACACGCTTGCGCGCGGTTCCTGTCGCAAGCTGTTTCGCGACGATTGCGGCGCCGGGATATCCCCCTTCGGCGCGCCGGCGCTTGCCGATGGTCCAGGCGAGATCGGCCTCGACCGGCGTCGTCGATTCGTCGAGATCGTTGCCGTAAAGGCAATAGCCGGCCTCGAGCCTCAACGTGTCGCGCGCGCCGAGCCCCGCCGGCTTCACATCCGGGTCGGCGAGAAGACGCCGCGCCAGCGCTTCCGCGCCGTCGGCCGGAACCGAGATCTCGAACCCGTCCTCGCCGGTATAGCCCGACCGCGCGACGAGGCAGGAAAGGCCGGCAATCGTGAACGGCGCCGCTGTGAGAAAACCCAAATTGGCCACGCCCGGCGCAACACGTTCCAAGATTGCGACGGCTTCCGGTCCCTGGAGCGCCAGAAGCGCCCGGTCGAGCAGCGGCATCACGCCGCCGACATGGGCGTGCAGCCGCGCCGTGTCGAGGGTCCTGCGCGCGGCGTTGACGACGAGAAACAAATGATCGCCGCCATTCGTCACCATGAGGTCGTCGAGGATGCCGCCCGCCTCGTTGGTGAGCACGGTGTAGCGCATGCGGCCCGGCGCCAGCCCCAGGAGATCACCAGGGACGAGCGTCTCGAGCGCGCGAGCCGCGTCGGCGCCGTCGATCCGCACCTGCCCCATATGCGAGACGTCGAACAGCGACGCCTTGTCGCGCGTGTGAAGATGCTCGGCCAGGATGCCGGCGGGATATTGCACCGGCATGTCGAATCCCGCGAACGGCACCATCTTGGCGCCGAGGCTGACATGCAGATCGTAAAGCGGCGTACGCGTAAGAGACGGATCGGCCATCATCTCCTCGGGACGAGGGGATTTGCGCCCCTCATCCTGGGAACTGGCCTAGCACCGCCCTCAGCCGAGCGCCAGGGCCGGCGCCGCGCGCGCCTCGCGCCGCACCGCGGCGTCCGAACGATGATCGAGCCGCAGCGTCAGGCAGAACGCCGCACCTCCGCTCCTGGTGAACGCCGTGAGCGGCGAGCGATGGACGCGGTAACCCCGTTCCTCGAGCCGCACGCTTAACGACTCGCTGCATTGCGACAAGATGACGTCATGCCCGATGCTTACCGCATTGGCGGCAAGAAGGGCGGCATCGGCGGGCTCGACCGGAATGCGCAGGTCCGGCGCCACCCGGTCGTGCAGCTCGGCCAAGCCGTCTGCCGTGAAGGCCGAGGGCACATACATGACTTCGCCGCCCGGCAGCACGTTGAGCGCCGTGTCCATGTGATAGAAGTGCGGATCGATCAGTTCGAGCGCCACGGTCTTGATGCCGAAGCAATCCTCGACCGCGCCGCGCGCCGCGCGGTCCGAGCGCGGCCCATAGCCCATCCAGAACAAGCCGCGCGTGCGATCCCACACGCAGTCGCCCGCGCCTTCGAGCCGCAGGTTGGGCGAAAGATGCCGCACGCGCTCGATCACGCCGTCCGCCGCGAGCCGGCGGAACAGGCGCTCGAACCGATCCTCTTCGCGCTGTCGCTCGGGATGGCGGAAGCGCGCGAGAAGCGCGGTGCCGTCCATCACCACGGCGGCATTGGCGGTGAAGACGAGGTCCGGCAGACCCGGCGCCGGCGGAACGAGATGGATCGCGGCGCCGAACCGCTTCAATTTGTCGTGGTAGGCGCGCCATTCCGCTTGCGCGGTGGCGGCGAGCGCCTTGGCGTCGGTCGCCCAGCTCGCCGGGTCCATCCACGGATTGATGACGTAGTCGACCCCGAAGAAATCGGGCCGGCACATCAGGATACGTGGCTTGTCGGTCATGCTACACACTCCATCTGAGGCCGCGGCCGAGCCGTACGGCCTACGATTTCGTCCAAAACATCTGCAAACTGGTCGAGCCCCCAATCGAGGTCGGCGCGCCCGATGACAAGCGGCGGCGCGATCCGGACCACGGTTTCATGGGTCTCCTTCGTCAGCACGCCGCGAGCGACGAGGCGCTCGCACACGGTGCGCGCGGAGGCATAGGCGGGATCGATCTCGGCACCGATCCACAGACCCTTGCCGCGCACATCGCGAAGCGCGGGATGCCGCAGCGCCGCGAGTCGTGACAGCGCGTGCGCGCCAAGCTCACGCGAGCGCTCCACCAACCCCTCCTCCTCCAGCACCAGAAGCGCTTCGAGCGCGACCGCGGCCGCAAGCGCGTTGCCGCCAAAGGTCGAACCGTGCGAGCCCGGGGTGAACACATCCATGACCTCGCGCGTGCCGACGAATGCCGACACCGGCAGCATGCCGCCGCCAAGCGCCTTGCCCACAACCAGGCCGTCGGGCCGCGCGTCCTCGTGCTGGAACGCGAACCAGGCGCCCGTGCGGCCCAATCCCGACTGCACTTCGTCGAAGATCAGCAGCACGTGCGCCGCATCGCATATACGGCGCAATCCCGCGAGATATCCCTTGGGCGGGACGATGATCCCCGCCTCGCCCTGGATCGGCTCGATCAGGATGGCGGCGGTCTCGCCGGTGATGGCGCGCTCGACCGCGGCGAGATCGCCAAACGGCACGGAATCGAAGCCCGGCGCGAAGGGGCCAAACCCATCGCGATAGTCTGGCTCGGACGAGAACCCGACAATGGTCGTGGTGCGGCCGTGGAAATTGCCGTCCGCGACGATGATGCGGGCGCGGTCCGGCGCGATGCCCTTCACCTTGTAGCCCCACCGGCGCGCGGCCTTGATCGCGGTCTCCACCGCCTCGGCGCCGGTATTCATCGGCAGCGCAGCGTCGAGCCCGGAAAGCGCGCACAGCTTCGCAAGGAACGGCCCCAGCCGATCGTTGTGGAAGGCGCGCGACGGCACGGCGAGCCGACGCGCCTGCGCCTCGAGCGCGGCGAGGATGCGCGGATGGCCATGGCCGTGGCTCACGGCGGAATAAGCGCTCATCATGTCGAGATAGCGGCGACCGTCCGTATCCCAGAGATAGGCCCCTTGCCCGCGGGTCAGCACGACCGGGAGCGGGTGATAATTGTTGGCGGCGAAGCGGGCCTCGAGCGCGATCGGGTCCATGGGGTGCATCCTTATTTCGAGATGCTTAATATGGATCGAACAGCGCGCCGCTCCTGTCAAAGAGAGGCGACCCAACAGCCGTTTCTGTCGTTTTGATGCCGAGCCGCACCCCTTGTCGGCTGCGAAATGGAAAAGAAAGGTTAACGGTTCCCGCGAGTCGGATTTGCGACCGGCGCTCAGGGGCGGCTTCGGGGCGCAAGGAGTGCCGCCGGATATCCCGAAAAGCGGCGCACCGGGCGCAGCACGACGTGGCTCACGATGCGGCCGACCCCAAGGACCGACTCGTTCAGGAGCCCGGCTGTCAGCGTCTCGTAGCGCGCGAGGTCGGCGCACACGATGCGGGCGACATAGTCGAACGCGCCGCTGACCTCCCAGCATTCGACGAGCTCATCGATCTGGCGCAAGCGTCGTTCCACCTGGTCGCGGCGCGCCTGGCTCTCGAGCGCGATCTCGGAAATGACGGTGATCGGTCGCGAGATCTGCTCGATATCGATCGTCGCCTGATAGCCCAGGATGATGCCGGACGCTTCGAGCCTCCGCACCCGCTCGAGGCAGGGCCTCGCGGTGAGGCCGACCCGGGTGCTGAGCTTGGCCATTGTCATGCGGCCGTCACGCTGCAACGCGGCCAGAATCCTTACATCGATTGCATCGAGACCCCGGGGTGGCTTGTCGGGCATCGGCGCCTCGGAGAGGAAGTCGCGGAAACGCTAGCGGATCGGCGCGCCAGGACATAGATGCGCACCGCGTGGCTGCATACTATACCGGCCGCAGGAAGGGAAACCGCGCATGGCCGACAGCGTCAGCATCCGGGCGATGACCGCGCAGGATTTCGACGAGGCGGATCGCGTCCGGCGCCTCGCCTTCGGAACCTATTTCCAGGTCCCCGAACCGATGCAGTTCGGCGGCGACCGGTCGCTTCAATCGCGCTGGAACGCCTATCCCGGCGGCGGCGTGGTCGCCGTTTCGGGTGACCGGATCGTCGGCATGGCGTTCGCAAGCGAACTTGGCAGCTTCGGCATGCTCGGGCCCGTCGCGGTGCTGCCGGAATTCTGGCGACAGGGCGTCGCACGGCAGCTGATGGCGGCCGTCGTCGCGATCATCGATCGCTGGCAATGCCGATTGGCGGGGCTCTTCACCTTTCCGCAAAGCGCTCAGCACATCCGGCTTTACCAGCAGTTCGGATTCTGGCCACGCCATCTGACGCCGGTGATGGCAAAACCGGTGGCAGCCAAGGCCGAGATCGCAGGCACGATGCGCGTGAGCGGCGATGCCGACCGCACCGTGCTCATGGCTCGATGCGGCGCGCTCGCGGGCGCCATCTTCCCAGGGCTCGATCTCGGCCGCGAGATGGAGGCGGTGGCGGATGGCAAGCAAGGCGACGTGATCGTGCTGACCGAGGGATCGTCGGTCGCCGCCTTCGCCATTTGCCATTGCGGCCCCGGCAGCGAAGGCGGCTCTGCCCATTGCTATGTCAAATTCGCCTTCGCGCGCCCGGGCACCACAGGCTCGGACCGGCTCGAGCGTCTCATCCAGGCATGCGAGAGCTATGCCGCGGCGCGCGGCGCGCAATCGATGAGCGCGGGCACATCGACAGGGCGGCATTTCGCCTATCGCTTGTTGGTCGGGATGGGCTTTCGCACCCAGCTCACCGGGATTCAGATGCACCGGCCCTGGATCGAAGCCTATGACCGGGCGGACGTGTTCGCGCTCGACGATTGGCGTTAGGGCGACGCGAGTGCCGGCCGGCGCGACCGCCAGGCCATCGCGCGCTCGTAGGCGTGCGCGGCGCGGAACAGCGTCGGCTCGGCAAACGGCTTCGCCACAAGCTGCATCGCGAGTGGCAGGCCGCTTTCGCTATAGCCGGTGCAGACCGAGAGTGCCGGCACGCCCGCCACGTTGAAGACCGATGTGAAATTGGGCTGCTCGACGATGCCCCATTTCGGAATCCGGTCGATCCGCGGCGCCTCGGCCGGCACCGTGGCGGTCAGCAACACGTCGCACGAGTCGAGGACGCGCGCCAACGCCGTGTTGAGCTCGCGCCGGCGACGTTGCGCCTGCACATAGTCGGGGCCGCCGATGAGCGCGCCAAGCGCGAGCCGGTCGCGCAGCAGCTCGCCATAGGCTTCGGGCCGCGTGCGCATCCAGTGGGCGTG
>Ga0335073_10003578_pt1 | contig 21671 bp, 21 predicted proteins | sample Lox_Sample_22_FD_207093 | JGI IMG/M metagenome (GOLD analysis project Ga0335073, IMG submission 207093) | Soil microbial communities from Loxahatchee National Wildlife Refuge, Florida, United States - Lox_Sample_2.2 | ecosystem: Environmental > Terrestrial > Soil > Wetlands | place: USA...
CCCGGCTGAAGGCCAACTCCTCGGTAGCCGAGGTCATCCCCGACGTGACCATCCACGGCGCCGCGCCCGGGCAAGCGACCGCCAGCGGAGGTGGCAGCTCGGGCCTGACGCCCAACGTGATCCCGGGGGCCTGCGGCAAGAACGGCCAGGTACAGCTCGCCCCCGAGGGGCTCGCGCTGACCAACACCGCTTCGGACAACCCGAGCCAGCCGACCGCGCGCTCGCTGGGCTTCACCGGCGCGGGCGTCAAGGTCGCCTGGATCGCCGACGGCGTCGACCCGGACAACATCAACTTCATCCGGCCCGACGGCAAGTCGGCGTTCGTCGATTACCAGGACTTCAGCGGTGACGGACCGAACGCCCCGACCGACGGCGACGAGGCGTTCCTCGACTCCAACACGATCGCCGGGCAGGGCATCCACGTGTACAACGTGAACGGCTTCTCCGCGCAGTCCTACGCCACGCCGTGCAACGTCCGCATCGAGGGCGTGGCCCCGGGCGCGGAGATGGTCGGGCTCAAGGTTTTCAGCGAGGTCAATGACACCACCGAGTCGAGCTTCCTCCAGGCGATCAACTACGCGGTCCAGACGGACCATGTCAACGTCCTGAACGAGTCGTTCGGCGAGAACCCGTTCCCCGACGTGACCGCGCTGGACGTAACGAAGCAGTTCAATGACGCCGCGGTCGCGGCCGGCGTGGTGGTCACCGTGTCCAGCGGCGACGCGGGCCCGTTCAACACGATCGGCTCGCCGGCGACCGACCCGAAGGTCATCGCGGTCGGCGGGTCGACGCAGTTCCAGATGTACGCCCAGACCAACTACGCGGCCGCGCGCTACTTTGCGACCACCGGGTGGCTGAGCGACAACATCAGCTCGCTCAGCTCCGGCGGCTTCGACCAGACCGGCGGCACCGTGGACCTGGTCGCGCCCGGCGACCTCAGCTTTGCCTCCTGCGACGCCAGCGCCACCTACGCCGGCTGTGTCAACTTCCTCGGCGAGTCCTCCGACATCGAGGAATCCGGCGGGACCAGCGAGTCCTCGCCGTTCGTGGCGGGCGCGGCGGCCCTGGTCATCCAGGCCTACGCCAAGACCCACGCGGGAGCCACCCCGACGCCGGCGCTGGTCAAGCAGATCCTGGTCAGCACGGCCACCGACCTGGGCACGCCCGCCGACGAGCAGGGCGCGGGCCTTCTGAACAGCTACAAGGCCGTCGAGCTGGCGGAGTCCATCCACACCTCGCAGCCGGTCGGTGACACCCTGCTGACCTCGACCAGCCAGCTGAACGCCGTCGGCAACCCCGGCAGCACGCACACCTGGCCGGTCACCATCACCAACACCGGCACGCACACTCAGGTCGTGAAGCTGAGCGGCCGGACCTTCGGCCCGGATCAGAACGTGCAGGGCGGCAGCGTCACGCTGAACGACGCCACCAGCCCGCAGTTCGTGAACTACGGAGGGCTGGAGAACAACTACGGCGTCTTCCACTTCCAGGTCCCGCCGGGCCAGGGCCGGCTGGCCGCGGCCATCGCCTGGCCGGGTGACCCGTCCTTCTGCCTGCAGGAGGGGTGCGAGACCGGGCTGAACTCCCGGGTGCGGCTGATCCTGATCGACCCGCGCGGCCGGCTCGCCGCGCACTCGCTCCCGCAGGGTCCGGGGAACTTCGGCAACGTGGACGTGCGTTACCCGGCCGCCGGCACCTGGACCGGCGTGATCTTCGGTGACGTGGCCGCCGACGGCGGGACCAACGGGACGGTGCCGTGGCAGGTGTCCACGCAGAAGGTCGTGCCGTTCGGCTCGGTGTCCCCGAGTGCCGTCGTGCTCGGCCCGGGCCAGAGCCAGACGGTCTCGGTCTCGGCCACGACCCCGGCCCAGGCCGGCGACTCGTCCGGCTCGATCCTGCTGACCTCGTCCCGCGGCGGAGTCGACAGCTACCTGGGCCCGGAGAGCACCTCGATCGCGGTCACCCTGCGCAGCCTGGTCGACGTCGCATCGGGCGGCGCCTTCAGCGGCACGCTGACCGGCGGCAACGGGCGTGACCTCGGCGAAGGGCAGGAGGCGTACTACGAGTTCAACGTGGGCCACGGGGTGCGCAACATCACCGCCAACGTGTCCCTCACCACCGACGCGGACGACCCGGTCGGCGCCTACCTGATCAGCCCGGACGGCGACACGCTCGGCTACGGGCAGAACAACCTGAACGGTACCCAGGGCCTGACCCTGACCGCCTACACCCTCAACCCGGTGCCCGGCACCTGGACGCTCATCGTGGTGTTCGCGGAGCCCGTGGTCGGAGACCAGGTGTCCCAGCAGTACACCGGCAACATCGCGTTCAACCAGGCCAGCGCCAGCGCAGCCGGGCTGCCTGACAGCCGTTCGGTCAAGCTGGCGGCGGGCACCCCGGTGACCGTCCCGGTGACCATCACGAATAACGGCGCCGCGCCGGAGGACTTCTTCATCGACCCCCGGCTCAACGGGACGGAGTCGGTATCGCTGGCCTCGTTCACCTCGAACAGCGTGACGCTGCCGATGGCGGGAGCGTTCCCGGAGTGGCTCGTCCCGACGGAAACATCGAGCGTTGCGGCCGCGCAGACCTCGTCGCCGGCCGCCATGTTCGACTGGGGCGACTTCATCGGTGACCCGGACATCGGCAGCGCGAGCAGCGGGCCGGGCCCGCTGTGCGCGGACTCGGAGTCGGCTTCCTACAGCCCGCCGGGCGGCACGGTCAGCGCCGGCGGCTGGTACGCCGCGCCGACCGAGTGCGGGCCGTTCCCGGGCCCGGCACCCGCCGGCTCGGCCACGGTCGCGATGACGGCCCAGATCAAGCCGTTCGACCCGGCCGTGACGTCGGCACCGGGCGACCTGTGGCTGGCCGCCGTCAACGGCCCGTCGGCGCTCTCGTCCTTCGCGCCGGTCGTCATCAACCCGGGCGCGACGGCCACGATCGACGTCACGATCACGCCGTCGGGCGCGTCCGGGACGGTCGTCAGCGGCAACCTGTACGTCGACACCTACTCAACGGGCACGCCTACGGCCGTTTTCAGCCAGCTGGCTGGCAACGAGCTGGCTGCCCTCCCGTACTCCTACACGATCAAGTAGGAGCTCATCCCGTGATCCCGCGGGGGGCCGAAGATGGCCCCCCGCGGGATCACGTTTATCCGCGACCCGCCGCCGGACTGGCCGGGCCCTGGATCAGGCCGTAGCCGATCGCCTCGTCGACGGTGAGGTAGCGGCCCCGCCGGGCGTCGGTCCGGATCTCGTCCACCTCGCGGCCGGTGACGTCGGCCAGCCGCAGGTAGAGCGCGTCCATCATGTCCCTGACCTGCTCCTCGCGGGAGCTCAGCGACGTCGCGCTGCCCTCGAAGTCCAGTCGCGGCTCGGAGAGCAGGAACACCGCGTTCGGGTAGGCGTGCCGCTGCGTGGCGGCGGCGAGAACCCCCAGCGCCGGGCCGCCGACCTGGCCGCCGGCGCAGGCACGCACCGGGACGCGCAGCACGTCCAGGACCCCCATGACCGTCAGGGCCGCGGCGAGCTCGGCCGTCAGGCCCTGCATCTCGAGGCGGATCGGCTCATTGCGCTCGGCGTCCAGGGTCAGCAGCTGAGCGCACAGGCTGGTGGCGGCCTCGTCGTCCAGTTGGCCGTGCGCCAGCACGATCCGCCGCTCGAACAGGCGCTCATATACCCGCCCCGGCCACGGCGAGAGGTCGGGCCACACCCGGGAGGGCATGACGGTCGGCGGCGGCGCGATATCCGGCCGGGACGGAATACCCGGCGAGGGCGGGATACCCGGCCGGGGCGGGATGCCTAGCCGGGACGGGGTGCCCGGCGAGGGCGGGAAGGGGTCAGCCGTGGGTGGGACCATCGTCGGATGCATCCTCTCGCCGTGTCGGCCGCGCGGAGTCCTGCAGCCCCCAGGTGATCTGGCAGCCGATCGCGGCCGCATAACGTTCCAGCGTCGAGGCGCGCGCGTCCGCCTCGCCCGATTCCAGCCGGGCTACGGCCGACTGCGAGGTGCCCATGCGCGCCGCCACCTCGGTCTGGGACAGCCGGGCGGCCTGGCGCTCCGCCGTCAGGTCGGTGACCAGGCGGCGGCGCTCTTCCGCCATGCGGCGCAGCGCCATCTCGCGGAAGCCCGGTAGCAGCGGCAGTTGTTCGCCGACCTCGTGCGCGCCGACCTCGTACTCGTCATCGCCGCCGCTCATATGTCTAAAGATATCTCGTATTTGAGATAACTGCACGCGAGTCACGGGGCGCGGGGCGAGCGGATCACAGGGCGCGGGGCGAGCGGGTCACGGGGCGCGGGGCGAGCGGGTCACGGGGCGCGGGGCGAGCGGGTCACGGGGCGCGGGGCGAGCGGGTCACAGGGCGTAGGGCGAGCGGGTCACGAGCGCGCGGGGAGCGTGAGTTACGGGAGCGCAGGGCGAAGCGCCAGGGGCGCAGATTATTCGTGATCAAAGTGTTACACGAGGGGAAATTCGGCCCGAGCGAGGTTCTGCTAGCGTCCCGCCTTGGGTCATTCACCGTGCGGCCAGGCTGGTCGCCGCTGAGCAGGATGGTGAAGAGCATGCCACGTCGTCTGACCGACCGTGCCCCGGGAGCGCGCACGCGCCGCAGAGCTGGTTCTGTTCTCCTGGTGGGAGCGTCTGCCGCGGTCCTCGTCGTCGCGCAGGCGGCCAGTGCCGTGGCTGCTCCGGCGACGACCTCGGCCGCCAGCCGGGCCTCGACCGCCAGCCTGGCCATGACCACCAGTCTGGCCATGCAGCCGCTGTCGACGGCGCAGGCAGCCCAGCTGTCGAAGAACGCCAACCAGCACGTGATCGTGTTCTTCAAGAACCAGCCGCGCGCGGCGCGGGTGGGAACCGGCGCGTTCCGGGCCCGCGCCGGGAGGATCGCTGCCTTCCAGCAGCCGCTGATGGGCGAGCTCAGCCAGGTGCACGCCACCCACGTGCAGTCCTACACGCTGGTCAACTCGATCGCGGCCACGGTGTCCGCGGGCGAGGAGGCGCGGCTCAAGGCGGACCCGGCGGTACAGAAGGTCATCCCGGACGGGCTGATCTACGGCCAGTCCCCGGCCTCTCCCGCCGCGGCGACGGAGTCGTCCACCATCAAGACCCTGCCCGGAGCCTGCCTGCCGCACGGCGGCGTGCAGCTCGAGCCCGAGGCGCTGCAGGTCACGCACACCGACTCGACAGTGCCCGGCGCCCAGACCGCGCGGTCACTCGGCTTCACCGGGGCGGGCGTCACGGTGGCCTGGATGGCCGACGGCATCGATCCGGACAACGCCAACTTCCTGCGGACCCCCGGCAACACCAGCACGTCGGTATTCAGCGACTACAAGGACTTCAGCGGGGACGGCACCACCGCGCCAACCAGCGGCGACGAGGCGTTCCTGGACGCCAACGCGATCGCCGGGCAGGGCAAGGTCGTCTACAACACCCAGCACTTCAGCGCCCAGTCGCCCGCCAAGCCGTGCAACATCCGGATCGAGGGCGTCGCGCCCGGCGTGAACCTGGTCGGGCTCAAGGTGTTCGGCCAGAACAACGCCTCCACCACCTCCGGCTTCCTCGACGCGATCAGCTACGCGGTCAACGTCGACCACGTCAACGTGCTGAACCAGTCGTTCGGCAGCAGCCCGATCCCGGATCTCTCCGACGCCGACGCGGTCAAGCAGTTCGACGAGTTCGCGGTGGCCTCTGGGGTGACGGTCGTGGTCTCCACCGGCGACGCGGGCCCGTTCAACACCATCGGCTCGCCGGCCACCGACCCGAGCGTGATCTCGGTGGGCGCGTCGACGGACTTCCGCATGTATGCGATGACCAACTACGCCCTGGCCGACGACTTCGCCAAGACCGGCTGGCTGAACGACAACATCAGCTCGCTCAGCTCGGGCGGTTACAGCGAGACCGGCACCACCGTGAACCTGGTGGCCCCCGGCGACCTGAGCTTCGCGTCCTGCGACGCGAACCTGGCCGAGTTCTCGGGCTGCGCTAACTTCCTCGGCAAAGCCTCCGACATCGAGGAGAGCGGCGGCACCAGCCAGTCGTCGCCGCTGACCGCCGGCGCCGCCGCACTGGTCATCCAGGCCTACGCGAAGACGCACGCCGGGGCCGACCCGTCACCCGCCCTGATCAAGCAGATCTTGCTCAGTACCGCGACCGACCTCGGTGCGCCCGCCTACGAGCAGGGCGCCGGCCTGCTGAACACCTACAAGGCGGTCCTGCTGGCCGAGTCCATCAACGGCGGCACCGCGACCGGCAACACGCTGGCCACGAGCACCAACCAGCTGAACGTCGTCGGCTACCCCGGCCAGTCGAAGAGCTGGAACGTCTCGGTCACCAACGAGGGCACGAGCGCCCAGACGGTGCGGCTGTCCGGCCGCGGGTTCGGCCCGTCGCGCGTGGTGGGCGTCGGCAGCGTCACGCTGAGCAACGCTCACAGCAAGCACCTCATCAACTACTCGGGCCTGCCGGTCAACTACGGCGTCCTGCACTTCACGGTCCCGAGGCACCAGAACCGGCTCGCCGCCGAGATCGCCTACCCGGGCAACCCGGACAACGGTCTCAACGCGCGGGTACGGCTGATCCTGATCGACCCGCGGGGCCGGTTCGCCGCGCACTCGCTGCCGCAGGGCGTGGGCAACTTCGGCAACGTGGACGTGATCAACCCGGTCGCCGGCCGGTGGACCGCGGTGATCTTCGGCATCCAGTCCGGCGCGCTCGGCGGCACCGCCGGAAGGGTCCCGTTCGAGGCCAGCACGCAGCAGTACGCCTCGTTCGGCGCGGTCTCCCCGTCGTCGCTGAACCTGGCCCCCGGGGCCACCGGCACGTTCACGTTCACCGCGGACACGCCCGTCCACCCGGGCGACGCGTCCGGCTCGGTGGTGCTGAACGCCGGGCACGGCGCGACCTCCATCCCGGTGACGCTGCGCAGCCTGGTCAGCGTCGCCCACGGCGGCGCCTTCAGCGGCGCGCTGACCGGCGGCAACGGTCGGCCGGACGTGCCCGCCAACGGGCAGATTCAGTACTACGAGTTCAACGTCCCGGTGAACGAGGCCCACCTGTCGGCCAGCGTCACCATCGCCAACGACCGCACGAACCAGATCAACGGCTTCTTCGTGAACCCGCAGGGTCAGATTCAGGGGTACGGCTCCAACTACCTTGCGGTCAACGGTCCCGCCGGGTTCGCGCCCACCCGCACCATGAGCCTGGGCACCGTCAACCCGATCCCCGGCATCTGGACGCTGATCGTGGACTTCAACCAGCCAGTGACCGGCAACGAGATCTCCGTGCCCTACAGCGGTCACATCCGGTTCAGCTCGGGCGTGAGCGTGAGCACCGGAGGGTTGCCGGACAGCGCGAGCACCGCGCTGGTGCCCGGGTCGAAGTACACCTTCCGGGTGAAGATCCACAACACCGGCGTGGCACCCGAGAACTTCTTCCTCGACCCGAGGCTCTCCGGCTCGGAGACGGTGTCGCTGCTCCCGGCGTTCCCCAACCCGCTGACCCTGCCGCTCCCGGCGACCGGCTTCCCGCAGGAATGGCTGGTCCCGACCGAGTCGGCCGGCGTCACCATCAGCGCCTCGGACGCGACCTCGCCGGTCACGTTCGACGCGGGTCCGTTCCTCGGCGATCCCGACCTGTTCTCCGGGCTGCCCACGGGCGGCAGCGATGACCCGGCCCCGGTGTTCTTCTCCGGGTTCGGCGGCACGGTGACGTCGGGCGGCTGGGACGCGGTCCCGGCGCTGGCCACGATCGACGGCTACACCGGCCCGGCGCCGTCCGGGGCGACCGTCGACCTGGACGCCACCGCGCAGACCCGGGAGTTCGACACCACGATGACCTCGTCGGTGGGCGACTTCTGGCTCGAGTCGGTGAACGCCTCGGCCCCGTTCCGGCTGTACCGGATCAACGGCGGCCAGACCAGGGCCATCACGGTGACGATCAAGGTACCCGCCAGCGCCACCGCGGGCACCGTGGTCAGCGGGGACGTGTACGTGGACACGATCGTGCCGTTCGTGCAGGCCGCGGGCAGCGAGACGACCGTGGTCCCGTACACCTACACGATCAAGTAGGGCTCGTGGCCGGGCCGGGGACGCTGCCGTTCCCGGCCCGGCCGGGACCGCGCCCGCGCCCGCGGGCCCGGCCCGGCGGCTCATCTGTCTGAACAGGCGCGATGTTCCCGCTTGCGGTGGCCCAGCCTGGGACGGCGCGGTAACGTCGCTACACGAGCCCGGGGAGAGCGCATGGCAGAGCATCCGATGCTCGCCGTCAGAGGCGAAGCAGTCCTTGAGGTTGACCCGGAGACCGCGCGCATCGAGGTGAGCGTGGCGGCCGTGGACCGCGACCGCGCGAAAACGCTCAAGCTGCTCAACGAGCGCGCCGTCGCCGCGGACAAGGTACTGGCGGGATTCCCCGACGCCATCGAGAAGACCGAGACCTCGGGCATCAGGATCAACCCCCAGCTGACCGGACGGGCCCTGCGCGACCAGACGCCGCGCTACCACGGCGCCGTCTACCAGACGATCACGGTCACCGGGTTCGACCGGCTGGGCGAGCTGATGGCCCAGCTGGCTAACCAGGAGCAGACCGAGATCGGCGGGCCGTGGTGGGAACTGCGGCCGGGCAGCGAGGTCTACGGCCGGGTCCGCGTCGCGGCGGTCAAGGACGCGGTGCGGCGGGCGCGGGATTACGCGGCGGCGCTCGGCAGCGACTTGACCGGCCTGATCGAGCTGGCCGACGTCCGGCTGCTGTCGGATTCCCGCGGCCAGGGCGAGGCGCTGCTCACGCACGCCGCGGCCCCGTTGCCGCACCGGGTGCGCGCGACCGCGCCCGAGGAGTTCAACATGGACCTGGTCCCGGCCAAGCAGGTGGTGCGGGCCACGGTCGAGGCGAGGTTCACGATCGGCGAGCCGGACCTGGCGGCGGTGGACCTCGGGTAGCCGCCGGGCCCGCCCGGGTCAGGGCGCGCTGGTGCCGGCCCGCCCGTAGCGGTCCTCGAGCCGGACCACGTCCTCGCGCCACCCGGGGGAGGCCGTGGAGACCTCCGCGAAGTCGAGATCCGAGATCGCGGTGATCCGGTGCAGCACGCCCGCGGGCAGGTGAATCGTGTCGCCCGCGGCAAAGCGCCGGTCGGTCAGCTGGTCCGCTGACGGGCCGTACTGGATCAGCGCCTCCCCGGACATGACGCTGATCGTCTCCTCCTTCTCGTGGTGGTACTGCAGGCTGAGCGAGTGCCCGGCGTTGACGTGGATAACCTTGCCGATGTACTTGCCGTCGACGGCGGCGAAGATCAGCTCGTGGCCCCACGGCTTGTCCTGCCGGGCCGCCTGGTACACCTGGGCCTGCGGGACCGGCGCAGCCGCACTGCCCGCGTGGTGGGCGTCGGTCACTGCGTCCTCCATCTGGTTATCGTCCGCCCGGGCGCGGCGGGCTGGCCACCAGCCCGAGGCGGTCGACGATCTCCGTAACGATGTGGTCCGGGGTCTCGGCGGCGCTGACCACGATCAGCTGCTCGGATTCCACCGGATCCTCGAGTTCCTCGAACTGGTCGTCCATCAGGTTCGCGGTGAAGAAGTGGCCGTGCCGGTCGACCAGCCTGCGGTGCGCGAGATCCCGGCTGATCTCAAGGTAGACCATGCGGGCCTCGGGCCGTCCGTCGAGCAGCTTGTCCCGGTAGCGCTGCTTCAGGGCCGAGCAGCCCACGACCGCGTTTGTTCCGGAAGCGATGCGCTCGTCCATCCAGGCGCAGATCGCGGCCAGCCAGGGCTCGCGATCGGCGTCGGTGAGCGGGATGTTGTCCCGCATCTTGGCGATGTTCTCCGGGGGGTGGAAGTCATCGGCGTCCGCGTAGACCCAGCGGAGCCTGGCGGCGAGCGCCGCGCCGATCGTCGTCTTGCCGCAGCCTGCCACGCCGCCCACGAGCACGATCATGTTCGTGAAGCATAACGGGAACGGGGCCGGCCGACCCTGTCAGGTCAGTCGGCCCCGCGTCCGTGCTGGCTGGTGGCCGGTCAGAGCGGGCGGACCTGCTCAGCCTGCGGGCCCTTGGCGCCCTGGCCGGCGGTGAACTCGACCCGCTGGTTCTCCTGAAGGGTGCGGAACCCGTCAATCTGAATCGCGGTGTGGTGCACGAAGACGTCGGCGGTGCCGTCGTCAGGTGCGATAAACCCATAGCCCTTATCGGCGTTGAACCACTTCACGGTGCCCTGAGGCATGTACCTTCTCCTACCAGAGATCTCTGGGACCCACGTCTGAGGATCCCGGGTTGAACATAATCAGGGCCATCCAACACCATCCCGCGGGCGGCTGCTCCCTGGTCTTGCGAGTTCCCCGTTTTGTCACGCTCGTCCCATCAGGCACAGCCGTTCTAGCCGGACAGCGCTAACCGAACAGCGGCGGCCGGTCCGCGAGCGCGCCGGGCGTCCAGCAGCTGGTGGTACAGGACGTCCCCCACCGCCCAGCCCGCGCACCGGCTCGGCCGCATCAGGTCTGCCTCGTCGAGGCTGTCGGCGACCGTGGTGACGTTCTGGTAGACGCCTTGCAGCGCGTCTTCAACCGCGCCGCGGTCCAGCTCGCTCACGAGGGGCCATTCTGCCAGCCGGAGTCACGGTGACGCGCGGCCCGATTTCGCGACCTTGGCCGCGATGCCGTCGATGACGCAGTCCAGGCCGAACTCGAACCGCTCGTCCCGGGTCTCGGCGGCGTCCGGGTCGATGCCCTCGTCCAGGAAGCGGACCACCCGGGTGAACCGGCCGTCGTTCTCCAGCCGGTTGCGCCAGGCCGTCCGCGTGGGCTCCCATTCGGCGGGATCCATCTCGGACTGCTCCTGCTCGGCGCGCGCCTCCCGCATCTCGCGCAGCACCGCTCCCAGGACGTAGGTCTGCACGGTGCCCAGGATGTTCATGGCCGTGGCCACGTCCAGGCCCAGGCCGTCCACCAGGGCCAGCGCGCGATCGAGGTGCAGCAGCGTGTTCGGCCCGAGCGGCGGCCGGCCGCCGAGGAAGTCCATGACCCACAGGTGACGCAGCAGCGTCGCCCGCTCGTTGCGCGCGTGCGCCCGCAGGTCGGCCTGCCAGTCACCGCCGGGCTCGGGCACCTCGATCTCCCCGATCAGGGCGTCGAGCATCAGGTCGAGCAGCTGGTCCTTGTTCGCCACGTGCCAGTACAGCGACATCGTGCCGACCCTGAGGACCTGGGCGATCCGGCGCATGCTGACCGCGTCGGAGCCCTCGGCGTCGGCCACCGCGATCGCCGCGTCCACGATCTCGGCGCGGGACAACGCGGGCGCCAGCCGGTTCCGGCCGCGGCCGCGCGGGTCACGCTCGGCGCCGTCGGCCGGCACCGGCCGTGCCCGGCCACCGCGATCGGCGAGCCATCGGTGGCCGAGGAACGGCGGCCACAGGTCGTCCGTATCGGGCGCGGCCTCTTCCCAGCGCCGCTGGCCGGCCTGCCAGCGTTCCTGACGCGCCCGCCCGCGCGGCAGGTCCGCCTGCCAGCGGTCCCGGTCCTGGGCTCTGCGGTCCCGGCCGGGCCGGCCGCGGCCCGGCGTTCCGCGATCTTGGTCTACCACGCTGCGTTCCCGTTATGGCTCGTCGGCTTGACTCTCGTACATCGTACCGTATAGTACGGCGTACTAGATGATTCGTACACCGTACCAGAGGAGGGCCAGATGAGTAAGACCCTCGCGATCGAGGCCGCGGGCCTGGCCAAGGCCTACGGCTCAACCCGGGCGCTGGACGGCCTCGACCTGCAGGTCGAGGCCGGGGCGATCCTGGGCATGCTCGGGCCCAACGGCGCGGGCAAGACCACCACGGTGCGGGTGCTGAGCACGCTGCTGCGCCCGGACCGGGGCACGGCCCGGGTGGCCGGGTACGACGTGATCACCGAGGCCGCCCAGGTCCGCGAGCGGATCGGCCTCACCGGCCAGTACTCGGCGCTGGACGAGAGCCTCACCGGGCGCGCGAACCTGGTCATGGTGGGCCAGCTGTGCCGCCTGCCGCGGAAACAGGCCAGGCGGCGGGCCGCCGAGCTGCTGGACCGGTTCGACCTGGCCGGCGCGGCGGACCGCGGCGTCAAGACCTACTCGGGCGGCATGCGCCGGCGCCTCGACCTGGCCGCCAGCCTGGTGGCCCGGCCGGCCATCCTGTTCCTGGACGAGCCCACGACCGGCCTGGACCTGCCCAGCCGCCTGGTCACCTGGGACGCCGTGCGGGCGCTGGCCGCGTCCGGGACGACCGTGCTGCTGACCACCCAGCACCTGGACGAGGCCGACCAGCTGGCCGACCGGATCGCGGTCGTCGACCGGGGGCGGGTGATCGCCGAGGGCACGTCGGCGGAACTGAAGGCCAAGATGGGCGGCGAGCGGGTGGCGCTGACCGTCGCCCCGCAGTCCGACCTGGCCGCGGCGCGCGACGTGCTGGCCCGCCGTGGCGACGGGCCGCCGCACGTCGACCCCGGGCCGCGGACGGTCGAGGCGCCGGTGACCGGCGGGGCCCGCCGGATGCCGGACATCGTCCGCGACCTCGACGCGGCCGGCGTGCTGCTGGACGACCTCGCGATCCGCCACCCTTCGCTCGACGACGTATTCCTGACCCTGACCGGCGGCGCCACCGACCACGAGGAGGCCGCCGCGTGACCGCCGCATCCCTGCCCATAACGGGCCGCCCCGGCGCCGAGCCGGCCCTGAGCCGGGCCTGGTGGGCGCTGAAGAACAGCCTGGTCCTGGCCCGGCGCAGCATCGCCCGGATCGCCCGCGAGCCGGAGCAGCTCATCGACGTGACCATCCAGCCGGTCATCTTCGTGCTGCTGTTCACGTACGTGTTCGGGTCCGCGATCCACCTGGCCGGCGGGGCCAGCTACCACCAGTTCCTGATCAGCGGGATGTTCGGGATGACGATGGCGGGCACCGCCCCGGGCACCGCGGTCGGGCTGACCACCGACATGTCCAGCGGCCTGATCGACCGGTTCCGCTCGCTGCCGATCGCCCGCTCGGCGGTGCTGGCCGGGCGCACCATGTCCGACCTCGCGACGCAGGTGCTCGGCATCGCGGTGCTGTCCGCGACCGGCCTGGCCATCGGCTGGCGGATGCAGAACGGCATCGGCGACGCGCTGGCAGCGTTCGGCCTGTCGCTGCTGTTCGCGTTCTCGATGACCTGGGCCGGCGCCTGCGCGGGCATGCTGCTGCGCAGCCCCGAGGCCGCGCAGGCCATGGGATTCGTGCTGTTCCTGCCGCTGGCGTTCGTGTCCAACGCGTTCGTGCCGACCCAGGGGATGCCGGCCTGGTTGCGTGACTTCGCCAACTGGAACCCGATGAGCGCGATCGCCGCCGCCTGCCGGAACCTGTTCGGCGGCAGCGTCCCCACGGACACCACCGCCTGGCCGATGCTGCACCCCGAGCTCGCCGTGGTCCTCTGGTCGGTCGGCCTGATCGCCGTGTTCGCCCCCACCGCCGTCTACCTCTACCGCCGCAAGGTCCTGCGCTGACCCGGCTCCCCGCTTCTGTGGAGACTTTTCGGCGCATAACGCATATAACTTTTCCACGATCATGAGATAAGGGCGGGGTCAAGCGCGCGCCGGGCGGGCGATGGAGGCCACCGTGGCGTTCGCGGCCCGGACCAGGTCGCCGGGGGCCAGCTCGATCTCCAGCCCGCGCCGCCCGCCGCTGCAGAACACGGTCGGGAACTCCATCGCCGTGGCGTCCACCACCACAGGCAGCCGCCGGCGCTGGCCGAGCGGTGAGATCCCGCCGGCCACGTAGCCGGTGGCGCGCTCGGCCGCGGCCACGTCGGCCAGGGCGGCCTTCTTGCCGCCGGCCGCCGCGGCCAGCGCCTTGAGGTCGAGCTGGGCCGCGACCGGCACCACGCCCACGGTCAGCGCGCCGTCCACGTCGGCGACGAGGGTCTTGAACACCCGCCCGGACTCCATGCCCATGGCCTGCGCCGCCTCGGCGCCGTAGGAGCCGCGGCGGGGATCATGGTCGTAGGTGTACACCGTGTACGCGATGCCCAGCCTGGTCAGCAGCGCCGTCGCCGCCGTGCCTTGTCCCGCCACGCTAGGCCAGCGTAGCCAGGTCGCGCTGCATGAGCACCGTGTCGATCCAGGCGCCGTGCTTGTGCCCGACCGCCGTGAGCCGGCCCGCGTCGACGAAGCCGAACGAGCGGTGCAGCGCGACCGACGCCTCGCTGCCGGCGTCGGCGATGACCGCGACGACCTGGCGTACCCCCGCGTCCGCGCACCGGGTCAGCAGCGGGCCGAGCAGCGCCCGGCCCAGGCCCCGCCCGGTCCGGTCGGCGGCGAGGTAGACCGAGTCCTCGACCGTGTGCCGGTAGGCCGGCTTGGGGCGCCACGGGCTGGCGTAGGCGTACCCGGCCACCTGTCCGCCGGTCCTGGCCACCAGGAACGGCAGGCCCAGGCCGGCCAGGTCGTCCAGGCGGCGGCGCCAGTCCGCGAGCGCGGGCGGGGTTTCCTCGAATGTGACCAGGCTGCCCGTGACGTAATGCGCAAAGATGCCGGCCACGCCCGCCAGGTCCGCGGGCGTCGCCGGGCCGATCACCACGTCCGCGGCCGTCATGCCAACCCCCTGTGCTGCCTAGGCCGACGCTAGCCGCGGCCGTCGTCCTGCGGCTCCTCGCCCTGGTCGGCGCGCCACCGCCGGTACAGGTCGATGAACTCGTCCTGCACCGGGCCGGGCAGGTCGTCCGCGGTCAGGGTGCCGGTGAGCTCGATCGTCGCGCGCATCTGGGCCAGGTACTCGGTGCAGTGCGGGCAGCCCGCCAGGTGCCTCTCGAACCGGCGGCGGCCGGCCCGCGACAGCGTGCCCTCCAGGTAGTCGGTGACCAGCTCGACCGCCTGCTGGCACACGATCTCGCGGCGGGACCGGAGCAGCTTCTCCAGCATGCTCACGTCCCCCCGAACTCGGTCTCGAGAGACTGGCGCAGCCGGCTCCGGCCCCGGTGCAGCAGCACGCGCTGGTTACCTTCGCTGATCTCCAGCACGCTGCACACCTCCTCGCTGCTCAGGCCCTCGATGTCGCGCAGCGTCACGACCTCCCGCTGGCGGTCCGGCAGCTCGTCGATCGCCGACCGGAGCCGGCCCGCCAGCTTGATCGCGTCCAGCCGGGCGTCGGCCTCCTCGACCCAGCGCTCCGGCGGGGCCGCCCAGTGGCCGGTGCCGTCGAACCGCGACGGGTCCACGGCCGGTTCCGGGTCGCCGACCGCGACGCTGCGCCGTTCCCGCGCCCCGGTGGTCCGGGCCCGGTTCACCAGGATCCGGAACAGCCAGGTCCGGACCGACGAGCGTCCCTCGAACCCGCCGATGCCGCGCAGCACGCCCAGCCAGGTGTCCTGGACTACCTCCTCGGCCACGGCCACGCTCGGGACGTAACCGCAGGCCAGGCGCAGCATGGCGTCGTGGTGCCGCCGGACCAGCACGACAAAGGCCTGCTCGTCGCCTGCGCGCAGGCGGCCGAGCAACTCCGCGTCCAGGTCCTGATCCACCGCCGCCAGCCTAGGTCCTCCTTCCCGGTCCGGAACCAGACCGTCCGTTATGGATAGGGGCGGTCATCGGCGCGGGCGGCGGCGGGGTGCGGACAACGCCCGCCCGCACCCCGCCGCGTGCCGTGGCCGCCGGGCTCAGGCGGCCACGATCCCCTCGCCGCCGACGGCGCCGGCCACGGTCACGTGGCCGACCTCGGCGAGCGAGCCGCCGGGGCCGACCGCGAACTCGTCCACCACGCCGTTCCCGCCGGTCTGGACGTAGAGGAAGTGCCCGCCGGGGGTGACGGCGGCGTCCACGGTGCCCGGGTCGGTCGGGGTCTGCCCCAGCAGCGTGAGCGCGCCGCCCGGGCCGGACGAGTAGCCGCTGATCGTCGCGCTGCCCGCGTTGGAGGCGAACAGCAGGCCGCCGTCGGGGACGACCCAGCAGGTGGCCGACTGCCCGGTGCCGACCGCGTCGAGCAGGGTCACCGTGCCGTCCGGGCTGAGCGCGAACGTCGACAGGGCGTTGGTACCCGCGTCGGCGATGACCAGGTGGCCGGCCGGGTCAAAGGTGATCGCGAACGGGACGGTGCCCGGCTCGGAATTCACCACCGGCTGGGCCGACAGGCGGCCGCCGGCGCGCACGCCGAACACGTCGATGGCGTTGGTGTTGTCCTTGGTGGTCACGATCAGCTGGGTGCCGTCCGGCGAGAACGCGACCTGGCCGGGGGTGGTGGTGAACTGCGGGGTCGCGTTGGGATCCAGGCCGAGCGGCCGGCTCGATCCCGGGATCGGGACCAGCCGGCCGGACACGACGTAGTAGCCCTGGACCGAGCCGCCGTTCAGCGCGTTCAGCACGTAGACCAGGCCGCCGCGGACCGCGACGCTGACCGGGAACGCGCCGCCCGAGCCGACGACCTGCCGCAGCTGCAGCCGGTCGCCGCGGACCGCGAACACCGACACCGTGTTGCTGCCCGCGTTCACCGCGTAGAGCAGCCCGCGGGCCGGGTCGTAACCCAGCGACCCCTGGGAAGCCAGGTGGTCGACCACCGACCCGGTGAGCTGCCCGCCGAGCCCGCCGGTGTCATAGGTGCCGGCCAGGGTGAGCTGGCCGCCGGCGGCCCGGTCATAGGCCACGACCTGGTTGCCCGCAAGGTTGTCGGTCTGGACGAAGACGGTGCCCGCGGCTTGCGTGCCCTGCGCCGCGGCCGTAGTAGTGGCGGCGGCGGTAGTGGCGGCGACGCCGGTCGCGGCGCTGGCCGGGCCGGCCAGGGCGCCGCCCGCGGTGGCGAGCACCGCGCCGGCGGTCACGGCGGCGCCAAGGCCGGCGGTTACCTTCGCCCCGGCGCAGCCGAGACGAGCCAGGATTTTCATGCGTTCTCCTCCCCTGGACGTATGAGACATGCGCCCCTTAGTCCCGGCAGGAGCCCGCGCGTTACAGCCGGCCGGCCAGCGGCCCGGTCCCGCCCGTGCGGTTACCCGCGAGCGGGGATCTGCTGCACGGCCCAGCGGTTGCCGTCCGGGTCGGCGAAGAACACGAACAGCCCCCAGGGGAACTCCTGGACCTCGCTGACCTCCACGCCCCGCTCGGCCAGCTCGGCGCGGGCCTTGCCGATGTCGGAGACGACCAGCTGCAGGCCCGCAGCCGAGCCGGGCTCGGCATCCAGGAGCCCCCGGCCCAGGGCGATCGAGCACGCCGAGCCCGGCGGAGTGAGCTGCACGAAGCGGATCTCGTCGCTGACCGTGTGGTCGTGGTCGGCGTGGAACCCGGCCTTCTCGGTGTAGAACGCCTTGGCGCGGTCGACGTCCGAGACGGGAACCGCCACCAGCTCGAGCTTGAAGTCCATCTCGCCCTCCGGTCGCTGGAGTCTGTAGAACGAAGTGATCTGTTCCATTATAACAGAACGGAACAGTCTGTTCCAATCTGTTTCGGATCGCGGGGCATCCCTCGGGGCGTTACTACCAGCACATGCGACCGGAAAACCGGGTGACCGCGAGGACGGCGCCCGGCAGGCTGGTCGGCATGCCTGTGCCGTTCATCCCCGGCCTGGAGCTGGCGGGCGCGTTCTTCGCCGAAGTGGTGCGCCCGCGGCTGGACGAGGCGTTCCCGGGGCTGTCCTACACGGCCGCGCTGATCGGGCCGGGTTCGGAGGTTCTCGGCTACGACTCGGCCCGCTCCGTCGACCACGACTGGGGACCCCGCCTGCAGCTCTTCCTGGACGATAGCGACGCCGGCCGGGGCGCCGAGATCACCGCCATGCTCGCGAGTCGGCTTCCAGCGGCGTTCCGCGGCTATCCCACGGCGTTCCCGGTGACCCGGGAGCCGGACGGGCAGGCCCGGCACCGGGTGGAGGTCACCGGGCTGGGAGCGTGGCTGGCCGGCCAGCTCGGGTTCGACCCCCGGCGGCCCGTCACCGTGACCGACTGGCTGGCCACCCCCACGCAGCGGCTGGCCGAGTTCACCGGCGGGCGGGTCTTCCACGACGGGCCCGGTGATCTCGGCCGGGCCCGGGCCCGCTTGTCCTGGTACCCGCGCGACGTCTGGCGGTACGTGCTGGCCGGCCAGTGGCAGCGCATCGGCCAGGAGGAAGCCTTCCCCGGCCGTTGCGCCGAGGCGGGCGACGAGCTGGGCTCGGCCGTCGTCACCGCCCGGCTCGCCCGCGACCTGATGCGGCTGGGCCTGCTGATGCACCGTCGCTACCCGCCCTACAGCAAGTGGCTCGGCACCGCCTTCGCCCGGCTTCCCGCGGCGGCCGCGCTCACGCCGTCGCTCACCGCGGCGGTGGCCGCCACCCGCTGGCCCGACCGGCAGCGGCACCTGAGCCACGCCTACGAAACGGCCGCCGCCCTGCACAATGACCTCGGCCTCACCGGGCCGCTGGACCCGCACACCCGGCCCTACTACGACCGGCCCTACCAGGTCATCGACGCGGGCCGGTTCACCGGCGCGCTGCGCCGGGCCATCACCGACCCGCAGGTCCGCCGCCTGCCCGCGACCGGCGCCGTCGACCAGTTCATCGACAGCACCGACGCCCTCGAAAGCGCCGGCTTCCTGCGCGCCGTGGCCGGCGTGATCACCGCGACCACCGGAAGTCGGCCCGCCGCCACCGAACCATGACCGGGAGCGCGACGTCCGCCCCGGGCGGCGGCACGGAGGCACGGATGCGGCCGCTGCGGCACAGCTACACCAACCACACGCTCGGGGACGGCGTGACCGTGGTCAAGCGCTACCAGGGCCTCGGCGCCCGGGCCCGGTGGCGGCGTGAGCGCGCCGTGCTAGCCGCGCTGCAGGGCCGCCTCCCGGTGCCCGCGGTCCTGAGCGCCCGGGACCAGAGCCTGACCATGGCGTTCCTGCCCGGCGTCCACGGCCAGGAACTGCTGGACGCCGGCCGGGGCCGCGACGTGCTGCGCGCCTGCGGCGCCATGCTCGCGCGCATCCAGCGCATCGACCCCAGCGAGATCGCCGCGGCCCTGCCCGGCGCGGCAGGCCAGCGACGCGTCCTCGTACACGGCGACTACGGCCCCAACAACGTCCTGCTCGACCCGGCCACCGCGGACATCACCGGGGTCCTGGACTGGGAGTGGGCCCACGCGGGAGATCCCGCCGAGGACCTCGCGTGGTGCGAGTGGATCGTCCGCATGCATCATCCCGGTCAGGTGAGCCTGCTCGCCCAGTTCTTCGGCGCGTACGGCGGAGAGATCCCGCCCTGGCGGGCCCGTCAGGCGGTCATGACCGGCCGGTGCCGGTCCCTGCTCGACTTCTGCCACCGGCAGGACCCGGGAGGACCCGGAGAGGCGCAATGGGCCCGCCGCCTCGCCGTAACCGAGGCGTGGCGCGCCTAACCATCGCGCCGCGGGACGCGTCTCAAGACACAACGTCCCCGTGGAAAGTGGGCCCGATGAGGCATCTCATCACCGGCAGCCGCGTGATCGCCCTGCTCGCCTGCCTGAGCCTCGCGGCCGGCTGCGGCTCGGCTGCCACCGTGCTCCCCAGCGGCGCTCCCGCGACGTCGGCCGCCACAGTCCCGGCCGGCGCGGCGCCGGCGGCCGTGGTCCCGGCGGTTCCCGCGGCCGCTGCGCCCGCCGCCGGAGCCAAGCGCGCCGACCTGCTGAACGGCGTGGCCTGCGCCGGCCGGCAGTGCATCGCGGTCGGCGGCTACTACGACGGCACCGCGGCGTCGCGAACCCTCGTCGAGCTCTGGACCGGCTCGGCCTGGCGGCTGGAACCGTCGCCGGACGGACCCCGGTACAGTGCGCTGCAGGCGGTCTCCTGCGACCCGGCCGGCTGCCTGGCCGTCGGCTCCCCGGTCATCGCCGGGAGCGGCGGCCGCTGGCGGCTCGTGAGCCTGGCCAGCCCGCTCAACGCGGTCTCCTGCGCCGTCGGCTCGTGCCTGGCGGTAGGCGGGACCAGCCGCGCGCCGCGTTACGCGTCTTGGGACGGCCGGGCCTGGCGCGCCGCCGCGATGCACGCTCCGCCGCCGCCCGCGCAGTCGGTGACCGTCGCAGGCGTGTCCTGCCCCTCGGCGCCGGACTGCGTGGCGGTCGGGGATTACTCCTCCGGCGCCACTGCGCAGCCGGGCGGCAGCTTCCGGGACAAGACCCTCGCCGAGCAGTGGAACGGCAGCACCTGGCGTCTGCTGCCCACGGTCAACGTCGGCCGGGTCGACCAGCTCACCGCCGTTTCGTGCCCATCACCCGGCGCCTGCACGGCGGTCGGCACCGCTGCTCAGCAATACCCGCTGGCCGAGCGCTGGAACGGGACCGCGTGGCGGGCTGAGCCGGTCCCGGCGCCCGGATCTGTCGGCTACACGAAGCTGACCGCTGTCTCCTGCCCGTCGGACGCCTGGTGCGTCGCGGTCGGCAGCTACCAGGGGCAGCCGGTCGCCGAGGTGTGGAACGGCCGGACCTGGCGGCTGCAGCGGCTGCCGGAACCGCCGGCGGACAACGATTCGGCGCAGCTCACCGGCGTGTCGTGCGCCCGCCCGACGGCGTGCCTGGCCGTGGGGGTCAGCGGCAGCGGGCGGAGCTACGCCGAGCAATACAACGGGGTGAGCTGGCGCCTGGCCGCCACCCAGAACCCGGCGTGACGCGGCCCCGTGCCGCTCACGGAAGCAACCGGGCTACCGGACGCCCAGGCCGAGCAGGAGGCCGCCCGCCGCCACCGCGGGGGAGCTGGTGATGAAGATCGGGACCCCGTCGGCCGGCGCGGTGATCGTCTGCAGGGTCTCGGCGCCGTCCAGGGTGCTGATCGTCCCGATGACCTGCCCCTCGGCGACAGCGTCCCCGACCCCGACCGCCGGCTCCCACCAGCCCGCGTCGTTGCCGGTCATCCACAGGAAGCGGTTGAGGACCGTCGGCGGCTGGCCGGCCCCGGCGTGCGGGCTGTCGGCCATGCCCAGCATCGCGAGGACCCCGTCCAGCCCACGGACGTGCCGTTCCACGGCCTCCGGCTGCACCAGGCCGGTCTCCCCGGACTCGGCGGTGATCGCCGGAATCCCGATCTCCGCGGCGGCCGAGCTGCTGGTCCCGCTGACCGGGCGATCGGGGCCGGGCTGCTGCCGGATCACGTAAGGGAGCCCGTAAGCCACGGCCAGGTCCCGGGCCCCGCTCTCGGCCGCCCCGGCGTCGTAGAGCGCGAACGGCTCCAGCGCCTCGACCATGTCACCGCAGTGCGCGTCGATGTACGCGTCGGACCCGGTGATGAGATTGGTGAACGCCGCGTAGGCGAGCCGGTCGGCCAGCGTGCCCGCCGGATCGCCGGGGAAGCAGCGGTTCAGGTTCTTGCCGTCGTCGGGAACCACGAACGGGGTCCGGGCCCAGAACGCCGGCAGGTTCAGCACCGGCACCGCGCGGACGCGGCCGCGCAGATCGCGGGTTTCCAGGCCGCGCAGCCACCGGCGCACCCCGGCCATCGAGGCGTACTCGCAGCCGTGCACCCCGGCGATCACGGTGAGCAGCGGGCCGTCTTCGGCGCCGGTGATCTCGACCAGCGGGACGTCCAGGCCGGCCAGGTCGATGATGGTGCGGCGGGTCACTGTCGATGCCATGGTCAGGTCTCCTCTGCTCGGTCCGGGTCCGCGGTCGGCGTGGTTGCCGGGGCCGTGGTCCCCGCGGGGTCAGGGCCGGGACGTGCGATCAGGCGCTCCGCAGCGGCGGCCACGCGGAGCAGGGCTAGGTCCCGGCCGCGCCGGCCGGCGAGCTGC
>Ga0335073_10003579_pt1 | contig 21671 bp, 24 predicted proteins | sample Lox_Sample_22_FD_207093 | JGI IMG/M metagenome (GOLD analysis project Ga0335073, IMG submission 207093) | Soil microbial communities from Loxahatchee National Wildlife Refuge, Florida, United States - Lox_Sample_2.2 | ecosystem: Environmental > Terrestrial > Soil > Wetlands | place: USA...
GGCTGCTGTACGAGACCAAGGTGCTCTGCGACGACCAGCTCGCCGCGCTCGGCGAGGACAGCCGCAGGTTCGGCACGCGCGGCGCGGAGCTCGATCTGGCGCTGCTGGTCGATGGGTTGCAGGCCGAGCGCGAGCAGGGCATCACCATCGACGTGGCCTACCGCTACTTCGCCACCGGCAAGCGCAAGTTCATCGTCGCCGACACGCCCGGGCACGAGCAGTACACCCGCAACATGGTGACCGGGGCCTCGACGGCGGAGCTCGCGGTGATCCTCATCGACGCGCGCAAGGGGGTGCTCACGCAGACCCGCCGCCACAGCTATCTGGTGCGCCTGCTCGGCATCGAGCAGGTGGTGCTGGCGGTCAACAAGATGGACCTGGTGGGCTACGAGCGCTCGGTCTTCGAGAAGATCGTGGCCGAGTATCGCGCCTTCGGCGCGCGCATCGCGCTCACCGACATCACGCCCATTCCCGTATCCGCGGTCCACGGCGACAACGTCACGGAGCCCTCCACGCGCATGTCCTGGTATGGCGGCGCGACGCTGCTCGCGCACCTCGAGGGCGCGCCGGCGGGCGTGAGGCCGGGGCGCGCCTTTCGCTTGCCGGTGCAGTGGGTGAACCGGCCGAACGCGGACTTCCGCGGCTTCGCCGGCCAGATTGCCAGCGGCGCGGTGCGCCCCGGGGCGCGCGTGCGCATCCTGCCCTCGGGACGCGAGGCGCACGTCGCACGCATCGTCACCGCCGGGGGCGATCTGGCCACCGCGGTCGCGGGCCAGTCGGTGACCCTGACGCTCGACTCCGAGATCGACGTCGGGCGCGGCGATGTGATCGCCGCAGCCGATGCCGCCCCCGAAGTCGCCGCGCAGTTCGAGGCCACCATCGTGTGGCTGCACGCCGAGCCGATGCTGCAGGGGCGCGCGTATCTCATGAAGGCCGGTACGCGCACCGTGACGGCGACCGTCTCGCCGCTGAAGCACCGCATCGACGTCAACACGCTCGAGCACGTGGCCGCCGAGCGGCTCGAGCTCAACGATATCGGCGTGTGCGAGCTCGAGCTCGATCAGCCGATCGCCTTCGAGCCGTACGCCGAGAACCGCACCCTCGGCGGCTTCATCCTCATCGACCGGATCAGCAACGCCACCGTCGGCGCGGGCCTCATTCACTTCTCGCTGCGGCGCGCGCAGAACGTCCATTGGCAGGCGCTCGACGTCGGCAAGCAGCTGCGGGCGCGGCAGAAGGGACAGCGGGCGTGCGTGCTGTGGTTCACGGGGCTCTCGGGCGCGGGCAAGTCGAGCATCGCCAACTGCATCGAGAAGCAGCTCGCGGCGCAGGGCCGTCACACCTACCTGCTCGACGGCGACAACGTGCGCCACGGCCTGAGCAAGGACCTGGGGTTCGCCGCCCAGGACCGTGTCGAGAACGTGCGCCGCGTCGCCGAGGTGGCCCATCTCATGGTCGATGCCGGCCTCATCGTGCTGGTGTCGTTCATCTCGCCGTTCGCGTCCGAGCGGCGCATGGCACGCGCGCTGTTCGAGCCGGGAGAGTTCTTCGAGATCTTCGTCGACACGCCGCTCGCGATCGCCGAGAGCCGCGACGTCAAGGGACTGTACCGCAAGGCGCGCCGCGGCGAGCTCAAGAACTTCACCGGCATCGACTCCCCCTACGAGCCGCCGGAGCATGCGGAAATCCGCCTCGACACCACGCAGTTGAGCGCCGATCAGGCCGCGGACCTGGTGGTCGCGCATCTGCGGGCGGCGGGAGTCATGGGCCCGGCATGAGCGGCGCGGCGTGGGAGCCGCTCGGGGAGCCCGTCGCGGCCATCGCACGCGCCGCCGGGCGGGAGATTCTCGAGGTCTACCGGCGCGGCGTGCCGGCGGCCACCCTCAAGGCGGACGCCTCGCCCCTCACGGAGGCGGACCTGCGCGCGCAGCGGCTGATCCAGAAGGCTCTCGGGGAGCTGACGCCGCAGATCCCGGTATTGTCCGAGGAGGCGCAGCAGCCGCCCTGGAGCGAGCGCGTGCACTGGCGGCGGCACTGGCTGGTCGATCCGCTCGACGGCACGCGCGAGTTCCTGGCGCGCAACGGAGAGTTCACCGTCAACATCGCGCTCATCGAGGCACACGCGCCGGTGCTCGGTGTCGTGCACGTGCCGGTCGGCGACACCACCTATCGCGGGGCCGTGGGGCAGGGGGCCTGGCGGCAGGCGGGCGAGGCAGCGGCGGTTGCACTGCACGTCGCGGCACACGCCGCCGACCCCGTGCGCGTGGTCGGCAGCCGCTCACACCGCGGCGATTCGCTCGAGCGCTTTCTCGAGCGCCTCGGTCCGCACGAGCTCAAAGGCATCGGCAGCTCGCTCAAGCTGTGCATGATCGCCGAGGGCAGCGCCGACGTTTATCCCCGCCTCGGCCCGACCAGCGAATGGGACACCGCCGCCGCACATGCCGTGGTGCTCGCCGCCGGCGGCGCGGTGGTGGCGCTCGACGGTGCGCCGCTGCGTTACAACACCCGCGCGCAGCTTCTCAACCCTTCCTTCGTCGCCTACGGCGATGCACAGCGCGACTGGCTCGCGCTGCTGCGTTGAGGCTGGCGAGGCTCAGAACTTGAAGGTCGAGAGCAGCAGGCTCGTCTCGGTCTGCGAGATTCCTTCGATCAGCCGGATGCGGGCCAGCACGCGGTCGAAGCCCTCGAGGCTGTCGGCGCGCAGCTCCGCCACGATGTCCCAGCGCCCGTTGGTGCTGTAGAGCGCCGCCACCGCCGGCTCCCCGCGCAGCGCGCGGATCACCGCATCGACCTGGGTGCCTTCCACGGCGACCGTCATGAAGGCGCGCATGCGTTGCTCCTCCACGTCGGGCTTGAGGCGCACCGTATAGCCGACGATCGTGCCGTTGGCGGTGAGGCGCGCCATGCGGTTCTGCACCGTGCCGCGCGCCACGCCGAGTGCCTTGGCGAGGGCCGCGACGGAGGTGCGCGCGTCGTTGCGCAGAAGGCCGATGAGCTGGCGGTCCACGTCGTCCATACAGCTCTAAGGGTAGCACAAAACGCCAATAATGACTGTCTATTTGTCGTATTAGCTACAAATAGTGAACAGCTTTCTGGCTTTATTTTGGTTCAGCCGACCGGGAGGATGCTCGCACCACTGGGAGAGCCGTCATGGTCGATTTCATCGGGATCGAGCGGGTGCGTGAGCTCGTAGCGCGGCGCGGCGCGGCGCGCTTCATCGAGGAGCTCGCGCAGGAGATCGAGAGCGACTTCCTGCGCTGGAGCGAGTTCGAGAAGTCCCCCCGCCATGCGAGTCATTCGAAGGTCGGCGTGATCGAGCTGATGCCGGCCACGGATGGGCGGCTCTATAGCTTCAAGTACGTGAATGGCCACCCGAAGAACACGGCGGTGGGACTGCTCACCGTCACGGCCTTCGGCGTGCTCGCCGACGTCGCGACCGGCTACCCGCTGCTGCTCTCGGAGCTCACGCTGACCACGGCGTTGCGCACCGCGGCGACGTCGGCGCTCGCGGCGCGCCACATGGCGCGGCGCGACAGCCGCACGATGGCGCTGATCGGTAACGGCGCGCAGAGCGAGTTCCAGGCGATCGCGTTCCATCACCTGCTCGGCATCCGGGAGCTGCGCCTCTACGACACCGACGCGGGCGCCACCGAGAAGCTGCTGGCGAACCTCGCGCGCCTGCAGCTGCCCGGGCTCGCGGTGCGCCGCTGCGCCTCGACCGCCGCGGCGGTCGCCGGCGCCGATATCGTCACCACGGTGACGGCGGACAAGCGTAACGCCACGATCCTGACGCCGCCCATGATCGCCCCCGGCATGCACCTCAACGCGGTCGGCGGCGACTGTCCCGGCAAGACCGAGCTCGATGCCGCCATCCTGCGCCGCGCCGATGCGCGCGTGGTCGTCGAGTTCGAGCCGCAGTCGCGCATCGAGGGCGAGATCCAGCAGCTGCCGGCGGACTTCCCGGTCACCGAGCTCGCCGCCGTGCTCGCCGGGTGCGCGCCCGGGCGCGCGCATGCGCGCGAGGTGACGATCTTCGACTCGGTCGGCTTTGCGCTCGAGGATTTCTCGGCGCTGCGTTACCTGATGCGCATCCACCAGCAGCAGCGCGGCGGCGAGCGGCAGATCGACCTGGTACCGGATCTGGAGGACCCGAAGGATCTGTTCGGGCTGCTGAGCGCACCCGCCGCGCAGGCCGCGCCCCGCGCCGGGGTGACCGCATGAGCGGCGCTGCCCGCACCGCGAGCCTGATCGGCGCGCCCACCGACGTCGGCGCCGCGCACCGCGGTGCCTCGATGGGCCCGGAGGCGCTGCGCGTCGCCGGACTCGAGGCGGCACTGCGCGCGCGCGACCTCGCGGTGGTCGACCTCGGCAACCTGAGCGGCCCCGGCAATCCCGGCGAGCCGCCGCAGCAGGGCTACCGGCATCTGCCGCAGGTGCTGCGCTGGAACGAGCTGGTGCACGAGGCCGTCTACGGCGAGCTGCGCCGTGGCAGGCTGCCGATCCTGCTGGGGGGCGATCACTCCCTCGGCATCGGCTCGATCAGCGCGGTCGCGCGTCACTGCCGCGAGCAGGGCCGCAGGCTCCGTGTGCTGTGGCTCGATGCGCACGCCGACTTCAACACCTGCGAGCTGTCCCCGAGCGGCAACATTCACGGCATGCCGCTCGCGACGCTGTGCGGCTTCGGGCCGCCCCCGCTCACCGCGCTCGGCGGGCGCACTCCCGCCATCGAGCCCGCCTGGGTGCGCCAGGTGGGCATCCGCAGCGTCGACGACGGCGAGAAGCGCTTCGTGCACGAGCAGGGGCTCGACGTGTTCGACATGCGCTGCGTGGACGAGATGGGCATGCGCGCCACCATGGAACAGGCGCTCGCCGGACTCACCCGCGACACGCATCTGCACGTGAGCTTCGACGTCGATTTTCTCGATCCCGCCATCGCGCCCGGGGTGGGCACGCGCGTGCCTGGGGGCCCCACCTACCGCGAGGCGCAGCTGTGCATGGAGATGATCGCCGACACGCGCCGCCTCGCCTCGCTCGATGTGGTGGAGCTCAATCCGGCCTGGGACGAGCACAACAAGACCGCAGCGCTCGCGGTCGACCTGATCGAGTCGCTGTTCGGCAAGAGCACGCTGGTGCGCCGGCCGGTGTGGCCGCGACCGGCGGCGGCTGACCGCCTCACTCGCGCTGCATGCGCAGACTGAATCCCGGCACCCAGCGACCCGCGACCTGAAACTCGGTCGCGACATCGTAGGCGGCCTCGCCGGCGCGCTGCCAGCGGCTGCGCACGTTGAGGGACTTGCCGCCCTCGACGTACGCGGCCTCGGCAAACACCAGCGTCTCGCCCTCGGCGCGCGCGCTGCCGCGGATGAAGCCGCCGCCGCTCTCGATGTAGAGGTACTCGAGCTGCGCGGCAGCCGGGTTCCACAGATAGATCGTCTCGCCGAACGCATCCGCGGCACCGTCGCGATGCACGACGTGCTCATCGCGCAGGAATTTCCCGGCGTAGATGCGGCTGAAGCAGTGCTCATCGGTCTGCGTGCTGCCCGGGAACGTCCCCTTCCAGCAATGCCCGACGAGGAAGGCGAGCGGTGCGTAGGGATCGGCGACCGGCGCGCCCGCCGCGGCGGCGACGGCACAGAGGGATGCGAGGAGGGGCAGGGCGAGGATGCGGGTGCGGTACGCCTGCCAGCGGTGCTGCGGTTTCATTTGCGGTCCTTTTTCTTCGGGCTTCGCGCCCGGGTGTTGGTCGGGAGTGCCTGGCGCCTCAGGCCCTCGATGTGGCTGCGCAGCTGCCTCACGGCGGCGTCGAAGCGCTCGATGTCGCGGTACGTGCGCGCCAGCATCACGCCGCCTTCCATCGTCGTCAGCACGAACAGCGCAAGCTCACGGCGGTCGAGCTCGCGCGGTAGCCGGCTCCCCGCCTCGATGAGGCACTCGTGGATCGCCTCGACCCAGGCGGTGAAGTTCGCCGCCAGGCGCTCGCGCACCGGCGGGTCCGGCTCGTGCAGCTCGAGGGCGAGGCTGCCGATCGGACAGCCGTAGAAACAGTCGGTGTCGGTGAGCGAGCGGCGGTAGCGCCCGAGCAGGGCGAAGATGCGCTCGAGGGGGTCCTCGACGCCGCGCCAGGCGGGCTCGAGCAGCAGCGGGCGGATGCCGCCGTGGTAGGCGTCCAGCACCGCGAGCAGCAGCTCCTGCTTGCCGGGAAAGAAGTGATAGAGACTGCCCGAGTTGACCCCGGCCGCCTTCAGTACGTCCGCCACGCTGGTCGAGCCGTAGCCTTTCTCCCAGAAGAGCTGCATGGCGGCGCGCACGAGGCGGGTGCGGGTATCGGCGGTGGACATCAAGTCGGGTTCACTTGATTGATCGATCAACCAAGACATTAAACCGCTCTCCGCACGGCGGTCAAGGGCCGGCGGGCCGCTTTTGCGCCACGGCAGCGGCAGGCGCACACTCGCCGGCAGGACAGTCCCCGCCGGATGAAAGGTGAGCAAGCCATGGCCGAGAGCGTCTACAAGATCGTCGAGCTGGTCGGCACCAGCAGTGAGTCCTGGGAGAAGGCGGCCGCGGCCGCGGTGAACCAGGCGGCCAAGAGCCTGCGCGACCTGCGCATCGTCGAGGTCAAGCAGCTCGACATGCAGGTGCAGAACGGCAAGGTGAGCGCCTACCGCGCGCGCGTCAACGTGTCGTTCAAGTTCGAGAGCAAGAAGGGAAAATAGCCCGCCGGCGGGCGCTCAGGCGCGCGCGCGCTGCGTCGCGCGGCGCAGCGCCGCGCGCGCCAGCAGGCGCGTCGAATCGAGCGTCGGCAGGGGCGAGTTGCCGTCGTCGATGATGAGCGGGATCTCGGTGCAGCCGAGCACCACGGCGTCGCACCCCGCGTCCTTCAGCCGGCCGATCACGCGCTGGAAGGTGGCGACGGCCTCGGGCCTGAACACCCCGCACACCAGCTCCTCGAAGATGATGCGGTTGATCTCGGCGCGCTCCTGGCTGCTCGGCCGCTGGAACTTCAGCCCGCGCGCGGCGAGCTTCTCCGGATAGACCTCGCTGTCGATGAGGTAGCGCGTGCCGGTGAGGCCGAGTGTGGTGAAGCCGCGCTCGACCGCCTGCGCGGCGACCACTTCGGCGATGTGCAGCCACGGCAGCGGCGAGCGGCGTGCCACCCAGGGAAAGGCCTGGTGGATGGTGTTGTCGGGGCAGATGAGGAAGTCGGCGCCGCCCTTGGCGAGCTTCCCGGCCGAGGACAACATCAGCTCGGCGACCCCGGGCCAGTCGCCGGCATCGATCGAGCGCAGGTAGCGCGCGAACGAGTGATTGTGAAGCGAGACCTCGGGATGATCGAAGGCGCCGAGGTACTGCGCACCCTCGAGGCAGATGGTGCGGTAGCAGAGCGCTGCGCCTTCGGCGGAGCAGGCGACGATGCCGATGTGCTGCGGCATGGGCGCGATCTTACCGTGGTGCCGCTGCTGCCGGCAGGGCACAATGACCGCAAGCGTATGCGCCAACACTCGCACCCCACCACCCTCGTGAGCGGGTGTCTTGCCGCCGTGCTCGCCGCCCTGGCGCTGGCGCAGGCACCGCTGCGCTACCCGAGCCCGCCGCGCGCCGACGTCGTCGATGACTACCACGGCACGCCGGTCGCAGATCCCTACCGGCCGCTCGAGGAGCTCGACTCCCCGGCGACCCGCGCCTGGGTCGAGGCGCAGGCGCAGCTTACCCAGGGCTATCTCGCGGCGATCCCGCAGCGCGCGGCGCTGCGGCACCGGCTCGCCGCGCTCTACGGCGCCGCGCGCTTCGGCACGCCGTTCGTGGCCGGCGGCCGTTATTTCTATTCCGCCAACACCGGTCACGAGGCGCAGAGCCCCCTCTACCTCGCCGCGAGGCTCGACGGCCCGGCGCGGCTGGTGCTCGATCCCAACGCGCTGTCGCCGCCCGGCATGGTGAACGAGCGTACCGGCTACGTCGCCAGCCGCGACGGGCGGCTGCTGGCCTACGGAGTCTCGGTCGCGGGCTCCGACTGGACCGCATGGCGCATCCGCGACGTCGCGAGCGGGCGCGATCTGCCCGAGGTGCTGCCGTTCACCAAGTATTACCCGCCGCTGTTCACGCGCGACGGCCGCGGACTCTATTACAGCGCGTTCCCGCCGCCGCAGCCGGGCGCCGAGCTCAGCACGCAGGATCTGCACGATGCGGTCTACTACCACGCGCTCGGGACCCCCGTGGCAACGGACCGTCGGGTGCTGTACGACGCCACACACCCCGACTGGCAGTACCAGCCGAATCTCTCGGAGGACGGCCGCTGGCTGGTGGTGCGCGTCGGCGAGGGTGAGGTCGGCGACAAGGGAGTCGAGAGCCTTTATCTCCTCGATCTCGAGGCGCCCGCGCCCGCTCCCGTCTCCATCGCCGGGGCATTCGAGGCTGCGTACAACTACGTCGGCGCGGACGGCGGGCGGCTCTATTTCCTCACCTCGCTCGCCGCACCGAACGGCCGCGTCATCGCCATCGACCCGACCAATCCGGCCAGGTCCAACTGGCGCACCGTGGTGGCCGAGGGGGCCGATGCGATCGATCTGGCCGAGTCGAGCGTCACGCTGGTCGATCATCAGCTGATCGTGCAGAGCCTGCACGATGCGCACAGCCGCGTCGTGCGCTACGGCCTCGACGGCACGCCGCGCGGCGAAGTGATGCTGCCGCGGGCGGGCACGGCGCACGGCTTCGGCGGGCGCGCCGACGAGCGCGAGACCTTCTACACCTTCAACGACCTCGTGACCCCGCCGACCGTGTACCGCCTCGATCTCGAGTCCGGCCGCGCCACGCGCTGGCGCTCGCCGCAGACGGCGTTCGACCCGGGCGCCTTCGAGGAGGAGCAGGTGTTCTATCCGGCCAAAGACGGCACGCACATCCCGCTGCTGCTCGCTTACCGCAAGGGACTGAAGCTCGATGCCGACAATCCGCTGCTGCTCACCGGCTACGGCGGCTTCGGCGTCAACAACCTGCCGCGCTTCGAGCCCTCGCGCATCGCCTGGCTCGAGATGGGCGGGGTATTCGCCGTCGCCAGCATCCGCGGCGGCGGCGAGTACGGCGAGGCCTGGCACCGTCAGGCGATCCTGACGCACAAGCAGGTGGTGTTCGACGACTTCATCGCCGCCGCCGAGTGGCTGATCGCACATCACTACACCTCGCCGGCGCGCCTCGCGATCCACGGGCGCTCCAACGGCGGCCTGCTCGTCGGGGCGTGCATGACGCAGCGGCCCGAGCTCTACGGTGCCGCCGTGCCCCAGGTCGGGGTGCTCGACATGCTGCGCTTCGACCGCTTCGGCCAGGGAGCCGGCTGGGAAGGCGATTACGGCTCGCCGCACGATCCCGTGCAGTTCCGCGCGCTCTATGCCTACTCGCCGGTGCACAAGGTGCACGCCGGCACACACTACCCGGCGACGCTCATCATCACCGCCGACCACGATACGCGCGTGATGCCGATGCATTCCTTCAAGTTCGCCGCGGCGCTGCAGGCCGCGCAGGCGGGTCCCGCGCCCGTGCTGCTCGACGTCGAGCTCAATTCCGGCCACGGCGGCGGCGAGGCGCAGGTGCAGTCGGCGGCCCTCGACATGTACTCCTTCCTGGTGCGCAACCTCGCCATGCGCAGCCGCTGATGAGCGCCGAACCCGCCGCCGCAGCACGCTCCTGGGCCACGCGTCGCGAGGAGAAGACGCGGCGGCTGGCCGGCATCGCCCGCTACCTCGACGGCAAGCTGGTGCCGCGCGCCGACATCGTGGCGGTGCTGCAGGCGCTGCTGCGCAGCGGCGACCGCGTCGCGCTCGAGGGCAACAACCAGAAGCAGGCGGACTTCCTCTCGCGCGCACTGGTCGAGATCGAGCCGCAGCAGGTCAACGGACTGCACATGCTCATCTCCTCGATCACCCGGCCCGAGCACCTGACGCTGTTCGAGCGCGGCATCGCGCGGCGCGTGGACTTCTCGTACGCCGGTCCGCAGAGCCTGCGGGTCGCGCAGCTGCTCGAGGACGGCAAGCTCGAGATCGGCGCGATCCATACCTACATCGAGCTGTACGCACGCATGTTCGTCGATCTGACACCGCAGCTGGTGCTGGTGTGCGCGGAGCAGGCCGATGCTGCGGGCAATCTCTATACCGGCCCCAACACCGAGGAGACCCCGACACTGATCGAGGCGGCGGCGTTTCGCCATGGCATCGTGCTGGTGCAGGTGAACGAGGTGGTCGAGCAGCTGCCGCGGGTCGACGTGCCCGGATCCTGGGTCGATCTCATCGTGCCCGCCGACCGCCCGTTCGCCATCGAGCCGCTGTTCACGCGCGATCCGCGCCAGATCAACGAGCTGCAGATCCTCATGGGAATGATGGTGATCCGCGGCATCTACGAGCGCCATGCGGTCACCTCGCTCAACCACGGGATCGGCTTCGACACCGCGGCGATCGAGCTGCTGCTGCCCACCTACGCCGCGGCGCTCGGACTGAAGGGCCGCATCTGCCGCAACTGGATCCTCAATCCCCACCCGACTCTCATTCCCGCGATCGAGAGCGGCTGGGTGCAGAGCGTGCACTGCTTCGGCGGTGAGGTCGGCATGGAGGATTACGTGCGCGCTCGCCCGGACGTGTTCTTCGTCGGCAGCGACGGGAGCCTGCGCTCCAATCGGGTACTGTGCCAGCTCGCCGGGCAGTACGGCGTGGACCTGTTCATCGGCTCGACGCTGCAGATGGACGCCGATGCCAACTCCTCGACCGTCACGCTCGGACGCCTCGCCGGCTACGGCGGCGCTCCCAACATGGGGCACGATCCGCGCGGCCGCCGCCACAGCAGCCCGCCGTGGCTCTCGCTCATCACCGCCGCGGGACCGATCGTGCGCGGCCGCAAGCTCGTGGTGCAGCTGGTCGAGACCTTCAATCGCGGCGGCGTCCCGGCCCTGGTCGAGTCGCTGGAGGCCGTGCAGGTCGGGCGCGAGGCCGGCTTTCCCATCGCCCCCGTGATGATCTACGGTGATGACGTGAGCCACGTCGTGACCGAGGAGGGCATCGCCTACCTCTACAAGGCCGAAGGCGCCGAGGAGCGTCGCGCCGCGCTCGCGGCCATCGCGGGCGCGACCAGCATCGGGCGGCGTGCGGACGCCGCGCGCAGCGCCGCCCTGCGCGCGCGCGGGCTCATCGCCTACCCGGAGGACCTCGGCGTGCGCCGCGGCGAGGCGCGCCGCTCGCTGCTGGCCGCGCGCAGCATCGAGGACCTCATCGCCTGGTCGGGTGGCCTGTACCACCCGCCGGCCCGCTTCCGCAGCTGGTGACCATGGACGCGCAGGCCGCTTGCGAGTCATGGCCGCGCCCCGCGCGGCGCGCCGGCGCGCGCCGTGCCGCGGCGCTCGCGGAGCGCGCGGTGCATGCGCTCATCGAGGAGGCGCTGCTGACGCCCAAGCCCGCGCTGGTCGATCGGCGCGGCTGCGGCGCGCACACCGACCTCGACCTGGCGAAGCTGCTGCGCTCGGCGCGCGCGCTGCGCGCGAGCTTCCACCTCATGGCGCTCGCGGCCGCCGGGGCCGCCGCCGACCTGCCGCTGCGCGAGCGGCTCGGCGCGCTCGGTCGCGGCGCCGAGCGCGCCATGCTCGCGGCCACCGGCGGCAGCAACGCGCACCGCGGCGCCATCTGGGCGCTCGGGCTCCTGGTCGCCTCGCTCGCGCTGGCGGGCCCCGATTCCTCCGCGCGCGAGGTCGCCGCCCTCGCGGCGCAGCTCGCGCGGCTGCCGGACCGCCACGCGCCGTGCCTGCCGAGCCACGGCGCGCACGCCTGCCGCGCGTTCGGCGTGGGCGGCGCGCGCGGCGAGGCCACGGCGGGCTTTCCCCACGTGATCGAGGTCGGGCTGCCGGCGCTCGCCGCGGCGCGCCGCCGTGGCGCGAGCGAGAGCTGTGCGCGGCTCGATGCGCTGCTCGCGATCATGTCGAGCCTCGAGGACACCTGCCTGCTGCATCGCGGCGGCTGGCCGGCGGTCGAGGCCGCGCGCCGTGGCGCGCGATCCGTGCTGGCCGTCGGGGGCAGTGGCACGGCCGCGGGAGGGGCGGCCCTGCGCGCGCTCGACGCCGAGCTGCTGCGGCGTAACGCCTCCCCGGGCGGGTGCGCGGACCTGCTCGCCGCATGTCTGTTCCTCGATGCGGAGACGCCACCGTCATGGAGCGCCTGACCTTCAGTTATCCCGCCCGTGCCCCGGTGGCGCGGCGCGTGCACGTCGGCGTGGTCGGATCCGGCGACCTCGAGGTGCTGCTCGAGCCCTCCGCCGATGCGCAGGCGCACGTCGCCGTCACGACCAGCGTCGATGGGTTCGGGGCCGTCTGGAAGCACGTGCTGGATCGCTTCTTCACGCGCTTCGATGGCGCGGCGGCCATCGAGATCAACGATTTCGGCGCGACCCCCGGCATGGTGCTGCTGCGGCTCGAGCAGGCGGCGGAGGCACTGCGCGAGTGAGCGACACGGCGGCCGAGCGCGCGCGTTTCCTGGCACGCCCGAGCTTCATCGAGCTCTCGGCCCGGGAGCGCGCCCGCGTGGTGCTCGATGCGGGGACGTTCCGCGAGCTCGCCGGTCCCTTCGATCGCCTGAAATCCCCCTGGCTGCCGCTGCAGGACATCGTGACGGCGGCGGACGACGGCGTCGTGATCGCGCGCGGCACGATCGACGGGCAGTCCGCGGTCGTCGCCTCCATCGAGGGCGCATACCAGGGCGGCAGCATCGGCGAGGTTTCCGGCGCGAAGCTCGCCGGGGCGCTCGAGCTCGCGCTGCGCGACGCCGAGCGCGGCCGCATCGTGCGGCCGGTGCTGCTGCTCGAGACGGGCGGCGTGCGGTTGCAGGAGGCGAACCTCGGATTGGCGGCGATCGCGGAGGTGCACGCGGGCATCGTCGCCCTGCGTCGCCACGTGCCGGTCGTCGCGGTGGTGGCGGGACTGGTGGGATGCTTCGGCGGCATGTCGCTCGCGGCGGCGCTCTGCAGCCGTCTCATCGTGACGCGCCAGGCGCGTCTCGGCATGAACGGACCGGAGGTCATCGAGCAGGAGGGTGGCCTGGCAGAGCTCGATGCCAGCGATCGGGCGCGCATCTGGAGCCTGATGGGAGGCGAGCAGCGCTACGCCACGGGCTTTGCGGATGCGCTGCTCGAGGACGACGCCGCGGCGATCGCCGCCGAGGTGCGCCGCTCCTTCGTCGCACCCGCGGTGCCGCGCAGCGAGCAGGTTGCCATGCTGAGCGAGCGCCTCGCGGCCATCGACCCCGCCCAGCCGCCGGACCCGGCGACACTGCGCACCCTGTGGGGACGCGGAGAGGCGCGGTGAGCACGCGCGAGGCCCTGTCGCAGACCGGCGCGCGCTGGCTCGAGGCGCTCAGCGGGTCCGCCGGAGTCCTCGAGGCCGGACCGCGCACGGTGCGCGTCGCCGACGCGGCGCTCGGCCCGGAGCTCGCCCGCTTCATCGCGGTGGTGCCCGATGCCGCCAATCGCTTTCCGCGCGCGCGTGCCGGGGAGGTGGGGCTCGATGAGGCGCTGGCGCTGGCGCGGGAGGTGCGACGGACCATGGCCGAGGACGCCGGCCGCCGCCCGCGCCCGATCGTGGCGCTCGTCGATGTCACCAGCCAGGCCTACGGCGCCCGCGAGGAGCTGCTCGGCATCCATCTCGCCGCCGCCGCCTCGGTCGATGCGTATGCCAGCGCGCGGCTGGCGGGTCATCCGATCGTCGCATTGCTGGTCGGCAAGGCGATCTCGGGCGGCTTTCTCTGCCACGGCTACCAGGCCAACCGGATCCTGGCGCTCGACTCCCCCGGCGTGCAGCTGCACGCCATGAGCAAGCAGTCGGCGGCGCGTGTCACCCGGCGCACGCCCGAGGAGCTCGAGCAGCTCGGCGCGCGCGTCACGCCGATGGCCTACGACGTCGGCTCCTTTGGCAGGCTCGGGCTGCTGCACCGGCTGATCGGCGGGATCGAGGCGGCCGCGCCCGGCCCCGCCGACGTCGAGCGGGTCCGCAGCGAGCTGATCGCCGCCATCGCCGCGGCACGCGCAGGCGCAGCGGATCTGTCCACGCGGCTGACCAGCGCGCAGGCGCTCGCCGGACGCGCGGCCTCGATCGCGGTGCGCCAGCGCCTCGCCGAGCAGTGGGATGCGCCCTGAGCCCGCCGCACATGCGCTGCTGCGCATCGCGGCGGACGCGCCGCTTGAGTGCGCGGGCGCCGCGCCCGAGTGGATGGCGCCCTCGCTGGCGCGCGCGCCGTGGGTCGTGGTGCGGCGCGCGGCGGCGCGCGACGGGCTGATCCCCGTCGGGGTGCGCGGCGCGCGGCGCGCGCAGCGACTCGCCGCGTGGCTCGATCCGGGCGCGGTGCTCGAGCGGGTCACACCCCCGGAGCTCGCGGCGCGGCGCGCCTGGGCGGACCGCCCGCGCAGCACGCGCCTCGCGCCGCTCATGGCGCTCGCTGCGGTCGAGCGGCTGATGCGCGCGCAGCGGCTCAGCTGGGGGCCCTGCGGCAGCGTCGGCTTCGAGCTGGCGAGCTCAGTGCCGACCGTGACGGCGGACAGCGACCTCGACCTCATGGTGCAGGCACGCGAGCCGTTGCCCGTGGCGGCGGCCATGACGCTGCTGGCGGGCTGCCGGGCGCTCCCGGTCCGCATCGACGTGCAGCTCGAAGGGCCGCATGGAGCGGTCGCGCTCAGCGAGTACGCACTCGGACGCACGCCGCTCGTGCTGCGCACGCTCGCCGGGCCGCGCCTGGTGCGCGATCCCTGGACGGCGGCGCCGGCGGCCGCCTGATGCAGCTCGCGCTGCTCCTGCCCGGCCAGGGCACACACACCGCGGGGTTCCTCGGCCGCCTGCCGCCGCACGCTGCCGTGCGCGCGACACTCATCGAGGCCGAGGCGATCCTCGGCCGCAAGGCGCACGAGCTCGACTCGGCCGCGGCGCTGCAGTCGACCGCCGCCGTGCAGCTCACCACCGTGATCGCCGCCGTCGCGCTCACGCGCGCGCTGCAGGCCGAAGAGGTGCGTGCCGATGCGGTCGCGGGCCTTTCCGTCGGTGCGTTCGCGGCGGCCGTCGCCTGCGGAGCGCTCAGCTTTGCGCAGGCGCTGGCGCTGGTCGAGCTGCGCGGGGTGTCGATGGCCGAAGCCGTGCCGCGCGGCCACGGCATGAGTGCGATCCTCGGGCTCTCCGAGCGCGATGCGCTCGCCCTCATCGCCCGGGTCGGCGCCCGCGTGCCGCTGTATCTTGCGAGTGTCAACGGACCGAGCGAGGTGGTCGTCTCGGGAGCGGATGCCGCGCTCGAGCTCGCCGCCGCCGAGGCGCGCGCGGCGGGCGCCAGTGCCCGGCGGCTGCGCCTGACGATCCCCTCGCATTGCCCGCTGATGGAAGGCGTGTCGCAGCGGCTGCGCGCGGCCATGCGTGACGTTGCCGTGCGGGACCCGCAGGTGCCCTATGTCACCAACACACGGGCGCGCGCCGCGTACAGCGCGGCGGAAGTCGCCGAGGACCTGATTCTCAATGTCTCACGCACCGTGCGCTGGCACGACTCGCTGACGTTGCTCCATGAGCTCGGCTGCCGGCTGTTCGTCGAGACTGCGCCCGGCACGGTGCTCAGCAACCTGGTGCGGGATTCCTTCCCGGAGGCGCGCGCGGTCGCGCTCGAGGACACCCCGATCGCGACCGTGGCGGCGCTCGCCCGTCCGCGCTGAAGCGCCGCGCTTACCGCGGGCTTGCGCTTCAGGGTCGCGGTGGGCGGGGGCGCAGCAGGCGCGCTGCCGCCAGCTCCCCGACGATGCCGCGGCGGAACGACAGCACGCAGCCGACGAAGATCGCCCCGATGATGGCGATGACCCAGCCGCCGACCAGGTCCGAGAGGTACTGCTGCAGGGTCGTGACCACGGCGGCTCCCACCACGGGACCGAAGAAGGTGCCGGTGCCGCCGAGCAGCGTCATGAGGATCACCTCCCCGGAGGTGGATTGCTGCACGTCCGAGAGCGTCACGAAGCCGAACACCAGCGCCTTGAGCGAGCCGGCGAGACCGGCCAGCGTCGCCGACAGCACGAATGCCACCAGCTTGTAGCGGTTGATCTCGTAGCCGAGCGAGATGGCGCGCGGCTCGTTGTCGCGGATCGCCTTCAGCACCTGGCCGAAGGGCGAGTGGACCACGCGGCGGATGAAGAGGAACACGGCGACGAACACCGCCAGTACCACGTAGTAGAGCACCAGGTCCGACTTCAGCGGCAGCAAGCCGAGCAGCTTGCCGCGCGGCACGCCCTGCAGGCCGTTCTCGCCGCCCGTGAAGGGCGCCTCGAGGCACACGAAGTACACCAGCTGCGCCAGCGCGAGGGTGATCATGGCGAAGTAGATGCCCTGGCGGCGGATGGCGAGCGCCCCGATGATCAGGCCGAGGAGCGCCGCCACGGCGACGCCGGCGAGAATCGCCACCCCCGGTCCCCACGCGTGCTCCGCGATGAGCCAGCCGGTCGCGTAGGCCGCCGCACCGAAGAATGCAGCGTGTCCGAACGAGAGCATGCGGCCGAAACCGAGCAGCAGGTTGTAGGCGCAGGCGAACATCGCCAGGCACAGCAGCTGCATCATGAACACCGGATAGATGCCGAGCAGCGGCACGCACAGAGCGAACAGGGCGAGCAGGGCGTACGCGAAGGCGGCGGCGCGCATGGGCGTCAGTCCCTGCCGAACAGGCCCGCCGGCCGCAGGATGAGCACCAGCGCCATGATGACGAACACCACGATATCGGAGGCCTCCGGGTAGATGACCTTGGTGAAGCCCTCGACCAGGCCCAGCACCAGGCCGCTGACGATGGCGCCGAGAATCGAGCCCATGCCGCCGATCACCACCACGGCGAATACCACGATGACGAGGGAGCTTCCCATGTGCGAGTTGACCAGCACGATGGGCGAGGCGAGCACGCCCGCGAGGGCGGCGAGCGCCACCCCGCCGCCGAAGGTGCCCGCCATCAGCAGCGGCACGTTGACGCCGAAGGACTGCAGCAGCGGCGCATTCTCCTTGGCGGCGCGCAGCGTCGCGCCGAGGCGGGTGCGCTCGATGACGTACCAGGTGCTGAAGCACACCACGATCGACACCGCGATCACCCAGGCGCGGTACAGCGGCAGGAACATGAACCCGAGGTTCATCCCGCCCGCGAGCGCCGGCGGTACCGGGTAGGACTGCCCGGTGGCGCCGAACACCTGGTTGAGCGAGCCCTCGCACACCAGCGCGAGGCCGAAGGTGAGCAGCAACCCGTAGAGCGGATCGAGCCCGTACACACGCCGCAGCAGCAGCCGCTCGATGAGCATGCCGAGCACGCCGACCGCGAGCGGCGCGGCGATGAGCGCCACCCAGTAGTTGATGCCGAAGAGCTGCAGTGCGAGCAGTGCGGCGAAGGCCCCGAGCGTGTAGAAGGCGCCGTGCGCGAAGTTGACGACGCCCATCAGCCCGAAGATCACCGCCAGCCCGAGGCTCAGCATCGCGTAGAACGAGCCGTTGACCAGCCCGAGCATCAGCTGCCCGAGGATCACCGCCACGGGGATGCCGAAGACGCTCGTCACGGCCGCGCGGTGCGCTGCCCGGGCTGGCGGGGAGCGGACACTACTTGGGCGCGGGCGCGAGCGGGCACAGTCCCGTGATCGGGCCGAAGGCGTCGGCGCCCGCCATCTTCTTCACGACCTTGTAGTAGTCCCAGGGGTACTTCGACTCCTGCGGAGTCTTGACCTGCATCACATACATGTCGTGGATCATGGCGCCGTCGGCGCGGATGTAGCCGCCGCTGGTGAACATGTCGTTGATCGGGGTCTTCTTGAGCTCGGCCATGACCTTGTCGGGGTCGGTGCTGCCGACCGCCTTGACTGCCTTGAGGTAGGTGAGCGTCGCGGAGTAGGCGCCCGCCTGGTCCATGGTGGGCTCACGGTTGAAGCGCGCGAAGAAGCGCTTGCCGAAGGCGCGGGTCTCGGGATTGAGGTCCCAGTACCAGGCCGTCGTCAGGTACAGGCCGTGCGCGGTCGCGAGCCCCAGGCTGTTGATGTCGGTGATGAAGGCGAGCAGCGCCGCCGGCTTCATGGTGCGGGTGATGCCGAACTCGTTGGCGGCCTTCAGCGAGTTACTGAAGTCGGTGCCCGCGTTCGACAGGCCGAGTACCTGCGCCCCGGAGGCCTGCGCCTGCAGCAGGAAGGAGGAGAAATCGGCGGCGCCGAGCGGCACGCGCACCGCGCCGATGTTGCGGCCGCCGTGTGCCTCGACGACCTTGGAGGCGGCGGCCTGCAGCTGCGTGCCGAAGGCGTAATCGGCGGTCAGGTAGAACCAGGTCTTGCCGCCCGCATTGACGATCGCGGTGGCGGTGCCGTTGGCGAGCGCCACGGTGTCATAGGCGTAGTGGACCGTGTAGGCCGTGCAGTCCTCGTTGCTGAGCGAGGCGCCGCCGGGGCCGATGTGGAACGTCGGTACGTGCTTCACCGCCGCCACCTTGGCCATGGCGATGTTGACGCCGGTGTTGGAGCCGCCGAGCAGCATGTTGAGGCCGTTCTGGTCGGCCCACTCGCGGAACTTGGAGGCGCCGATGTCGGGCTTGTTCTGGTGGTCGGCGGACAGCACGGTGATCTTGCGGCCGAGCACGCTGCCGCCGAAGTCGGCGACCGCCCATTTCACCACCTCGACGCCGGCTGCTCCCATGACGTCGGCATACACTCCCGACATGTCATCGATGTCGCCGATCACCACCTCATCGGCCGCCAGGGCGCGGCCGCCGGCCGCAGCGGCCAGCGCCGCAGCCGTCACAAGGGTCAGCATCCGCAGTTTCATGAGTTGTGCTCCTCGGTTTGCTCTTGTTACGTCACACGCCCAGGTACTGGCGCAGCAATGGCATCCTGTCCGGCAGCTCGCCCGCGCTGAAGCCCGCCACGATCCGCCCGCGCTCCATGATGTAGAAGCGGTCGGCCAGCGGCGCCGCGAAACGGGAATTCTGCTCCGACATGACTATGGTGTAACCCCGCTCCCGCAGCCGCCCGATGGTCCGGGCCAGCGCCTGCACGATCACCGGCGCGAGGCCTTCCGAGATCTCATCGAGCAGCAGCAGCCGCGCGCCGGTGCGCAGGATCCGCGCCAGCGCCAGCATCTGCTGCTCGCCGCCGGACAGGTTGGTCCCCCGGCTCGCGCGCCGCTCCTGCAGGTTGGGGAACATAGCGTAGATCTCCTCCTCCGACATGCCTCCCGCGGCTACCTGCGGCGGCAAGCGCAGGTTTTCCTCGGTGGAGAGCGAGGCGTAGATGCCGCGCTCCTCGGGGCAGTAGCCTACCCCGAGTGCGGCGATGCGGTGCGGCGCCAGCCCGATCGTCTCCAGGCCGTTGATGCGCACCGACCCGGTGCGCCGCACCAGGCCGAGCACTGCCTTCATCGTGGTGGTGCGGCCGGCCCCGTTGCGCCCGAGCAGCGTCACGACCTCGCCGCTCTCGACGTGGCAGTCGACCCCGTGCAGCACGTGCGACTCGCCATAGTAGGCATGCAGGGCCTCGACGCGCAGCACCGCGGCGGCCATCAGTGCGTGTTGCGCAGCTCGGCGCCGGTCGTGCCCATGTAGGCCTCGAGCACCTGAGGGTTGCGGGAGACCTCGGCGTAGCTGCCGCTCGCGATGATCTGGCCGCGCTGCAGTACGGTGATGGCATCGGCGATCGTCGACACCACCTGCATGTTGTGCTCGACCATGAGCACCGTGCGGTTGGCCGCCGCCTGGCGGATGAGCGCGGTGACGCGCTCGACATCCTCCTGCGCCATGCCCTGGGTCGGCTCATCGAGCAGCAGCAGCTCCGGGTCCATGGCGAGCGTGGTCGCGATCTCGAGTGCGCGCTTGCGGCCGTAGGGCAGCTCGACCGCCACCACCCCCGCGTGCGCGCCGAGGTCGACGCGCTCGAGCAGCTCCGACGCACGGGCATCGAGCACGCCGAGCGTCGCCTCGTGCTTCCAGAAGTGGAACGTGGTTCTGAGCGAGCGCTGCAGGGCGATACGCACGTTCTCGAGCGCCGTCAGGTGAGGAAACACCGCCGACAGCTGGAACGAGCGCACCAGGCCGGCGCGGGCGACCTCGGCCGGCTTCTCGAGCGTGATGTCGCGGCCGCGGTAGATGATCTCGCCGCGCGTCGGGCTCATGAACTTGGTGAGCATGTTGAAGAAGGTGGTCTTGCCGGCCCCGTTCGGCCCGATGAGCGCGTGGATGTGCCCGCGCCGCACCTTCAGGTCGACGTTGCTGACGGCGACGAAGCCACTGAACTCCTTGGTGAGTCCGCGCGTCTCGAGGATGAATTCCTCGTCCCGGGGCGGCACGGTTGCTGCCATGGCGGTGGGCTCCACTCGTTTTCTTCTAATGCAGCATCCGCACACCGGTAGTATGCCCGGCGTGAGCCGCGAGAGGAAAAAAACGCTCGCCGCCCTGCTGCAGCCCCTCGCGGTCCGTGCCCGGGGCACCCGCCGGGGCGCCGCGGGCGCGGCCAACCCGGCGCTGGAGGCCATCTGGCACGTGGTCTGCACGATTCCCCGCGGCCGCGTGTCGACTTACGGGGCGGTGGCGCGCGCGGCGGGGCTGCCGGGGCGCGCGCGCCAGGCCGGCTACGCTTTGCGGGTCGCCGGCGACTCGCTCGATCTGCCCTGGCATCGGGTCGTCGGCGCGGGCGGGCGCATCGCCTTCCCGCCCGCATCGCGCAGCGCGCGCGAGCAGACGCGGCGGCTGCGTGCCGAGGGCGTGCGCATCGAGCGCGGCCGGGTCGCGCGCGCGGCGCTCACCGATCTCGAGGACGGCGCGCGCTAACGGCCGTTGTACTCGAGGCTGATCAGGTCGACGACACGTGGCACGCCCGGGGTCTGGCGCGCTACGGCTACCGCCGTGGCACGCTGGGTATCGGTCACGACTTCGCCGGACAGGTACACCGTGCCGTCGAGGGTGCTGACGTAGACGCTGTTGGGGGCGAGCAGCTCCGGATACGTCCCGAGGCGCGCGCGCACCGCAGCCGTGATCTGCGCATCTCCGGGGCAGCCGCCGCCGCACCTGTGCCACGTCTCGAGCGCCGCGCAGCCGCCCAAGACGGCAGCGGCGGCGAGCACGGCAACCATGCGGACGGCGACGCTCATGACTCAACTGTAGACCATCGCGAGGCACGCGGGGTTCGCCGGCGCGCGGAGCGGCTTGCTGGCCGCGGGCAGGCGCGACTAGGATGCGGCGCAAGAGCAACAAGAAACGCCAACGGGGGCCGGTCCATGAGAGCTACGGGTGCAGTCGTTGCGGGCGTTGTGTGGCTGGTTGCCGCGGCCGGCAGTGGCAGCGCGCAGGATCCGGCCAAGGCGGAGCCGGCGACCCACAAGGTGCTGCTCGAGAACGACAGGGTGCGTGTGCTCGACATCCACGTTCCCCCCGGAGGGCGGGCGCTGACCCATTCGCACCCGACGGGTTACGTTGCCGTCGCGATGACCGACTGTCACATGCGGTTCACCTATCCGGGCGGCCGGAGCTCCGAGTCCACTCTGCACGCCGGGGAGGTCGTGTGGAGCGACCCGGTGACCCATAGCGCCGAGAATCTCGGCCCCGGCGAGTGCCACGTGCTCAACATCGAGCCGAAGGAAGGGCAGGCCGGTCGCAAGTGATGGACGCCACACCGCTCGCAGGCTGGGACAATTTCTACGTCAT
>Ga0335073_10003580_pt1 | contig 21666 bp, 22 predicted proteins | sample Lox_Sample_22_FD_207093 | JGI IMG/M metagenome (GOLD analysis project Ga0335073, IMG submission 207093) | Soil microbial communities from Loxahatchee National Wildlife Refuge, Florida, United States - Lox_Sample_2.2 | ecosystem: Environmental > Terrestrial > Soil > Wetlands | place: USA...
ACGATCGTTGAGCTGTCTCGCCTCGGATCCGTGCACACCGTACATGGATTTTGCGTGTCGATATTGCCGCACGTCTTGCACACTTCGATCTTTTCGATCGCGCTCTGCAGGGCGGCCGCCAGCGGCGCCATGACCAGTTCGCGTTTCTTGATCAGGAACAGCGCCGCGCGCCGCGCCGAGCGCGGCCCGAGCCCCGGCAGCCGCGCGAGCAGTTGGATCAGGCGTTCGATTTCGGGACCGGCGGCGACGGCGGGCATTGATGCAGCTTCGAGCTCAGAACAATTTCAGTCCCGGCGGCAGCGGCAGGCCGCCGGTCATGGCCTGCATTTTCTCCGCCAGCATCGCTTCGAGCTTGCGGCGGGCGTCGGCGTGGGCGGCGACGATCAGGTCTTCGAGAATTTCCTTCTGGTCCGGCTTGAGCAGCGAATCGTCGATGCGCGCTCCGCGCAACTCGCCCTTGCCGGAGATCACCAGCGTGACGAGGCCGCCGCCGGCGCTGCCTTCGACCTCGATGCGGTCGAGTTCGGCCTGCATGGCTTCCATTTTCGATTTCAGTTCGGTGGCCTGTTTCATCAGGCCGAGGAAATCAGGCATCGGGGTCGCTTTCGTTCACTGAGTCTTCGGATACGTTCGCGTCTGGAGTGTCGGGTGCAGAGTTGCCGCCCGGCACGCGCACGTCGACGATTTCGGCGCCGGGAAAGCGCGTCAGCACCGCCTGCACCAAGGGATCGCTGCGCACATTATCCTTCAGCTCGGCCTTGCGCAGCTCGGCTTGCGCCTTCACCGACGGCGCACCCGGCTCCTTCGACACCGCGACCATCCAGCGGCGGCCGGTCCAGTCGCTGAGCTTTTTGGACAATTCGCCGACCAGCGTCGGGCTGGCGCTCGACTCGAGCGCGAGCTCGAGCTTGCCGTCCTCGAATCGAACCAGCCGCACGTCGCGTTCGAGCGCGCTTTTCAACGCGAGATCGCGCTTCTCGCTGGCGAGCGCGATCAGCGCGGCAAAGTTCTGCACGGCACGCGCCGGCGCCGCATCGTTCTCCAGGATCGCATCGCCGAGCGGCGGAGCCGCCGGTGCCGCAGAGGCGGCCGGGCCGCGCGGCGCGCGCGGCAGCGGCGCGGCCAACGGCGCAGCCGTCTGTGAAGCCATTGCGGGCGAACTCATCAATGTCTTGGGCACATTGTTGGGCGCGGCGCCGTTGCCGCGCGCCGCGTCGTCAAGCGCGCGGATCGCTTCGTCGGGCGTCGGCAGATCGGCGGCATAGGCGATGCGCACAAGCACCATCTCGGCGGCATCGACCGGGCGTCCGGCGGCTTCCACCTCGGTGATGCCCTTGAGCAGCATCTGCCAGCACCGCGCCAGAACCCGCATCGAAAGCTTGGTGGCGAAGGCGCGGCCGCGGGTCCGCTCGGCTTCGGTCAGCGACACGTCGTCGGCGACCGAGGGCACGATCTTCACCCGCGTGACGAAATGCGTGAATTCGGCAAGGTCGCCGAGCACCATGGCCGGATCGGCGCCGGCATCATATTGGTCGCGCAATTCCTTGAGCGCACCGGCAATGTCGGCACGCATCAGCGCCTCGAACAGGTCGATGACCCGCGTGCGGTCGGCGAGCCCGAGCATTTGCCGCACGTCCTCGGCGCGCACGGTGCCTGCCGCATGTGCGATGGCCTGATCGAACAGCGACAGTGAATCGCGCACCGAGCCTTCGGCGGCGCGCGCGATCAGGCCGAGCGCCTCGGGCTCGGCTTCAAGTTTCTCCTGCGCCGCAATGTTCTGCAGGTGCTTGACCAGAAGCGCCGCATCGACCCGGCGCAGATCGAAGCGCTGGCAGCGCGACAGGACCGTGATCGGCACGCGGCGGATTTCGGTGGTGGCGAAAATGAACTTGGCGTGCGGCGGCGGCTCTTCCAGCGTCTTCAGAAGCGCGTTGAACGCCTGCGGCGTCAGCATGTGCACTTCGTCGAGGATATAGACCTTGTAGCGCGCCGAGACCGGCGCATAGCGCACCGCTTCGTTGATCTGCCGCACGTCATCGACGCCGTTATGGGAAGCAGCGTCCATCTCGATGACATCGAGATGGCGGCTCTCCATAATGGCTTCGCAATGCACGCCGAGCACCGGCATTTTGATGGTCGGCGCGGTGATCGAGCCGTCGGGCAATTCGTAATTCAGTGCGCGGGCGAGAATGCGCGCCGTCGTGGTCTTGCCGACGCCGCGCACGCCGGTAAGGATCCAGGCCTGCGGGATGCGGCCGGTCTCGAAGCCGTTCGACACCGTGCGCACCATGGCGTCCTGGCCGATCAGATCGTCGAAGGTCGATGGCCGGTATTTGCGCGCCAGGACGCGGTAGGCAGCGGGTGTTGAGGTCGCCTCACTCATGACTGCGCGTTGTGCGTTACGCCCGTTCGTTGTTCTGACGCCGTCGGCCTCATGGTCGGCCTAATATAGGACGCCCTGCGCGGATGGGCGAAGCGGCATCCGGTCTGCATCCCCGATAAATCGCCGAAAAAGGGTGGGAGGCTGACGAGCGACCCGAACCGCGCTCGTTAGGGCTGCTTCCTTCCGGACCTGACCCGGTTGGCGAGTGGCTCGTCCACCGCCAACCTCCCGGCCCCTATATCGACCGCGCAGACCAGGAAAGCAAGGAGGGGATGGCATCCGCCGCCGAACCTAAGTTTCGCCGCAGTGACAACGGCAAGCTGCCGCCGCCCAGGTTCGCTCCCGGAAACTCTTACGAGTTCAACACGTTCACAACCAAAAGAAGAAAGAGAGCGCACATGCTGCGTGCTTTTGTCATTGCCGTGTCGATCGTGCTCGCGGCGCCGGGATTAGCTTTGGCCCAGGACCATCACGATGAGCATCATCAAGGCGGTCCGCCGCATCCGGGTGGCCCGCCGCATCCGATGCAGCATCCGATGCCGCATCCCGGCGGTCCGGGCGTGCCGCACGGTCCGCCGCCCGGTGCGATGGGTCCGCATCCGCCCGGGCCGCCGGCCGCGATGGTCCACCCGCCGGGACCGCCGCCCGGCGCGCGCTTCACCTATAGGGGCCGCGCTATTGAACGCGTTCATATCCGGCCATTCATCTACCCGCCCGGTTTTGCTTATCGCCGTTGGGCAATCGGTGCCGCGCTCCCGCCGATCTTCTTGGCCCGCGATTATTGGTATGCCGATTGGGCCGCTCTCGGCATGAATCCGCCGCCGCCCGGCTATCAATGGGTGCGTTATGGGCCGGATCTGCTGCTTGTAAATGTTGTCACCGGCCAGGTCGCTGACGTCGCCTACGACGTCTTTTACGAGTGAGGCATGGCGGACGGGCCGCACATTAACGCGGCCCGTCTATTTTTGCGCGCTTGGACCGGTGCGCGCTTTGCTTGGCGTAACTTCGCATTTCGCGTTTGTTCTTTCTGTCTTTACCGCCGATTTGGCGCGCCGCGCGCCTTGACCTTGCCTGCCGGCGCGGCTTGAATCCGCCGCAAAATCGGGCGGGCGCCAAAGGAGCAAAACGATGACTTTCCGCATCGCGGTCGTCCAGCCGATCACGCATCGTCCGCCCGGTGACGAGAGCAATGTCGCGGATGCGGTGAAGGCCATCGAGCGCGCCGCGAGCGAAGGCGCCGACTTCGTCTGTTTTCCGGAGAATTATCCGGGCCCGTGGCGAATGCCGGCGAATTACGATCCGATTCCGGTGCTGGCCGACGCCGCGGCGAGGCATCGCATCCATGCCGTGTTCGGCACGATAGAGCCGATCGATGCGAAAGCCGCGACCGCCTACAACCTCGTCGTCATGGCATTTCCCGACGGCCGCGCACCGGCGCGATATCGGCGCACCCATCCCAATGGGCCTTGGATCTATACCGGCGGACGAAGCTGGGAGTTCCAATATGTCGCCGGCGACGATTATCCGGTGTTCGACACCGTGCACGGCAAGGTCGGGCTCGCGATGTGCAGCGAGGTCTATATGCCGGAGGTCACGCGCGCGCTGGCGCTGCGCGGCGCCGAACTGATCTTCATGCCGGCCGGCGTCGACAAGAACCGGCTTTGGACGACGTGGCGCACGCTGATCTTCGCCCGCGCCATCGAGAACCTCGCCATCGTCGTCACGACGCAGAATTTGTTCGAGGCGACGCAGCGCGGCCTCGCCATGATCGCCGCGCCCGAGGAGATTTTATACGAGAGCACGGCGCCCGGCATGAGCCTGGTCGATGTCAGTCTCGCCCGCGTGCGGGAATTGCGCAATTCGCGCGACGAGGTCGCTTCTTCCGCTGTTGCCGGGGCCAAGCAGGGTGTGCTCGGCCGGCAATGGCAGCGGCCCGAATTGTATGACACATTCTATCCGCGGCCGCTTCGTGAAGCGGCCGAATGATCCGGCTTCATTCCGCTCGCGCCTGAATCACCGTGGCAAATTACCCCGATCTCGGACCCAAGCCCCGGCTCGGCTACACGTCGAGCCTGCTCGATCGCATGGCGCAGCGCCGTGACGACGCGGCGGCGATCAAGCGGCTGTGCGCGCATCCCGACGTCGGCGTTCACGTGATCGGCGGTGAGATGATCGTGCTCAAGAGCGCCGGTGACGGGGCAAGCGAGATCCACAATGCGCTGTTTTCGCCGGCCGAGGCGCATGCGCTCGGTGCGGTGCGCGAGAGCGTTTTTCTCGGCGCGGTGAAGGATGCGCCGCGCTTCGGCTTCGGTCTCGATCCACAGGCAGCCGAAGCGCTGAAGACGCGCAATGATCTGAAAGTCACCGATCTGCGCAGCATCGCCGTTCAGGGCCTGGTCGGTGCCGACGAACTGCCGCCTCTGGCCGAGGCCAAGGCCGTGCTCGGCTGGCACGCGCGCCATCGGTTTTGCCCGAATTGCGGTTCGCCGACGCAATTGGTGCAGGCCGGCTGGCGGCGCGATTGCCCGGTCTGCAGGACGCAGCATTTTCCGCGCACCGATCCGGTCGCCATCATGCTGGTGATCGACGGCGAGCGCTGCGTGCTCGGCCGCTCGCAGCGTTTTGCCCCGACCATGTGGTCGTGTCTCGCCGGCTTCATCGAGCCCGGCGAGACCATCGAGGAAGCGGTGCGGCGCGAAGTGCTGGAGGAAGCCGGCATCACTTGCGGCAAGGTCAGGTATTTCGCCTCGCAGCCCTGGCCGTTTCCCTCCTCGCTGATGATCGGCTGTCATGCGCAGGCGCTGTCGGACGAGATCGTGGTCGACCGCGAGGAGCTCGAAGCCGCGCGCTGGTTCGATCGCGCCGAATTGGCGACGATGCTGCGGCGTCAGCACAAAGACGGTTTGACCACGCCGCCACCGGTCGCCATCGCGCATCATATCATCCGCGATTTTGTCGAGAACGGCAGCGATGTCATCCGCTAAAGCCGTGCCGCGCATTCTGTGCGCCGGCATCATCGTGCTCGACGAAGTGTTCCGCGTCGACGAGTTTCCGCAAGCCGACGGCAAAGTGCAGGCCAACGGCTTCTTTGTCGTCAACGGCGGTTGCGCAGCGAACGCCGCGGTTGCCATCGCGCGGCTTGGCGGCCGCGCTGCGCTCGCCGGGCCGCTGGGCGGCCCGGAAGGCGAGGACGGCAACGGCGACCGCGTGCTCAAGGCGCTCGCGCGCGAGAATGTCGACTGCACTTTCTGTGAACGGATCGACGGCATGGCGACGGCGCTGTCGGCGATCTTCATGAATGCGCGCGGCGACCGCACTATCGTCACCTATCGCGACGAAAGAATTGCCACGACCAGACCGAAAGATCCGCAAGCCATCGTCGCGCAAGCCGACGCGGTGCTGGCCGATAACCGCTATCCGGATTTCGTGCGGCCGATCTGCGAGGCGGCGCGGGCGCGCAATCTTCCGGTGCTGATCGACGGCGATCGCCCGACGGCCGAAGACGATCCGCTGTTTCGCCTCGCCACCCATGTGATCTTCTCTTCGGAGTGCCTGCGGGCGACGACCGGCATGACCGATCTCGGTGAGGGCCTGATGCGCATCGCCAAGAAGACGTCGGCGTTTCTCGCAGTCAGCGACGGTCCAGGTGACATCATTTATCTCGACGGCGGCGCGCTGCGCCGCGCGCCGGTCTTCAAGATCGAGGCTGTCGACACGCTTGGGGCCGGCGACGCATTCCACGGCGGCTTTCTGCTGGCGCTGGCCGAAGGCAAGAGCGTTACCGCGGCCATGCGCTTTGGCGCCGCGGTCGCCGGGATCAAGTGTACGCGTCTTGGCGGGTCGGCAGGCTCGCCCAAGCGCGATGAGGTCGAGGCGCTGTTGGCGGTGCAGCCTTTGTGAGGCCCGAATTCGGCCGCTTGATTTAGAATATTTTTCTATATAAATACATTCATACGCTGGATTGTGGAAGAATATTCCTATGGACGCAATAGACCGAAAAATCCTTGCAGTTCTGCAGGATAACGCTGCTCTTTCCGTCGCCGAGATCGGTTCCCGGGTGGGATTGTCCTCGACGCCCTGCTGGAAACGCATCCAGCGCTTGGAGGCCGATGGCGTGATCCAAAAGCGCGTCGCCATCATCGATCAGGACAGTATCGGCCTCGGCATCAGCGTCTTCGTCTCGATCGAGACCGGCGACCACTCCCAGGATTGGCTCGACAAATTCGCCAAGACCGTCACCGCCATGCCGGAAGTGATGGAGTTCTATCGCATGGCGGGCGACGTCGATTACATGCTGCGCGTCGTGGTGCCGGACATTGCCGGCTATGACGGCTTCTATAAGCGGTTGATTTCGACGGTGCCGCTGAAGAACGTCACGTCGCGTTTTGCAATGGAGAAGATCAAATCGACAACGGCCTTGCCGATCCCGTCGGCCTGAACAAGCCTATTTCGAACCGGCGCTCGTGGCCTGCGTGGTGCGGCTCACTGTCTCGCCAAGGACCTTGCCGAATTCATCCGGCTCGTCGCCGAGATTGATCCGCGCCGAGCAATCCGGGTTGCAGCTATACGTCGTCCGCGCCGGGCCGCGATAAACGTAGACCACGTGTCCGGGCGGCGAAGTCACCACCACCGCCTTCTCCATCAGCACCGCCCCGCCGTGATCCAGGACCACGACATTGGTGACGCCATAGCCCTTTGGGGTGACAACGGCGATGCCGCCGGCGTGAAGCGACACGTCGGCGATCAGCGGATTGCCGATGACAATAGTCCCGGCGCGCTCGGGAAGCTTGAACAGCGTGGCTTCGTCAAGCGGCGCCATGATCACCGAATCGGGGGCCGGTTGCTGGGCGGCGGCTTGCGGGACGGCCTGCGCGGAGATTGCGGCGGCAAGCGCTGCGGCTGCAAACCAATGCAGCGCGCTTTTGCCCGCTCGGGCCGCCACGCACAACGCCGTCATCGATACTCTCCAAAACGCTACGCGGATTCGACAACTCACAGGCCGAATAGATCGCTAACAAGACAGGTCCACTTGACTGCAAAATCGTGAATGAAGTGCAAATCGAGTAGCCGCGCTGCACGTCGAAAATGCGGAGCAGCCCAACATGGTGACGCTTATTTAACGATAAAAGTTCCGGGACGCCGGGATACACACGCTCATTGCGTGAACGGATGCACGAGCTGCGCGCCGAAGGTCGTCGGATATTCGCGCTCGCCGACGCCGTAATGGTCGGGCAGCTCGTCCTTCGGCATGTAGAAGGTGCCGCAGATGAGATCGAGGACCGGGAACGTCGAGGCGAAATTCTTGTCGCCGCCGCGATCCGGTGCGGTGTGATGCCAGCGATGGAATATCGGTCCCGCGATCACGTATTTGAACGGGCCGAGGGTCCAGTCGAGATTGGCGTGCACGAACGCCGAATGCGCAATGGTGAGCGGTCCGAGCACGACCAGCACGTTTGGCGAAATGCCGATCACGAGCATGATCACGTCGGCGGCGACGTTGCGCAAAAACAGTTCGACGGGATGAAAACGCGCCGCCGAGATCCATTCCAGCTCTTCCGTAGAGTGATGCACCGCATGGTACTTCCACATGTTGCGGCCATGGAACCAGCGGTGCGCGCAATAAAGAATGATATCCTCGCCGACGAGGAAGATGATCATCTGCACCGGAAGCGGTAGTGCCGCGAGCGGGCCGTGACCGTTGTCGTAGAACGCGATCAAGCCATCGGCGGTGTGGATGCGAAACAATAGCGCCGCGCCGATGATCAAGAGGCCGATGCGCAGATAACGCGCGATCACCGGGATGAAGAACCAGTAGCAAAGATCGGTGACGATGTCGCTCTTGCGCCACCATGGCCGGCCCGGGTTGCACGCCCAGAACGAAGTCAGCACGGTGAACACGATCGCGAGGCCGAGCGAGATCGGCAGGGTTTTCGTGAAGGTCTGGCCGATGCTGACAACGAACGAAAGCAGTTCTTGAGACATGGCGTAGCCTGTGCGTCCTGGCCTGTGCCGTCGGCGTGCCGCATATATGGCAATGCCGTCTTTGATAGCGAGACGCCGATTAAGACGCCGTGAACGGCGCCCGCGCGTAACCTGTGCGCTGGTGAACCGGAATTATCGATGCAGGTCGCACCGGTTTGCCGCGGAGACGAGACAAGAAGAGCCCGGCAAAAGGCGGCAGACAATGCGCCGATTGCGGCAGCAGCCGTCTTATTGCCGGCATATGTCGTCGGCATATGCCGCGCCGGGCGGTCTCGTGAGCGACGCAGGCGATACGGCGTCTTGGTATATCGATCGTAAAAGAGAAAAGCCGGGGGCTGCGCCATCATCAAACAAACAACGCGCACAATGGCCGGTTAGACATGAGATTTTAGTGCGGTCTTTTTATGCAACATGATGTTAACTACGTCGGGGAAAGCTCGGTAGATGGTTTGTTTCATCGATTGATTTAACCCCGTTGAAATTTCTCCGGGCTAGTTTCATCACACGATCCAAATGGCAAAAAACAAGCCGTCGGGTCGGCTCAGACAGCCAAGTGTGTGGACCTTAAGGAGCCAAGTTATGAAGACCATTTTGTCACGTTTCGTGAAGGACGAGTCTGGCGCGACGGCCATCGAATACGGTCTGATCGCCGCCGGCATTTCGGTCGCGATCATCGCGGTCGTGCAGGGCCTGGGCACCAAGCTGAACACCACGTTCAGCAGCGTTTCGAGCGCCCTCAAGTAAGATTTGGTTGCTGCAGTGTTACGAGAGGGCTCCGGTCAATGGCCGGGGCCTTTTCGCTTTTGGGAGCCATCGTGCTTTGGCCGCTCGCCGCTAACCGGCTCTCAACCGGTTGAGCGATATGTCGGCGGTACGGATTGAAACGCGCGGCGCCGCAGGATCATCGAGCGCGCAGAACGGCAATGTCATGCTGACCGAAACGATCGAACTGACGCTATTTCCGGCAATGATGGCGTTCGCCGCGTCGAGCGATCTGTTGACGATGACGATCGCCAATCGTGTGTCGCTGATCCTGATCGCGGGCTTCGCCGTTCTGGCGCTGCTCTGCGGCATCAGCGGCACGGATTTGCTGTCCCACGTCGGCGCCGCGGCGCTCGTGCTGGTCATCGCCTTCGTCTGCTTCGCCTGCGGCTGGATCGGCGGCGGCGACGCCAAGCTCGCTGCGGCGACCGCGCTGTGGCTCGGCTTCGGCCATTTGTTCGACTATCTGGTCTATGCCTCCTTGCTGGGCGGTGCGCTCACCGTCTTGATCGTACAATTTCGCGCCCTGCCGTTGTCGCCGTTGCTCGCCCGCCAGGACTGGGCAGAACGTCTGCATCAGGAGGGCGGTGGCGTGCCCTATGGGATCGCGCTCGCCGCGGCCGCACTCCTGGTCTATCCGCAGACCCAGTGGATGACGGCATTCGGCCTGTAGTGCCGGCTCATTTGGGCAGGCGTCGCGCCGCCTTGCCGCATTCGTGAACGCAAGATTAACGCGATTTAGATACGCCTCATTAACCATGCTTTGACGTTTAGCTGATGAAATCCAGCTAGATCGGCCGCATTCGGTCGTGGCGTCACGTGGAAAGCCAAGCGTTATGAAAGCCGCGCGTCTCGTGGTACTCGGTGTCGCTGTCGCCGCCGGCGGCATCGCCGCATATTTGGCCGCGAGCAACAAGCAAGCTCCGCCTCCGCCGCCAACGCCGAAAGCGTCGTTGGAGACGGTGGATGTGCTCGTGGCGAAATCGGATCTCACGCGCGGACAGGTGATCGACGCCGCCGATGTCGGCTGGCAGACGTGGCCGGCCGCCGCGGCCAATTCGAGCTTCATCAAGAAGTCCGACCAGCCCAAGGCGCTCGAGCAATTCGTCGGCGCAATCGTGCGCGTCGGCATGGTGGCCGGGGATCCCATTCGCGAGCCTTATGTGGTGATGGCCAAAGGCTCCGGCTTCATGGCCGCCGTGCTGCCGCCGGGCATGCGTGCCTCCGCAATCGACATTTCACCTGAGACCGGCGCCGGCGGCTTCATCTTGCCGGACGATCGCGTCGACGTCGTGCTGACGCGCCGCGACAAGGAGGCTGAGAGGCAGACCGGCGTCGAGAAGTTCACCAGCGATACGATCCTGCGCAACATCCGCGTGCTGGCGATCGACCAGACCATCGACGACAAGAACGGAGTGAAAACCGTGCTCGGCAAGACCGCGACGCTCGAACTCACCGAGCCGCAGGCCGAAGTCCTGAACCTGTCGCATCAGCTCGGGACGATTTCGCTGACGCTGCGCAGCATTCGCGACTCGCAAACATCCACAGAGGGTGTCGGCGACACCAGTAAAGATGAACATGGCGCCATTAGTACCGTGCGTTTCGGCGTGAGCACGCTTGGAAGCAGCCGTTGAGGCGGCGGAGGACTCCGACGATGACAGCAAGGATAAGGGCCCAAGCCGCAACTCCGGCGAAACGGCCGCGCATATCAGGCTCGCGCAAGGCCGGGCTCGGCACGTTGGCTCTCGCCGCCGCGGTCGCGGTGGCCATCGCCGCGCCGCGGGCGCTGGCGGGGAATGCCGGATATTCCGGGCCGCCGCCGCAAATGGTGCATGTCACCGCAAGCGACGTCGATTCGCAGCCGCTTGCGCTCGGTGTCAGCAAATCGATCGTCATCGATCTGCCGCGCGACATCAAAGACGTGCTGGTCGCCGATCCCAAGATCGCCAATGCCGTGGTGCGCTCGCCGCGCCGCGCCTACATCATCGGCAGCTCGATGGGCCAGACCAATGTCTATTTCTTCGATGCCCAGGGCCAGCAGATTGCCGGCTTCGACATAGCGGTGACACGCGATCTCAACGGCATCCGGCAAGCCATCCGCGAGGCTATCCCGGACGCCGATATCACCGTTGATGCCGCCGGCCCCGACGGCATCATTCTCGCCGGGACCGCCTCGAGCCAGGCCGAAGCGCAGCAGGCCTATGACATCGCCGTCCATCTGGTGAACGCCGAAACCCAGAGCACCGTCGCGCTGGGCAGCAAGGTCGTCAATGCGATCGTAGTCCGCGGCGGCGACCAAGTGATGCTCAAGGTTACGGTCGCCGAAGTCGAGCGCGACCTGGTCAAGCAACTCGGCATCAACCTGTCCGGTACGCTAGGCTACGGCACGGCAGTGCTCAATTTCAACAATACCAATCCGTTCTCGGCCTCAGGCCAGCCGCTCAGCACCTCCGCCATTACCGGCGGCTTCAAGAATATCAGCGCCACATTGGCTGCGATGGAGCAGGCCGGTGTCATCCATACGCTGGCTGAGCCGAATATGACGGCAATTTCCGGCGAGACCGCGACCTTCCTCGCCGGCGGCGAATTTCCGGTGCTCAACGGCTTCAGCTGTTCGACCGCCACGGGCGGCAGCAGCGTATCGACTTGTCAGCCGGCGATCGACTTCAAGAAGTTCGGTGTCAGCCTCAACTTCACGCCGGTGGTGTTGAGCGAAGGCCGAATCAGTCTCAGGGTGATGACCGAGGTGTCGCAACTGTCGGCTAACAACTCGCTGACCATCAACGTGCCCGGCACCACGCAGAACGCGACAGTCCCGTCGATCCGCACCCGCCGCGCCGAGACCACGGTCGAAATTCCGTCCGGCGGCTCGCTGGCCATGGCCGGCATGATTCAAAACGTGACGCAGCAATCGATCAACGGCCTGCCCGGACTCACCGAGCTTCCGGTGCTCGGCGCGCTGTTCAAGAGCCGCGACTACATCAACCAGCAGACCGAGCTGATGGTGATCGTGACGCCCTACATCGTGCACGCGGTGGCGCGCAAGGATCTGTCGCAGCCCGACGACGGTTTTGCCGATTCGAGCGATCCGGCCGCCGTTCTGCTCGGTCGCTTCAACCGCATCTACGGCGTCGGCGGCATGCCGGAGCCGCCCGACACTTATCGCGGCAAATACGGCTTCATCCTCGATTGATGCGGCGTGGAGAGAACAACGATGCAAGCTGACCGCACGATGATTGCCGGACGCCGCGCCGCCGCCTCGCCGGTGCGCGCCGCGCTGGCTTTGACTTGCGCGCTGTTCGTGTGCGGCTGCAACACCGATCAGCAGGTCGCTGGCGTCCCCGATGTGCCGGTCGACTACCGCATGCGCCATCCGATCACGATGAAGGAATCCGACCATACGCTCGAACTTTTCATCGGCAGCAATCGCGGCGAGCTCAATCCGACGCAACGCGCCCAGGTGCTCGCCTTCGGCCTGAAGTGGAAGCGCGAGGCGACCGGCGGCATGATCATTTCCCGCCCGGTGGGCAGCAGCAATGAGCGAGCGGCCGCCGGCACGATGCACGAGATTACCTCGATCCTCGAAGCGAGCGGCATGCCGCCGCAAAGCGTCGCCGTGCGCGCCTATCCGGCAAACGGCCCGGCGCTGGCCACCGTGCGGCTGAGTTATCCGAAGATCACCGCGCAGGCCGGGCCGTGCGGCATCTGGCCGGAAGATATCGGTCCCAGCGCCAACCGCGATTATTTCGAGAATCAGCCGATGTGGAATAACGGCTGCGCCAGCCAGCGCAATCTTGCCGCCATGGTCGACAACCCGGCCGACCTCGTGCAGCCGCGCGCTGAAACGCCCGCCTATACGATGCGGCGCACGACAGTCTTCGAAAAATATCGTGAGGGCGTGGATCCTTCGACGCAGGCGCCGAGCTCGGAGGCGTCAGCTAAGATTTCTGATGTCGGCAAGTGAGATTGAGATAACGGTCAGCAATTTATGAGTAGCGCCGGTCAACGATGAAGCAGGCAAATCAAACGATGCAAGAAGACGCCGCACCCGCGGAGATCGCGGCGCGGGACGAGCATATCGCTCCCGCGCCGCGCGTCTCGGTGCAGGCCTTCTGCGAGAATGTCGACACGGCGGCCGCCATTCAAGCTGCTGGCGAGGATCGCCGCATGGCCAAGGCGCATCTACGCGTCCAGATGGGCGGCATGCCGGCGGCAATCGAAGCGTATCAGAACTCGCCGACGCCCAATGTAGTCATTCTGGAATCGGAAGGCCGCAGCGACGAAATACTGGCCGGGCTCGACCGGCTCGCCAATTCTTGCGACGCCGGCACGCGGGTCATCGTCATCGGCAACATGAACGACGTGACGTTGTATCGCGAATTGGTGAAACGCGGGGTCAGCGACTATCTGATTTCACCGGTCAGCGCGTTGCAGGCGGTGCGCGCGGTATGCGGGCTTTATTCGGCGCCGGACGCCAAGCCGGTCGGGCGCATCGTCGCTGTGGTCGGGGCCAAAGGCGGCGTCGGCGCGTCCACGGTCGCGCATAACATAGCGTTCTCGATCGCGCGCGATCTCAGCCTCGATGCCGTCGTGACCGATCTCGATCTCGCCTTCGGCACCGCCGGCCTCGATTTCAATCAGGATCCGCCGCAAGGCATTGCCGAAGCGGTGTTCTCGCCGGATCGTGTCGACACCGCCTTCGTCGATCGCCTGCTCGCCAAGTGTACCGATCATTTGAATCTCCTGGCGGCGCCGGCGACGCTCGACCGTGTCTACGATTTCGGTGCCGAGGCCTTCGACGCCATTTTCGATTCGCTGCGAGCCACGGTGCCGTGCGTCGTGCTCGACGTACCGCATCAATGGAGCGGTTGGACCAAGCAGACGCTGGTCGGCGCCGACGACGTCCTGATCGTGGCGGCGCCCGACCTCGCCAATCTGCGCAACACCAAGAACATCTACGACTTCCTCAAGGCAGCGCGGCCGAACGACCGGCTTCCGCGCTATTGCCTCAATCAGATCGGTGTGCCGAAGCGCCCCGAGATCAAGGCCGCCGATTTCGCCAAGGCGCTCGACAGCGAGCCCATGGCCGTCATTCCCTTCGAGCCGCAGCTGTTCGGCGCGGCCGCCAATAACGGGCAGATGATCGCCGAGATTTCGGCGAACCACAAAACCGCTGAAATGTTCCGTGCGCTGGCGCGCGACCTGACCGGACGCGCCGAGGCAACAAAGCAAAAGTCCGGTTTTCTCTCGCCGCTGATCGAGAAGCTTTTAGGGTAGCATTTTGGTGTTGGAGTTGCGTCCGTGTTTGGTAAGCGTCCCACTGGCAGTTCTCCTGTAGCCGTCGAGCAGCGGCCGATCACGCCTGCGCCCGCGGCGCCGCCACCGCCGAAGCCCGACGGCGCCGAAGGCGGCCGCGCGCCGATGCCGTCGGCCGGGCTCGGCGCTCCGATCGTGTCGGCGCCGACCAGCAAGCCCAATGTCGGAGGCCCGCCAAGCCAGCCGGCGCAAGTGCCGACCGCCGTCGATTCCCGCCGCTCGGAGACCTATTACGAGACCAAGGGCGCGGTGTTCGGCGCCCTGATCGAGGCGATCGATCTCGCTCAGCTCGCCAAGCTCGACGCCGATTCAGCGCGCGAGGAAATCCGCGACATCGTCAACGAAATCATCGCGATCAAGAACATCGTGATGTCGATCGCCGAGCAGGAGGATCTGCTCGACGACATCTGCAACGACGTACTCGGCTACGGCCCGCTCGAGCCGCTCCTGGCGCGCGACGACATCGCCGACATCATGGTCAACGGCTCCGGCACGGTCTATATCGAAGTCGCCGGCAAGATTCAGAAAACCGGCATCCGCTTTCGCGACAATCAGCAGCTTCTCAATATCTGCCAGCGCATCGTCAGCCAGGTCGGCCGCCGCGTCGACGAATCCTCGCCGATCTGCGACGCGCGCCTGCCGGACGGCTCGCGCGTCAACGCCATCGTGCCGCCCCTGGCGATCGACGGGCCGGCGCTCACCATCCGCAAATTCAAGAAGGACAAGCTGACGCTGGAACAGCTGGTGCGCTTCGGTTCGATCTCGCCGGAGGGCGCCCAGATTTTGCAAGTGATCGGCCGTTGCCGCGCCAACGTGCTGGTCTCCGGCGGTACCGGCTCGGGCAAGACCACGCTGCTCAACTGTCTGACGCGCTATATCGAAAATGACGAGCGCATCGTCACCTGCGAGGACGCCGCCGAACTGCAACTGCAGCAGCCGCATGTGGTGCGGCTGGAGACGCGGCCGCCGAATCTCGAAGGCGAGGGCCAGATCACCATGCGCGATCTGGTGAAGAACTGTCTGCGCATGCGGCCGGAACGCATCATCGTCGGCGAAGTGCGCGGACCCGAGGCGTTCGACCTGTTGCAGGCCATGAATACCGGCCACGACGGTTCGATGGGCACCTTGCACGCCAATTCGCCGCGCGAGGCGCTGTCGCGCCTCGAATCGATGATCACCATGGGTGGCTATTCGCTGCCGTCGCGCACCATCCGCGAGATGATCTGCGCTTCGGTCGATGTCGTGGTCCAGGCGGCGCGCCTGCGCGACGGCTCGCGCCGCATCACCCACGTCACCGAGGTGATGGGGCTCGAGGGCGACGTCATCATCACCCAGGACGTCTTCCTGTACGACCTGATCGGCGAGGACGCCAACGGCAATCTAATCGGCCGCCATCGCTCGACGGGCATCGGCCGGCCGAAATTCTGGGAGCGCGCGCGCTATTACGGCGAGGAGGCGCGGCTTGCCGCGGCTCTCGACGCCGCCGAAGTCACGACCTGAACAGCCGCAGCATGACGCTGGAAGACGGGAAACCGGTTTACCTAAAGATCACCCTCACACGGAAAATATAGACCGCGGGATGTTGTAATGAGTACCTACGCTCTTGTGATCCTGGTTGTTGTCGCCGTCGGCGGCATGGCCTGGGTCTTCCTTTATCCGATCCTGTCGGGCGAGAACCAGACGGCGCGGCGCGTGGCGAATGTGGCGCGTGCGGATGCCGTGGCGCGGCCGACCCGCGCGACAGCCGGCAATAGAAACCGGCGTGAGCAGGTCGAAGGCACGCTGAAGGAGATCGAGGAACGGCGCAGGAAAGCGAAGCGGCCGCCGCTCTCGGTGCGGCTCAAACAGGCCGGGCTCGACTGGAGCAAGCGGCGCTTCATGGTGACCTTCGCCATCATCGGCGTCGGCGCCTTTCTGGTCCTGACGCTGCTCGGCGCCGGCTTGATCGCCGCGCTCGGCTTCGGCTTCGCCGCCGGCTGCGGCTTGCCGTTCTGGATGCTGTCGTTTCTCAAGAAGCGCCGCGAGAACAAGTTCCTCAACGAGTTTCCGGACGCGGTCGACGTCATCGTGCGCGGCATCAAGGCCGGCCTGCCGCTGCTCGACAGTCTCAAGCTGATCGCCAATGACGCGGCAGAGCCGGTGAAGAGCGAATTCCGCGCCATCATCGAGACCCAGACCGTCGGCATACCGATCGGCGAAGCCTGTCTGAAGCTCTACGAAAGCATCCCGCTGGCGGAAGCCAATTTCTTCGGCATTGTCGTGTCGATCCAGCAGCGCGCCGGCGGCAATCTGTCGGAAGCGCTCGGCAATCTGTCGCGGGTGCTGCGCGACCGCAAGAAGATGAAGGCGAAGATCCAGGCTATGTCGATGGAGGCCAAGGCGTCGGCGTCGATCATCGGCGCCTTGCCGCTTGCCGTCATGACGCTCGTCTGGCTCACCAGCCCGGGTTACATCTCGCTGCTTTGGACCGATCCGTTCGGCCGTGTGATGCTGGCCTGCTGCGGCGCCTGGATGGCGGCCGGGATCTTCGTCATGCGCAAGATGATCAATTTTGACTTCTAGGCCGCGCGATCATGACCTCGCTCATCTCCCACTATCTCGATGCGCAGACGCTGACGATGATCTTTGCCGCGGTGGCCGCGGGCGCCACCGTGCTGACCTTCGCCATGCCGCTTCTGGTCACCGATAACTTGCAAAAGCGCATGAAGGCGGTGGCGCTCGAACGCGAGAAGATGCGCCAGCGCGAGCGCGAACGCATGGCGCAGAGCAGCAAGGTGGCGCTGCGGCAATCGCCGCGAATGTACATGAAGCGGGCGGTCGACAATTTCAATCTGTCGAAATGGGTCGGCCAGGAGGAGGCGCGCATCAAGCTCGTGCAGGCGGGCTATCGAGGCCAGGCGCCTTACGTCACCTATCTGTTCTTCCGCATGGCGATGCCGATCGTCATGTTGCTCGGCTCGCTGTTCTACATCTTTATCGTGCTCGATCTCAATTATCCGCCGATGCTGAAATTCGCCATTTGCATCGGCTGTGCTTATTTCGGCATGTACAGCCCGAATCTGTTCCTCAAGAACAAGATCACGCGCCGGCAACTCACGATCAAGCGCGCCTTTCCCGACGCGCTCGACCTGCTGCTGATCTGCGTGGAATCCGGCATGTCGATCGAGGCTGCGTTCCGCAAAGTCTCCGAAGAAATCGGCACGCAATCGGTGGCGCTGGCCGAGGAATTCACGCTGACCACGGCCGAACTGTCTTATCTGCCGGATCGCCGCCAGGCTTATGAAAACCTGGCACGGCGTACCGGGCTTGAAGGCGTCAAGGCCGTCTGTCTCGCGCTGCAGCAGGCAGAGCGCTATGGTACGCCGCTGGCGACGACGCTGCGCGTTCTGGCGCAGGAAAATCGCGACATGCGCATGTCCGAAGCCGAGAAAAAAGCCGCCGGCCTGCCGCCGAAGCTCACCGTGCCGATGATCGTGTTCTTCCTGCCGGTGCTGTTCGTCGTCATTCTCGGCCCGGCGGCCATTCGCGTGATGGCGCTGCAATAAAGCCGGTGTCACCGCTTCGTCATTGCGAGCGTGAGCGAAGCAAATCCAAGTGCGCGGCTGCGCCGTTCCGGCGGTGCTTCGTCGTTTGGCTTTTTCGCAGTGACGGGCGAAAATCAGCTCGATCCGGCGTCCGGGCGCGGCATGCGCTTTTCGGCAAGACCGCCGCCTTTGCCGGCCAGCATTCTGCGCAGATAATCGACATTGGCCGCGGCCTCGTCCGGCGGCAGATCGGCCTGCGCGATGCTCTCGGCTTCGGCGAAGCGGCCCTGCAGGCCGACCACGAGCGCCAGATTTTGCCGCACGCGCGGATCGACCGGCTGGTGGGCTGCGGCGCGGCGCAATGTCGCCTCCGCTTCCGGGAGATTTTTTGACAGCGCATAGGACAGGCCGAGATTGGACAGCACGGTCGGCTCGTCCGGCACGATCTTGAGCGCGGTGAGATAATGGCGCTGCGCTTCTTGGTGCCGCCCCATCTGGTCGAGCACGGCGCCTTGCGCGGAGAGGATGTGCCAATCCGGCTGATCCGGTGTGGTAGCGTGCTCCAGCACCGACAGCGCCTGCTGATAATCGCCCACCTCGGCAAGTGCGCGGCCGTACTCCCCGAGCACAATCCGATTCTCCGGATTTCGCATCGAGATCTGCTCAAGCACCGCGGCGGCTTGCGCGTGCTGGCCGGTGCCGCGCAGCGCCTGCGCATAATGCAGCGCGACGTTCACGTCGGTAGGATTGGAATGATATTGCGTGCCGTAGACGATGACATCGCGCCGCAGATCAGCGTCCGAGCGCGCCTCCGGAGCGAGCGAGATCGAGCTGGTGTTGTCGGCGAGCTGCGTGGTCTGGCAGCCCGCGGTAACGGCGCCGACGGCGACGACGATTGCTGCCGAGACGAGAAGGCGGGCCAATCGGTTGGGACACATCATCGCGATCGCTGCCGGTTCGCCGCGTCGGGGGCAGGGGATGCCGGGTCGAGGAGGCCACGGCGCGGGGTTTTGCCAGCAATAGTCCGTTAACCCTAATGAGTGGTTAACGGCATCGGGCGGCGCGTGCCGCCGCCGCCGCTTCAGCGCGACGACTTGCGCAGCAGTTTCTCGGCATTGCCGGAAAAGATCTTGCGGCGATCCGCGTCGGGCATTTCGAGCTTCCCGAGCGCCTCGATTGCGGGCCGGATCGGGCCTAGCGGCGTGTCGGTCGCAAACACCACCTTGTCGGCGCCGAAGAATTCGTAGCCGCAGCGCAGCGCATGCACGCCGCCGCCGAACATCGCGGTATCGGCGTAAAAGTCGCGCATATAGTCGAGATGCGGGCGCTTCAGCGACGGCAAGATCTTCGAATAGTCCTCGTCGGAGGTACGTGCGCCGAGCACGTCGAGGCCCGGCCCGACACGGCCGTCGTAAAACGGGATCATGCCGCCGAGATGGTGGGTGATGATTTTCAGGTTGGGATAGCGGTCGAACAGGCCGGAGAAGACCAGCCGCACCATGGCGACCGACGTGTCGTAAGGCCAGCCGAAGCACCACCACGTTTCGAAGCGCGATTTCTGCTCGGACGGATAGTCCGGCATCGCTGCGGTGCGCGCCGGATGCAACCAGATCGGCCGGTCCATCTGCGCCATCGCCGCAAACAGCGGCTCGAAAACCGGCTCGTCGAGCGGCCGCCCGGCAAGCGGCGTGAAAATCTGCACGCCGGCCGCGCCGAGCTGATTGATCGCGCGCTTGGCTTCTTCGACCGAGCCCATCACGTCGGTGAGCGACAGCGCCGCAACGAAGCCAGCGAACCGGTCCGGATATTTGACGCAAAGCTCGGCCATCGCGTCGTTGGCGATGCGCGCTAAGGCGAGCCCGGCGCCGCCGGTAGCAAAATCCTCGATCGGCGGATTGGGCAGCGACACCACCTGCTTATAGTCGCCGAACTGGTCCATCTCGCGGAAGCGCGCATCGAGATCGTGGATCTTGGTGACGTTGCGCAGCCGTGCCGCGATATTGCCGAGCCGCGGCGCGGCTTTGTTCATCTCTTCAAGATAGCGCTCCGGCGAGATGTGGCAGTAAAGATCGATGAGCGTATCGGCGCCCATGAAATTCCTCCGGCGTTTCCCCAGCGCTTCTCAGTCGCGCGCAATTTCCTTACGTCATCACCCGTACCGGCTTGCCGTCGAGGAAGCCGCGTATGTCTTCGACGACGCCGGTGAAATAGTGCTTGTAGTTCTGGGTCGAGACATAGCCGAGATGCGGGGTGATGACGACATTGTCCATCTTGCGAAAGGGATGATCGGGCGGCAGCGGCTCGACATCGAACACGTCGAGCCCGGCGCCGGCGATCTTCTTGTCGCGCAGTGCCGCAAGCATCGCCGCTTCGTCGATGATCGGCCCGCGCGAGGTGTTGATGAGATAGGCGGACGGCTTCATCAGGCCGATTTCCTTGGCGCCGACCAGCCCGCGTGAGCGCTGCGACAGCACGACATGGATCGAAATGAAATCCGACTGGCGGAACAGGTCGTCCTTGCTGACATAGCCGACGCCGACCTCGGCGCACTTCTCCGCCGACAGGTTCTGGCTCCAGGCGATGACCTTCATGCCGAACGCCTTGGCGATGGCGGCGGTGCGCTGGCCGAGCTTGCCGAGCCCGAGCACGCCGAGTGTCAGCCCTTCAAGCTCGGGGCCGATCGTGGACTGCCAGACGGCGCCGGCATGCAGCCGGGCATTTTCGTACCCGATGTGCCGGGTCAGTTCGAGCATCAGGCCGATGGCGATGCCCGAGGTCGGGCTGCCGAAGGCGCCGGTGCCGCAGACCGTGACGCCGCGCGCCTTGGCCGCTTCGGTATCGATCGAGGCATTGCGCATGCCGGTGGTGATGAGGAGTTTGAGCCTGGGCAGCGCGTCGATCACGGCTTTCGGGAAGCCGGTACGCTCGCGCATGGCGACGACGATGTCGAAATCTTTCAGCGCCGCGATCACCTTGTCGGAACCGCCGAGATGCGCATTGAACACCTTGATGTCGACATCGCCCTTGACCGGCGACCAGTCGGCGGAGCTCAAGGCGATATTTTGATAGTCGTCGAGAATTGCGCAAGCGTGCGCCAGAGTCGTTCCAACCACCGATCCACCCCATGCAAAATAGGCTTATGCCGTAGCCGTCTCATAACGGCTTACGGAAGACAAGCGGGGTGGAGCGGGGTGCCTTTCCGGGCCGGATTGCCGTGACAGGCGTGATCCGCCTTTCCGGAATAAGAGGAATTATTCAGGCGCGGTGTTCGGCGATCTTGCGCAGGCTCGCCTCGGCATGAACGAGCGCGGGCTGCGACTTCGGATAAAGGTGGCCGTACTTGGCGTGCCATTTCGGACCGGGGCCGCGCATGTAATGCCGCTCAGGGCGATAGACGCCGCCCGGTTCGCCGGAGGCCAGCCAGATATCGCGAAGAGCCATTGTAAATCGGCGCAGCATGACACGCTCCCGTGTTCTTTTGCCTGTGGGTTCGCTCCTCTTTCGGGAAGCGGTTCCTCCATTTTTGCCTTCCGTCTCGTTAGTCAGCCGAGATCGCGGAAGGTTCATTTTTTCAAACGTATGTTTGACATTTATTGTGCGCCAGAATCCATTAAAATTTGTTGCGATTTCGGCAACGCTTAGCCGCAACTGTGGTCAAGCTTTATGAAGCTTTACCGGGAACCGCACGAACCGGAGGAA
>Ga0335073_10003581_pt1 | contig 21658 bp, 19 predicted proteins | sample Lox_Sample_22_FD_207093 | JGI IMG/M metagenome (GOLD analysis project Ga0335073, IMG submission 207093) | Soil microbial communities from Loxahatchee National Wildlife Refuge, Florida, United States - Lox_Sample_2.2 | ecosystem: Environmental > Terrestrial > Soil > Wetlands | place: USA...
GCGTGCACCACCTCGAGGACGTCCTCCAGGGTGAGCGGCTCGAAGTAGAGCCTGGAGGAGGTGTCGTAGTCAGTGGAGACGGTCTCCGGGTTGCAGTTGACCATCACGGTCTCGTAGCCCGCCTCGCGCAGCGCGATCGAGGCGTGCACGCAGGAGTAGTCGAACTCGATGCCCTGGCCGATCCGGTTCGGGCCGCTGCCCAGGATGATCACCTTCGGCGTGTCGCCGCCCGGCACCTCGTCGCCCTCGTCGTAGGCCGAGTACAGGTACGGGGTCCGCGCCGCGAACTCCGCCGCGCAGGTGTCGACCGCGTGGTAGACGGGACGGACGCCGAGGGAATGACGCAGCGCACGGACCTGGTCCGCCCCGATGACCCGCAGGTCGGCGATGGCGGCGTCGGAGAACCCGCTGGCCTTCGCCTCCTGCAGGAGCGCCCTGTCGAGTTCCGGTGCGGCCGCGATCGTTATGGACAGCTCCTTGATGTTCTCAAGCTGCTCGACGAACCACGGGTCGATGCCGGTGACCTCGGCCACGGACTCGGCCGACGCTCCGGCGCGCAGCGCCTGGAGCATCGTGTTCAGGCGGCCGTCGTGCGGTGTGCGGCAGCGGCTCAGCAGCTCGCCGGCGTCGGCTTCGGCCCTTCCGGTGAACCGGAGCGGCCCTGTCGGGCTCTCCAGGCTCCGCTGTGCCTTCTGCAGTGCCTCGGCAAAGGAGCGGCCGATCGCCATTGCCTCGCCGACCGACTTCATGTGGGTGGTGAGCACGGGGTCGGCGCCGGGGAACTTCTCGAACGCGAACCGCGGGATCTTGACGACCACGTAGTCCAGGGCCGGCTCGAAGGAGGCCGGGGTCTGGCCGGTGATGTCGTTGGGGATCTCGTCGAGCGTGTAGCCGACCGCGAGCTTGGTCGCGATCTTGGCGATGGGGAAGCCGGTGGCCTTGGACGCCAGCGCCGAGCTGCGGCTGACCCGCGGGTTCATCTCGATGACGACCATGCGGCCGGTCTTCGGGTTGACCGCGAACTGGATGTTGCAGCCGCCGGTGTCGACGCCGACGGCGCGGATGATCTGGATGGCGGTGTCCCGCATGGCCTGGTACTCGCGGTCGGTGAGGGTCATCGCGGGGGCGACGGTCACGGAATCGCCGGTGTGCACGCCCATCGGGTCGACGTTCTCGATCGAGCAGACGATCACGACATTGTCGTTCCTGTCGCGCATCAGCTCAAGCTCGAACTCCTTCCAGCCGATGATGGACTCCTCGAGGAGAACCTCGGTTGTCGGGCTGGCGTCGAGGCCGCTGCCGGCGATCCGCCGCAGGTCCGCCTCGTTGTAGGCGATGCCGGAGCCGAGGCCGCCGAGGGTGAAGGACGGCCGGACGACGACGGGGAAGCCGAGGCCGTGGCTGTCATCCGGGGTCCCCGCGACGTCGGCGTCCGGTCCCGCGGTCGCGTCCGCGGCACCTGTTGCTGTTATCGCGGAGGGGCTGCCGCCGGGGGCGCCGGCGCCGTAGACGGCGGTGAGGCACTCCTCGATCGAGTGGCAGATCACCGACCTGGGGACCTCGGCACCGAGGCCGGTGACGATGTCCTTGAACTTCTCGCGGTCCTCGCAGGCCTCGATCGCATCGATGTCGGCGCCGATAAGCTCGACGCCGAACTTCTTCAGCGTGCCGTTCTCGTGCAGGGCGACGGCGGCGTTGAGCGCGGTCTGTCCGCCCAGGGTGGGCAGCACCGCGTCGGGGCGCTCCCTTGCGATTACCTTGGCGAGGACCTCTGGGGTGATCGGCTCGACGTAGGTGGCGTCGGCGAACTCCGGGTCGGTCATGATCGTCGCCGGGTTGGAGTTGACCAGGCTCACCCGGATGCCCTCCCGCTTCAGGACACGGCAGGCCTGGGTGCCCGAATAGTCGAACTCGCACCCCTGCCCGATCACGATCGGGCCTGAGCCGATCACCAGAACGGACTTCAGGTCTTCACGGCGCGGCATGGCTTACCTCTTTCCCCCGTCCATGAGAGTGGCGAATTGGTCGAAGAGATCTGCCGCGTCGTGCGGGCCCGGGGCGGCCTCGGGGTGGTACTGGACGCTGAACGCCGGCGAGTCGACCAGCCTGATGCCCTCGACCACGCCGTCGTTCAGGTTCACGTGGGTGATCTCGGCCGCGCCGAACGGGGTGCCGAACGGCTCGCGGGCGCCAGGCGGCACGTGTGCCCAGGTGCCGTCCTGCTCGCGGGCACCGCTGGCTTCCGCGAGCACCGCGGCTTCCTGCGGCAGCGCGGCAGCGAAGCCGTGGTTGTGGCTTGTGATGTAGACCCGGCCGGTAGTCAGGTCCATGACGGGCTGGTTCACGCCCCGGTGGCCGTAGCGCAGCTTGTAGGTGTCAAGGCCGATGGCCCGCGACAGGATCTGGCTGCCGAAGCAGATGCCGAACAGCGGCACCCCGGCCTCAAGGACGCCGCGCATCGCGGCGACCGCGTAGCCGGCCGCGGCGGGGTCGCCTGGACCGTTGGAGAAGAACACGCCGTCCGGGTCGGTGGCGAGGATGTCGGCGGCGGTGGAGGTGGCCGGGAGGACCTCGACCCGCATGCCGCGCCGCGCCATGCTGCGCGGGGTGGCGGCCTTGATGCCGAGATCCACCGCTGCGACCCGGTACCTGGTGGCGGTGCCGTCCGGCGGGCTGACCGTGTACGGGTGCGGCGTGGTGACGATCTGCGCCAGGTCGGCGCCCGTCATCCCCGGGCTGGCGAGGACGCGCTCAAGGAGGCTCCGCGGGTCGTCCTCGACGGTGGAGACGGCCGCGCGCATCGCGCCGTGCTCGCGCAGGCGCATGGTCAGCGCGCGGGTGCCGGGCACCGCGATGCCGGTAACCCCCTGCGCCTTCAGTTCGTCGTCAAGGCTCCGCCGGGCACGCCAGCTTGATGCGATCCGTGACGGCTCGCGGACCACGTAGCCGCTGACCCAGATGCGGTGGCTCTCCGGGTCCTCGTCGTTCATGCCGGTGTTGCCGATATGCGGGGCGGTCATCGCGACGATCTGGCCGCAGTACGACGGGTCGGTGAGTGTCTCCTGGTAACCGGTCATGCCGGTGTTGAACACCATCTCTCCGAACGTCTCCCCGGGGGCGCCGAAGCCCTTGCCCCGCAGCGTCGTGCCGTCTTCGAGTACCAGCATCGCGTCCGGTTCTGACGAGCTCATCTGGTCACCTTTCCGTCTAGGACCGTCGCGGTGCCGCGCAGGAACGTCATGACCACCGCACCGGGCAACGCCATCCCCGCGAACGGGCTGTTGCGGCTCTTGGAGGCGTGCGTGGCCGGGTCTACTAGCGTGTCGCCCGCGGCGGGGTCATACAGCGTCAGGTTCGCGGGAGCGCCCTGCGCGAGCGGCTGTCCGTGCCCGGCCACCCGGCCGATGGCCGCGGGCCTGGCCGACATGCGGTCAGCGACGCTCGCCCAGTCGAGCAGGCCGGTGTCGACCATGGCTCGCTGGACAACCCGGAGCGCGGTCTCAAGGCCGGTCATGCCGTTGGCGGCGGCGGCCCACTCGGTCTCCTTGGCCTCGACCGGATGCGGTGCGTGGTCGGTGGCAACGCAGTCGATGGTGCCGTCCTTAAGCGCGTGGCGAAGCGCCTGCACGTCGGCGTCCGTGCGCAACGGCGGGTTGACCTTGAACACCGGGTCGTACTCGGCGGCCAGGGTGTCGGTGAGCAGCAGGTGGTGCGGTGTGACCTCGGCGGTGACCCGCCAGCCCTTGGACTTGGCCCAGCGGATGATCTCCACCGAGCCGGCCGTGGACACGTGGCAGACGTGCAGTGCGGCGTCGACGTGGGCGGCGAGCAGCACGTCGCGCGCGATGATCGCCTCCTCCGCCGCGGCCGGCCAGCCGGCCAGGCCGAGCCGGGAGGCGACCTCGCCCTCGTTCAGCTGCGCGCCCTCGGTCAGCCTCGGCTCCTGGGCATGCTGAGCGATCACGCCGTCGAACGCCTTGACGTACTCGAGTGCCCTTCTCATCAGCAGCGGGTCGGCCACGCAGAAGCCGTCGTCGGAGAAGACGCGGACCCGCGCGGCGGAATCGGCCATGGCGCCGAGTTCGGCAAGTTGCCTGCCGAGCAGCCCCACGGTGACCGCGCCAACCGGGCGGACGTCGACGTACCCGGCCTGCTCGCCGAGCCGCCAGACCTGTTCCACCACGCCGGCCGTGTCGGCGACCGGCTCGGTGTTGGCCATCGCGTGCACCGCGGTGTAGCCGCCGAGCGCGGCGGCCCTTGTGCCGGTCTCGACGGTCTCCGCGTCCTCGCGGCCCGGCTCGCGCAGGTGCGTGTGCAGGTCGACGAGGCCGGGCAGCGCGACCAGGCCGCGGGCGTCGAGCAGGCTCGCGCCGGCAACGTCAAGGTTCTGGCCGATGGCGGCGATCACGCCGTCCGCGAGATGGATGTCGGCCGGGGCACCGCCGGTCACGGACGCGCCCTTGATCAGCCACTGTTCGCTCACGGTCATGCCGCTCCCCCCGCCGCGCCGCCGAGCATCAGGTACAGGACCGCCATGCGGACCGTGACGCCGTTGGCGACTTGCTGGACCACCGTCGACCTGCCGGAGTCGGCCACCTCGGCGGCGATCTCCACGCCGCGGTTCATCGGGCCCGGGTGCATGACGATGGCGTGCTCGGGCAGCAGGGCCATCCGGCCGACGTCGAGGCCGTAGCGGCGGCGGTACTCGCGGACGGTCGGGAAGAAGGCCGCGGACATCCGCTCCTGCTGCACGCGCAGCATCATCACCACGTCGCTCTTGCGCAGCTCGGCATCGAGGTCGTAGCCGGCGCGGCACGGCCATGTCTCGACCGCGTACGGCATGAGGGTGGGCGGTGCGACCAGCGTCACCTGGGCGCCGAGGGTGGAAAGCAGCAGCACGTTGGAGCGTGCCACCCGGGAGTGCAGCACGTCGCCGACGATCGTCACCCGGATACCGTCGAGCGCCTGGCCGCGCCGGTCGGCGCCGCTGCCGCGCAGGCCGCCGAGGCGCTGCCTGATGGTGAACGCGTCGAGCAGCGCCTGTGTGGGGTGCTCGTGCGTGCCGTCGCCCGCGTTGACCACGCGGCCGCTCACCCAGTTCGTCAGGCGGCGCGGCGCACCGGAGGCGGGGTGCCTGATCACGACGGCGTCCGCGCCCATCGCCTCCAGGGTCAGCGCGGTGTCCTTGAGCGACTCGCCCTTGGCGACGCTCGATCCCTTGGCCGAGAAGTTGATCACATCGGCGGACAGCCGCTTGGCGGCCGCCTCGAAGGAGGTCCTTGTCCTTGTCGAGTCCTCGTAGAAGAGGTTGACCACGGTCAGGCCGCGCAGCGTGGGCAGCTTCTTGATCGCCGCCCGTCCCTCGACGCTTGCCAGTTCCTCGGCGGTGTCGAGGATGAGCACCGCGTCGTCGCGGTTCAGGTCCCCGGCCGAGATGAGATGCCGTTTCACCGGTCCCCCTCTCCGAGCAGTACAGAGTCCGCCCCGTCGATCTCGGCGAGCTGGACCCGCACCTTCTCGCGGTACGCGGTCGGCAGGTTCTTGCCCACGTAGTCGGCCCTGATGGGCAGCTCCCGGTGGCCCCGGTCGACGAGAACCGCGAGCTGGACCGCGCGGGGCCTGCCAAGATCGTTCAGCGCGTCGAGGGCGGCCCGGATCGTCCGTCCGGAGAACAGCACGTCATCGACCAGGACGACGGTCTTGCCGTCCACGCCGTCGGGCGGCACCTGGGTGCGCTGGAGCGCGCGGGCAGGCCGCAGGCGCAGGTCGTCGCGGTGCAGGGTGACGTCGAGCGAGCCGACCGGTGCGGGGACATCTTCGAACTCCCCGATCCGGGCGCCAAGGCGGCGTGCCAGGTATACCCCGCGGGTCGGGATGCCGAGCAGGACTATCCCCTCGCCGCCGTGCGTGCGCTCGAGGATCTCGTGCGCGATACGGGTCAGCGCGCGCCGGATCTCCTCCGCGGTGAGTACCGCTTTCCAGCCCTGGTATTCCGGTCTGCCAGGGGCGTCCGGATGAGAGCCGCCTTGGCGGGGGGGTTGACTGGCAAGAGTGCCGGGGTCGCCGGGGCCGCCAGGGCCCGGCTCGTGAACTGGTTCAGGCCGCATCGCGCACACCAGTCACGACCTCCTTTCCCGTCTCACGGGACGGTCCTTAAAGGATGCCTACGCAGGCAGTCTACCTGCGGGGAAACGAAGCCGTGCTGCGTATGCGGTGACGGCCGTGGTTGCGTGGGACACACCGCTCGTTACTGATAGTAATATCATCAACACAGAAAGTTACTAGAATGAGGGTACGCCGACGCGCAGACCAGCCCCTGCGTAACTTCACGGTCCGCTGTCACGACACCCGGCCCCTCCGACGGCCGCACACGCCCCGTCGGCCCGGCCCCCGTCTAGCGACCGCGATGGATGTGATTTGCGTCACATCAGACAGAGACTGTCATAGCGGTGGGAACAGCGGACCAGTCCCGCTTTGCCCCGTCTGTGCACGGGAAAGGCGATTACAGAAGGGGTTGTCGCGTTCTGACGGAGGGTAGTAACGGCAGGAAAAGGCAATGCCGGTTACTAGACGAGTTCAACCAGTTTTTGCCATTCGGCTTGACCTTGTCGCTCTCGCCGCCTACCGTCACTGTGCGTAACCGTTACCGTAAGCGACGACTGGCCGGGAAACCGAGGAAAAATGCCATCTGAGTACGCCAAGACCCTGGGCGCGCGACTGCGCGCCATTCGCACCCAGCAGGGCCTGTCCCTGCACGGTGTCGAGGAAAAGTCCCGTGGCCGCTGGAAGGCCGTTGTCGTCGGCTCGTACGAGCGCGGCGACCGGTCTGTCACGGTCCAGAAGCTCGCCGAGCTGGCGGAGTTTTACGGCGTCCCGGTCTCCGAGCTGCTGCCCGGCGACGCGGCTCCGACCCCGATCGCGACGGCACCCAAGCTCGTGATCGACCTAGAGCGGATGAACCAGCTCCCCAAGGAGAAGGTGGGCCCCCTCGCCCGCTACGTGGCCACCATCCAGGCCCAGCGGGGCGACTACAACGGACGGGTGCTGTCCGTGCGGCACGAGGACCTGCGCTCGCTCGCGGTCATCTACGACAAGTCGCCTGCTGACCTCACCGAGGAGCTCATCAGCTGGGGCGTGCTCGACGCCGACGCGCGCAGCAACTCGATTGAGTCCTTCTAGGGACTTAAGCCTCTCTGCCGTCCCACCCGGCGTGACCCGGCGGTCGCCGGGTGGGCGGTTCAGGCCAGTGCGCCCGCCGCATCGTGTTCCCGGCAGCGGCGGCCGCCATAGCGCCCTCGTTCCCGTTGGCCGTTGCCCGGCCCGCAAGCGGTTGCCGTCAGCTCGCGTGCCGCAGTGACAGCGGCAGCATCGGCTCGCTGTCAAGCCCGAGTGCCTGCTCGGCCACACCAAGGAACGTGCTCGCGTCGCGCAGCAGGTCCTCAGCCTCTTGCGCGGACGCCGCCCTCGGCAGCCCCGCCTCCGCCGCGGCCCGCTTGGCCGCGCTTGCCGCGAAGAACGCCGCCCACTCGGCGAGGGCCGGCTCGACCTGCGGCAGCAGCTCCCAGACCGACCGGGGCCTGCGGCGCCGCGCCGCGGTTGCCGGCTCGCCGCGAGCCGCCACGATCGCGGCCGCCGCGCGCAGCGCGGCCAGGTGCGCCCCGATGTAGCGGGTTCCCGTGTCCGCCTCCGCCTCGGCCTCGGCAAGGCCCTGCCGGGCCGTGCGCAGCAGGCTCAGCGCCGCCGCAGGCACCCGGCTCGGCATCGGGATCGCGCCGCCGGGCCCCGTGCTTGCCGGCCCCGTGCTTGCCGGCCCCGTGCTTGCCGGCCCCGTGCTTGCCGACACTGTGCTGACCCGGCCCGCGCCGACCGGGCCGAGGCTGGACGGCCCCAGGCCGGCAGGCCCCTTGCTGGCAGGCCCCGTGCTCGCAGGCCCCGTGCTCGGAGGCATCGCGTTGCGGGCAGGCGCTCCCGGCGCCGTCAGCGTCCTGATCATGGTCATCACTCCTTAAGGAGATGCGCCGAAGTCCGCCGTCAGCCCGGCTGGGCCTGGCACCGCGGCCCGGGATATCCGCCGGCCGGGCGAAGCGCTTCCCCACGCCCCGTCCGGCCGGCACCGGCCGCTGGGGTCGCGGCGGCCGGAGTCGATCCCCATCATTCGAACACACGCTCATTCGAACACAGGTTCGCGCCAAAGTCCAGTCCATTTGCTGACAAGTTCGAAGTTACCCAGAGGGTCTGACATTCCAGGGTCACGTCTGCGCGACGAGCCAACCGCGAGGCCCCTCGCACATACCATGGCGTGGTGGGGGTCACTGCATGAAGGTCACCTATCGAGAGCTTGAGCCGACGGAGTTCCGCGCCTCGATTCGCACGCTCGTCGCCGTATACGCCGCGGCGATGAACCCTCCGGACCGGACGCTGTCCGGGCGGGAAGCCATCATGGAACGGCACGCGGCGAGCCCTGGCTTCCGCGGGCTTACCGCGCTTGTCGACGGCGGGCTCGCCGGGTTCACCTACGGATTCCACGGGCAGACCGGGCAGTGGTGGCACGACATGGTGGCCGCCGCGCTCGCCACGCGCTCGGGGACGGCCGTCTCGACGGCGCCGGGCGCCTCGCCCTGGGGCTGGCTCGACGACTCTTTCGAGATCGCCGAGCTGCACGTGCTGCCGCGCTGGCAGGGCAGGGGAATCGGGCGGTCGTTGCTGCTCTCGCTCGCGTCCGGCAGGCCCGAGCGGACCGCGGTACTGTCCACCGCCGACGCACCGACCCGGGCGCGGCGCCTCTACCGCGGTGTCGGGTTCACCGACCTGCTGACGGACTTCCGGTTCTCCGGGAGCGAGCCGCCCTACGCGGTGATGGGCGCGACGCTTCCGCTGGCGGCCACGACGCTCCGCCGGTCGCCGAGTCCGAGCATCTGATAGATCTCCATCGTCGCCCGGGACGCGTTGAGCGTGATGAAGTGCAAGCCGGGAGCCCCTTCGTCCAGCAGCCTCGCCGACAGCCTGGCCGCGTAGTCGACGCCGATGCTTCTGACCGTTGCCGCATCGCCGCGCGCGTCCGCGGCCCGCAGCTGGTCAAGCAGGGCGACCGGGACCTTGCAACCGCCGAGCTCAATCGAGCGCTCGAGCACGCGAAGGCTGGTCACGGGCATGATTCCGGGAATGATCGGCACATCGCAGCCGTGCGCCGCGACCCGGTCTCTGAGCCTGAGGTAGTCCTCGGGGTAGAAGAACATCTGGGTGATGGCGAAGTCCGCGCCAGCCCGGCACTTTTCCACGAAGTGCCGGGTATCGGTCTGTTCATCGGCCGAACGCGGGTGCCGCTCGGGGAACGCGGCGACGCCGACGCAGAAATCGCCTGAGGACTTCAGCAGCTCGACGAGCTGCCCCGCGTGGGCGAGACCCTCGGGGTGGGGAATCCACGGCCCGTTCGGGTCACCCGGCGGGTCACCGCGCAGCGCCAGCACGTTCCGGACGCCGACGCTGGCGTACCAGCCGATGACGTTGCGCAGCTCGGCGACCGAGTGATTGACCACGGTGAGGTGCGCCATCGGGTTCAGCCCGGTCTGCTCCGCGATCGCGCCGGTCACCTGGACCGTCCCCTCCCGCGTGGACCCGCCCGCCCCGTACGTCACGGAGACGAACGCCGGCTTGAGCGATTCGAGCCGGCGCATGGTGTCCCAGAGCTGCTGCTCCGCCTTGTCGGTCTTCGGGGCGAAGAACTCGAAGGAGAACGACCGCCGCGCCTTGAGCACGTCGGCGATCCGCAAGGCCGGCGTCCGGGTACGGCGGGCGTGCTGGTGCGCGTGCGATGCAAGTTGCTGTCGCGGTCTCGGCGGCATGTGTCATAGCATAACTCAGCAGTCAAGATTCTGTTGTGAGACCACAATAACGACTCGGCCGCGACATGCCGCCATCGCGACCGCAGCGCGTGGCGCCGCGGGCTGCGCAGCGCCTGCTGACCGCATCCCAGGGCCTCAATCGGAACCGCCTTCGCGTGCCGCCGGGGGCTGCGCGGCGCGTGCCACGATAGCCACCAGGCCCCGGCGGCGATCACACCATGGCATTGCGGGCTCAGCAGCGCCTGTCCAGCCCCCGCCACACGGCCGTAACCGCAGTCCGCAAGCGCCAGGCGCTCCGGGTTTGGCATCGCCTGCGCAACCATTACGCCGACACCGCAACTCGCAGCGACGAGGACAGCGGGTCGCACCGCCTGCGCAGCCAGCGGCCAAGCCGAACCGCAACCACAGCGCAAGGACCCCAGCCACAGCACGCAGGCGCCGCGGGCCACGCAGCGCCTGCTTACCGCAACCAGGCCGTAACCGCACCACAGTGTGGGGGCGGCGCGTCCTTTGCGCCGTCTCCACCGCAGCGGTATGGGGGGCGCACAGCCTCCCGTGACCGGGGGTGCAAGGGGGTCGTCCCCGCACGCAGTAGAGCCTAGAAGGCCAGCGCCTGGGCGCGACGGTTGACCTCGGTGCCACGGCGAGCGTAGAGGGCCGCGATCGGGGTCCCGGGGAGCGTGTCGTCCGCGGTGAACAGCCAGCGGAGGGCTTCCGTGTCGTCGAACCCGCAGTCGAAAAGCACCGTCAGCGTTCCTGACAGGCCCTTGACGACCTGCCCGCCGTCGATGAAGGCCGCCGGGATCGCACGGTCGCCGCTCGGCCGGGTCACGGCGATGAGCTTGCGGTCGCGGAGCAGTTGCTTCACCCGGCTGATGGGGAGATCAAGCCGAGCGGCTACCTCGGGGAGTGACAGCCATTCGCCGACGAGATCGTCGGCCACGGGGTTTATCTGTGCCACGAGTCCAATGTCCCACGTCTGTGCCGGTCCCAAACAACCGACATTCATCACAATAGTGGATCTTTCTCCTGGTCAGCGGGATTTATTTGGGCACGGCACGATGCGGCACGCTTGGTCAGCCAGCCGGCGGCCGCGGTAAGGCCATCCGGCCGGACGGTGAACAGCACGTGACGCCCGGCGCGCCTGCGGCTGACGAGGCGGGCCTCCTCAAGGACGGCCAGGTGCTGTGCGACCGCCTGCCTGGAGATGGGCAGCGCGGCCGCCAGGCCGGCCGCGCTCGCGCCCGGGCCGCCGGCGAGCAGGTCAAGCAGTTCACGGCGGCGCGCGTCGGCCAGTGCCGCGAACACCACCTCCGGGTCGGCGAAAACTTCTGCCATCAACCGTCCAGATGTCTCCGGCCGCCGGGGGCTGGCCCCCGAGGGCTTACTTCTCCGCGCGGGTCCGAAGACCTGCGAGTTCGTACTGCCAGCCGCCCTGGTTGCCCTTCCGCTCGTCCTCGCGGAGCGCCTCGGGCAGGTCAAGCGACGCGAAGCCGCTCTCCACCACCGTCACGCCGACTTCTTCGCCGACCGGCCTGAGGTAGAACTCCACCAAGGTCGCCTTGCCGGGCATGGGCTCCGCGCCGCCGAAAGCGCTCGCCCAGCGGAACGAGGCATAGCCCTGCGGTTCGAGGCGCACGATGTCGATCACGTAGGGCCGGGCGTCGCCGCCGTAGGCGACCGATACCCGTCCGGGGCCGCGGGCCGGGTCGGCGTTGCTGCCCGGCAGCCACCAGCCGGGCCGCGTGACAAGGTGCCACACCTTGTCCTGTGCCGCGCGAATGGTGATCCGCTTCTCGATACGGTCTTCCATGACAACGCCTCCCTCGCCCCGGGACAACTGAGGGCAGAGTCTTGCATAGCCCGCCAAATTGGTGCAACTCGAAACTTGCAGATCCAGCCGGGATGGGAAGTGCCCCGGCGCCGACCTTTGACCCCCGTGAGCCGCCCGGGCGAGAGAGCCAGGCAGGTCGGTTCCTCGTAACTCAGAGGGAACAGACCGGTACGTTCCTCGGAACTCAGCGGAAACACGTACGTTCCCGGTACCGGCAGGGGGAAAAGGCAGGCATTCGCGCCCGGGGCGCACCGTCACCACGGGACCCGGCCGGCACGCCCGCCTGACAAAGTCCTTAACATCGGCGAAAGCTGCCGGTAGTGGCCGTAAAATCGCCGTGATGGAATCTGCCCCCGCGGACACGCTCACCGGGCGGATGCTCGACGGGCGCTACCACGTCCGGTCCCGCATCGCGCACGGCGGCATGGCCACCGTATACCTCGCCACCGACACCCGGCTCGACCGGGAGGTGGCGCTCAAGGTCATGCACGCTGACCTCGCGCGCGACGCTGACTTTGTGGGCCGTTTCATCGGCGAGGCCAAGTCGGTGGCGAAGCTGTCCCACCCGAACATCGTGGGCGTCTACGACCAGGGCGCGGACGGGCAGTACCTGTACCTGGTCATGGAGTACGTGCCCGGGCGGACGCTGCGCGCATTGCTGCGTGAGCGCGGCTGGCTGCCCTGGCAGGAGGCGCTCAGCGTGATGGACCCGGTGCTCGCCGGCCTTGCCGCCGCGCACCACGCCGGGATCGTGCACCGGGACGTGAAGCCGGAAAACGTGCTGATCACGGCCGACGGGTGGGTCAAGGTCGTGGACTTCGGTCTTGCCCGGGCCTCGGCGGCAGTCGGGAACACGCGGGCCGGCATGATCCTCGGGTCCGTGGCCTACATCGCGCCCGAGCAGGTCACCGGCGCGCGGACGGACGCGCGGACCGATGTGTACGCGGCGGGCATCATGCTGTTCGAAATGCTCACCGGGCGGCAGCCGTTCACCGCGGAGACGCCGCTCGCGACCGCGTACGCGCACGTGAACGCCGATGTTCCGGCCGTGAGCACGCTCGTCGGCGGGATCCCGCCCGGCGTCGACCAGCTTGTCAGGTCGGCGACCAGCAGGAACCCGCTGCTCCGGCCGCCGGACGCAGGCGTGTTCTTGCGGGCGGCGCGGTCGCTGCGCGGCATTTCCGCGGAGTCGGCCGACGCGTCGACCGGCGTCTGGGCGGTGCCAGCGGCGGCCACCAGCCCGTACGGCGTGGTCGACCCGTATGCCGGGGCCGTCGCCGCCTACCCGGGCAGCGGACCCGACGGCGCGGCCGGTCCCGACGTCGGCTCCCGCACCATGGTGGTTCCCGCCGAGTACCCCGGGTACCCGGCCGCGGCGGGCTACGACGGCGCGGGGTACGGCGCGACCGGGCGGCATGACTCCTCGCTGCTGCGCGGCGGTAACCTCGGCGGCGCCGGGGCACACCTCGGCGGGCGCGAGCCGTTCTTGCAGCGGTGGCTGTTCAGCAGCCGGATCGTGTACGTGGCGGTTGCCGCACTGGCCCTCGTCGGTCTTGGCGGCGGCGGGTGGTGGCTGACCTCGGGGCGGTACACGAGCGTGCCATCGGTGAGCAGCCTGACGGCGGCGTCCGCCGCGCGGACGCTGCAGCAGGCCGGCTTCCAGGTGCGCACCGGCCCCCCGATGATCGACGACAACGTGCCAAAGGGCGAAGTGATCAGCACATCGCCGTCCGGGCGGGCACTGCCGGGCGCGACGATCGTGCTGACGATCTCGCAGGGACCGCGGATGATCACCGTGCCCCAGATTCCCGCGGGCGACACCGTGGCGCAGGCCGACGCCGCGCTGCGCGCGGCGGGCCTGACCGTGTCCGCGACCACGAATCCCGTCGGCGCGGCGAGCAACCCGGTCATCGGCGCGGTGGCGGGGACCACTCCGGCGGCGGGCACCTCGGTGCCTGACACCAAGCCGGTCATGGTGAACGTGGTCGCCGGGCTCGCGCTGCCCGACCTGGTCGGGCAGAACATCGACGCGGCCGAGCAAACGGCGGGCAGTGACGGCTTCAGCCTGCAGCCGACGACCGTGCAGAGTAACCAGCCGCAGGGCACCATCACCGCCCAGTCACCAACGGCGGGAACGCCGATAAAGCAGGGGCAGGACGTCAGCGTCTCGGTGTCCTCGGGCCCGCCAGAGATCTCCATACCCAACGTGCAGGGGCAGAATTGCGGGCAGGCGCAGCAGACGCTGCAGCAGGCCGGGTTCACCAACGTCACTGTGCAGCAAGGGATCTTCTTCAAGAACACGGCTACCGGCACGAACCCGTCAGGGCAGGCGGCCAGTGGAACGCCGATCACCCTCGAGTGCGGCTACGGAGGCTAACCGGGTGCGATGCCGCTGATAGGGTCGCACGCCACCGTCACGGGCGGGCTGGCGACGGGCGGACTCGGCTACGCGGCCGAAGTCGGCGCCGAGGTCATCCAGGTGTTCGTGTCCAACCCACGGGGCTGGGCGGCCGGCCCGGTGTCCGCGGCCGAGGACGCCGCGTTGCGCGCGGCGGCAATCCCGGTTTACATCCACGCCACGTACCTGGTGAACCTCGGGTCGGGGAACCCCGAGGTGGCCGCGAAGTCGGCCGACGCGGTCGGGCACGCGCTGCGCCGCGGCGCCGAGATCGGGGCGCGCGGGGTGGTGGTGCACACTGGCTCCGCCGCGGGCTGGACCGGCGAGGGCATGGAGCAGGCGCTGCGGCAGATCTGCGAACTCACCGTTCCGCTGCTCGACAAGCTCGGCGACGACGACCCTGACCTGCTGTTCGAGCCGATGGCCGGGCAGGGGCGGATGCTCTGCGCCAGGAGCGGGGACCTGGCCAGCTACCTTTCCGCCGTCGGCCATCACCCGAAGGCCGGGATCTGCCTGGACACCTGCCACCTGTTCGCCGCGGGCCACGACCTGGCCGCGCCCGGCGGCGTGGACGCCATGCTGGCCGAGCTTGACGGGCTTGACGGGCCTAGCGGGCTTGACGGGCCTGGCGGGTCTGCCGGGCGCAGCGCGGCGGGCGGCGCCGGCCGGCCGGTGAGGACACTGGTGAAGCTGGTGCACGCGAACGACTCGCTGCTCGGCTGCGGGTCCAAGCGGGACAGGCACGAGACGATCGGGGCAGGCCTTATCGGCACCGAGCCGTTCCGTGAACTGCTCGCGGCCCTGCCCGACGTCCCGTTCGTCGTCGAAACGCCCGGCGGCAAGGCAGGACACGCGCGTGATATCGCTACCCTGAAGGGGCTGCGTGACGAGGCTGCCGACGGCGTCGTTCAACGGAGTCGTTAACCGGAGGAGCAAGGTTCAGATGGTTGTGGTGATGGCCGCGGATGCTTCAGCGTCCGATGTGGACCATGTGGTCAGCGTGGTGCGGGATGCGGGCGGCGAGGCGTTCGTCAGCCGCGGCGAGTCACGCACGATCATCGGGCTGAGCGGGGACATCGAGCGGTTCGCCGCGACCCTGAACCTCGCGAGCCTGCCGGGCGTCGCCGACGTGGTGCGGATCTCCGTTCCCTACAAGCTGGTCAGCAGGGAGCACCGGAGGGAGCGCTCGGTCATCCGGGTCGCCGGGGTGCCGATCGGGCCGGACACGCTGACCGTCATCGCCGGGCCGTGCGCGGTGGAGACGCCGGAGCAGACCGTCGCGGCCGCGAGGATGGCCCGGGCCGCCGGGGCGTCGCTGCTGCGCGGAGGCGCGTTCAAGCCGCGGTCATCGCCCTACGCATTCCAGGGTCTCGGCGAGGTGGGGCTGAAGATCCTGGCGGAGGTCCGCGAGGAGACCGGCCTGCCGATCGTGACCGAGGTGATCGATCAGCGCGACGTGGAACTGGTCTCGAAGTACGCCGACATGCTCCAGGTCGGCACGCGGAACATGCAGAACTTCCCGCTGCTGCAGGCCGTCGGCGCCGCGGGCAAGCCCGTCATGCTCAAGCGCGGCATGTCCGCCACCATCGAGGAGTGGCTGATGGCCGCCGAGTACATCGCGCAGCGCGGCAACCTTGACATCGTGCTGTGCGAGCGCGGCATCAGGACCTTCGAGAAGGCGACGCGCAATACCCTCGACATCTCGGCGGTGCCGGTGGCGCAGCGACTCTCGCACCTGCCGGTGATCGTGGACCCGTCGCACTCGGGCGGTCGCCGCGACCTCGTGCTGCCGCTGTCGCGGGCCGCGATCGCCGTCGGCGCGGACGGCATCATCGTCGATGTCCACCCGCACCCGGAGAGCGCGCTGTGCGACGGCCCGCAGGCGCTGATCGAGTCGGACCTGCGGGAACTGGCATCCGTCGCGCAGCACCTGTCGCCGCTTGTCGGCCGCACCCTGACCCCGGCGCCAGCCGCTACCCGCGCGGTCCCGAGATAACCCGGAAGCTGCGGCTACTCCGGCCGGTACTCCTGGGCGCTTGCGGCCAGTTGCTCGGCTAGCTCGTCGGCGTCGAGGCGGCCCTCGATCTTGCGCAAGTCCTCGATCTTGGCCCGGGTCTCCGCCCGGCGCGGGGTGAGCAGCGTGCAGCAGTCCTGGTCGGGCAGTTCCGAGATGGAAAGCGTGCCCAGGCGCCGCGCCTCGGCCATGATCTCGGTCTTGTCCCAGCCGAGCAGCGGGCGCAGGATCGGCAGTTGGACCGCGTCGTCGAGCGCGGTGATATTCGGCAGCGTCTGGCTGGACACCTGGCCGAGCGAGTCGCCGGTGACCAGCGCGCTCGCGTGCACCCTGGCGGCTAGTGCCTCGGCCGTCTTGAGCATGAGCCGCCGCTGCGCCATCACCTGGAGGCGGCCCGCTCCCGAGGTGGCGAGGGACTGCTGTGCCTTGCCGAACGGCACGACGTAAAGCCGCGACGCACCCTGGAACCGGTCGAGCCCGCGCACCAGCGCGTAGGCCTTGTAAACCGACTCAGGCCCGGTTAGCGGCATGCCCGAGAAATGCAGGAAGGCGCAGCGCAGGCCGCGCTTCATCATCCGGTACGCGGCCACCGGCGAGTCGATGCCGCCGGACATCAGCGCGACCGCGCGGCCGCTCATGCCAACAGGCAGGCCGCCCTGCCCGGGCAGACCGCCGGTGAAGACGAATACCTCGCGCTGGTCGACCTCGACGAAGATCTCCGTGTCCGGGTGCTTGAGCGAGACCGGCAGCCCGTGCGCTGCCTTGACCTCCGCGCCGATCAGCGCGTTCAGCTGCTCGGAGGTGAGGGGGAACCGTTTGTCGCGGCGCCGTGCTCGCACCGCGAACGCGCCGCTTGCCGCGTCCGTCAGGGCGACCGACGCGGCGATCGCCGCCTCCGGCGTCTTGTCCACCCGCAGCGCGCGGCAGACCCGGACGATCCCCGGCACGTCGGCGACCCGCTCGGCCACCCGGTCCACCGCCGCCGAATGCGCCGCCGGGGTCAGGCCGTCGCGTGCCAGCCGCAGTACGAGCACGCCCTCACGCAGGCTGAGTTCGGCGGGCACCCCGGTACCGCGCACCGCCGCGCGGATATTCGCGTGCAGAATCCGCTCGAATTGCTGCCTGTTCCTCCCCTTAAGGAAGATTTCTCCCTGCTTCAGCAGCACGCACGGCTCCCCGACGGCCGGCACCGCACCGGCTGCAACAGGAACGGCCGCCGCTATCGAAACCTCTTCATCCCGGAGTTCCTGGCTGGCAAGACCTCCAGGCTGACGGGCGGGGTGAAGAGAGTTCATCACACCAGTTTGCCAGTTCCGCCGCCATGCGGCCGCCCCCGTATGCCGCCGCTGGAAGAAAAGCAGAAAACCAGCGGGACCCCCGAACGCTTTCGGCTTGCCGTGGACCCGCGGCCATGGCACTCCGGCCAGGCCGGCGGCACGGCAATTGATCTTTTCCCTTTTTGCTTGCCTGCTCTCCTCGTTGCGACATAACGTGTGCGCGTGAACGCCAACGAGCGGGATGAGATCGCCGCGTCCGTGGCCGCGCACGCGGAACTCGGGCCCCGGTATGACACGGCCGTGGCCGAGGGGCTGGTCGAGCGTATAGGCGAGGAGATCGACAAGCGGATCGACGCCCGGCTGCACGGGCAGCCAGAGCGGCAGGGGCAGCCTGGGGGGCAAGGGCAGCCTGGGGGGCAAGGGCAGCGGGTGCCGGACAACCACGCGCAGCCGCCCGCGTATCAGGGCCCGATCGGGGCGCCGACCATGCCCGTGGCCGTGCCGCCGCCCTGGCCGGCCACCCGGCGGAGTTACGGCGTGACCGGTGTGATCCTCGGCCTCGGGTCGATGGGGCTCGGCGTCGGGGCGACCGCCGTCGTCGTGAACAGTCACGTGGCGTCCGTCGCCGCCTTGTTTATGGTGCTGCTGATCTGGGCCGCGATCGCGGGCATCAACATCGCTCACTCACAGCGGCGACTCTGACCGAAGGACAGCGGCATGTTCGAGCGGTTCACCGACCGCGCCAGGGGCGCGGTGGTGCTGGCACAGGAAGAGGCCGGGCTGCTCGGGCATAATCACATCGGCACCGAGCACCTGCTACTTGGCCTGCTTCACCAGCAGTCCGGCCTGTCGGCTCAGGTGCTTGAGGCCGCAGGGATCACGCTCGATGCGGCCAGGGTTCAGGTCGAGGAGATCGTCGGAGTCCGCGACCCGCCGGCCGGGCACATACCGTTCACCCCCCGGGCTAAGAAGGTCCTCGAGCTGTCGCTGCGCGAGGCGCTCGAACTGAAAAGCGGCTATATCGGCACTGAGCATCTGCTGCTCGGGGTGATCAGCGACAGCGACGGCGTCGCGGGCCAGGTGCTGCAGCGACTCGGGCCGCCGCTGCCGGAACTGCGGCAGCGGGTGATCGAGGCGGCGCGGGGAGCGCAGGCCGTCCCACTGCGCCAGGAAGAGGAGGGCGAGCAGACTGGGATCTGGTCGTTGGCGCCCTTTCCCCGTCTCCTAGGGGTGAGCCGCCCCAGGCCCCAGGTGGTCATCGGGTTCCGCCAGCTGCTGTTGACGGTCGACAGGCGGCTGGCCCGCATCGAGCGCCGCCTGGACGTCGCGACGGATGACCGGCAGGAGATCGGCACGTTCCCCGGTCTGGTGGCGTCCGTCGAGCGGCGGCTCGGCAACATCGAGCGCCACTTGGACATCGCGGCGGACGTCCAGCCGGCCAGGAAAGAAGCGGACGACCCGCCAGCGCAAGAAGAACCGGATGACCCGCCAGCGCAAGAAGAACCGGATGACCCGCCAGCGCGGGAAGAATCCGCGGAGTTAGTCCCGCACCGCGGAAAAGAAATTGCCCGGTTAGGTTGTTCCTGCGTAAGTTGGATAGATTCCTGTCTACGTGAGAACGGACTTTGTCATGTTTTGGCAAGCGCCCGGCAGCCGCTATCGAGTGCTCGCCATCCGTGACTTCCGGCTGCTGCTCGCGGACCGGCTGCTCGCGCCGTTCTCCGTCGGGTTCTCGATGGTAGGCGTCTCGTTCGCGGTGCTCAAGGTCACCGGGTCGACGGCCGACCTGTCCTACGTGCTGGCCGCCCAGGCGGCACCAATGCTGGTCTTTTCGCTGGTCAGCGGCGTGTTCGCGGACCGGTTCCGGCCGCAGCGGGTGATCATCGCGGGCAATCTCTGCGTGGTGGCGGGCGAGGGCGTCTTCGGCGTGCTCATGCTCGTCATGGGGCATCCACCGCTATGGGCGATGGTGTGCCTGGAGGCGGTCAACGGCGTCGGCGCCGCCGTGTTCTACCCGGCGTCGCAGGCGCTGCTTCCCCAGCTGGTGCCCGAGTCGCTGCTGTCCGAGGGCAGCTCAATCAGCCGTCTGGTGATGAACATCGGCCAGATGACAGGCGCCGCGATAGCCGGCGTGGTGGTCGCGGTGGCCGGTCCCGGACTTGCGCTGACGCTGTGCGCGATCGGCATGTCGGGCACGGTACCGCTGATGCTCGCGGTCAAGGGCGGTCGCCGACCGGCCCGGGCGGCGGCCAGCAGCCCCGGCCTGCTTCCCGAGCTTCGCGAGGGGTGGGCCGAGTTCCGGACGCACACCTGGCTGTGGGCGACCGTGATCCAGTTCTGCCTGGTGATGATGGCGTTCAACGGCGCTTTCATGGTGCTCGGGCCGGTGGTGGCCCGGGCCCACCTGGGCGGGCCCGCCGCGTGGGGCGCGATCTCCGCGTCCGACGCGCTCGGGCTGATCTCCGGCGGCCTGGTGTCGCTGCGGTACACCCCGCGGCGGCCGATGCTGTTCGTGGTGCTGACCGGCGGCGCGATCGCCATCACCCCGCTCGCCCTGGCGCTGGTGCTGCCGCTGCCGGTCATCTGCGTCAGCGCGTTCAGTGTCGGGCTGCTGTGCGAGGTGATGATGGTGCAGTGGACCGTCGCGATGGCCACCCGGATCCCGTCGGACAAGCTCGCCCGGGTGTCGTCGTACGACGCGTTCGGTTCGCTGGCCGCGATGCCGGTCGGCGCCCTGGCGGCCGGACCGCTCGCCGCCAGCATCGGGGTCTCGGCGACGCAGTTCGCGGCGGCGGCCGTGATCGTCGTGTCCTCGGCGCTGACCCTGATCCCGCGTGACATCTGGACGATCCGCAGTGATGACGTGGTGAGCGAGCGCGACCCGGCGGACGACCTGATCGAGGTTGTCCCCGCGGTCGCCGCCGCCAAGCCGACGGCCCACGTTCGCTGAGGCCGGCCGTGGAGGCCGGCCGCGGAAGCCGGCCTCGGCGACGGCGGCGCCGGGCATCCGGGGTCTGGGGTCTGGGACGGCTCTGTCCCAGGGTATGCGGGGTGGTCCGCGGGCGATCATCGAATGTCAGTCCCCCGGCGTAAATTGCGGGTTATGAACCTTCCAAGGCGTCCCTCCGGTCGTCGCGGCCGACCCGAGTGCCCCGGCCGCGCGCAGGAAGCCGACGAGGCGGCCCGGGATCCTGAGCACGCGTCGTACATGCGCTGGGTCGCCGCCACGGTCGGCGAGCACGGCTGGGCCGTCTCCGGTCGGCACGGTGACGAGGCGGCGCCTCCGTGGGCCTACAGCGTCGGCATGTGGCTCTCCTGCCGGACCCCGGAACTGGTGCTGTGCGGGCTGCCGGTGGACAACGCCGCGTCGATCATCAACGCGATCGGCGCCCGCATCGCTGACGGTGCGGACTACTCCCCCGGCGACGTGCTCGACGACGTGTGCCCGGCGCCGCTGGCGTTCCGTCAGGTCGAGGCGAGCTGGCGGGTGACGACCGGCCTGCTCGCGATCTCTGACGCCTTCTACGGCATGGTCAGGCCGCCGTACCTGCAGGTGGTGTGGTCGGACAGGAACGGTCGCTTCCCCTGGGAGCCGGGCTTCCAGGCGGCGTTCGACCGGATGCAGCCCCTGCTGTGGCTGCCGCGCGACGACAATCCGCCGTCGGCCTGGACCCGCCTCGACCAGCTGTGCTGAGTTACCCCGGACAAGTCGGCGGCGGCGCGGCGCCGTCCGGCGCCGCGCCGCAGCCTCCAGGACTCTGTGAATCAGCGACGCTCGGGCGTGCGGTCGCCGGGACTTCCTCGCCTGGGCCACACCGGGCACCTGGACACGGCCCGCGAGCCCGTGCTGACGGAGAACGCGGTGGGCGTACTTTCTGATTCAGCGGGGCTCCTGGTCCCCGGTCAGACGTTCCTGGCGTAGCTGCGGAAGGTTCTTACCGAGATCGCCACGCAGATCAGAGCCAGCACGAGCAGGCCGGCGCCGCGGATAGCTATCGCGGACCAGTCCGGGCTGGCGCTGAGCGCGGACCGGCCGATCTGGACCTCCCAGTTAAGCGGGTTTCTCGACGCGATCGCCTGCATCCAGCCGGGCAGGAAGCTCGGCTGGATGAAGGCGCTGGACAGGAACATCAGCGGGAGCATGAAGAACGTGTAGACGCCGATGATCGCCTCACGGGCGCGCAGCAGCATGCCGGTCATGTTGGACAGGGCGCCCCACAGGACGCCGATTTCGATCGACGCGATCACCAGGACCACGATGCCGAGCGCGCCGCCCGGGTAGCTCGCGCCTCC
>Ga0335073_10003582_pt1 | contig 21655 bp, 20 predicted proteins | sample Lox_Sample_22_FD_207093 | JGI IMG/M metagenome (GOLD analysis project Ga0335073, IMG submission 207093) | Soil microbial communities from Loxahatchee National Wildlife Refuge, Florida, United States - Lox_Sample_2.2 | ecosystem: Environmental > Terrestrial > Soil > Wetlands | place: USA...
CTCGTGGCAGAAGACGAGCGGCTCAGTTCACCTGATACTCGAAAACGGCTTATTCGAGCGCATCCGTGGTTGAAATCACTGTGCGCCAAAGATGACACAGACGATCGCATGGAGCGATTCATGCGCCGTGGCGCGAATATCAATGGATTCGACGTGTGCGTCGTCGAGATGATCGGCCAACCGGGCGACGTGTTCCTCGCGCATCCTATGATCCTGCATGCGCCCGCACTGAACTGCTCACGGCTGCCTCGCATTGTGCTATCGGCGACGGCGTCGATCATGTGATCGGTCCGCAGCGGCACGCCCTCGCGCGCTTGGCCGAGCGCGAGATTGGCGATGGTCTCGCCCGCGACTGAGACGTAGAGTTGCGCGCCGAGATGAAGGTTGGCGTCGATGCCACTGCTTATCACGGCGATGGTGCGAGGGAGTTTTTCCGCCATGGCCGCTCGCTCGCGATTTGACACTTTGTCGATGAATTTCAAAATTCGCCGATGCCGCATCGTGTCTCGATCGTCGTTTGAGTAGACTCGAAATTCTGAGGTCCTGAGCTTTGGGAGGAGAGCAATGCCGGCAGTTTCTGATGGTGACCGAGTCGTGATTATCGAGCGGCGGCTGTTTCGCGACGACAATACGCGCATCTTCGTCGGAGTCGTCGAGGAATTCGATGACGGATTCATCCGCGCGCGCGGCTTCGGTTTCCATGTAAGTCCATACGAAGTGGCGGGCGCGGAGCGGCGCGGCGAAGATCGCGTGCGGGTGTTCTCGCCGGCGGCGGGCGACGTGATTTACATCCTGCCTCGCGATCAGGACATCACACGATTGCAGCTACGACGTTCGCCGAAATCGATGAGCCTCACCGATGGCACCTTCTCGATGGATCTGAGCGACTTCCTCCTGCGCGGATGAAGCAATCACATTTTTGCGCGCCTAATTGATGAGGCGGGCGTGCAGACGAATCCAAAATACAGTGGGGCGGGCGTCCCTGCCCGCCATTAAAATGCACGCCTGGCGCGCCTACATAGAGAACAATCGGTAGCACGAGCCTAGCGGCTCGTGCGTCTTAATTGCCGGCAGTGACGCCCACCCCACTTTATTTTTTTCTGATCGTCTTCCTTCGACTTCTGGGGCATCCCTACAGTCGCCTCAGGAACGACACGAGGCGTTCCGTGATCTGATAGCCGATGCGCTGATGCGCTTCGATTGAGATGGTGTTGTCGGCTTGCGTGTCTGAGGCCATCTCGATGCAGCCGCGGTCGCGTGCCCAGTTCTCGCCTGCCGCGACGAGCGCACGGCCGATGCCTTGTTTGCGCGCATCGGGCGCGACGTACCATCCTTCGATGAAACCGACCGGCGATGATGATGCGCCCTCGGCGTAGTCGCGTAGATGCGCTTCGACGAAACCGACAGCGAGGCCATCGAGGCGAGCGACGAAGACGGCCCATCGATTGCCATCAGCCACGATTTCGGCGGCTTCGCGATGATTCGTCGCGTCATGCATCGGCCACAGTTTTATTCGCAACGCGCAGTAGGCGATGAAGTCTGGAGTGTGCCCGTCCACGCGCATGATTTTCGCATTCATGACGAAGCATTGTTGCGATGGTGCGCAAACGCTGCAATCCGGGCGATGGCAGCCGCACTTGCGCTTCGGTAATTATCGAAGTTGATGCCTTCCGATCTGAAAGCGCTAGAGACTGAGGCGGAGCACCTTCGCGAGGAGCTCAATCACGCGAACTACCGCTACTACGTTCTTGACGATCCCGATATCTCCGACGCTCAGTACGACAAGCTGCTGCGGCGGCTCGAGGCCCTCGAGCGCGAGCATCCCTGGCTGCTGACTGCCGACTCGCCTACGCAGCGAGTCGGTGCCGCGCCCAGCGAGAAGTTCGGCGTCGTCGTCCATCGCAAGATGATGATGTCGCTGGCCAACGCGATGGACGCTGAGGAGATGGCCGAGTTCGACAAGCGCATCAAGCGCCTGATTCGCAGCGAAGCCGAAATCGAATACGTCGCCGAGGTGAAGCTCGACGGCCTCGGGATCGAGCTTGTGTATGAGGATGGGCGGCTCGTCGTTGGCTCAACGCGCGGCGATGGAATCAACGGCGAGGATGTTACCGCGAATATCCGCACTATAAAGAGCGTGCCGCTGCGCCTCCAGAAGCCATCGCACGGCAAGATCCCGAAGCTGCTCGAGGTCCGCGGCGAGGTGATTATTCCGCGCAAGGCCTTTGAGCGGATGAACGAGGAGCGCGAGCAGGCGGGCGAGTCGATTTTCGCCAACCCGCGCAATGCCGCGGCGGGAGCGTTGCGCCAGCTCGATCCGCGCATTACAGCATCGCGCCCGCTTGACATATTTCTCTACGCGCCCGGTACGATCGAAGGCGCCGAATTCGCGACGCAATGGGATTTCCTGAATGGGCTTCGCGAGCTGGGACTCCGCACCAATCCGCTCTCGCGCGTATGCCACGGCGTTGGCGAAGTTATCGAGTATTGGAATGAGACGACGGAGAAGCGCCTCGGCCTCGACTACGATGCGGACGGCGTCGTGGCGAAGGTCAATTCATTCGCGCTGCAGGATCAGCTCGGCGAAGTGTCGCGCTCGCCGCGCTGGGCGATCGCATACAAGTTCAAAGCGCAGCAGGCCGAAACTGTAGTCGAGAAAATCGACGTCCAGGTCGGACGTATCGGATCGCTGACTCCGGTCGCCAAGCTCAAGCCGGTCGCGCTCGCGGGCGTTACAATCTCAAACGCGTCGCTGCACAACCTCGACGAGATTCGCCGCAAAGATATCCGCGAGGGCGATACGGTTCTCATCGAGCGCGCCGGCGACGTGATCCCGTACGTGCTCGAAGTCACGAAGAAGGCGCATCCGCGCGCGCCCGAGTTCCAGATGCCGGAGCATTGCCCGGAATGCGGCGCCGCGATCGTTCACGAGGAAGGGGAGGTCGCGTACTTCTGCGTCAACGCCAACTGCCCGATGCGGATGCGCGAGTCGATTCGCCATTTCGCGTCGAAAAACGCGGTCGATATCGAGGGCCTCGGCGACAAGCTCGTCGCGCAACTCGTCGACAAGGGGCTGCTCAAGGAACTCGACGATATCTACAAGCTCAAGAAGTCCGACCTCACCGAGCTCGAGCGGATGGCCGACAAGAGCGCGCAAAACGTCCTCGATGCGATCGACAAGTCGCGCCGCGTCAAACTCGACCGGCTGATCAACGGCCTCGGGATTCGCCACGTCGGCGAACACACCGCGCGCGTGCTCGCGCTCAAGTTTCGTTCGATGAAGGCGTTGATGAACGCGAGCGAAGACGATCTCCAGGGCGTGCGGGATATCGGCGGCGAAGTGGCGCACAGTATCCGCGAGTACTTCGATGAGCCGCGCAATCGCCAAGCCGTCGAGCGCCTCGAAAAGGAGCTGGAGGTTGAGGAGGTCAAGGAGGCCGCCGGGCGCGGCGCGCTCCGCGACAAGAGCGTCGTGCTGACTGGCAGCCTCGAATCGCTAAGCCGCGACGACGCTGAAGGCCGGATCATGGCCGCAGGCGGACGCGTCACGGGATCAGTCAGCCGCAAGACCGACTTCGTGGTCGCGGGCGCCGATCCTGGCTCGAAGCTGCGCAAGGCGCAGGAGCTGGGCGTGCGCGTCCTCGACGAAAAAGAATTTTTGAAACTCCTCGAGGGCGGGGACGTCTGAATGAAGGGTGAGCCGCAGCGCCTGCATATGGTGATTTCCGGCCGGGTGCAGGGCGTGGGTTTCCGCGCTTGTGCCTATGACGAGGCGCGATCGCTGGGGCTCAAAGGATGGGTACGTAATCTCGCGTCGGGTGAGGTGGAGATGGTGGTTGAAGGGAGTCGCGAAAGCCTGGAGATTCTACTGGCCTGGGCTCATCTCGGCCCGTCGGGTTCTCGCGTGAGCGATCTGCGCGAAGATTGGAGCGCGGCTGAGGGCGATTTCGCCGATTTTCGTATCCGCTATTGAGCGCCCCTTTAAAGGCTGACAGGCATTAGCTATACTTCAACTCCGCACCTTTTGGTATTTGTATTCCTTCGAGTATTCGGAGTAATTTTCGGACAGGCTTAAAGCATAAGGAGATTGGACTGAGATGGCTGTACCACCTGAGGCGGCTGGACAAGCCGCCGAGTCTCATGGCGGCAGCGCCGGCGCGCCGCACAAACCAAATGAGCGTCGCGACAAAGTTGTAATTCGCTTCGCCGGAGACTCGGGCGATGGGATGCAGTTGACCGGGATGCAGTTTACGTCGGAGTCGGCGCTGGCCGGCAACGATATTGCCACACTGCCCGACTTTCCCGCCGAGATTCGCGCCCCTGCGGGCACGCTCGCCGGCGTCAGCGGCTTTCAGCTCAACTTTTCGAGCAATGAGATTTTCACGGCCGGCGACGAGCCCAACGTGCTCGTGGCGATGAACCCCGCGGCGCTCAAGGCGAATATTGACGACGTTCCGCCCAATGCCGTGCTTATCGTCGACCGCGAGGCGTTCACTGAAGCCAACCTCAAGCGCGCCGGCTACAGCGCCAATCCGCTTACCGATCACTCCCTCGACAAGTTCCAGGTTATCCAGGTCGACGTGACCAAGATGACCACGAACGCGCTGCACGGCTCGGGCCTCACCAATCGCGACGTATTCCGCACGCGCAATATGTTCGTGCTCGGGATGCTGTCGTGGCTCTATCAGCGCCCGATCGAGAGCACGGTCAAGTACCTCGACAGCCGATTCAAGAAGCGCCCTGAGATCCTCGAAGCTAACATCAAGGCGCTGAAGGCCGGTTACAACTACGGTGAGACGGCCGAGCTGTTCACCAGCTCGTACGAAGTGCCGCCCGCGCGGATCAATCCGGGCGTCTATCGCAATATCACCGGCAACAGCGCGACCGCGCTGGGCTTCGTCGCCGCGGCGGTGAAGTCTGGCCGCCCGCTCTTCCTGGGCTCATATCCGATCACGCCCGCCAGCGACGTGCTGCACGAGCTTTCGGGTTACAAGAACTTTCCGGTTTACACTTTCCAGGCGGAAGACGAGATCGCGGGCGTATCGTCGGCGATCGGCGCGGCCTTCGGCGGCGCGATCGCGATCACGACGACCTCCGGCCCCGGCATGAATCTCAAGGCCGAGGCGATCGGCCTCGCGATGAAGACTGAACTGCCGCTGATCATCACTGACATCCAGCGCGCTGGTCCCTCGACTGGTATGCCGACCAAGCCCGAGCAGGCCGATTTGATGATGGCGATCTATGGGCGCCACGGTGAATCGCCCATGCCGGTGATCGCGGCCTCGACTCCCGCAGACTGCTTTGAATGCGCCTACGAAGCCGTGCGGATCGCGCTCAAATACATGACGCCCGTGATTTTGCTGACCGATGGCCAGCTCGCCAATGGCGCCGAGCCGTGGCTGCTGCCGGACGCCGACAAGCTGCCCGAGATCAAAGTCGAGCTTCGTACCGATCCTGAGGGCTTCATGCCCTATATACGTGATGAAGAAACGCTGTCGCGGCCATGGGCGGTGCCTGGCACGAAGGGCCTCGAGCATCGCATCGGCGGCCTCTCGACCGAGAACCTCACCGGCAACGTCAGCTACTCGCCCGCTAACAACGAGTTGATGGTTCGCACGCGTGCTCGCAAGATTGCCGGTATCGCGCGCGACTATCCGCCCCTTTCGATCTTCGGTGATGCGGCAGGCGGAGACCTCGTCGTGCTCGGCTGGGGCTCGACCTTCGGCCCGATTCGCGAGGCCGTCAAGCAGTTGCGCGACAAGGGCAAGAAAGTTTCGCACATCCATCTGCGCTACCTGAATCCGCTCCCTCGCGATCTTGAGGAGAAATTGCGCCTGTTCAAGCAGGTGCTGATTCCCGAGATGAACATGGGACAACTGGTCAAGCTGGTGCGCGCCGACTATCTGATCAACGCGTCCGGCTTCAACAAGATCCAGGGCCGTCCCTTCAAGGTCAGCGAGATCGTTAACCGCATCAACCGCGCCCTGGAGGGCTGATCGAGCAATGGCTACCGCGCTTACTCGTAAGGATTTCGTCTCTGACCAGGAAGTACGCTGGTGCCCCGGATGCGGCGACTACGCGATCCTGGCCGCAGTGCAAAAGGTGATGCCGGAGTTCGGCGTGCCGCCGGAGAATGTCGTGTTTATCTCGGGCATCGGATGTTCGAGCCGTTTTCCGTATTACATGAACACGTACGGCTTCCATACGATTCATGGCCGTGCGCCGGCATTCGCAACCGGGCTCAAGATTTCGCGCCCCGAACTCGACGTATGGGTCGTCACCGGCGACGGTGACGGGCTGTCAATCGGCGGCAATCATCTGATCCACGTGCTGCGCCGCAACGTCGATTTGAAGGTGCTGCTCTTCAACAACCGCATCTATGGATTGACCAAGGGCCAGTACTCGCCGACCTCCGAAGTCGGCAAGGTCACCAAGTCGACACCGGCAGGATCGGTGGACTTCCCGTTCAATCCAATTACGCTCGCGCTCGGTGCTCATGCGACGTTCGTCGCACGCAGCGTTGACGTCGAGCAGAAGCATCTTGGCGATATGCTGAAGCGCGCGCATGGGCATCGCGGCGCGTCATTCGTCGAGATTCTCCAGAATTGCAATATCTTCAACGATGGCGCGTTCAACGACGTGACCGACAAGGCAATCAAGTCCGAGCATCAGCTGGTGCTAGAGCACGGCAAGCCGCTTATCTTTGGCAAGAACCGCGACAAGGGTGTGAAGATGAACGGCCAGCGGCCCGAGGTGGTGACGCTCGGCAACGGCGTGACCGAAAAGGATATCGTCGTGCATGACGAGACCAACCTCGCGCTCGCGTTCATGCTCGGCAACTTCGAAGCTCCGCTGCCCACGCCGGTAGGAGTGTTCTACGCGACCTCGCGTCCGACCTACGACGCGGCGGTCAACAAGCAGCTCGCAGACGCCAAGGCCAAGCAAGGGCCCGGCGATCTGAAGAAGCTGCTCGAAAGCGGGGACACCTGGTCCGTGAACTAAGCAGGCCATATACGATCGATGAAAGCAGGGCGGGACAAATGTCCCGCCCTTTTCTTTTTGCGGCTTCGCGAGTGAGGGCGACTTCGCACCAACGTCCGCGCCTCTCAGTGTCGACTCGCGCAATGTCGATTACAGAACGTCAGCGGACCTTGAATTGCTATTGCGGCAGTTGTTCGACTAAACGAGCACCAGCGAATCTTCGCCACGCGTTCGCGAAGATGCGCCGCAACTCGTCGGGATGCAGCCTGCTCAAATGCGCCAGCACCATCGGATAGTTGCGATAGTGCTCAGTGATGTAAAAGATCCGCGGCTCGCCTTCCATCAAAATTTCGCGCTCGCCGAATTCCATCCGAATCGCGAGCGACTCGCCATCTTCCTTCATGCGGCAGATGAGTTTCTTGCGCACGCGAAAAGCGAGGGTGCCGTAGGAGACGCCTTCCGCGACGCCCGGAAACGAAAGCGCGATTTCACGGAGCGTAACGACGCTTGATGTATGCCTATCTCGCGCGGGTTTTTTCGCAGCCATCAGCGGCTCAGGCGCAGTTGTAGACCTTCATCACGTTGGTGCCGAGCACCTTTTCGCGATCGCCGGGTTTCAGCTTGTGATGCAGTTCCTCGACTTCCTCGATGTAGTTGCCGACGTGGTCGGGATGAGGAAAATCCGAAGCCCAGAAGAATCGATCCGCGCCGCACAGATCGACCATCGCCGGCAGTGCGCGCTCGTCGGGATCGGCTGAGATCCACACTTGGCGATTGAAGTAGAAGCTCGGCTTCTCCTTGAGCGGCACGGTATTGCCGACGAAGGTGCCGTAGACCGCATCGAGGCGATCGAGCCAGTACGATATCCACCCCGCGCCGGCTTCGAGCAGCACAAGCCGCAGCTTGGGAAACTTCTCGAATGTACCGTATTGGAAGAAGCTCGTGAAAGCGTGACGAATCGCGTCTGCCGCCGTGATGCTTAGAAAGTAATACTGCCCGCGCATGTACTTCTTGTAGTCATAGCGGCCAGGCAGTGCCCATACGGGCTCGATCGACGGATGAATCCCGAGCGGCACGTCGAGCTCCTGCGCCTTGGCGAACAGCATATCGTGATCGGGATGCGCATGCGGTTTGCGCGTCATCACGAACTGACAAACCCATCCGCCTTTGCATCCGTCCTTGACCGCGCGTTCGAGCTCGCGCGCAGCGGCCGCAGGATCACCAAGCGACAGATGCGCGATCGGAATCAGCTTACCGCCGCTGTCGGAGCAGAAATCTACTACCCAGCGGTTGTATGCACGCGTGTACGCCTGTGCGAGGTCGGCGTCTTCAGTCTCGGTTTCATAAAGGAGCGAGAGAGTCGGGTAGAGGAATGCCGCGGCGAGGCCTTCCTGGTTGATACGTTGCAGGCGTTCCTTCGCGTCCATCGCGCCGAACGGCGCCATCCCGCCGTAGGTCGGCCGATTCTGCCACTGCTCGCCGCGCGTCGTGCCCATCGCGGAGAGCCCGCCGAGCCGCCCACCGCTGAAAATCTTCGACGGCTTGCCACCAATCTCGAGAAACTCAAGTCCCTTGTCATCAAGGCCGATCCTGAGCGCGACGCTCTTGTACTTGTCCTCGATGTAGCGCTGCCAAAGCGTTGCATCCTCGAGAATATGCCCGTCAGCATCGACCGCACCGGGAAAGGTGAGTCTCTGAATCTCGTCGTGATTGGAAGACATCGTATTTCTTTCTCCGACACAAGAAGGGATCGCGTACCTGTTCGGTAGTCCGCCCGCGGCCAATTCGTCAAGCGTGATCGGTTCCACGTATCAGACTGCGATGAGGTGCAGGTTCTCCGGCATCGCGCCGCTTATAGCTCGAAGTGAAATCGCGGCGTCAAACGTGGCGAGCCTGCCTCGATTGGCGACTGACAGGGCAAGCAAGTAGACATCAGTTAATTGGCGATGACCGCGGATATGCTGCCATCTGAAGGTTTTTTCTTCGCGAACGCTCACCGAGTCGCTCCAGAAAACGTGGTGGCGCTCGGTGCAGAAAGCTCTGAGACGCGAGGCCGCATCTTCGGGAGTAGTGCGCGCACCAGGATAGGCGGGGTTTGCCAAGACCCGAATAAATGCGGTCTCGGTCATCGCGCACGTCGCCCACCGACGCTTGCGATTCAGTGCGAACCAGGCATGCGCCGCATCGTGATGCAGATGAGATGGATCGAACAGTGCGATGAGAACATTGACGTCCAGGAGTGCGATCAAAATGAACGCTAATCCTCGTCGCGAAGTCGGTTAACCGTTTCTAACGTAACCAGCGGTCCGTGTTTCCGAATCGGCAGGAGTGGAACGCCGTTGCGAACGCGAGACTTCCGTTCACTCGGCGCCAGCGCGCTGCGCACAAGATCGGAAATCACTCGTCCTGCTGTGGTGCCTCGTCTCGCGGCCAGCTCCTTAGCCGTCTGAAGAACGTCTTCATCGATATCAAGAGTGGTGCGCACAGGCTGAGCATCATGCATCACCCATCAGATGTCAAACACATCGACTGATCACTACGTCCTTGTTTGTCTTCGTTAGAAGCTGACGCGTTTGAATTGGCGCTCTGGGATGAGGCGCAGGGCGGTCATGATTGGGCGCCAGAACCACGGGACGAATACTACTTCGGATCGTTTGCGATAGGCGCGGTAAATTAGGTCGGCGGCTTTGTCGGGCGAGATGGAGAGCAGGGCGCCTTCGCGGCCCCAGGTCATCCGCGTGTCAACCGTGCCGAGCTTCACTGTCATCACGCGGACGTTCGTGTTGGCGAGACGGCCGCGCAGGCCTTGCGCGAAAAGATGCAGGGCGCCCTTGGCCGAGCCATAGACGTAGTTGCGCGCGCGGCCGCGCTCGCCGGCGACAGAGCCGATGACGATCATGAAGCCTTCGCCCTGGTTTTCCAGATGGCGCGCGACGAGCGTCATCAGCGATACGGCGCCGGTGAAGTTCTGGCTGATCGTCGCGAGCGCCGCGCGCGGATCGATCTGCGCCTGCTCTTCGTCGCCGAGCGTGCCGAAGCATACGACGACGCCGTCGAGTCCGCCGAGCCTGGCGACCGCCTCGCGCAGAAACTCTTCGTGCAAGCTGACGTCGGCCGCGTCGAACGTGCCCGCAAAAGTCTCGACGCCCGCGCGCACTGCAATATCATCGGCGACGCGCTGCGTTTCGTTGGCATCGCGCGAGGCGAGATAGAGCTGCGCACCGTCGGCCGCGAATCGTATCGCGAGCGCACGTGCGATCGGGCTGGTCGCGCCGAGAATCAGAACTTTAGCCATTGTGATTCATTCTAGTCGGGGTCGAGTCCCAGTCGCCGCGAGAGGCTCGACGAAAAGCGGCCCTCGGGATCCGCCGTGGCCTTGATTGACTGCCAGTTAGCAAAATTCGGGTACATCGCGCGGAAGATCTCGGGGCGCATCCGTGCGTCCTTGGCGAGATAGACCCTGCCGCCGCGCTTCAGCACCATCTCGTCGAGCTCGTCGAGGAATTGCAGGAGGCCGTCGGCGACCGGAAAATCGAGTGCCAGCGTGTAGCCCGGCATCGGGAAGGAGAGCATTCCGTCCTGCGCCCCGAATTTCTTGAGCACGGTGAGAAACGAGGCGCGGCGGCTGCGGCTGATCGCCTCGAGCACTTCGACGAGCCCGGCGCGGCTCTCAGCCAGCGGCCATACGCATTGATACTGCACGAAACCGCGCTTGCCGTAGATACGATTCCAGTTGCTGATCGAATCGAGCGGATAAAAGAACCATTCCCAGTCGAAAATCTTGTGCTGCGAAGGCCTGCTCGTCGCGTAAATCCCGGCGTTGAACGCCTTGACGGTGAGCGAGTTGAGGGTAAAACCCGGCAACGTGAACGGAACTGCGAGCGGCAACTTCGCCGGTGTGCGATAAGGGTCCTGCGCGGCGCGACGCTGCAGCATCGCGGGATCCGCGAAGTTACCGACATTCAGAGTGCATCGTCCGAGCGTTCCCTGGCCGCCGGCACAATCGATCCACGCGACCGAGTATGCGTACTGTGTATCGGTGCGCTCGAACGCTTCGAGCGCCTCGTCGAGATTGCGCGCGCGAATCAACTCGCCCGCGATCCACGCACTCGGAATCGATTGCAGGCGCAGCTCGACACCGAGGATCACGCCGGTGAGTCCCATGCCGCCGACAGTCGCCCAGAAGAGCTTCGCATTTTCCTCGCGCGAGCATCGCCGGATCTCGCCCGACGCGAGCATCAGATCGAAACTCGTGACGTGAGCGGCGAGCGACGACGCGCGATGGTGATTCTTGCCGTGAACGTCTGCGGCGATCGATCCGCCGAGCGTGACGAAGCGTGTGCCCGGCGTGACGGGCGGGAAGAATCCGCGCGGCATGAACACGTCGATGATTTCCGCGATCGTGACTCCCGCCTCGGCGCGTAGCATTCCTGTCGCCGCCTCGAACGAGAGCATCCGGTTCAGCCGCTCGATATTGACGACGCGATTCTGATCGTTAAGTGCGGCGTCGCCATACGCGCGGCCTGCACCGCGCGCGATCAAGCTCGTCGAGTTGGATGCGACGACAGCCTGCAACTCGGCGCGCTTCTCGGGCCGATAGATGTCGCTCTCGCCGCTCGGATAGCGGCCCCATCCGGTGAGAATTCCGTGATGAGCCTTGGGTGTGGCGAGAGCGGCCGTGCGTGGCCGATCGAAGGGGACGAGGTTGCTTGGTGCGGCGCTCATTTCAGTCACGATTAAAACTAACAGGAAGGACAGGTATGCGGAATGCAGTCGCGTAGCGCAGCAATCGCAAGGCGCCTCTTGCAGCGGGTTCTTCGACCGTGATTGTTAGAGAAACGAGGTCGAGCACGTATGTCGTGGGAAAAAGAAGTCGAAGAGATTCGCCGGCGCGAGGAACTCGCGCGCAACATGGGCGGCGCGGACAACATCAAGCGGCAGCACGACGGCGGCAAGCTCACGGTTCGCGAGCGCGTTGAGAAGCTGCTCGATCCCGGCACGTTCCACGAATACGGCGCGCTCGCGGGATCAACGAAATACGAGGGCGAGACGCTGGCTTCATTTTCTCCGGCAAATTTTGTCGGCGGGGTCGGGCGGATCAACGGACGCCGCGTCGCAGTCGGCGGCGACGATTTCACCGTGCGCGGCGGCGCCGCCGATGCCAACGTCGGAAACAAGCGCGGCTATGCGGAGCTGATCGCGCTCGAATTGCGGATGCCGATCATCAGGCTGGTTGATGGTACCGGCGGCGGTGGCAGCGTCAAGACCTTCGAGACGTCGAAGTACACCTACGTTCCCGCCAATCCCTCGTTCGACGTGCTGGTCAAACTGATGGCGGAAGTGCCCGTGATCGCGGGATGCATGGGCTCGGTCGCGGGGATCGGCGCGGCGCGCGTTGCAGCCTCGCATTTCTCGGTGATGGTGCGCGGCACGAGCCAGCTCTTCGTCGCGGGGCCTCCGGTCGTGAAATGGGGCACCAGCGAAGACCTCACCAAGGAGGAGCTAGGCGGTTCCGAGATTCACGCGCATCAGAGCGGCGCCGTGGACAACGAGGCCGAGAGCGAAGAGGACGCGTTCGCGCAGATCCGCCGCTTCCTTTCGTATCTGCCGCAGAGCGTGTGGCAATTGCCGCCGCGCACTTCGCCCAGCGACGATCCGAATCGCCGCGAGGAAGAGCTGATCTCGATCATCCCGCGCAATCGGCGCCAGGGTTACGACGCTCGCCAGGTTGTCGAGCTCATTGTCGATCGCGATTCGTTTTTCGAGATGGGGCAGTTCTTCGGCTCGTCGCTAATCACGGGCTTTGCGCGCCTCGATGGTTATCCCGTCGGCGTGATGGCCAACGATCCTTACTTCATCGCGGGCTCTCTGGATGCGGCGGCGTCGGACAAGATGGTCAAGTTCGTTGACCTGTGCGACACGTTCCATTTGCCGGTGGTGAATTTCGTCGATCAGCCGGGCTTTCTCATCGGGCGCGAAGCCGAGATGCAAGGCACGATTCGTCACGGCGTGCGCGCGCTTTACGCGGTATTCCAGACGATCACGCCGTGGGTCGCGATTATGGTGCGCAAAGCGTTCGGCGTCGCGGGCGCAGGTCATGGAATCACAACGGGGTTGAACTTCAGATACGCGTGGCCGTCGGCTGACTGGGGCTCGTTGCCGATCGAAGGCGGGATTGAAGCTGCCTACAAGCGCGATCTCGCGGCCAGCGCCGATCCTGAGAAGCTCCGCCGCGAGCTCGAAGAAAAGTTCAACGCCGTCCGCTCGCCGCTTCGCACGGCCGAGGCATTCGGCATCGAGGAAATAATCGATCCGCGCGACACGCGCCCGCTGCTAGTGGACTGGGTGCATCAGGCCTACGAAATAGTGCCAACGCAACTTGGCCCGCGCACCCGCACGATGCGCCCGTAGCGCTAACTAAAGGTTATCTATTCCGACCTTTATTCGTTCTGTCCCCTCTCCGTATCCTAGGAGAGGCCGAGGGAGAGGTTCAGCGCTGGAAGTTCAACGTGTGCAGCGTTTTCGAGCAGTTCTCGGCCAACCCTCACCCGGCGCCGCGGTGCGGCGCCGACCTCTCCCTGGTCAGGGAGAGGGGTTTCAGAGCAAGGGCTGCGAAAACGGATGTTAACTGGTCGTTAGCGAGATTGCGCCGCTATCAGATGTCCTTCATGCCGAGCTTCGGGGCGCCTACGAGCGCGACCATCTTGCCTTCGGGGGCGCGGTTTTCGTGCATGGCCTGGTGGCATTCGCCGATGTCTTTGAACTCGTAGGTCTTGGCCAGGCACGGGTCGATCTTGCCGTCGAGCACGAGCTGGTTGAACGCGTATGACTGCTCGTCATTGGCGAAGTGCGAGCCTTGTAAACGCTTCTGGCGCATCCAGAGGTAGCGCAGATCGGCGACCGCGTTGTAGCCGGTGGTGCCCGCGCAGATCACGACCATCCCGCCGGTGTCGCAGACGAACACCGAGGTCGGAATCGTGTCTTCACCCGGATGCTCGAAGACCAGGCGCGGGCTCTTGCGCTCACCGACAACGTCCCAGATTGCTTTGCCGAATGCGCGGCACTCTGCCGCCCACTTGTTGTAGGCGTCGGTGTCCTTCCAGTGCGGCATCATGCCCCAATGCAGGTACTTCTTGCGATTGATGACGCCCTTGGCGCCGAGCTTCATGCAGAAATCAATCTTGCGATCGTCGCCGACGACGCCGACCGGGATCCCGCCCTCGGCGTTCACGATCTGGATCGCCATGCATCCGAGGCCGCCCGAGGCGCCCCAGATCAGCACGACGTCATCTTTGCGCACGGTATGCGGCGGCCATCCCATCAGCATCCGGAACGCTGTTGCTCCGACGAGCGTCGGCGCTGCAGCTTCTTCCCACGTGAGATGCGAGGCCTTGGGCATGCACTGATGCCCCTGCACGCGGGCGAACTGCGCGAAGCTGCCCCAGTTGGTTTCGTAGCCCCAAATCTTGAAGGTGGGATCGTACATCGGATCGTCGCCGGTGCGGGCGGCGTAACAATCGCTGTCCCAGGTGCCGCAATGGATAACGACACGGTCGCCGATCTTGACGTTCTTCACGTCGCGGCCGGCGGCGTACACGATTCCCGAAGCGTCGCTGCCGCCGATATGAAAATCCGACGCGTCGTACTTCGCCTTCTGCCGCGCTGCGATCACGTTGACCGGCGAGCCGAGCGCCGCCCACACGTTGTTGAAGTTGACGCCGGCCGCCATCACATAGACCAACACCTCGTCGGGCTTGAGCTCGGGCACTCCGATCCGTTCGACCTGGAAGGCGCGCTTGGGTTCGCCGAAACGCTCGGCGCGAATAACCTGCGCGTACATTTCCTTGGGAACGTGTCCGATGGGAGGCACTTCGCCGATCTCGTAGATGGTCTTTGTGCTCATGATTCAGTTGTTACCCGCAGGCGACTGGCGCCCGGTCTGGTTGGCTCCGGCCGGTATTTTGGATTTGCGACTCAAGCGGCGACGCAACTAGGTACCTGTTTGTTTGGGAATTCTCAATACCCTTCCAAGCGTTAGGTAGCCCGGCGCGCGAGGCAAGAGGCTCGGTTGACGCGCTGAAACTATTTCCATATTAAACGGGTTCGTCCGTGTCATCGACCCGGGCGTAGCGGCAAGGAATCGCCGCCAAAGCCCGATGCCGCGAGCCTTCGCTTCGTGCTCGGCGTCGAGCTAATATCCGGGGACCACTCAAAGAAGCCAGGCTAATTCATATGGCGGAGCGCAGAATCGAACGTGGCCATTATTATGAGGATTTCGCCGAAGGCCACCTCTTCAAGCATCACTGGGGCCGAACCGTTACCGAGGGCGACAACAGCTTCTTCACCTCGGTGACGATGAACTTCAATCCGATCTACTTCAATCGCGAGTATGCGCAAAGCCTCGGCTTCAAGAACGTCGTGGTCAATCACATGCTGGTGATGAACGTCGTTTTCGGGCTTTCGGTTGAGGATCTCAGCGAGCGCGCGATCGCGCATCTCGGCTACGAGAAGATGAAGTTCGGCGAGACGGTTTACCCCGGCGATACGATCACCTCGCAGTCGCTGGTGCTCAGCAAGCGCGATACTTCGCGGCCCGATCGCGGCGTCGTCAAGTTTCGCACCACCGGCTTCAACCAGCACGGCCGCGTCGTCCTCGAATACGAGCGCCCGGTTTTGATTCGCAAACGCAATCCCGCGTAGGAGTAACGCACGATGCCCCTTGTCAGTCCCGAGCATGAGGAGATTCGCCGCTCGGTCCGCGAGTTCGTCGAAGCCGAGGTCAAACCGATAGCCAACGACCTCGATCGCAACAACCAGGAAATTCCCGAGCACGTCCTCAAGAAGATGGCTGAGCTCGGCTACTTCGGCATCATCTTTCCCGAAGAGCAGGGCGGCATGGGCCTCGATTACATCGCCATGGCGATCGTGACCGAGGAGCTTTCGCGCGGATGGCTCTCCGTCGGCTCGGTGATGACGCGCAACGTGATCACCGGCACGCTCATCGCGGCCAACGGCACGGCCGAGCAGAAGAAGCGTTACATGCCGAAGATCTCGCGCGGCGAAATTCTGACCGCGGCCGCGTTCACCGAGCCCGACTCGGGCAGCGACACGGCTTCGTTCAAGACGCGCGCGGTGAAGCAGGGCGACGGCTACCTCATCAAGGGATCGAAGATGTGGTGCACGTTCGCCAATCGCGCGCAGATGCTGACCGTGATGACGCGTACCGATCCGGACGTATCGAAGCGTCACAAGGGACTGTCGCTGATCCTTTTCGAGAAGGAGCCGGGCGACGACTTCATGCCGCCGCAGCTGACAGGCTCACCGATCCCGACGATCGGCTATCACGGGATGCGCAGCTACGCGCTCCAGTTCGAAGACGCTTATGCGCCCAAGGAGAATCTGATCGGTGGCGAAGAGGGGCGCGGATTCTACCAGCTCATGTCCTCCTACGAGGCGGCGCGAATTCAGACGGCCGCGCGCGGCGTGGGAGTCGCGCAGGCGGCGTTCGAATGCGCGGTAAAATACGCGAAACAGCGCACGCAGTTCGGCCAGCCGATCGGCGACTTCCAGGTGATTCGTCACAAGCTCGCGCATATGGCGGTCGAAATCGAAGCCGCGCGTCAGCTCTGCTACTTCGCCGCATCGCAGAAGGATACGGGCAAGCGATCCGACTACGAGGCAGGCCTTGCCAAGGCATTTGCGGCCGAGATGGCCGAGCGTGTGACGCGCGAAGCGATGCAGGTGCATGGCGGCTACGGCTATTCGATGGAGTTCGAGGCGCAGCGCTTCTGGCGCGACGCGCGCGTGCTGTCGATCTTCGAAGGCACCAGCGAAATTCAGTACGAGGTCATCGGCCGGCGTATCATGGAGCAGAATTGAGGTCGCATCGATGAGTATCACCAGCGACGGCAGCTACTTCGAAGACTTCACCGTGGGCGACACGTTGATTCATCAGCGCGGCCGCACCATCACCGAGGCCGATAATCACAACTTCACCTCGCTCGTGATGAACACGGCGGAGCTGCACTACAACCAGGATTTGATCGACAAGAATCCCGGCGCATACGTCGGCGGCAAGCTGTTGGTGTACGGCGGCGTCGTGCTCGCCTTCACGGTTGGGCTCGCGTCGGAAGACACGAGCGAAAACGCGCTCGGCGAGGTCGAGATGGACAACGGGCGGCATACGAATCCCGTTTTCCACGGCGATACGATCTATGCCCAATCGACGGTGCTCGAAAAACGCGACGCCGAGCGTCCCGACGCGGGAATCGTGAAGTTCAAGCTGGTCGGCAAGAAGCCCGACGGCACCGTGGTCGTCGAAATCGAGCGCACCGTGCTGATCAAAAAGAAATCGCATTACGCCAACCCGGGAGTGTGACCGGGAGTCAATCGATCGGGAGATAACTATGTACGTTCTCGACAAAGGACAGCGCTTCGTAATTCCGCGCACCGAGATGACCTATCCAGGTCACAGCATGAAATTGCATCAGAATGCGGCCGACGCGCAGAAATCGCCGGTCGATCACGTGATGGCGGATTTCGAAGACGCCTGCCCCTACGAGTTCAAGGGCGAGAAGAGCCGCAAGATTATGGTCGAGGCGATGAACACGCTCGACTTCGGCAAGAAGGTCGTGACCATTCGCCCCAACAACATCCACTCGAAGTTTTTCAAAGGCGACATGGAAGCGATCATGCTCGGCGCGCCGAACCGCTTCCACGGTATCATGCTGCCCAAGACGCGCGGTCCCGAGGAGATTCGCGAAGTCTCGAAGCTGCTCGACGATCTCGAAAAGCGCGGCGGATGGACCTACCGCGTGCAGATCGAGTCGCTGATCGAGACGCCGCACGCGGTGGTGAAGGCGTATGACATCGCGACCGCCTCGGATCGCATGTGCGGGCTCGTGTTTGGAATCGCCGACTATGCCGCCAACCTCGGTATCCGCGAGATCGTCGATAATCAGAACCAGAATTTTCACTACTCGAAGCAGGCAGTCGTCGTTGCCGCGAAAGCCGCGGGACTGCATGCGGTTGACAATGTGTTTCTGCGCCTGTGGCGCAAGGAAGATTCGCCCGAGCGCGTCGCCGATCTGCAGAAGCAGCTGCGCGACAAGAACACCGGCTCTGCAAATCTCGGCATGGACGGCACCTGGGTGATTCATCCGCAGCAGGCCGAGATCGCGAATAGCTGTTACTCGCCGACGCAGGAACAGATCGACGAAGCGCGCCGCGTCGTGAAGCTCTACCACGAGAAGGGGGGCGGCTCGATGGCCGATCCCAAGTCCGGCGAGATGATCGACGAAGCGACGATCAAGATCGCGCTGATGGACCTCGCCAAGGGCGCACAGGGCGGAGTCGTGAGCGATGCCGAGCTCCGCGAATGGTCAGCCAAGAGCCGCGACATTACAGGCTACGACATCCTCGAGCTGATGCGCCGAGTCGCGTAAGCATCGAGCAAATCTGCAAGCGAAGAAGGCCGCGAGCGCAAACCGCTCGCGGCCTTCGTGTTTTCGGTCTTAAGAGCGTGACGTTGGGGCAGTTCTGACCTTTGGCTTTCGCCAGCAGTTTGTCGAGTTCGCGGCTGATGTCGTCGGTGGCTTTCAGCAATATGTCGAGGCTTCGATCCAACGTTTCGGGATCGATGTTGCGGTTGGTTTGATGAAGATCGGCGAAGGACTGCAGCTTCTTCTGATTTTCGCGAGTCTTCTTCACGAGTTCCGCCAGCCGTTCTCGTCCAGTCTGTAGCTGTGAGACTCGCGTGCCTTGGCTAGACACTCAATAGTAAGATGGACGATCCGCTGGAGTTTGTCCCTGAGAGACAGTTATCAAAGCATTGCGGCCGCGCCGGTAACGAGGTGATCTTTTCATGAGCGCGAAAATTCTGATCGTCTTCTACAGCATGTATGGACATATTCATCGCATGGCTGAGGCTGTCGCCGAGGGGGCGCGCGAGGTTGCTGGCGCGGAGGTCACGCTGGCGCAGGTTGCTGAATTGGTGCCTGATGCAGTCCTCGAAAGATCAGGCGCGAAGAAGGCACGCGCGGCTTTTGCGCATATTGCAGTCGCGACGGTCGAGGACCTCGAGCACGATGCGATTATCGTCGGCACGCCGACGCGCTTCGGCAATATGTGCGCGCAGATGCGCAACTACTTCGATCAAACCGGCGGCTTGTGGGCGCAGGGCAAGCTGGTCGGCAAGGTCGGCAGTGTATTCACCAGTACCGGGACGCAGCACGGCGGGCAGGAGACGACGATCGTGAGCGTGCATGCGACGATGCTCCATCACGGGATGATCATCGTCGGCGTTCCCTACACGGCGCGAGGCTTGAGCAACATGAGTGAGATCACCGGCGGAAGCCCATACGGTGCGTCGACGCTGGCCGCATCGGACGGCAGCCGACAGCCCAGCGCGAATGAGCTGGAGATCGCGCGCTTCCAAGGCCGCCATGTCGCGGATGTCGCGCGCCGCCTCAAGGCTGCATGACCAGCAGTCAGGTTGCAGAAATCGCGCGGCGCGGAGGGTATCCTCTGGGATGCTTTGACGTTCGGCAGGAAAGCGGCACGACGCTCTGCGAGGGTGGCGATAATCGCCACTCTTGCGATGCTGGCGAATTCGCGGGTCGCGCACGCTGATCCTACGCCGCGCAGCTACGTCGGAAATTTCCTTGGCTACAACGCGGAGCCGGCAGACTACTTTTCGCTGCAGGGATCGGAGAGCAGCGGTCTCACCGCGGCCTCGGGTTACCTCGAAAAAAGAATCTCCCTCGAGTCGAGCATTTCGATCTTCGGAGGTGCGCAGCGCTACGACGGTCTCGGGGGCAACGGCTGGAACAATATCGAAATTTCTTACAAGCACATCATCCTCGATTTGCGCGACCAGGAGCTGCTGCTCTCGCTGGCGCCCAGTCTGGAAATACCGGTCGGCGATCCGAGCGTATCCGAAACGCATCCGCGCGGCGGTCTGGATTTTCTTTATGAGAAGGGCTTCGCCGGACTGCCCGAGTCGCTCGCTCCGTTGCGGGCATTTGCGATGGAGGGCGATTTCTACTGGGATTCGAAGCTGAGCGGGGCGCGCGACGATCTCATCTTCACCAACGCCGAGCTCGAGTACTCAATCGAGTATCTCAATGAAAACGTGATGCACGTTACGTCGAACGATTTCTTTCGCTATCTCACGCCGCACATCGACTTTGACTACGCGCAGTATTTCAGCGCGCATCGCAATACATCGTATCCTGACTTTGAGCTGACGCCGGCCGTTGCGTGGCTCAACTCGACCTTCGAAGTGAATCTCGGCACGCAAATCGCGCTGAATCCCGCGTCGTCATCGACCGGCTCAGTGGGCTTCGTGTGGCTGGTGGGCGTATCGCTCGATCAGATCTGGAAGGGCTTCGGCTGGACGCCGTTTAAATGAACGGGCCAAATTCCTACGGCACCGGGGCGACGTTGAGCAGGCCGGCGGCTTCGTCGAAGCCGAGCATCAGGTTCATGTTCTGAATCGCCTGACCGGCTGCACCCTTGCCGAGATTGTCGATCGCCGTGATCACGAGGAGCGTGTCTGTTCTGCGATCGAGTGTGTAGGACATCTCGCAGAAATTCGTCGCACGCACGTTTTTGATCTCGGGCAATTCGCCGGGCTTCAGGATCCGCACGAAACGCGATTTCGCGAAACTCGCTTCGAACGCAGCGGCGACATCAGCCTCAGTCGTGCCGGCGCGCGGGCGCATGAAGATCGACGACAAGATTCCGCGCGTCACCGGCAACAGATGCGGCACAAACATGATCGCGACATCGCGTCCGAGCGCCGCGCTGATCTCCTGTTCCATCTCGGGCGTATGCCGATGGTTGCCCACCTTGTAGGCGCGAAAGTTCTCGTTGACCTCGGCGAAAAGCTGTTCGACGGCAGCCGCGCGACGCGCGCCAGTGGTGCCGGATTTCGAATCGATAATGATCGATGATGGTTCAATCAGATCGCGCTTGATCAGGGGCAGCAGCGCCAGCAGCGCCGCGGTCGGAAAGCATCCGGGATTTGCGACCAGGCGCGCCTCGCGAATCTGGCTGCGATGAAATTCAGTGAGACCGTAAACCGACTCTCGCAGCAGAGCGGGCGCCGGATGGTCGACGCCATATGTCGCACGGTACTGCGCTGGATCGTTGAGGCGAAAATCCGCGGAGAAGTCGATGACCTTGACGCCCTCGAGCACGAGCTCGGCGAGCATCGCGGTCGCAGTCTTCTCCGGCAGGCACGACAGGACAACGTCGCAGCGGCCGCGCAGCAGGTCGGGGCGGAGCTCCTCGAAAGGCGGCAGGTCGATACCCGCCATGTGATGGTAAAGGTCAGCGACTTCGCGGCCCGCGTAGTTGCGCGAGCTGAGCACGCTGATTTCGACAAACGGATGGCCCGCGAGAATCCGGACTGCTTCGATACCCGAGTAACCGGACGCCCCGACTACGGCCACTCTGATCTTGTCATGCGACGCCATCGAGATTTTCCCGCCACTTCCTGCAGTTAGGGTTTGATGTGAGGATTTAACCGCGACAAAATCCAAGTATCACGAAATCATCGGTGACGCCACGTTTCGCCCGTCACTTCGTATCGAACTCGAACACCATCTCGCTCGGCGCAGTTTCCGCATCGGCGCCCAGCTTCTCAAGGTACAGCCGCACGACTTCGTCG
>Ga0335073_10003587_pt1 | contig 21644 bp, 20 predicted proteins | sample Lox_Sample_22_FD_207093 | JGI IMG/M metagenome (GOLD analysis project Ga0335073, IMG submission 207093) | Soil microbial communities from Loxahatchee National Wildlife Refuge, Florida, United States - Lox_Sample_2.2 | ecosystem: Environmental > Terrestrial > Soil > Wetlands | place: USA...
CTAATCCCAAAAGTAAAGCAACCGACGTTAAAACATGTTTCGTAGTAAGATAATTCAAAATATGCCATCTGGCAATCTTCTTCAAATGTCCATTCAAACCCAATCCCAATAAAAATCCTGCATGTTGATTGGTGGGTTCAGTAGGTTTATTGAATACAATCCAGGAAGTATCGATAAACGGTGAATTAGGTGAAATACTCAATGCACGAGCTACACCAGAATGGAATAGTGGCCATTGACTTACAGCGTCGGTAAGAAATGTTTTGTCGACTGTGACCATTGTATTTTGAGGTTTCATGCGGAAAACGAAACTGAATCTGGGGACGACGAATTGGTCGGTACTGAGAGGGGTTTGAGAGGTGTATGTGAGAAGACCTTTGCCTACTGGCATTGCCATTGCTCGTAACGCGAGAGATTGAATTGTTCCAGGATGATCACTGGGATTAGTTACTTTCTATGAGGAGTGGATACATGACTGGAGAAGAGGGGTGAGGCCAGAAAATTACTCCAGGTTCAGAGTATTCTAATAGTTTGGAAACTTCCAACATCCGGCGATCGTTCCTGAAGATGAGGTTTGTGATTACTTCGTGGTCGTCTGCAACGGTGTGATTCTCAGGCAGTTTTTCGGGAGATTGAGCATGGTGGCATATTTCGGTGACCGTAGATACATCTTGTAACTCTGTCGGGTTTGGATGTTCTCCCAACATCGCTCTGGAAGCGATTCTTTTGTGGGACGAACGATCAGGTTTCGGATCACGGTTATCTGAATGCATCTGAAGAAGTTCGACTAAATCTTTACGATCAATAAGATCGTAGATAGATTCGGACCAAGTCGAAAGAGGTTCCCGTTTACATGCTGACAATGCGATTCTCAATGGCAACGCAACTCCCAAAGGAAGATTTTCAATCCATGTCGTGGTGACGGCGTGTTCATCCATACTTTTGATAAATGAGTTTCGGAAGTCGTTTGAGTTTAGGAGAGGATAAATGTTCCGTAATGTATTGATTGTCGGTAGTAGTGCTTGTGCTTGCGATACTTTCTCAATTGTGGGCTTCGTACCAGATTTTTGTAATAATATATCCAGTGTAAGGAGGTCACTCTGTTGTGCGGTGCCGCTCGTTACACAGGTTATAAGCCACGAGTAAATTGACCAGGGACTCTGTTTGGCAAAAGCAACATCGCGTAATCCCGAGATGGACGATTTATTGAATTGAATGTCATCCATGAAAATACTAGAAGCCATATAATATTCCACGAAATCATATTTACCTAGCCAATGCGCAAGTTGACAAAGGATCGGGATGAGAGTGTTGTTATGCGATGCAAGACCAATGTGTAATCTCAGTTCTTCCGAGAGCGCGTGGAAACCTAAGAAGATCAAGGTTAGATGATCTGAGCGAACGGTTCCTTCGAAGTGGTATGCTACATCGCGAGCTTCGGCGACGCGGGGTGATAATTTCGGGGACAGGGGTTTGAAAGTTGAAGGAAGATCCGGTTTTACAATTGAAGTGAGAGTTTGCCAGGGATCAAGGTTAAGTTGAAGGTCTCCCTGTGTTGGATGATGTGGAGAAGGTGATGGACTGCGTGTATCGAGGGCGAGAAAGGAAGCAAATAGTGTATTGGTAAATGCAGATACATCGTCCGCCGAAGATTTCAGTCTGGCAATTCCATAAACCGATAGAAACAGTGAGTATATGTTGACGTCTAACAGGCATTCTAACACGTCCAGCGCCCGGGATACAAAGTGATTGAGAGGGACGAGATTCAGATGGATTGTTTCGATGGCACCCTTGGTATCTGTGAATTTGAATTGAGTGAGATCTACTGGTGATACAGATCGCCATAATCGTGATGAGGGAAGAACAATATTGAGTCTAGTATGCCACGGAGCATGTATACGAGCAATCATATCTGGCGATAAAACGAGAATTCGAGTACTTTTGTTAAGTAACACTGGCCATGCTGATAAAGCTGGTATTCTTCCCTTCTCCTTCAGAAACACAGCACCTGAATTTCGTCTTGAAAAGTGGTAATGATGTAATATCTTTGCACGCGGTTCATGTAGACACAGAATATCGAGTTTTGGAGATGCGTTGATCAGGAATACATTCGATTCCTCTAGATTCTGTAAATCGAAGGAGAAACTTTCGACCATTCGTAACGTCATTTCTTGTTTGATGTCATCGTGTTCTTCGCCCATGAGGTCAGTGAGACGGTCAGGATCTGCAAACGACGTTCTGTCCATGGTGAAACTGACGTCTGAGAGTCGGGAGGAACGTCGTTCTATTGGTTCAAAGGATTCTGACAGTAATACAGATTCTTCAAGGTCATCATCGTCGTTGTCGACTACGAATGTACTAGGCCCAACAGACGACCTTCTCCTCATCAATCGCGACTTTGACTATGCTCAGTTTTGCAAGGTGACAATGAAGATACCTTTTGAATGCCTTGTTCAACAGGTGACGAGTGCCACACAGTCACACGATTCTCCTCGCGGTTTTTAGTAATACACAACCCGCCATCTCGAGAGGACAACGCTAGTATTTCTTCATTTGCATCAAGGGACCCACGATCACACGATACCATTCCAAAATCCTCGAGCGGATTAGCCAAAGTAAACAGTCTCGGAAGCTCAGATTCTTCAGAATCGGTAGACGACTCTGTTCGTAAACGACGTTCAAGGACAAGTCCCAATGAAACCGACCATACTTTGAGAACTGGGAAGGGTAAATGGACAATGTAATTTGAGCCTTGGTCTACGTAGATGATGTGCATTAAGGTTTCGAGAACGACTACCAATGCTTTGTTGGATGGAGGTTGAAGAGGGGATGGTGCATTGCCTGCTGAAGAGAAGGAGGTGGAGGGAAAGTGGGTGAAGATGGCTTGCGAGACGGCTTCTTTGTCGTCGTCAAAGTTGAATTGGCGTTTGAGAATTCGATCGTTAACGTACCATATCACCGTGGTTCCTTGGACAACAAGCTCATCTTCGCGAGCCCCGAGAGTAAGCTTGGAAGCCGCCATTGAGATAAGAGCAGCCAAGAAAGAACGACGGAAGCTATCGAGATTCCTTCCAGGAGGAGATTTGGTTATTCGACTTGAATCGCATTGTTTTCTAAAGTTCCGTGATGTTCGCAGATCCTTTTCGTTACGCGTTGAATTGCTCACCTTGAAGACAGATTCTTGTCCGGCGGACCAGTCCCGATTGTAATTACGAGTGTGTTCGATCGATTGGATGAGAATGAAAGCCAGCCACGTCGATCCTTGCGCCTAGTCATTTTATATGCGGCATCCATTTCCGGGAATCTTAAGAACACACTTTAAAGAAAAGTCATCAGACAATTGTGCAGAGAATGTCAATGCAAAGATTCCAAGATGGATAGAAAACAACAGAGGAAGCAGAGAAGCTGCAGTAGCTAGTATTACAAGTCAATTGTCACATCTTCTCGACAGTCAGAGATGAACTGACCATTAACGAACTGCTTGACGAAGATCAGTCTAATGCATGAGCGCCGATCCTTATATTTCGGTGTTTGATACTGTAGCCGAGTCCGTAACCGGCCGGGTGATTGGAATGGAATAGATGGCTGAGCGCCCACGGTCCGACCACTTTTTCACACAACTAGAAGTATCCACGACAAGTACGACAATTTAAGCTTTGTCTGAGTGTCCTGCTTGCTCTGTGCACTCTTGCATTCGACTGCCTCTCTCCTGCTTCTTCCAATTACTCACCGCCGTCCTTATCTCCTTGCCTACCTTGTCGTTTCCAGCCTCCTTTGCATTCCAAGACAGGCGCAGACCAACACGAAGACAAATATTTTGTATTCGTATTACGAAGGACGCCTACCTAACCTCTCCTCTCTTTCCTCAATTCCAAACACAGCGACCAAGGATTGTCGATCCCAGCCTGCATTTCCTCCAACTCGACTGCTACCCGACGCCGTTATCGTTTCGGCGCACGCACCCAGTCTCCAGAGCCACAGAGCGACTACCCCAATATTGCTGTTTAATCAATCCATTTCATTCAATTCGACGATCCCCTCGGGACTTCATTTAACAAGACGCTGCATTCAAACACGGTACTGTAATCTAATACCAAATCTATATTCGGCAGCATTGCGCACCAGCATATAAATCACATCAACCTTTATTTATGCCATTGTTCGGACTGATCAAGAAATCAAAGAAGAAAACCAAGGATCAACAATCCACCGACGACGATTTAGTAGACGAACATCACTCGGTCCATTCAACTGCTTCGAGCGCAACAGGTGCCTCTGGCGGCGCCGCCAAGAAAACAGCTTCCAACACAACCGCATCATCAAAGAAATTCAGTAAAGTAAAGTCCAGTACAAGCAGCAACTTGACTCCCGTGCGAACAATCTCTCAAAAAACACCCAATCCATTCACGCAACCCGTCGACATACCGAAATCCGGAGGGCTTGCTCCAGAAGTCGATACTCGAATGTACAGTGCTTCTCCATTCTCATCAACACCTCAACCTACTGCTGTCGCACAGCCAGCCTCGCCTCAACCGCAGCAATTGCAGAACGTTGTCACCGGCCAATATAACGCCCCTCCAACTCCACCGTCAACGGCTCAATCGGGATCAATTGACGACAAACTGGACTCGCTTAGCCCTTCAATTGCCTCTACAACAACAGGTTATCCCAATGACCAGTTGAGACAGCCTCAACCTGTGTATCCGATAAACACGTCCACTGCTGACGCGACAATTTCCTCCTCCGGTCTTATGACTCCTCTCTCTTCGGCCAGCGAAAGATTCGTTCCCTCTCGCTATCCAAATCCCAATGTTAACACCAATACAATCCGTCCTACCAAAGGAAAATATTCCATCGTCGACTTCTCGATTCAAAGAACCCTTGGAACTGGCAGTTTCGGTCGAGTCCATTTAGTCCAATCGAGACATAATTCTCGTTTCTACGCAATCAAAGTATCATTCTACTTGTTGCAAAGAGCTCATAATAGGTCCTCAAAAAGCAACAAGTTGTCAAAATGAAACAAGTGGAACATACAAACGATGAACGTGCAATGCTTCAACTCGTCAAACATCCTTTCCTCGTCAATTTATGGGGAACCTTCCAAGATTCAAAGAATTTGTATATGGTAATGGACTTTGTTGAAGGAGGTGAATTATTCTCTCTTCTAAGAAAGTCTCAACGATTCCCTAATCCTGTCGCTAAATTTTACGCCGCTGAAGTCGCGCTCGCAATAAACTATTTACACAGTCTCGATATCATCTACAGAGACTTGAAACCGGAGAATCTTCTTCTTGATAGACATGGACATGTCAAGATCACAGATTTCGGATTCGCAAAGAAAGTGCCTGATATCACTTGGACTCTTTGCGGAACACCAGATTACCTGGCTCCCGAAGTCGTCGCTTCAAAAGGCTACAACAAATCCGTTGACTGGTACATTCCCCTATCATTTCTGGCAACTGTACACTGACATTGCGAAGGTGGTCATTGGGAATCTTGACATACGAAATGTTGGCAGGATATCCTCCCTTCTACGACCAAAATCCTATGAAACTATACGAAAACATCATGACAGGCCGCGTCAAATACCCTTCGTATTTCGACTCGAACGCCAAAGACCTCCTCGTCAAACTACTCACTTCTGATCTGACAAAACGTTACGGCAACCTAAAAGCCGGCAGCGCAGATATCTTCTTACATCCTTGGTTTTCCGAAGTCAATTGGGAACGTCTTGAACGAAGAGAAATTGATGCTCCGTATGTCCCGCCTATTCGTCCTGGAGGTGGTGATGCATCTCAGTTTGAGAGGTACGATGAGGAGACTGAAGAATATGGTGATTTCTCAAGTAAAGATATATATGGCCATCTGTTTCCGGATTTTTAAAGTGAAAAAAGTTGCCGTTATGCAAATTGTGTGGAATAGCAAGCAAAGTATTTATAGTTGTCTACGGTCCTTTGGGATTTTTTTGGATTTTTGCGGACCGGAACATTGGTAGATATATATCTCAATTTGAACATATTCATATCTTGTACATTTTCATCCCACTTTTCAAGTTAAATAGTATCAAATACAATTTTGATTGAGATGCACGAAAAAAGAATGCCTAATTTGTACAGTTGAAAATTCCAATAAAACTCCACTACCGGGGATATCAATGCCATTGGTTTTTCCCTACCGCCCCTTATCCAACATTCCTTTTAGATACCATTAGGTGTAGATGGAGAAGGTCGTGGAGATCCTCGAGGAGAGGATCCTCCATTTCGCTTCGGAGAATGAGATGACCCCCGAGGGGATGACGACCGTGAACGACCAGGTTTTCTAGCTGTCACGTACCATCTACAATTAGATAACGCAAATAAAGTGGTCATACAGTTTGACAGAAAGCTGAAGACGAGGATCTTTTAATTCTCGTTGCGCTTTTTCAATGTACATGTCTACAACATCTTCCGCAATGCCAATTTCAATCATGCTTGAACGTCCCACCAAACCAATTTGTTCAGAAAAATGTTCCGCCATCCACATCCCTACTTTATACGATTTTGGATCTGAGAGTTTAGCGCGGATGACTAGAAATGCGTACCTGACTCCCATGTTCCAAGGGGAACTTCGACTTCTTTTTCTTCTACAGAATGGAATCCAGCACCTTCGGCCATAATGGATAATTTGGAACCAACTTTCAGATCGTATCGCATTACTGCAGCGTATTTTTGTAGTGCGCGCTCCATTACTTTGAGACCCGAGTCGTGTCGAAGAGCGCCGTTTCGAGAAACAAATGAGACTCCAACTTCGCAAAGTTGAATATGACCGCCAGTTGCGGTGACTCGATAGATTTCCGATATGTAACGCGTCCAGTCGTGAATGGCAAGGGACATACAGCGAGAGTGCACGAAGGAAAAGTAGTTTTCTGGATAACGAATTCCAGTATGAAGATCCGAAGTCTAAGGTTAGCCACTTTGGAGAGAGAGTGGGGGGATACTTCGAAACGACAGTTTGGTGGATAAGATTGCGGCGCTATGGATTCAATATCGACACCAACGACCTCGTCTGCTGTAGCAAATTCTTGAGCTATTTCAACTGCCCATGCGCCTTTACCGGCGCCGAGATCCAGTACAGTGCGTGGACTTCGGATCTTCCTGACATGGTTGCCACCGAGGAGAAGCTTGAGCGCATCGTGCTGGCGATCTGAAATGCGATAATCACTGCAAGTTAACACCATCCCGCGAAAAGCCGTACCTCATTTTAGGAAAGTAACTCCCGTCGTAGGGTTGAAAAGACATAGGCGACAAAGGTGGACTTGGGTAAACAGTAAAATTTGAGCCGAAGACATTCAGGTTCATCGGTGAGACGATCGGATCGTCCATGACTGCGTAAGGACGAGACATAATAGTTACGTACCGGTATATTTCTACTTCAAACACCTCCTTGCTTGGTGCCACGCCTCACGGACAACGGTGAACGCCCCTGGCTGTGTAAGTGGAACTGCGACGGGAAAGCGAAGGGGGCGCTCTCTAAATAAGAATCGCGGGGAGCGGCGATCGTTCTGCAAGCGACCGGGAAGGTTAAACTTCAAAGTTTATTGTTGATATCCCGTGGGGGGCGATATCAAAGGTCCATTTGTTTAGACCTATCCCACCCTTTTTCTGCCTTTTCGTCCCCTTCCCGTTCTCTCGGACTTTTTCAAAGAATAAGGGAGATGGGATACGGCAGTTTTTAAATGAGGACGCTCTGTAAATAGGTTCCTGGCATGGGAACGCGGCCTTTTCTTTTCCCACATTAGAGTGCCGGGTGCATGTGACCCCCCTCTCTAGTTTCCGTGTCCTTTTTGTCGGTGCGACCCACCGCAAAGAGCCGATGGATGACTTGAGGGGGGAATGAGGGGGTAAATTTGAGTGCGGAACAGCCCCGCGAAATGGGACCCTTAAGATGGTGTCCCTCAGGCCGAGATTAATTTTGGCCTGGGAGTTCCATTCAATGAACGGTGCTTATCTGGTTTATGGTCATTTGGTTTGACAAGTACTAGGTGTATTATGGGAATGGAGACTAATTATTAAAAGTTTGGAATCTGGTCATGAGTCGCCAATGGATGGCGACATATTTACAAAAAGGACCCTTCCTGAGTGCTTGATTTCTCAGATGACAAGACAAGCCATGCCATGCTGACTTCCACGGAGCAACCCTCACCTCCGGGATTACGACTGTAGTACACTGCAGCAAAACGAGCATTATCTGCTGGAAAGATCACAGAGAAACGAGGAAATACGCAAGCTCGCAGCGCGTTAGCTAGCTATCTGCGAAGGATAGAGGAGCCATAATTCGTACTACAATGCGAGCAGTAGATATTTTCTGGACTTTTTCCGATCCTCAGCCGATCTTTGGAATGAGTGCGCCGTTTTTCATTTGCTCATACGAGTCTCCGCCGGCCCGAGATCTGGCAATGCAATTGCTGGACCCTGGGAAATGAAATGAAACCACGCGCACCCCGGCAATTTACCAGCATAAATCCACATACAAATAAGCGTCCCACGCTGACCAGTATTAATTACAATTTACTGAATGTGTCCCCAGGTCCCCAGCAGCCACCATGCAACGTGTCGCCACCCAGAAACTCTCTCTTACTTAAGAGACAAACTTAAAATAGTGGGGATTCCCCCTTTGTTAAATGAACGTCTGAACGTCGGCTGACCCTGAACCTTATCCCCCACTTTTGTCCATCCTACCGTTTCAATTTTGATTTCCCCCTTTGCGCATTGCAGGATTAACCTTGGAATAGGTTGAAATAGGCTTGCAAAAGATGGGATGAGCGGTAATTCTCGGAAGATGATCTTCCCGAACCTCGCGGAACCGTGGGATGCAATGGAATGACGCGTACTTGCAGATTAATTTTCGGGCAAGTACGGGGTCGCTTAGAGAATGATCTTCAGTTAATCCTCGATGGTACTACTCTCTCCGGACAAATGTACTCATCTCGCTTGGCAAGAATACTTCGAATACACAGTTTGTAACACCATTGAATGAATTAGCGCAGAAATGGCGCTCCAGTTGGGTATCTCAATTATTATACACATGCTATGAGTTTCCATGTTGTCGCCACTTCTCCACAAATCTTCCGCTTTCACCTACACAACTATTCCTTGGTATCTGACTTATCCCTCCTTTCACCTTTTCAATTCGCTGTTCTAGAAGACGTAGTGTTTCAATGAGATCCGGATCGAGGAATTTGATGTCTTTTGTGGCACTTTCCGCATACAATGATTCCGCTAATGGTTCTACAATGAGATTCCTGCATCGTTAGTTCTCGTTCAATGCGGTTATACGTTTCGTCAATGGTTTCTTGGACATGTCGTAGATTCGCTTCATATAACTCTTTCTCAAGTCGAACTCTCTTGTCTAAGATCTTCTTGACATCCTCCATATCTCGAATCCCCGTCAAACTCTGCAGAATTGTAATTTCAGGAGAAACTTCTGAAGAAGTTGACTTTCGTTGTTTTCCAACATCATGTTTGTTGTGTTTCTTCGTAGCGGTGGACGTAATTTGTTGAGCCAAAGAACCCAAAATCTCTTTAAAAGCCTCGATCTTTGACATATCATACAACAGTAATTCTTTCGTCAAGAGCATACGTCCAATCATCTCCTCTAAAACATTCTCAATCCGTTCAACAACATCTAATTCCTTCTCCATCTGGTCCACTCTCCCCTGAAACACAGGCACAGAAACCTGATCCATGACCATTTGTCTCGCGAGCAATCGCGTTGCCTCTTGACATTGTACCACAAGAGTTTCTATTTCAGATTGTAGCGATTTGAGTTCGGTGATAGTGTACACGTGTGCTTTCTGCGGATTGCGAATAGGTGTTGGTGGTTGACTGAGTGAGATTAGGTAGGCATGTGATATTTGTGCTGTAAATAGACGAAATTGGGCATCGGATAATCTATGGAAACTTAGAGTGTCTATTTCTGTGGCGAGGGTTGTGTCTTCGTTGGAGACGAAAATGTCTTTGTTTATAATGTCTAGTGTGTTGAGTAGTTGTTCGTCTGACAACAGGAATTCTTGGAAATATTTCACGTTGGTAAACAGCCAATCTTGGTTGGAGGACTTTTCTAGCGAAGCAATGATTTCATTGGAATGTCGCGATAACAGTAGCTTTTCATTGTATACCTTTGCATTAGAGTCAAAGATATGATGCGGAATCATTACCTCTTCAAGAACTTCTTGCATGTTCCCTGAATATTCGTCCGTGGTTACCATATTTTTCCGATCCTTCGTATTGGACATACCATGCAGCGTTCTTAAACGTCGCTTCATCGAATTAATCTGCCGATTCAGCATTTCACTCTGCATCGTCATCGTTTCCACTTCTCGCCTATCGTCAATTTCCACAATCGTTTGCACGTACAATATCTCCATCGCACTCTTGTGCGACATCCCACCGCTGTCTTCATCGTTCAATGACTCGTACCTAATATCAGAACAACATTCAACAGCTTGCATACACACGTAATTCATCAACGCTCAATACATTATCATTTTGTCCATGAAGCGAAGCGTCAAGAATCCCCTCCAACGCCTGCGCTACTTTTGCATTCTCAAAGAGCGGCTGTACATCTTTTGCAGTGAATTTATCTGGAGAATGATCGTTGAGGAAGGAGAGAAGTAGGTCCACGTTAGGTTGTGGCCTTTGAGAAGACGGGTTCATTGTTGATACGAGGACATGTTTGTCAATGGCGCGTGGCGATCGACGCCAGAACCGTGACGAGTCCTGTCCGAGGGTTAGGGCTGCTTATGGCGGAGTCAGATCACTTTGTTCAGATGCAAACTCCAACGTCATCATTGTACCGTTTCTTGTCTAGATAATGGTATCATGACACTCTAAACATACAGTGGTATTGGTTTCGAACCGCGTGTGTTTCTCCTGATTTTGGAAACGTTGCAATCTCTGATCGTTTGGTCTGTTCATGAGTCGGATGTGAATCAGAATTTGTATCAGAGTTTCAGATGACTGATTATCATCCCCAACAAAGTCGGCAAGCTTCTATCATATGGCTATCTGACGGGTTGCTTATCACTACCTTTAGCTTGGTTAGACGGCACAATGGGAAACCTTAGCACTGAGATTGCGCATCTATCACTAATTTGGGATCTGTGTTGATTTCTGTTGTATCGGTTGGCAATACCACCTATATTGTAACAACAAAGCGAGCTTCTGGAATGCAGCTTTTCTCGATAGAATTTCATCTACTCTATGTATTTGGCTCAGGAGCTGTGGCTCATTTCCATCTCTGGATTTGTGGCGGATTAACCGCAGTTTTGAGTCGCAATTACAAATTCGGCTGGTCCGTGCCCCTGTGGCGTCAGGAACGGATTTAATGCTGAATCACAACCGGAAAACGGCGTCTCCGGCGGGCGGTTCGCACCTCTTCCTAATATCCTGCGAGTGCAATAGTACCAGCGAATTCTCTAGAGATACGCCTACAAAATGCAGTGATCCGAGCTCAGATTTTGTCACCATCGACGTTTTGCCCTTCCTTAAGATTAGCTAGTGAAATCGGCGCGAAAATGAAGTTGTGCTTCAGATGCACCGATCATAAATCAACTGGATTGTCGCACGCAATTATAGTGTCCACCATTTGGCTACACATGTTTAGTCGCAACGGTTCCAGCTGCAAACAGGCTCTTTTGCGGCTACTTATTGCGAGATTTTAGTGTGTCGCTTATCTTTCCAACTCCCGCTTTGGTCTGGTTGAAATAGACGTACTGGTGCCTGCGACTAGAAGTATTGGGTTCAAGTAAAAATGGTTCAGTGGCAAGATTGGGAAAGAGCAAGGGTCTCTTTGAGAAGAAGAAATTGATGAAGGCATTAGGAGCGGCTTGGGGCTTGCGGCACTCAGCTACCTTGAGCTCAGCGGAGTTCGCCGATTCAAAGCATAACCTGAGTGCCGCAAGCCGCAAGCCGCACCTCATGACTCCATCAACTCACTTACGAGTATGAAGATGCTACGGATGTCTGACTACCTGTCTATCTATTTCTATCATGGAGAGTGGAGTCTGTGTTGGAAAGATAGTGGGACTAAAAGTGGAAGAAACACCCGTATTTATATTCCTCCCTATCTCCAAACTGCCAACCGACGAGTCTACATATGCTCAAATTGAAAAAGCAAAAGAACAATTGGGAAAACTGGCTAACATACTCGTGTTCTTAAGAGGGGAGGCTTATATGCGAGACTAAAAATGCGGCTCACTGCAAATCCGACAGTGTGGATCTCCATTCTTCAACAATTATTCACGTATTCTTTTATTGCAGTGTCGATTATGCCATTTCATGCATGCAGACACTTAGCCACTTCAATTTGTTTCGTAATTCTAAATCTATGTGTCCTATAATATTGGTTCCCATTAGCTCGGCTTATGCCTTCCGAACCGCATGTTTCTCCAATCGTCACTCCTTAACGTGTGAGACCGATGGCTGTGACTGGCGTATGCCGCTCCCTGACTCTGAGAATTGACTTTCATCGTGCTGTTTTATACAATTCCAACAGGGTTTCAAATCACAACTTCCCGTCCTTGCATTATCGCACAGATGTATCATTTCCTCTGCGCCTCGCTCTGTCCCCGGGTGAGCGACGCATGCGGCTACGACAAGGCAGACTTCGTGATTGATACTGCCCACACCAATAATCTGAATTGATTCAACCTACTAGAATCTCTTTTCCGCGCAGGCGAATCTAAACATGTCAAGCTGTAACCACAACTCTCTCAATTTGGATAGCGAAATGGACAAAATCACCTCCTTCAACTGTTATAATCCCACGAACGCCGCTCGGCTTAGAAAATACGACTCTACCCGAAGAATGATAAGAGATTCTCCGACCTTTTAACCTTCCCTTCGATTCCGGAGGGATCCAGCAACTTGAAACTTTCTCAATTAGGTTCAGGCAGCAGCCGTGGATATTTCCAGCCCGCACCGGCAGATGAGATGCCGCCACTGAACTCCACGGCAGTGGGGGTAAGATCCGCTAATGGTGCATTTTCGCACGGAAGGTGGGTGTGAAGAGCTCTGACATAGCCCAAAGAGAATTGCGGTGGAAGGTGGCGGCGTCGGATCCGGGGACCCACTTTGGCCATTATAACGAGATCCAGGCCTTTCCATTCGGCCTCCCTCCCGTGAGAGACAATTTCACATGACAACCGTATTTGCGGATGCCAGACTGGCAGTTTCGACTGTGGCCTTTCGGCGATTGTTCACAGCATCACATATTCCTTTTCTCCGAGATGCTTTTCAGTCGGTTTATGTGGTCAATAGACAAACCGCCCTCGGAATCAAGATCTCACGCTGTGTCGACCATTTGCTAGATCCAATTGAGCGATCGATGGAATTGCAGTGCTCGGCGGGCCCTGAAATGCGGTTTCCTAGGATGTTCATGCGTTAAGGACCACTGGATTGCTGGCTTCGGCGCTCGGATCCCTTTATGGAGACACTAAAGCGGAGAAAACGCCCCAAGTACGGCAACGATGATACTCCAGTTTTATCATGAGTACAGTTTGTCCAGATTACCCGTTCAAACCTTGGTAATTCAATCGAAGCCCATAAAACACCGGATTTGCATGTTGAGGCAAACCTTTCGGTGTGGATGGATTTCGCTGCTTCTTGGGCTCTGTATTGTGTGTGTACAGGAGGCAGTTGGCAGTTAGAAGAAGATACCGTGTAAATCGAACCATAGATAAGGTATTCCTATTCCAAGACTTTCTTCTCAATTCTAGGTCCAGACGGGTCTTGAGTATCCTTGGCGTGGATCGCGTTGGCTCGTCGTCACCTGAAGTGTGCAAATCCACGTCAAATTTGGCTAGTGGAATATGAAACAGGAACGGTTATCTCCAAGCATCTTCCTGTACTCATAGTTAGCCATGGTCAATACCTCTTAAACCTCAAAACCGTCTGTCAGCGACCCGGATTCATCATTTATTGGGTTCGGCTGAGTAGAAGTGGCTCCAGTTTCCGACTTGTCAGGAGTTGCCACAGCCTAAACGGAGGTAAACCGAGGTGAACTACAGCCTTTCGAGCCGTCCCACGTTTTGACGACGATCCCATCTTCTCTGTTACTACCCTCCAGGGCTTCAGTAGGAATTTGTTCATGGCGGTCTGTCAAAGTTACGTCCATTACAGCCTTCGCCCAATGCATCCCTTGTTCGTTAGTAGGATGTCACTTACCGACACAGTCGACTCTATCTACGTTTCAAGACATTCAATAGTGGAGGATAGAGGCATGTGCGGTGGACTGTTGGATGGCCTAGAGCACAGTTGGTCTCGGGTGACGTCTGAGATGCCGATTTGAGAAGGATGTGAGGGTCTAAAGTTATGGAGAAAGATTGTCAGTAAATTCAGAGGATGGATATGAGCTATCGGAGTCCTTCAGGATTGGGATGCTGTAATAGACGTCGAAACGACTAATATCACGATAACGTCAGGAGTTTCTATTAGCCTAGGCCGCTTACAATCTATCCGAAACCGTTAGGAGTTTAACCTTAAAGCTCGGCACCGCCGTTCTATGAGGGACCTGCGCATCTCAGACTCCGACGATCCCCAACACTTAACCGTGAAATTCATCAACACTCATCAAGTATTTCGCTTCTTTACAAGATTCAATTAGGAAACTATTACATTGCCACTACCTTACAAACCCCAGTCCTACTATACATGCCAACATACAAGCACGCTTAATCCCAGTTCATCGGTGTAGCCTAGTCGTATCCAAAAACTCCAAAAATCCTTGATCAACATACCCCTCCAAAAAATTCGGCAGACCACCACCACCCAAAAAATCACCCAGCCCAGGATCCCAATTCTCAAATCCCCCTGCAGTCTCCTCATCAATCATAAAATCAACATTATGTCCCCCTTCTGAACCCTGTGCAACACTCACCCCGGCACCCGAAATTTGCGAACTTGTAGTTTGCACACTTCCCAAATCAAATGGACTAAGAACGTTTCCGACTGGTATGGGTGCTCCAGGAAAGCCGTGGATATCAGGGATTTGAGCAAACGGACTCAATTCGGATAGAGTAGTGTCTTCAACTGTGTTTGCATAACTTTGGGTTGCAATAGATGGTTGTTCGGTTGGTAGACCAAAATTGTATAAATCTGTTACTTCAGCTGCTTGAGCTCGTTCACCGGCTTCGTATACACTTTGCATTAGTTCGTCGTCTTTGCCTATGTTCATTTCGTATCGTTGCAATTGTTCGAGATAGTCTTTTAGATATGGACCGTCGGAAGGTTCTCGTGATCGTCCTTCGTGCTTCATTTCTGTGTCGCGGGGTACGATGGGAGACGCTTGCTTCACGGGAGGGTTTCCTTGGGTGTACGCTAAATCATCGTAGACTGCATAGGGTGGTTCTCTGATACGTCCTTCAAAACGATCAAAGTACCGTCGGAATTGACGTGTTACTTCTCTATCTGATAGAGGAATAATTCGACTTTGCCATTCACAATGGACATTATACATTTCACCTATTGTGGAAAACTAGAATGTCAGTTTACGATTCCAGAGAGGATACCCAAGTTTCTGCTGGTTTATAGAATTGTCTGTAGATCGACAAGACCTTGAGATTTGTCGTGAGGTATTGTTTTATATCGACTGAGGGCTCATGTAGTTTTTGAAATATGTGATGCATGAGGACAATACAACTTTGGAAGACAGAGTAGCCTAAGAACGGAGGCTCCGATCAGTATAATAGTGCGGGAATCATACCATAACAAATTGCCTTGTGCTAAATGTTTCTTCAAGGATAATCGTTATTCCCACCGCACTGTTGAGACACTTCCGTTGCCTATCTAAAACGAACCAAGGTGGAGCTCCCCTAAATTGCTCCCTCCACGGAAGAAGAGGCAAAAACACCCTGTTCAAGATGATATTACAATGATGAAACAAGCTATCGATTAGCTCCAAATTCCAACCATAAGATAGGATAGGGTAATACCAATGAAGGAAAACAAGTTGAGCACCTTTCCCCTCAACTTGTCTCAAATCAAGATTATGATGCGAAAACTCCAAATCAATAGGTAATTGTAAACTCCACTCTCGTAACATGGTATCAAACTCCAGCAATTTACTCCCATGGTGCCAAGGCGGTACATCCTCCACATCATCATGTCCAAATCCATCTCGTTCAAATAAACTAATTTGTTCCCAAATACTCAGCAACTTGATGATATGTGGCGTCTCATCACTAATCCGCATTGGATCTTCAACAGGCGAGTTTTGGGCATTAGTCAGAGTTGGTGATTCCGGTTTCTTTTGGAGTCGTTCGTCGAAGAAGTCGAGGTCGCAGATTGTTACGGGACGTGAGGGAGTTCCTGAGATGAGGAGACGTTCCATGACGTACATTGCCTTGGCAATTTGCAGGAATGCTTCGAGTTCACGACGACTCACTTCGGGGATACCTTGTGGTCTCGCCATGTCTGGGTCTACTTTGAGGGATATAATTTGAGCTATTCTGCTTGCTGCCCCTGAAAAAAGTTAGCGATAGGTCAGGAAGAGACTGTGAGATGGGGAACAGGGCGAGGTACCTAATTCGAACCAAGCTTGTGCGCCTTCGTTTATGGAAAATGAGTATAATGCAAGTATGGTGAGCGTTTGGACTATGTAGAGTCGGAAGATTGGTTGATGTAATTGGCATTGTTCTCGCGCTGCTTTGGCAAACATCGCACCGGCGAAGTAGCGGGGTTGTGTGTATAGTGATTGGTGGGTAGTAAATCTACATGAGTAAGGGAACATCATGATGCAGGTACCGCGCAGCTATAGCGCACATGGCATTTATAAGACACGGTTGAACCTTGTCTGCTTTTAAATCCTCCAGAAATCGTGGACCATTGAGGAAGTCCGTTCTAGAGTTAGATACGCTTTCACCGGAGAGTAGTACTCTTGACCGTTGACATTAATGAAGAATAACTGTATGCACAGTCTCACCACATCGAGATCGCCAGCTACGCCGCTGTCATTAGCATGCAGACAACCAGAGATGATGATACACAGGAGGAACAAATTGAACTTCAGTCAATTGTTGTAGGAAATTGATAAATTTTCCTTCATCCTCTCTATCTCTGGATTGCTGTATCTCATAATCCTCATCGTCTGACATTCCATCGTCTATCGAATTGGATTCAGGCCGACTAAACTCATCTCCAAGTTCAAGAGAAGGTGACTTCGAGAAGAACGGGCTCTTCTTCATCTTTTGCTCTTTCTACCATAAGCCACTCACCATCAGAGAGGACAGTACCTTCGGCCTTGGACCTCTTCGTTTTCGGGAGGTATTGACTTCACACTTGAACGAATACTTTGCACAAAAATTGCAAGTCGTAGGGTTACTATCTGAAAATATGCATTTCACCTACAATACACAGCATTAGCAATACGAACAGATACAGTGAAGCGGAAGGAGAGTACCTTTCGCTTACGACACATTTCACATGCCATTGTGGACTTCTTGAGGCGATCTCGAAGGGCCGCTGCCTGAGCCGCAGCTGCAGCAGCGCTGGCACTAGTAGCGCCAGCAGAGGAGCCATTTGGACCTTCTTCTAATGAAGAATACAGTGGATTCGCAATTGACATTGTTCGGTTTATTACTGCGTCATTCTCTCCTAACTTGGACTTGTCTTCCTATAGTGGATACTTTGGATTCTCGGTTCAATTCCCCACTTGCCTTCCTTACTTAAAAGGTGGCTGCCCAATGCCCTCTCAAATTGGAAATAGACAATTCACTTGATGCAGCGGTGGAAGGTGTTCAGATAGATATGCCAAATTTGGGCGGTTGTGATTGAAACGCTGGGCCTTCATAGTTCAAGGGTAGAATAGCTCCCTCCTACCAGAAATGCATCAAATTTGCAAGGAAAGGAGTCGATCCTAGTTCGAGTCTGGGTGGAGGCGCGCCTTTCTTTTCTTTCTTTCTTTGTTCTTTTTAAATCCCTTTCTCCTTTTTCGTGATCCTGGAACATCAGATGAAGTGGTAGAGCTCGGAAACCTCATTTCACAACTTTATTTGGCTATAGAGGCTCATTTATATGGGCCTATTCCTCGGCGAAGAGTCGCCCCTCGTTGTACCTGCGTGGTAGTACCTTCCTCAAAGAAGCAACCAAATACACCCAACTCTTCTTGTTCAGCGGTAGGTACCGACGGAGACCAATGTATTACATTTAGGATGCTAGGATATCCCTGCTACGTCTATCACATCCTAGAGTCTATATCTGTGTCGCAGATCTCACACAGAACATGGTCACAACGATTATCAGTTGCTTCCTTCCAATCGGGAGTATCATTGGTGTCTCTTCTCCATCGTATCGCATTGCTACATTTGCTTTCTTTCTTCATTCTTCCTCTTCATTCGTATCTTACTTCTATTTAGCGTATAGCTCCGTAGAGCATGAAGCAGGGCTCCTTGCGCGGGGTACTGCAGCGATCGCTGTGGCTTGCACACGTAGTAGTTAGGCTAGCCTGTAGCAGCAGATCAAACATCATTTCACACTTTAGTCTTAAATCGGACTTCTGACACCTGAGCCGACACTCCACCTCGACTCGAACTGACAATAACACACAAAACACAATCAGCGGATCACCCGTCATTCCTCCTGCAAAGATGAGTGTGACGGGTACAAACACAATCGTCCCCAATTCAATAGTGCCTCGACGACAAGCACTATCAATATTACCTCCAGATCAAATTATATCGCCCTTTGAAAGCGACGGATCCTGCTGGAGTTGTGTCTCCAGACAAACACCCTGTGATAAGGGATTACCATGTACAATTCCTGTTAGCTTGAAGTGTTCGCTAACACCCGAATATAGATTGTGTGACTTGTCTACGGGATGGGATCGAATGTGAGGGATATGGAACGAGATTACATTGGAAAGCTACTGTCGATGATTCCGATAGGACTTCCGCTACTTCAAGCTTTGGGAATGATACTATGAGAGGACGGATGAGGTTGAATGATGGCTTTGTATATGCAAGTCAGTTTCAGCGATATCGTATCTTGCCCTTCTCGACAAAAATCTACCCACTTTCCCACCAGCCATCTCGATTTACTAATTCATGTTTAGGACGGCGGTCGTCTGTTTTCAATACTTATATACCGGAAGATCCGATCATAGCAGCTTCAACAACAAAACTAGAACGACAATACTTACGACATTTCCTAACGTACATCTACTTCTCGAACCTAATGCTGATGAGTTTAGACATGTTTGCCGAGTCACTTATGCAATTGATAACGAATCAAATGGTCTACGAAATACGATCCTACCAATGTCAGCAGGCGATGTCGGTCTACGAAATTCCATCCTAGCGGTATTCTCTCTCACGAATTTACTTCTGACTGAGTGAAGGTAGCTTCTCAACATAGAGGAACCTGGGAAAAGCGAACGGACCCCCAAAATCAAGCCTTCTTCACTGCTGCAATCGCCAACCTCCGAAAAAACCTGAATGATAAAACCGCAGTAACTAAACAAGAAAACATAGCCACAATATTCGTCCTCGTAATGCATGAAGTACGTCCCTCTTTCCCCAAGAGCGGCACTGACAGCATTGTAGGTGTTTAATGCGTCTACTGGACGCTGGAGAGACCATTTAAGAGGTGCAGCAGATTTAATCCGTTTCCGAGGAGGTTCATCAGATATACATCCTGTCATCAAGAGGAATTTGTATATGCTGGATTTACAATCTGCGCTGAATTGTGGCGATGACTTCTTTTTTGAGAGTGAGAAGTGGATGGAAGATGAATTGAAGGCTAAAAAGAAGGAGTTGAATGCTAGACCAGAGTGGCCTGTCTGTGCCATTGAAAGCCCAAGAAGAGAGGCTTGTGTAATTGATTCGTTGTTGGGTAGTAGTGTCCAGGTTCTTTACATACTGGTACTTCCCTCTTCCGTTTAAGAAGGGATGCTGACTAGTAGGCGAAAACAGCCAAATTGTATGTTTTCTCGAGGAAACCAGTGCCGACAGGTCTCAATCTTCGTGCCGAAATCCTGCAAAAGGGAAATATACTGGCCAAACAACTGCATGCACTGTCCTTGAAAGACGTACCTATCTCCTCGATCATAATCTACGACACTTCCGTCCCATTATCGTCGACACCTCCAGTCACAGATCCAGAAGTCCTTGAGGAAGCCATTGCAACAGCCGAAATAATTCGTAACTGCGCCATTATATATCTCTTCCGGGTCATGCATGGAGACACAATCCCTCTCGATGACCGCACCAACGAAGCTCTAGAAGAAGCCTTTTTACTCTTACCAAAAGTACCCGATGTGTTTGGACCAGGAAGTATTCTTGGCTGGAGCATTACAGTTATGGGCTGTGAAGTGCCTAAGGAGAAGGAGGAAGAGAGAGAATATTTAAGGTGTCGATGGAATGGAATTCATGGATTGGGATTGAAACATTCGTATAAAGGCGCTGAACTTCTTGAGGAAGTTTGGAGACGGAGAGATCGGGCGGACGAAACTGCGGGACCACCATATCCTAGGTTTCAGGATGTGTCTAGGGATTTAGGATGGCAGTTGGTGTTGATTTGAGTCCTTTAACGTATTTTGTAGTTATTCGTATCACCGGGTTTCGGAACGGATGGTCTTGTTCTGTTGTGTTTTAGTTAGTGAGATGGACGCATTGGTTTCTTCGGTGTGAGGGATTTGGTCTTTGATTTTCGTATTGGTAGGTAACGTTGTCTTATATAGGATTTAATCATGTGTATATGTTATGAGTTGACTCTTCTAATACATTAGCAATACAATTTTTGCCAAACAAGGATATATTGTGTGCTTTTGCTTGGCGGAGCATCCAAAGTTTCGTCATCTGAACTTCGGAGAATTCTGTACCTTTTCGCCATGTATTGATCAATCGAGCTTCTTCCCCAAGTTCTTCCGAAATGAATTCTTCCCCCATTCGCTCGCATTAACTTCTTTTTTCCCCTTCTCGTCGTTCAACCCCTGGCTCTAGATCCTTTTGTATTTTCGCACTTTATTCTTCGTTATTCTCCGCGAGCGCACGGCGAATTTCTGGCATGAAAGTCGTTTGAAATCTGGGGCAAAGCCTAGCCAATCGATAGAGCAAGTGGGCAATTTATCCGGGTCACGTGATTTTACATGCTTTACTTTTGCGATGTGTGGCCAATTTGAAAAAGTCCGTCTGTCCGATTGCGGGGGGCAAACTTTCGTACGGATGCGCTCTGCTACGTACTAGGAAGTCTGCCATTCTTTCGGATTGAAGTGAAACGATAGGAGCAAAAATAATAAGAAGGAAGGGATCATCAGACTAAACTCAGTTCTCACCCCCGCTGAGCTCGGGTGTATTCACCAATTACAAGCTGCTACATGCAAGTCAACTTTAATTCGGACACGAGCGGCGAAGCGAGAGACCCTTTGAAATTAATTGTCCGTCTGAGCCATTTTTACATGTATTTACGCTGTCGTTATTGGTTTGAAATGGGGATATCTGAGTTTGTCCGTTCCAAAGAGAACACTCTAGATTGAGGATAATGGATAATGGCGAATAATTAAAAATATTTACTGTGCTGCATCTAAATCTCCGTCATCTAATATCAGCCCATTCGTTACTGCGGTGAGCTCAAGATTTTCTTTCGTCAGTGACGATCTCCTTTGTCCGCCCC
>Ga0335073_10003589_pt1 | contig 21637 bp, 26 predicted proteins | sample Lox_Sample_22_FD_207093 | JGI IMG/M metagenome (GOLD analysis project Ga0335073, IMG submission 207093) | Soil microbial communities from Loxahatchee National Wildlife Refuge, Florida, United States - Lox_Sample_2.2 | ecosystem: Environmental > Terrestrial > Soil > Wetlands | place: USA...
TGGGCCCATGCTGTGATAGACGGTCAGCAAGACGCTAGGCGAAAGACCCTGACCAGAGTGGCGTTATCGCACCGGCCCAACCCAAATCCACTAATTGACTCAGGAGTCTCTTAGCGTTACTCGCCGTACGTGATAATCCCGTTTATCACGCAGTGAAGGAACACGTGTCCCAGCAGCCCCAGGGGATCAGAAAGCAGTGAAGAGCTACGAATAGTTGTTGATTCTCCCGGTGTTCTTTCGCTCGTGATCGGCTCAATACAGCTTGCTCAGCGCAATCGAGTGGTGATAGACTTTGCGACCAAACGTGCGCAATCTCGGCCAGGCAAAGGAACGATTCGCCGATGATCCCACGATTAGCAAGCTTTCTGCTCGTTGTCACAATCGCGCCTGGAGTCCTTCCGGCCTCCGCACAAAGCCTAACGGTCACCGACATTTCACCGGATATCGACTATGGAGTGCCACAGGGTCCGGGTTACGCGGATACGGGCGGACGGGTGTGGTCGCTTGCCATCGATCCCAAGGACAACTCGACGCTTTACGCGGCCATTGCCCTTTCGGCCATTTGGAAGACAAGCGATGGTGGCAAGTCATGGAAGCAGTCGAGCGTGGGCATGAGGAACGGGATCGAGATCTTCAGCAATACCTCGTTAGCTCTGGACTCCGAGAATTCTAAGCACTTGATTTACGCAACCAGCAGCCTTGACGGCCGTCCTAACAGCCCCTACGGTGGCCTATGGGTATCCACAAATGCAGCTGACAGTTGGTATCACGCCGAGCTGTCATCCGCATCCGGCGCCAGTGGCGGTCTTTGTCCGGGCAACACCAACGATATCAGCAGCGTCGCCTTCGATTCGGGCCGAGCCTTCGTTGCTACACCCTGCGGATTGTTCACCAATGCGGATTCGAATCTCGAAAACGGCAAATGGACGCCGGTGCCAAATCTGCCCTTCAATTCACAAGGCGCCATACTGGCTCCGAACGGTTCAGGTTCCGTCCTGTTTGCCTGCGAGGGTAACCTTGCTTACCGCTCCGACAGTCTCGGCCAGCCTCATGGCTCTCAATCCGCCTGGCAGACCGTCAATTTGGGCAAGAACAATATGTGCGAAGCTTTATCAGTGGCACCTCTGGGTGAGAGCAAGCCGACAACAGTAGTCGTTGCAACCCAGAACGGGAAGTGCCAGATGAACCACCCCGCGCCTCAGCGAGACGTGGTGGTTGTGGACTTCGCGACGGGCAGTACGACCTCTCTCAACTTCTCGGGCCAGCCTATTTCGCCCTGCGGCTCCGGTTATCAGGCGGTGTTCACGGTGCGCCGCCCTGGGATAAGCGGCACGACTGCCGGTGTAGCCTATGACATCTATGCCGCAGATACGTGCAGTTTCTGGTTCTATGGAGTGGAAACTGGCGCATCATCTAACCCGCAATGGGAAGGGATCATGTCACCCAGCAGTCCCACCAGCGCTTGCGGCAGTGGCATCCACGCGGACTCGTGGTATATCGTTTTTCCGAAGTCCTACGATCCTGCAAAAGGAGTGTGTACAGCTTATGCCGCCACCGATGGCGGCGTGTTCGTGAACTCATCCACTACCAAGGCCAAATCCGGTTCAGGATGTCTGCCCAGCAGCGGCTGGGTAACGGCAATGCACGGGCTGCATGGGTTTCGCAGCTACACGATGGCCGGTATCTCGCAACCTCTTTCAAAGTGTGCCAATCCAAACGAAGTCTGCCCCGTTCTCTACCTGCCTTCCGGGGATAACGATGTATGGGCGTCGATCGACGGAAAAAATTGGGGACAACTGGTAAGTCTGCTAGGTGATGCCGGCGAGGTTCATGTGGACCCAGCATTTCCCACCCAGGTACTCACCAGCCGAGGCTCTACCTACGCCCTTGTAACCTCTTCCGACAGTAAGCCTCCCTTGCCGGCGACGGCCCAGACTGCTGATGTCACTCCTCCCAATGCCTCCAATTCAGCCGCTCTCACTGGGCAGAACAATTCTGCTCCCGGCAACCCGGAGCTTACCCAGGTGATGTCGCTTCCTGGCAAATCAGCAAAGCCTGCCTTCTACGTCACCTCGGAGAGCCCGCCTCATTCAACGAAGGACATGATCGTAAAAAACACCGCGAACCCACCGACAGCCTCCACCTGGAAAGCGTTGGAAGCGAGCGGCATCAGCTTCCCGCTGAATCAGGTTGCTCAAATCAGGAGCTCCGGAGGTATCAAAAACCCGGTGTTCTATGTGCTCACGGTATCGGGAAAAGTCTACAAGGGGTCGCTCCAGAATGGATTGGTAAAGAAGTGGAATTCAGTCTCAAAAGGTCTGGTTGATGCCGAGGCGCTTTTCGTCGATCCCTACGACTCCAATGTTGCTTATGTTTCAGATGTTGAGGGCAGCGGATTGCCTTCCATCAAATCGACATCCGATGGCGGCAAGAAGTGGAACCCGGAGCCCGTGTTATCCAAAATCGCCAGCAACAACGGAGAATTTCTCTCGTTTTCCTCTGTAGCTGGGAACGTTTCCAACGAGTCTTATCCGCCGCTGTCCGACATGTATTTTGATAGCAACAATAAGAACATTCGCGTGGCGGCCACCTATCCGGGTGGGGTTGCTTTTTCCAATGATGCCGGCAAGCACTGGACGCAGGTTCTGGCTACCAACAACGGCCCCAACGACGGAAAGATGAATCCTATCGGCATGGTCACGTCTGTTTTTTACGATCCCGTATTGGATCCGCAGACAAACCATCCACGCCTTTATGTAGCGCTTCGGTCAAGAGGGCTCATCGAAGTTGATTGTCCGCTCTGTCCGCCAAAGCCGAAGTGCACGGCGGGGGTGAATTGTGGGGGCGCGTTTTACATCTCTTGCACTGGTCAGGATGTCGGCGTTTTCTTCCGGGGAGCCTGCGTCGACAAAGGGGGTGACCCTATAGATTGCGTAGCGGGTTTTAACGGCTCCGACAGTGTTTCTGCCGGAGGCACTGCGTCGTGGATCTCGCCCAACGAGTGGGTGAATCGTGGAAACGGTACAGAGCTTGTTCCCGCGACGGCCAAGGTCTGTACGCGAAATGGTCAATACGACACTTGCATCACCGTGAGCGGCAATCCACCCCCGCTCAGTTCATGCCCCGCGGGGCCGCCCGGACCGCCGCCTAAATGCCCAACTGGCGAGTACTGGTGTAGCAGGTTCTCGCCTCCCAGGTGTGTACCGGAAAAGCAGTGCCCGGTTATTACACCTGCCCAGCCGTAGTACCGGGCTTTTTTGATTTTCGGCACGCAAATCACCAGCGGCTCCGCACGAAGGTCCATCTCCAGCAGGGAATAGGGCGTGTCAGCGTTCGGGGTGACAATAGCCGTGTCTTTCGGAGTAAAAGTCTTCGGTAAGCGTTCGGTTCAGGCCGCGGAGGGACGATAAGTGTGAGCGTGAAGTGTCCATTTAAGAATAAGTGGACACTTACAGGAGGCTATCAGGTTGGGTTGATCTCGTCGGTGAAGATGTCCTTCTCGTAAGCCTTGGCAATGGCTTCATCCAGACGCGTCAGCAATTGAAGGAGGGTCTCGCCTTTGCGGCGGACCAGCATGGCCAGGCACTGATCTTCATCGCAGGCGGTAGCGATGCAGCCTATGGGATGTTGCTGCCCAACCGTGATGTCTCCGTACGCCATCAAATGCGCGATGTTGGGCAGAGCCGGCGACTCGATGGTCGGGGTTTTGTCGCCGCTGTTCTTCTTTATCTTGGTCGCCCGATTACAGGCAGCCTTGCGCTTATGCTCCACGGCAGCAGTTCCTCGATGCGGTTGATGGGATGGTCAGCAATGCGCTCCAGCACCGTGCGCAGGTAGGCTTCGGGATCAAGGTCGTTCAGCTTGGCCGTGCCGATCAGACTGTAGATCGCCGCCGCACGTTCGCCGCCCGAATCCGATCCTGCAAACAAGTAGTTCTTCCGTCCTAATGCGACCGCACGCAGCGCCCGTTCGGCAGCGTTGTTGTCGATCTCGATGTGTCCGTCTTCGGAGTAGCGCAGCAGGGCTCGCCAGCGTCCCAGCGCATAGCGGATCGCAGCCGCAATCTCAGACTTCTTCGACACTACAGCCAAGGTCGATTGCAGCCACCGATGTAGCGACTCCAGCAGCGGAAGACTGCGAGTGGTGCGAGCGTGTAGACGTTCTTCTGGAGGCCGACCGCGAATGTCACTCTCGATCGCGTACAACTCGCCGATACGCTTCAGGGCCTCGGCTGCCAGCGGTGAAGCATGCGCCACTTGCAGGTCGTAGAACTTACGCCGCACATGCGCCCAGCAAGCCGCTTCCTGAATCCGGCCACCTTCATAAAGATGATGGAACCCGGCATAGGCATCGGCCTGCAAGATGCCGTTGAACTGGCGGAGGTGTTCACGCGGATGCTCACCCCGCCGGTCAGGCGAGTAAGCAAACCACACCGCTGCCGGCGTACGGTCGCCGGCCGGACGGTCATCACGCACATAGGTCCAGAGCCGCCCCGTCTTGGTCTTGCCGTTGCCCGGCGCCAGCACCGGAACCGGCGTGTCATCGGCATGCAGCTTGGCCGCGCTCATCACGTGCCGATGCAATGCGTCTACCAGTGGTTCGAGCAGTCGGCTGGTGCTGCCCACCCAATCGGCCAGCGTCGAGCGCTCCAACTCGACGCCTTCGCGGGCATACATCTCCGACTGGCGATAGAGCGGCTGATGATCGCAGTACTTCGCCACCAACACGTGTGCGAGCAAGCCCGGACCAGCCAGGCCGCGCTCAATCGGGCGGCTCGGTGCAGGCGCTTGCACGATGCGCTCGCAACCCGCGCAACTCAGCTTAGGCCGTACCATGCGCAGTACCTTGAAGCTGCCCGGCACCCACTCCAGCAGTTCCGCGACGTCTTCGCCCAGTCGGCGCAGGCGTCCACCACATTCGCTGCACGCTTCTTCTTTCGGTGTGTAGGTCTTTACTTCCCGAGGCAGATGCTCGGGCAGAGACTGACGCGAAGGTTTCGTGGTAGCAACTGGATCAGACTGACGAACGATCACAGCAACAGACTCGCTGCTACGGCACGCTTTCGACGCCTCCAGCTCTTCCAGCTTCAGTTCCAGTTGCTCGATCTGCCGCTCCAGCTTCTCCGACTTGCGGCCGAACTGCATGCGCCGCAGCTTGGCAATCAGCAGCTTCAGGTGTTCGATCTCGCTTTCGCGAGAGAGCAATCGTTCTTGTGTCGCGACCAGTTCGTCATGCTGCGCTACGATCAGAGCCTTCAGTCCTGCGGCATCGAGCAGTTCCAAATTAGGCAGCGCTGTGCGCGAGGCAGTCACACGCGAAGTATGCCATCAACTCGGCTTCGTACGCGCACCATGACGCACAAAAATCTGTGCAAATCAGAACGGTGAACTTAGATCGCTAACTGCGGCTCCGCTGTGCGCACCGGACGACGCCAATCGATGCCCTCCAGCAGCATCGATAACTGTGCTCGCGTCAGTGCCACTGTGCCTTCCGTCGCTTGCGGCCACACGAAGCGTCCGCGCTCCAGACGTTTGGCGAACAGGCACAGCCCATCGCCGTCCCACCACAGCAGCTTGATCAGGTCGCCGCGACGGCCGCGGAACACAAACACGTGCCCGGAGAACGGATGCTGCTCCAGCTTCGTCTGCACTAGCGCACTCAGTCCGTCGAAACCACGGCGCAGGTCCGTCACACCAGCCGCGATCCAGATCTCGGTCTTCGGCGGCAGCCCCATCATCGCTGCAAGGTCTCCAGCACGACGCGCAGCAACGCTGCATCGGCGCCGCTCTCAACTCGTAAATGGATCTTGGGAAACTCGATGTGGATGGCGCCCGCTGTAGATGCAGGCGTAACCGACGTGGTGGCCGGCAGCGTCGTCACCAGCTGCCGTACAGGGCTCGGCACGGCTTCGCTCACCGTGACCGGCAACAGACGCACGCTGTCGGTCTTGTTCAGTCCCAGGCGACCCGCGTGATAAAGCTTGCGCCAGTAATACACCATGTTGGCGTTCACGCCATGCTCACGCGCAATACGAGCGATCGATGCTCCTGGCTGAGCCGCCAGCTCGACAATCCTGCGCTTCTCGGCGATGCTACGCCGCTGCCGCTTCTGTCCTTGCACCTTCACGATCGCTACGTCCATCATCACCTCGCAACACACTACTCAGGTGATGATCCCCCGCAGCTAGCTCAGAGAGAAGACGGTCGTCACCGGACGCTTACAGTCTTCGCGTCGTTCCAGAGCTTGTTAAACGGCGCCTTGAATTGTGAGTTTGACTTGTCGATCGTGAACTCGTACATCGCCTTATATCCGGCGATCATCGGAAAGCCGCTAATGTCTTTGAGATTGTGATCTTTACAACGGCAATGGTGTAATTTCTGGAGCCAGTTTTTGGCACGATAGGAATTGAGTGAAACGGCTGGACTTGGTGTTTTTCGACGCAGGCGGGGGCCACCGCGCTGCCGCCAACGCCCTGCATTCCGTGATCAAGGCCCAGCAGCACCCGTTCGAAGTTCGGCTGGTCAACCTGCAAGACCTCCTGGATTCCATTGATGTCTTTCGTAAACTGACCGGCATTCGGCTGCAGGACCTCTATAACCTCATGCTGAAGAAAGGCTGGACCGCGGTTTGGCCGCAGTTCCTGGCGAGCATACATCTGGCGATCCGGCTGCTCCATCGGCGTCAGGTTAAGTTGCTTCAAGAACTCTGGCAAGAGAGCCGACCCGACCTGGTGGTCTCACTCGTCCCCAATTTCAACCGCGCCCTGCGGGAAAGTCTCGGTACCATCCCCTTTGTCACCATTCTGACGGACTTGGCAGACTATCCGCCGCACTTCTGGATCGAGCACCAGGAGCAATACTTCATCTGTGGCTCTGACAAAGCCGTGCAGCAGGCTTTGGAGATCGGGCATCGACGGGAGAAGGTGTTTCGCGTTTCAGGCATGATTCTCAATCCCAGTTTCTACGAGGCCCCGCTGCTTACGGAAGAGCAGCGCGCCCGCGCGCGCGCTGAGATGGGGTTTCAGCCCGAGTTGCCGATCGGCTTGGTCTTATTCGGGGGCCAAGGCGCCGCCGCGATGCACGACATCGCGCTCGCACTTCCTGATCGCCAGTTGGTGCTGATCTGCGGCCACAACGCCAAACTGGCGGATAAGCTCCGCGCCCTGCCGTACCGCGCGCCACATTATGTCAAGGGTTTCACCAACGAAATCCCACGCTATATGCAGCTTGCCGATTACCTCATCGGCAAGCCGGGCCCCGGCAGCATCAGCGAGGCAGTCTTCATGCATCTTCCGCTCATCGTGGAGCGCAATGCCCGCACCTTGCAGCATGAGCGCTACAACGCCGATTGGGTCCGCGAGCAAGGCGTTGGCATGGTCGTGCCCGATTTCCGCCGCGTCGCTGACGCGGTGGATGAACTCCTAGAGCCAGCCGCCTATAACCGATTTCGCTCTGCCACCGAAAAACTGGAGAACCGTGCGGTATTCGAAATCCCGGATATCCTGGAACGGATACTGGCCCACTAGGCTTTCACCGCAAAACACCCCAAAGTTTAGGGAAAAGGTGGCGAAATGACGATGAACCCTATTGACGAGGCACAACGGACGGCTGCAAGAGCGGCAGGATTTGCTTACTTAGTCACGTTCGCGATCGTTGTCTGTGTCAATTTCGGCATCCACGCCCCTCTAATCGCCGGGAACAATGCCGCAGAAACCGCCAGGAATGTTCTGGCGCACGAACGACTGTTTCGAATCGGCATTGCCGCCGATGTCATTTACTGCGCCGGTGTTGTGGTGCTTGTCGCAGCCCTTTACGTCGTTCTCAAACCTGTCAACAGGAGTCTCGCGTTGCTTGCGGCACTGTGGAGGCTGATATGGGTTTTTATGTGGCTTCTCATGACACTCAATCTCTTTGACTCTCTGCGGCTTCTTAGCGGAGCTGAATACCTGCGAGCGTTTGAGACGGGACAATTGCAGGACCTCGCTAGGTTCTATCTCGGGACGAGTTTTGACCGCTACTATGTAGCCCTGTTCTTTGGCGGATTGGCATCTACCGCCTGTGGCTATCTGTGGTTCAAGTCCCGCTATATCCCTCGGGTACTGGCTGCCTTTGGCGTGATCTCGTCCGCGTTTTGCGTGGTGTGTACCTTGGTGTTCTACATTCTCCCCAGCTTCGACAAAGTCGTTAGCCTGTCGTGGTTCGACGTGCCGATGAGTATTTTCGATGTAGCGCTGAGTCTTTGGCTCCTATTTAAGGGGCTAGTGCCGTCAAGAGGAACTGAAGCCGAAGCCTAGGCAATGCCATCCTGGCTCTCTCGCGCCGTATGCTTTGCGCCGCAGCTTATCGCCTTCAACTTGTCTTACACGCCTTTGGGCCAAAGGCAATGCGCACGCGCCTAAGACTTTCGAGCGTACGCACTCGCAATCAAACGCGATGATCCAAGTTGGGATCGCTCAGCCACCTGGTCGTCACACTGGTACCCCGATTGCAAGCGCTGCGGGCCTATGCTGCTCGGTCTCAACACGGTGATGCGGCGGCGGGTGCGTTCTTGATACCAGAGAATGGATCGGCGGCAAGGAAATGACAAGAAAATAGTCTCTAGGTCGACCTCCGGAATCGACGTGGTGGTAGCCCTTCGGTTCATGCGCTCCGGGCTGTCGCTGACTTAGCGTACTCCGATGGAGCGGCCTCCGAGTGCGAGATCATCGGCGCGCGGACGTGCAAATCGCTGAACATCTAGCCTCTTGCTACAGTTGCACCGCCGTCTATGACAGCTTGCGGAGTATCGTTGTGCTCCTGAGCGATGGAAGGGCGTGCGAGCTTCCGGCCGGCTTCAGTCAACACTTGTGCAGGCGACTGATACAGAAGTAGCTGCAGCTCGACGTCTTCTGCTTTGCTTTGACCCCGTCTTGGCTGCCCATGCGCCTCCCCAGCCTGGGGCGAGCAGATCTCGCATTTGCAGGCGCGCCCGCGACGTGCGCGCCTTCACGTTCTCTTCGCTGATGCCCAGTATGTGTGCGGTCTCGGCGATGCTTATCTGCTGCACATCGCGCAGCACGAGCACGATGCGATATTTCTCGGGTAGCAACTGCAAGGCGCGGTTTAAGGCCTCGCGCAGTTCCTTCTGTTCCAACGCTTCGTACGGAATCTGTCGCCAATCGACGAGCTCGATGGGAACGTAATCGCCATCGTCACGAACATAATCGCCATCGTCGCATGGCTTGCCGGCGTCGAGGTAGTCGTACAGTTTGCGGCGGTCCTCACGCAGCCTCGCCCTGGCCTCGTTGATCGTGATCTGGATCAGCCAAGTGCTGAACTTCGACTCGCGGCGAAATCCCACCAGATTCGCAAGCGCTTTCAGAATAGCTTCCTGCGCGACCTCTTCCGCGTCGGCATCATTGCCAAGAATGGCGACGGCGAAACGGAACACCGCGCGCTCATAGGGCTGGATGAGGTCGTAAAAGAGTTCTTTTTCACCCTGAATGACTCGGTCCATCAGTTCGCGTTCGCGCGCGGTAAACGCGTCAAGCAATTGAACGTTCTGCGGGCCACCGGCAGCGATGACCTCAGCAGTGAGGGAAGCGTTGGTCACGTCGCCTCCTTGAGTTGCTGGCTAATGAAAGTTGAGCAGCGAACGAAAGCTGTATGACGCTCCAGCTCTCGCAATAGTGCTACGCCGCTCGGGTCGGCGAACCACAATTTCTCCAGGTCAACAGCAACGGGCTTGGCTTGGGCAAAGGCCAGCTGGGCTTCCTTCCTCAGTTCCTCGACCCAAGGTCCGACAAGCCAACCTTCAACTGTCAGCCGGAGATTGTCAGAGTCGTCATTCGTCGAAATTCGCAGCACGGCTTGTGCTCTCCCATGGACTAGACCTGTTGGGGCAAGCGCGGGGCCAATGAGCCAAGCTCGATTAGGAAGAGCTATGTCACTAGAACTGCTCAAACGGGGAAAGGGGCGCAAAGCGTTGAGGCATGCTCACCCACGAAATGTCGTAGGCTACAGCCACAACGCTCTTCGTGCCCACGAGATGTCGTGGTTACGCGCGGGTAGCGGAGTAACGCTCGACACCGAGCTTCTTCATGCGGCTGCGGAGCGTGTTGGGGTGGAGTTTGAGAATCTTAGCGGCGCCGCGCGGGCCCTCGATAACCCAACGCGTCTCGTTCAGGACCTGGATAATGTGCGCGCGCTCGACATCCTCCAGCGATCCACCAGCAGCCTCCTGGCCGTACAGTGGAACCTTCGCGTCGTCCTCGTGCCTCTCACGCCTAACCGGCAGCAGGTCGGATCCCATGCGAAGCACTCCGCCCTGACACAATACGACGGCCCGCTCGATTACGTTCTGCAGCTCACGGATGTTGCCGGGCCATGCGTAGCCCGAGAGCACGTCCATAGTGTCCTGCGAGATGCCCTTGATTTGCTTACCCAACTGACGCGCAAAACGGTCAACAAAAAAAGCGGTCAGCAGCGGAACGTCTGAGCGCCGCTCGCGTAATGGCGGAAGCGTGATGGGCAACACGTTTAGCCGGTAGAATAGATCAGTCCGGAATTGCCCCTCCTGCACCGCCTTCTCCACCTCGCGATTGCTGGCGGCGATAATTCGGACATTGACGCGAACCGTGCGGCTGCTGCCCAGAGGCTCGAACTCTTGCTCCTGCAACACCCTTAGCAGTTTGACCTGGGTTTCCAGCGGCAGCTCGGTGATCTCGTCGAGGAAGAGCGTGCCGCCATCGGCCAGCTCAAAGCGCCCGGTACGGCGCTCCAGCGCCCCGGTAAAGGCGCCTTTCATATGCCCAAAGAGTTCGCTTTCTACCAGCCCGGTGGGGATAGCACCACAATTCACTTTCACCAGCGGACGGCTCTTGCGCTTGCTGCGGTTGTGAATGGCGCGCGCGATGAGCTCTTTCCCGCAGCCTGTCTCACCCAGGATCAAGACCGTCGAGTCCGTGGGTGCAACCGTCTCGACCTGGCGTAAAACCTCCAGCAGCGCCGGACTATTGCCGACGATCTCATCGAAGTTGTGCTCTTTGCGGATCTCCTCCTGGAGGTAGACGTTCTCCGCTTCCAGTCTTTGCTGCAATGCCTGGACCTCTGCCAGGGCAGCCTGCAACTTCGTCTGTGTCCGCTGGCGTTTTAGCTCGGCGGCAGCACGCGATGCGAAGATCCTCACCAGATCAACAGCACGTTCATTGCGCGGCATCGGCTTGTCGTCGAACAGCGCGATATGTCCGAGTACCTGTGTCCCCTCGTCGAACATTGGAACCCCGAGATAGCTCTCGGCCCCCATCTCTTCCAGTGCAGCGTCGCTGGGGAAGAGAGCCGCGAGCCTTTCTGCATAATGACAGACTTCACCTCGTATCACTCTTTCGCATGGCGTCCCCGCCACATTGAACTCCAGATCGGCGAAGCGGTCGCCCTTCCAGTACGCAAGCGCCTTAGCGTTTTCGCCGTCACTGCATTCTGTGATCATGGCCCAACGCACATGTAATGCTGCCGCCATGTGCTTGACAAGCGAAGGAAAGAATTCTTTGCCGGTGGCGGAAGCGGTGCCGACGACAATGGCGCGAAATGTCTCTTCCAAAAGGTGACGATCAGTAACGTCGAAGATCAGTCCGATGGCGCCCACGATGTTGCCTTCGCCATCGTAATGCGGCGCAAAGGTAGCGGATTCCCATACGTCGTGACCATCAGCTGAGTGTGCTGGCACCAGAACATCCGCAACCTTTACCACCTCGCCATGCAACGCACGCTTGATTGACTCTTCCAAGCCGCTCGTCGCGAGTCTCGGAAAGACTTGGGTTGCAACCTTGCCCAATACTTCTTGGGCCGGCTTACCTGTGAGCCGCTCCATGAAAGGATTGAAGACTTTGTAGCGAAGGTCACGGTCGTAGACAACGATGCCTTCACCCGCGTCCTGTATGATTGCGCGATTGACCTGTATCGAGTCGCGCCGTGCCAGCTCGCTCAATTTCTCTGCAGTTACGTCGCGTAACACTGCCAGCAACCGTTCCGGCTTGCCATCCTTATCGCCGATTGAGCTAACAACAACGTTCCACCACTTGGGCTCGTGATGGATCCTACTCTCAAGGTATCCAGTAAAACGGCTGATATCACCGCGCTGCGCGGCCTCAACTGCCTTACGCGCCGCTATCCGGTCTTCACCTTCCCAAAACTCAACCCACGGCTGCGTAACGATGGCCTCGAAGTCGCAAATCTCCAGCGCCTGAATACCGCCTTCATTCATAAAGATAACTTGGCCTTCCAGGTCCAGCACGTGGATGCAATCATGGCTGCAAGCGATAAGGCGGCTCTTAAGCTCCTCGCTGGCGCGCAAGGCCTCGACCACAGAGACAGCCCTACTTTCGGCACGTTCAAGATCAGAGCGCGTCTTGTGCAGTTCAATCAGTGCTAACACTTGCGCGCTTAGGAATCGCAACGCTTTACGCTGGTACTCATTCAGCTGCCGTGGGACATGGTCGAGGACGCACAGCGCGCCGACCGCGTGTCCTTCCGATGTGATCAGAGGGGCGCCAGCATAGAACCGGATGTGGGGGTCATTGAGAACGTAGGGATTATTTGCGAAACGTTCATCGGATGTTGTGTCGGGCACAATTAGCAAATCGCACTCGAAGACGGCGTCCGAGCAAAGCCAGTCCTCGCGAGGGATCTCGTCGAATGCGAGCCCTACCTTCGACTTGAGCCAGAGACGGTCCGAATCGACCAGCCCAATGATCGCTATTGGCGCTTCACAGATTTTGGCCGCCAGCTCCGTAAGCTGGTCGTAAGCCGATTCGCTGTCAGTATCGAGAATGCCTGTTTCTCGCAGGGCGCGCAGACGCTCCGGATCGTTTTTTGAGATTGGTGCCGTCACGTGAAACTCCTTGCAAAATCAGTGCACCAGACGAGCCTAATTCTGACAGGAGACAAACATGCTATCAAGGCCGAGTCAATCGAACCTACGCCATTACGCGTGGGCTCTTGACCCAACGCTGGGCGCCTATCTTTTGTGCTGGTTACCCGGACGGGCCGCTTACGGATCCGAGCGATGGCCGAGAGCACATAGGAAATTAAATTTCCTCGTTCAAGAAATTCGACGGACTCCACTCCAGGCTGAGACCGAAACCCGTCAAGGTTCTTGGCTTTTCAGCGGCCGGCATGATCTGGCATGTATTTCCTTATGGACAGGATCTCGTCGCTGCGACTGCAAATAAACGTCAGGAAGCAAAGAGCGAGCACTGAATGGTCCAGCGAAGCCCCAAAATATTGCCACAAAGGAACACGCACGCCGGGGTAGTTAGAAGAGAACATCAAGGAAAGCATGTAGATAAACCCGACAGCGCTCGTAATCCTCACCAGGATTCCGAGTACTAGCGCCAACCCGATCGCCAACTCACCATATGCGACCAGAAATGCGATAATCGCCGCATGCGGTAAAACAACCCGTTGTAAGAGCGGAACCATGAAGGGATAGGCTGCGCCATCGTGTAAGAACCGGTTGATCCACGACGCAAATCCACCGTGCACCGTGAATTGAGTATCAAACACCTTGTATTGCCCGAAGATCAGAAACAGACAGCCGACTGCGATGCGCAAACCCGCCAAAGCGGCGGCGTTTCGGCGCCCGGTATCGACCGGCAATTTCATCTCGATAGCATCTTACTTATGGGCTACGCCGCCAGGCAGCAAACGCTTGCGCAAAACTTTCACGTATCTTCGAATGCCGAGCTATAGGTGCTTTCCCTGTTCGGTTAGGTACTTCGATTCTCGGCGTACCTCCGCCCAAGGAATTGCCAACTCGCGGATCGTGCCGCTCTCCGTGATTGTCTGTATCGCGTCTAAAGCAGTCAAGATAACTCTGCGCTGAACTTCTACATGGAGGGGCGCGCCGAAGTGATGTCCCATTGGCCAAGGGACAAAGACTGCCCGCGGAACTTTGATCGCTGCGCTCACATCCTTCGCGACCGTGATGGACACAGTCGGAACTCCACGTTGCTCGATCTTTCTTTGAATCAGTCCCACGGACTGATGGCAAATGGGTCAGGCAGGTGCGAGCAGCGCGATGTCTGCCCGCTCTTCCTCATCGACGGCTCGGGCGATGTCTTCAGCAACGGTGGCTTCGAACTTCTCCGGATCCATGTTGTAGCCGATAAAGCTGAAGAAGTTTCTGGTAAGACCACCGATGATTTGTTCACTCGCTAGTTCCTGCAACCGCTTGATCGGGAAGATTACGTTGATATCAATATCAGCGTCATCGTGGGGATACTTGAGCTGATGGATGATCAAGTCGTTCTGCCGCGCATTGGACGGCACGCGACGGAACGTGAAGTCACCAAAGGGATGAGCAACATCCATAGCGCGATCGCTCCTAAGATGCACCCCACAGGAACTAACAAGACAAATCGTGCATGCCTCGAGCGGTTTGGCGAGTCGCGCGAGGATAACGAAGTCGCTCTTGGTGATCATGGAGCCGGGATAGCGCTCATTGATGGTCTGCCAAAGTCCCGGCCGCAGCTGGCTGCCGCTCTCCCGGGGGTCGGCCGATTCAGACACTGCGGCATGTAACTTAACGGCTTCCATCGTGAATCCACTCTCCGGAGTTCCGAATCAAGTAAAAATGAAGATGAAAGTAAAGCAACGCCAGAGTGGGTGGATCCTTTTGCATAACCTGCTCAACGAAGTCCGGATCCGCGCTCTTAGACCGCAGTAGGATCTTTAGAGCCTCTATCCACGATTTGTTGATTTCCTTCCTGCCAACATTTTCGTCGCCGTCACCAAGATGCAGGCGCACAAAGCGAATGAGCTTTTCCGAGTCGCCGGAATCAACAGCTTCACGCAAGTAAGCAACAGACATTTCGCTATCCTCATCCAGGGTATACCTACCACATGGAACCCCAGATATCATTTAGGGAGTAGCGTGCCCAGTCTGTCTTGGAGAGACCTTTCCTGCCGGGATACGCCGCATGGCTAACCCAAGGCGGTGGCAATCCATCACTTAGCCATGCTTCCGCTAAGTTCTGACTCCGCCGCGAGCCAGTCTTCCAAGTCATGCCCATCTCCGCTCCCACGACGTTCATATAATTCATAAGCCCGTTGGCGGATCTTATCTTCGAGTTGCTCTGGCAACCGAACCATGTCCTCTCTGTTTTTGTCATGGTTGTATCGCTTTTTCATCCTCAAAGTGATCATTCTCCTGTTAGCGATTTCCCAAAAGCATACATCATGGTGCTATACCCCATCGTCTTTCCATAACTGGTCAGACGGTTCGGTGCGGTATGATTGGTGAACTCCACAATCACAAACATGCCACAGTAGATTAGAGGCGATAGGAACAATTAAGTTACACTCTCAAGCGATTTGAGGGCATACCCCGTACACAAGGCAGCCATCTGATCTGCTCCCCCAGATCTGCATAAATCTGAGTATGATTTAGCACTCTGCGGAAGGCAGAGATCTGGGGAGGCCGTATGTCTCGGAGCAAACATGCGCAGGCGCAGATGATCGCTGCGCTGAAGCAGGTGGAAGCGGGGCGCAAGGTGCAGGACGGCGCGGGAGGTAGGTGTCAGCAAGCACAAGCTGTATGGGTGGAAGGCGAAGTATGGCGGCATGGACGCCACGCAAGCGCGGAGGCCACTCAGCTGCGCGACGAGAACAACCGCCTGCGCAAGCTGGTGGCGGACCTGTCGCTGGACAAGGAAGCGTTGCAGTCGGTAATCCGAAAAAATGTATGGTCCGCCGCCTGTTTGCAAGCGAGCGGTTGATGATGAGGGTCTGCGTAAATGTATTCGGCCTGTTCGTGGGCAACACTGCCCTGGCCATGATGAGTATCTGCGCGTGTCTGTCCTAATAACGGCTGCGGCCTTTATAGGCCGGTTTTTTCGTCAGGCTTCAGGCACGTGGCTAGACCGTTCTGTCATCTCTTCTCGCTTCGCAAACCTCGGGTATGACTAATCGTAGTGGAGTGGGAAAGTGGAAAACGCCAAGGCGTTTTCCAAGCTGGCTAAAGCCGGCGTCTTTTCCACTCCTACAGGCCGCCAGCAACTGGAGCGGGTTGGTTGCAGAAAGCTTCCCCTGAGGTCAACACGGCCCACGTAATCCGTGCCAGTTTGGCCGCCACTGCGACTCCTACAATGTTTCGGTGACCCCGAACAGCCCAGGTTCCAGATTGCCCGTCACTCGCCAACCACGTGCGAAACATTCCTCAGGAGTGGCGAGCGGTAGCGCAACGTCAGGCCGTCCCGTTTGCTTGTCGGCGCCCGCGATATTCACTCGCTGCGTAGAACCGTCGCTGGTTGGACACGCGAGGCGCGCCACGCCGGTAGCAGGCACGCCGTAGTCGCCACCCCGAACAGGAGTCCGATGACACCGGCGAACACGGCAGGGTCGAGCGGTGCGGTGGCGTACAAGCTGGAGCGGATCAGTTGCGCGGCGGCGATGGCGAGCAGCGAGCCAGCGGCAGCCCCGCCGAGCGCGGGAACGAGGCCATCGAGCAGCATCAGATGCAGGATGTGTTCTCGTTGCGCCCCGAGTGCCAGCCGGATACCGATCTCCGTGCGGCGCTGCGTCACCAAGTATGCGAGCACGCCGAACAGACCCACGGCAGCCAGCAACAGCGATATGCCCGCGAAGGCGGCCAGCAACGTCGCTTCGAAACTTGCGTCGAGTGATGATTTGTTGATGATCTGATTCATCGTGAGCACCTCCGAGACGGCAAGTTCGCGATCCATCTCCTGGATGACCTTCTGAATGGGAAGTGCGAGGCTCTCGGGATCGCGTGCGGCACGGACGACGAGGGCGGCGCCTCGTTCTGTGCCGGCGTCGATTGGGAAATACATCGTCGGCTCCGGTGGCCTCGCCAGCTGGTATCGCGTGTCGCCCACGACGCCGACGATTTCGTAACTCCGCCGGCCGGAGCTGATCAGGTGCTTGCCGATCGGGTCCTCACCTGGAAAATACTGCCGCGCGAACTCCGCGCTGATGATGGCTTCGTCAGCGCCATCGAGACGCTGGTTGGAACCGAAGGTGTGCCCGCGCACAAACGGGATTTTCATCGACGCGAAATAGCCGGGATCAGCCCAGCGGACGATCGCAAGTAGCGTCTGCCCCTGCGGCAAGGGCGGATGTTCGGCGACAGTCACGTCGCCGTCGCCGAAGTATCCTTCGCCGGGAACCGCGCGGACCAGGCTGGCCGCCTCCACTCCCGGCAATGCGCGCACACGCGCCAGCAGATGGTCGAAGAATGCCACCCGCTGCACCGGCTTGCTGTACTGCACTTCCGGAAGAGTGAAATGCATGGTGAGGATGTTGTCGGTCGCGCAGCCGAGGTCATTCGACCGCAGTCGCATGTAGCTCTTAAGCAGCAAGCCGGCGCTGACGAGCAGAACGACGGTGAACGCAACTTCGGCGCCCACGAGCACTTTCCGCACACCGGCACGCGAAACGCCCGAGGTGGAACCGCGCGACGACTCTTGCAGCGCCGCGAGCAGGTTCTCGGAGCGGCTTGCCAGCACAGGGATGAGTCCGGCGAACAGAGCGCAAATCAACACGAGTCCCGCGACGGTTGCAACCACGACGCCGTCAATGCCGATTGACTCCGCGCGCACCATGTCGCCTCGCGTCATGACGAGCCATCGGAGAGCCGCGTCGGCGAGAGCGAGGCCTGCTGCTCCTCCGACGGAGAAAAGCACGAACGTCTCGATCAGCTGCTGACGAATGAGCCGGAAGCGACCGCCACCGAGCGCTGTCCGGATGGCAATTTCGCGTCGTCGTGCCGCCGAGCGGGCGGTCAGCAGGTTCGCGACGTTGAGGCACGCGGTCAGCAGCATGCAACCGCTGGCGGCCAGCAGCATATACAGCGCGGGCTTCAAATCTCCCACCAAGTCATCGATCAGTGGCCGGATCCCCGCGCCGCTGCTGACGAACGGAAGGTCGAGATGGGCGTCGTGGATGCGACGCACGATCGCCGAGACTTCTTGTACCGCCTGCTCACGTGCGACGCCAGGCTTCAGCCTCCCGATCACCTTGAACTCGTGGTCGTAGATCTTGGCCATCTCCTCGGGCGTCCTCTCGTGGTACGCGGGAAGGAAGATCTGCACCTTCTGCTCGGGAAAAGCGAACCAACGCGGCATTACTCCAATGACAGTGTAGGGTTTGGCATCAAGATTGATTTTGCGGCCGATGACGGAAGAGTCGCCGCCGAAGCGGCGTTTCCAAAGAGCCCAACTGAGGATGACGGTACCATTGGCGGAAGGCTGATCGTCCTCCGCCGTGAAGGAGCGTCCGATGCTGGGCTGAACACCGAGCGTCGAAAACAGGTCCCAAGAACAGATCGTTGCACGGACCTTTTCGGGCAGAGTACCGCCGTCGGAGAGGTTGTACTGCGGCCAGTCCTTATAAAGCGCAAGGTTGGAGAACGATTGGCTATCGCGTTTCCATTCGCGGTAGATGCCGGGGGCGACGACGTTTTCCGGAAACCTCTCGCTGCTTTCGTATAGTCGAACGAGTTGCTCCGGGCGATCGAACGGCAGAGGTTTCAGGAGAACCGACCAGACGACGGTGAACAGCGAGATCGTCGCGCCGATGCCAACGGCGATCACCAGCATTGCGACGGCTGAAAACCCCGGCTGCCGCGCGAGCGTGCGGATGCTGATTCTTAGATCGCGGAGAAGAGTCTCAAGCCTGTCCCAACTCCACACTTCGCGAGTTTGCTCGCTAATGACAGTGGGATTGCCAAATGCTCGCAATGCGGCATAGCGGGCCTCTTCTGGAGCAATGCCACGTTCCCGCTGCTCTTCTTCTTCCAGCCCAAGATCGGATTCCAGTTCCCGTTCTAAGTCGGCATTACGTTTGCCGATCGGCCGCCATTTCATCTCATGTCTCCTCGGCTGCGGGCCACATTACCCGCGCCACAGCTTCCGCCATTTGCTTCCATCGAGATTCTTCGACGACAAGCTGTTTTCTTCCCTTATCCGTAAGCCGGTAGTACTTGAATTCCCGATTCCGATCTGGGGCCGTCTCCCATTTCGACGTGACCCAACCCCTTCGTTCCAGTCTGTGCAGCGCGGGGTAAAGCGAGCCATGCTGCATCTGGAGAAAATCATTCGTGGTCCGCTGAATATGCTTGCCGATCTGGTGACCGTGAGCAGGACCATAAAGAAGGGTTCGCAAGATCAGCATGTCAAGGGTGCCTTGAAGAAGGTTCGCGCGTTCCGGTGTCTGTTTAGTCATGGAAGACATTCGACTGTCGACTAGAAAGAATGGTAGACACTCGACCATCAACAGTCAAGGGATGACTAAATCCGCTCCTGCGCTGACCAAACCGCCCAACTTCCGGACGGTCGGCAAACAGGAAAGGGTTGTGGTCGACCCAAAACGTGCCACATGTGCTCGTGTTCTGGCCGCGGAATGCCGGCCGGCATGAACGGTGGTCCATCTCTGGCGCAGCACCATGACCGCATACTCCGGATCTGTATCGACTCGCGACGTTTCGGCTGGAACGTTGAAGCTGAGATTCCATTCCAGCTGGAATGTATTCCTGGCGAGGCAGGTTCCGAAGGGGTTTCCGCTCGAGAGCCGCCGGGAAGGCGGCGGGGCTGGAGGGAGAGCCGGCGGCGTAAACCAGATTCGTCCTATCTGTCTCCATTCTTCTCCCACTGCTTACCCCTAACCCCAGATCTCCAGCTTCCCTAAACTGCCGGATCTTACCGACCCTTCTTATTCCATCCTGGAATATCCCGGGGCGCCGCCCGCTATGCAAGCCATAGAACTGCCGCCCGCCAACACCACCCACCAGCGCCGTCACCTGGTTCTTCTATCTTCCCTATGCCGGCCTATCTTCATCCATGGTCATCTTCTTCTGCAGGATATCTGCAGAGCCCCAACCCACCCATCCGGCCTTGTCTGGCTGTCCTGTATACAGCAACTCCCCAATCGATGCAGGGCACCCGGCATCGGGACCCGGAGCACAGCATGCGCCCGGCGCGTCTTCTTATAGGGGCGTGGTCCCATTCCCAGCAGAGGGCCAGACGCGCGCGGGAAAGCTGCTTCTCCCGTGGAGAGAGACACCTGGTGTAAACCGGAAACGCGAGCACTTGCGCAACACTGCTGAGCGGCTGATACAGGCTGGACAGGGTCAGCGGCATCAGCTCGGTGAAGTCTTCGGCCAGGAAGACCAGGGTGCGCTCGCTGAACTGGTCCTGGATGGAGTAGACCGCGCCGTCGTCTACGAAGCTGACGCCCAGCAGGCGCTGATAGCTGGCGTAGCCCAGCTCGTTGGAGAACAGCAGGGTGAGGTTGAAAGGGGGAAGCGGATCGACGTGCTTTCCCGATTTAGGGCTTGACGGGGGAGGCTTATTTCGTATAATGAGTATATGAGTACACACCCAAACCGCTTCTCCCGGTGGGAGGCTAGGGCGCGGCGGCTTTCTGGCCCGGCGGTCGCCGCCCGGCTGTGTATATACTCACCTGCGGAGTGAAAGTCCAGTTCCGGAGGTGAGCCATGAGCCCCAGGGCCAAACGAAGCATGGAGGTGAAGCGCTTGAACATGAACGTCCCGCGGGACCTGCATGATGCCTTCAAGGCCGCGACCGCAGCCGAAGGCAAACAGATGACCGATGTTCTGATGGACTTTATCCGTAAATACGTCGAGCAGCGCCGCCCCGAGCCGCGCCGTGGAGGGATCCGCAAATGAGGAAGAAGATCAAAGCCCAGCAACAACTCCATCTGGTCACTACGGGGGACCGGCCAGCCGGCGCTCCGCAAGAACAAGAAGAAGATAGTTGGATTGCCGATGGCATCCGCCGCTATCAGCAAGTGCAGCAGGAGTTTGACCAGGAGCTGTTCGGCAACCAGGACTACGAAAAGATGAATGCCCTGTTGTCCGAGAAACAGCTGCTACGTGAACGGTTGAACAGCCACGGAGTCCACGTCCGGGTATGAAGAAGGTCGGCGTGTATTTAAGAGTGAGCACGACCGATCAGAACCCGGGAGCGCAGCGCTGCGATCTGCTGCAACTGGTGCAGCAGCGGGGTTGGCGCCTGGTCGACGAGTATGTCGACACGATCTCGGGGGTGAAGGCGCGCAGGCCTGGGCTGGACCGGCTGATGAAAGATGCGCGCCGCGGCCGCCTCGACGTGGTCGCGGTCTGGAGTTTTGATCGGCTCGGCCGCAGCGTCCGCCACTTTCTGCAGACCGTCGACGAGTTCCACCATCTCAATGTCGAGTTCGTTTCCTTTCGCGAAAACATCGACACCACCGGGCCGACGGGGCGCATTGTAATGGTCATCCTCAGCGCGGTCGGGGAATTGGAACGCAACCTGATCATCGAAAGAGTGCGCAGCGGCATGCGGCGCGCTCGCCTGGAAGGTCAACACATCGGGAGGCCACGGCTCGTCGTCGATCGTGACGCAGTGGTTCGTGATCGCCAGCGAGGCTTCTCCATTCGACAGATATCAAAACTGCACCGGCTATCGAGAACCTCGGTGTGCCGCGTTCTGGACAGTACTAATAAAGGAGGCGGGCTTGAATGAGGCCATGCTGTTCTGGGTAGCCATCATCGTCTGTGCTGCTGTCGTGCTCTACTTGATCTGGAGCAGGCAACATGAACGCGAGCAGTCGCAGCACCAAAGCGATCATCGGGATCTGGT
>Ga0335073_10003591_pt1 | contig 21636 bp, 17 predicted proteins | sample Lox_Sample_22_FD_207093 | JGI IMG/M metagenome (GOLD analysis project Ga0335073, IMG submission 207093) | Soil microbial communities from Loxahatchee National Wildlife Refuge, Florida, United States - Lox_Sample_2.2 | ecosystem: Environmental > Terrestrial > Soil > Wetlands | place: USA...
GACTCCTCCGAGCACGGCATGCTGCTCGACGGCGCGCGCGCCGAGCAGCCATGACGACGACGCGGCTGCCCGACTTCTTCATCGTCGGCCACCCCAAGAGCGGCACCACCGCGCTGTACGAGATGCTGCGCGAGCACCCCCAGATCTTCATGCCGAAGATGAAGGAGCCGCGCTACTTCGCCAGCGACCTGCCGTCGTCGTTCCAGCGTCATTCCGACGTGCCGCCCCTGACCCGCGAGGACTACCTGGCGCTGTTCGCGCCGGCGCGCGCCGACCAGCGCGTCGGCGAGGCCTCCACCGCCTACATCTGGTCCCACGACGCCGCCGGCGCGATCGCCGCAGCCAATCCCGCAGCGCGCATCATCGCGATCTTCCGGGAGCCCGCCAGCTTCGTGCGCTCGATGCACCTGCAGCTGCTGCAGATCCGCATCGAGCGCGAGGCCGACCTGCGCAAGGCGATCGCGCTCGAGGCCGAGCGCCGCGAGGGACGCAGGCTGCCGAGCATCATGCGGCGCTGGCCGCAGGTGCTGCTCTACACCGAGCGCGTGCGCTACACCGAGCAGCTGCGGCGCTTCCGCGAGCTGTTCGCACCCGAGCAGGTGCTGGCGCTCGTATACGACGACTTTCGCGCCGACAACCAGGCCTTCCTGCGCCGTGTGCTGCGCTTCCTCGAGGTCGACGACGGCGTCGAGATCGCGCCGCTGGAGGCAAATCCCACGGTGCGGGTGCGCTCCGCGCGCCTGGAGGACATGGTCAACGCCGCCGACCAGGGCGACGGCGGCCTCGCGCGCGCGGTCAAGACCACCGCCAGGATCGCGCTGCCCAGCAGGCGGCTGCGCAAAGGCGCCTACTGGCTGGTGCGCCGGCGCATGGTCTTCGCCAAGCCGCCGGCGCTCGACGAGACGCTGATGCGGGAGCTGCGCGAGCGCTTTCGCCCGGAGGTGGCCGCCTTCGGCGAGTACATCGGCCGCGACCTGCTCACGCTGTGGGGCTACGAGTCGAGCGCGTCGTAACCCCACAGGCTGACGAGGTCGCGCTGCAGGTACTCGCCGAGCGCCACCACCTCGCCCCTGAAGCGCCGGCGCAGCTCGAGCATGAAGCGCTCGTCCACGGGCGGCGGTTGGGAGAACACGCCGCGGCGCAGCAGCGGGTAGTAGAGGGACTCCCGTGCCGGCTGGGTGGTGAGCGCCTTGCCCGCGCCGCGCGCCAGCCGCAGCACGGGCGTCTCGCCGGCGCGCAGCGAGCGGCGGAAGTGGTCGAGGCGCACCGAGCGCACGCCCACCGTGGGGTTGGCCTCGAGCTGCTTGAACTCGAAGTCCTCCTCCACCTCCAGGAAGCGCAGCACGCGCCTGATGGTGGCGAGGTTGTCGGCACGGAAGTCGTCGTAGATCAGCGCCAGGATCTGGTCCGCGCCGAACAGCGCCCTGTAGCGCTCGAGCTGCTCGGCGTAGCGCACGCGATCGGTGTAGATCAGCACCTGGGGCCAGTTGGCGTGCTTGGGGATGCTGCGGCTCTGGCGCCGCTCCGCCTCCAGCTCGATCGCCTTGCGGAAGTCCTTCTCGGACTCGTCGTGCGAGGAGAGATGCTGCAGGTGCAGCGAGCGCAGGAAGCTCGCCGGCTCCCTGAAGATCGCCACGATGCGCGCGTCGGGGCGCACCTGCGCGATCCGCGCGGGCGCGCTCTTGGACCACAGGTAGGAGGATGAGGCCTCGCCGACGCGCTGGTCGGGCCGCGCCGCGGCGAACAGCGCGAGGTACTGCTCGAGCGTTTCGAACTTGGTCCCGGTGTACTCGATCGAGCGCTCCCCCGAGGTCTGCGGATGCGGGTTCTCGCGCGCGAAGTACCACGGCTCCTTCGGTTCGCACATGAAGATCTGCGGGTGCTCGCGGAGCATCCGGTGGAGCGCCGTGGTGCCGCACTTGGCGTGCCCGACGATGAAGAAATCGGGCACCCTGCCCCCGTTCGCAGCCATCTCGCTCCCCTAGGATAGGCCTCGCCGTGCTGTACGTAGCGACCGTCCACTACCGCTCGCCGCGCTGGATCGACATCCAGGCGCGCTACCTGCGCGAGCACCTCTCGGTCGACTTCCAGACGTGGACCTCGCTGGAGGGCATCGACCCCTCCTACGGCTCCCGCTTCGAGCGCGTGCTCGAGCAGCGCGGCGCGCACGCCGGCAAGCTCAACCACCTGGCGCTGGAGATCTGCCACGTGGCCGACGACGACGACCTGATCATGTTCCTCGACGGCGACGCCTTCCCGATCGCCGACCCGATGCCGATCGTCAGCGAGGCGCTCGAGCGGGCGCCGCTGGTGGCCGTCAGGAGGGCCGAGAACCTGCGTGAGCCGCAGCCGCACCCCTGCTTCTGCGTGACCACCGTGAGGACCTGGCGCAGCCTGCCCGGCGACTGGTCGCTGGGCTGCACGTGGCGCACCGCCGCGGGGCGCGTGATCAGCGACGTCGGCGGCAACCTCAGGCGCGCGCTGGAGCTGTCGGGCACCCCCTGGGTGCCGCTGCTGCGCAGCAACGGCGCACAGGTCCATCCCGTGTTCTTCGCCATCTACGCCGACGTGCTCTACCACCACGGCGCCGGCTTCCGCGACGCCTACGTGACGCGCACCGATCGCGACCGCCTGGTCAAACAGGTGGCGCGCGAGGGCACGGCCGCCGGGCTGGTGCGGCGCGCGCGCGACCGGCTGCTCGGGCGCTCCTGGAACCAGGACGCCAACGAGCGCATCCGCCGCCGCTCGGAGGAGATCTTCGCCGCGATCGAGCGGGGCGAGGAGCAGTGGCTGAAGAGCATGCAGGGCCCGCCCGCCGTCCCCGGCGCCGCCGGCGGGGAGGCGCAGCAGCGCGTCAGCCTGGGCGGCTGAGCAGCTCGCCGCGGCTCGAGTCGGGCGAGCGAGCGGCTCGCCGCAGCTCAAACTCGGCCACTGAGCAGCTCGCCGCGGTAGGCCGCGTCGATCGCTTCGGTGAGCGCGTCGAGGTCGCCGGTGGGCAGCACCATGCCGCTGACGCCCGGCTCGATCAGCTCCTTCATGCCGGTGTCCTCGCTGGCCAGCACCGGCACGCCGCAGGCCAGCGCCTCGGCCGGGGCGTAGGCGAAGCCGTCCTCGTAGGCGGGGTGCGCGAACAGCGCTGCGCGACGCAGCCGCGGCAACGGGTCGCCGGGGCCGATCGCGATGCGCGCGTCGGTCGCGCACGCCCGCTGCAGGAAGCGGCGCATGCCGCGCGAGCTCCAGCCCCCCACCAGCACCAGGCGCAGGTCCGCGTGCCCCAGCCTGCGCACAGCGTCCACCAGCAGCGGCACGCCCTTGGTCACGCACAGCCGCCCCACGAACACCACGTCGAACGTGCCGGCCGGGGCAGCCGCACCGTCGTCCGGGGCAGCCGCGCCGTCGTCCGCTGCGGCCTCGCCGTCGTCCGGGGCGGCCACGCCGTCGTCCGCTGCGGCCTCGCCGTCGTCCCCGCCAGCCGTGCCGAGCGCCGCGGGCGTGAAGCGCGGGTCGGGCGTGAGCGGGAACAGCGCCAGCCGCTCCTCCGGCACGCCCTCCTGCACGAACGACTCCCAGGTGTAGCGCGAGGCCACGTAGATCCGCTCCGCGCGCTCGTACTCGGCGAGGTTGCGCTGCAAGAGGCGCGACGCCCAGGTGCCCTCGAGCGGATAGGCGCGGTGGGCCAGCGCGTGCTGGCGCAACAGCACGCGCAGGTGCGGGTTGGCCGCTACCAGCGCGCGCGAGCCGTAGCCGGCCCCCGGCGCCGCCTGCAACTGCGCCAGCGCCTGCCCGTTGAAGGCCAGCAGGTGCTCCGCGCGCGGAAGCTCCGCGGCGACGTGGCGGTCGAAGGCGACGCTGCGGCGCAGGTTGCGCCACGAGGGCGAGAAGCGCGCCAGCCGAGCGAGCGGCGAGGCGAAGCGCCGGCGCGCCCGCACTTCGCGCACATCGGCGGAGCCCGACGGCCGCGCCGGCGACAACGCCGGCGCGCACATGCAGATGGCGGGCGGCGAGCCGGCGCGCGCTGCGGCGTCGGCGAGCTCCTTCACGTGGCGCCCGAGACCGCCGGCGCCGAAAGGCGCCGGGCAGGAGATCAACAGGCGCCCATGCGGCAGGATCGCCTGCTGCGCCGCCTCGCGCTGCGCGCGCCAGCTTGCGCCAAGCGGTTGCACGAGGCTCGGCGCTGCCTGACGCTCAGCCGAGCTGGTCATAGCCCCAGAGGCCGACGAGGTCGCGCCCGAGGTACTCGCTGACGGCAGCCACCTCGCCCGCGAAGCGCCTGCGCAGCTCGAGCATCACGCGCTCGTCAGGGCGCGGCGGCTCGCCGTAGACCACGCGCCTGCGCGCCACGCCGAGCGCGCCGTGGCGCAGCGCGCGCGGCGTGGTGGCGTTGATCGCGCCCTTCAGCGCGCGCGCCGCCGGGCCGCGGCCCATGTACAGGGAGCGCATCAGCTCGTTGAGCTGGGGCGAGCGCACGCTGTAGGAGGGATTGGCCTCGACCTGGGCGATCGGCTGCGAGTCGTCCACCTCGAGGAAGCGCAGCACCTCGCGCACGGTCGCCTCGTTGTCGGCGCGGAACTCCTCGTAGACCAGCACCAGCACGCGCTCGCGGCCGAACAGCCGGTGATAGCGCTCGAGCTGCTCCACGTAGCGCACGTGCTCGGAGTAGAGCAGCTCGTGCGGGCGCGGCGAGTGGCGCGGCAGGCGGCGGCCCTCGCGCCGGTCGGGCTCGAGCGCGATCGCCTTCGCGAAGTCCTTCTCGCTCTCCACGTGGTTGCGCAGGCACTGCAGGTGAAAGGAGTGCAGGAACGCCGCCGGCTCGCGCAGGATCGCGATGATGCGCGCCTCGGGCTGGGCGTCGTGTATGCGCTGCGCTGCATGGTGGGAGAGCAGGTAGGCCGGCGAGTTCTCACCCAATCGCTGCTCCGGCTTGGCGTGCGCGAACAGCGCCAGGTACTGCTCGATCGTTTCCGGGCGCTCGGCCGGACGGCGGCGTTTTTCCACCGAACGCAGCTCAGGTGAAAAATACCATGTCTCTTTCACCTCCGGCATGAAGATCTGCGGATGCCTGCGCAGCATTTCATACAAAGCCGACGTGCCGCACTTGTGATGACCGACCACGAAGAACTCCGGCATGCGCCGGCCTTGCGCAGTGGCAGGCGACTGCGTCTCAGCGGAGGCGGTCATATCCCCACAGGCTAACAAGGTCGCGTTTGAGGTAATCGGCGAGCGCGCGCACCTCGGGCTCATAGCGTTCGCGCAGCTCGCGCACCAGCTCCTCCGGCGGCGGCTTCGGCTGCGCGTACAGCAGCCTGCGCTGCGCCGTGCGCACGGCGCCGCGGCGCAGCTCGCGCGGCAGCACCCGCAGCGGCACGCGCGCCAGCCTCGCCACCGGTCCCCGTCCCGCGGACACGCCTTTCACCATCTCATCGAGCCGGCTCGAGCGCAGGCGCACGCTCGCGTTGGCCTGCGAACGCGCCAGCGCAAGCGTGTCGTCGAGGCCGAGGAAGCGCAGCACCTGGCGCACGACGGCCTCGTTGTCCGCGCGGAAGTCGTCGTAGATCAGCACCAGCACCTGCTCGGGGGCGAACACCTCGTGATAGCGGCGCAGCTGCTCCACGTAGCGCACGTGCTCGGAGTAGTGCAACGCCGCCGGGCGCGGCGTCGCCGCCGGCACGTCGAGGCCTTCGCGTCGCCGCGGCTCGAGCGCCAGCGCCCTGCGCAGGTCGCGCTCGGTCTCGGCGTGGTCCTGCAGCAGCTGCATGTGCAGCGAGGCCAGCAGGCTGGCGGGCTCGCGCAGGATCGCCACGATGCGCGCCGTCGGCTGCAGCCGTGCGATGTTCGCAGCCGCGTCGCGCGAGCACAGGTACAGCGCCGAAGCCTCGCCGGCCTGCTGCTGCGGGCCCGCCTCGGCAAACAGCGCCAGGTACTGCGCGAGCGTCTGCGGGCGCGCGCGCACGACCTGGCGGCGGACGCCCGCCAGCAGGTCGCTGGCCATCAGCATCGGCTCCTTGAGCGCCGGCATGTACACCTGCGGGTGCGCGCGCAGCATCTCGTACAGCGCGGTGGTGCCGCTCTTGGGCTGGCCGACTACGAAGAAGTCGGGCACGCGCGCGCCCGGCGCCTCGTGCGGGCGAGGCGCCGCCGGCGCCGGCGCGCCGTCAACGCCGGTCCGCTGCGATCCCGTCATAGCCCCACAGCGCCACCAGATCGCGGCCGAGATACTCGCTGAGCGCAACCACCTCGCCCCGGCAGCGCTCGCGCAGCGCCCGCATGGTCGCCGCGTCGGGCGCGGCGGCGGCGCCGTAGACCACGTTGCGCTGGAAGGAGCCGACCGCGCGCCGGCGCAGCCGGCGCGGCAGCACCGCCTTGGCGGTGCGCGCAACCGGGCCCCTGCCGGCTTTCGCGGCGTGCACGAGGCGGTCGAGCGCGGGCGAGCGGGCAGCGACCGTCGGGTTGGCCTGCACCGGCTCGATCGCCACGGCGTCGTCCACGTCGAGCAGCCGCAGCACGCGACGCACCGTGCCCCGGTTGTCCGCGCGGAAGTCGTCGTAGATCAGCACCAGCACCTGCTCGGGGGCGAACACCTCGTGATAGCGGCGCAGCTGCTCCACATAGCGCACGCGCGCGAGGTACAGCGAGCCCGCTTGCTCTCCACGGCGCTCGTCGGCGGCGAGCGCCCTGCCCAGGTCGACCTCGTCCTGGACGTGGTTCTGCAGCATCTGCAGGTGCAGCGAGTGGAGAAAGCTGGCGGGCTCGCGCAGGATCGCCACGATGCGCGCGGCGGGCTGCAGCTCGGCGATCTCGCCGGCCGCGGTCGGCGAGCCGAGGTAGGACGGCGAGGCCTCGCCCACCCGCTGCTCGGGACGAGCCGCGGCGAACAGCGCCAGGTACTCCTCGTAGCTCTGCGGGCGCGACTGGGCGTAGCTGGCGCGTCCCCGCGAGCGCGCCGCGGCGGCCTGCGCGCGCCGGCGAGACAGGTCGCGCCCGAAGAACTCCGGCTCCTTCATCTCGGGCATGAAGATCTGCGGGTGGCCCCTGAGCATGCTGTACATGGCGGTGGTGCCGCTCTTGTGGTGCCCGACGATGAAGAAGTCCGGCAGGCGCCCGCTGCCCGCGCGCGCGGACGGCGGCGCCGAGCGCGCCCCTGGGCTGTGCGCCTCACTCGACATGCTCGTACCCCCACAGGCTGACCAGATCGCGCCCGAGATACTCGCTCAAAGCGAGCACCTCCGGCTTGTAGCGGCTGCGCAGCTCGCGCATCAGCTGCTCGTCCGCCGCGCGCGGCTCGGCGAACACGAGGCGTCGCTGCGCGAGGTGCAGCGCGCCGCGACGCAGCCCGCGGGGCGTCACCGACTTGATCGCGCCCTTCAGCGCGCGCGCGCCGGCGCCGCGTCCCACCGTCAGCGCGTGCACCAGCTCGTGCAGGCGCTGCGAGCGCGGCTGCACGGTGGGGTTCGCCCGCGGCACCTCCAGCGGCGTGTCGGGATCGACCGCCAGGAAGCGCAGCACCTCGCGCACCACGCCGCGGTTGTCCGCGCGGAAGTCGTCGTAGATCAGCACCAGCACCTGCTCGGGGGCGAACACCTCGTGATAGCGGCGCAGCTGCTCCACATAGCGCACGTGCTCGGAGTAGAGCAGCGCCTTCGGCCAATAGGTGTGGGCGGGGATCGAGCGCCCGGCGCGTCGCTCGCGCTCGAGCGCCAGCGCCCTGCCCAGGTCCGCCTCCGTCTCCACGTAGCTCTGCAGGAACTGCAGGTGCAGCGAGCGCAGCAGGCCGGCGGGCTCGCGCAGGATCGCCACGATGCGCGCCGCCGGCTGCACCTGCGCGATGCGCGCGGCCGCCGTGCGCGACCACAGGTACAGCGCCGTCGCCTCGCCGAGGCGCTGGCCCGGCCGGGCCTGCTCGAACAGCGCCAGGTACTGCTCCAGCGTCTCCGGGGTGCCTTCCGGTCGCGGCGGCGTGCGCTCGTGCAGCTCCTCGGCGAAGAACCACGGCTCCTTGCCGGCCGGCATGTAGATCTGCGGGTGTGCTCGCAGGGTCTCGTACAGCGCGGTGGTGCCGCTCTTCGGCTGGCCCACGATGAAGAAGTCCGGGATCGCGCCGGAGCGCACGCCGCCGTCGCGGACGGCGCCGTCGCGTGCCGGGGCGCCGTCGCGTGCCGGGGCGTCGCCTGCAGTGGCGCCGCGTGCAGGGGCGCCGTCGCCTGCACGGGCGCCGTCCACGGCCACGCCGGGGCCAGGGCGCGAGACGCCGCTCACGCCAGCATCCCGCCGGGCGTGCCGCGTGCGAGTGCGGCGGCGTGGCGGTAGTACTCGTTGTGGCGGGACAGCGACGCGAGCGTGTCGAACCCGGCCAGCCTGCCATCGAGGATGATCATCACCCGATCACAAATATTCAACGTCGACATGCGATGCGCCACGATGAACATCGTCAACTCCTGACGCAAAGAAGTCAACGACTCCTGGATCAAAGACTCACTAGTCGGATCCAACGCGCTCGTAGGCTCATCCAACACCAACAACTGCGGCCGCGCCACCAACGCCCGCGCCAAGCAAATCCGCTGCTGCTGACCACCAGACACCGCATCAGCACGCGGCCCCACCACCGTGTCATACCCATCCGCCCAACCCACGATGTCCTCATGAATCCGCGCCAGCCGCGCCGCCCGCTCCACCGCCTCATCATCCACATCCCTGAAAAACCTGATGTTCGCCGCCACCGACGCATGCAACAACCGCGGTTCCTGCGGCACATACGCCACCCGCCGCTGCCAATCCCCCTGCGCGATCTCCCGCGCCAACACACCATTCACCAAATACCGCCCCGCAACCGGCTCACGCAACCGCAACAACAACTGCACAAGCGTCGACTTCCCCGCCCCCGACGGGCCGATCACCCCAACCACCTCACCACCATCAACCCCAAACGACACCCCCGAGAGCACCGCCCGCCCCCGCACATACTCATACCCCACACCCTCAAACACAAGCGAACGCACACCCGACAAACCCACCCCACCAAACACCGGCGCACTCTCCCGATACCGCCGCTCCGCCTCCCGCGCGCGTTCGACGAACGGGATCGCCTGGATCATCGTCTGGTATGAGCCCTGCACGTTCTGGCCGCTGGAGCTAGCGCGGATCAGGATCAGGATCACGGCGACCAGCGCGCCGGCGTGGCCCTTGCCGATCTCCGACAGCAGGAACAGGGTGCAGATCGTCAGCAGCGAGATGACCGAGCCGTAGAGGTTGCCGGCGAAGCGCATCAGCATCTGCGTGGCGAAGGCGTTGGCGCGCGTGTCGTGCACCAGGCCTGCCACACGCTCGCGCTGGGCCGCGTCGGCGCCGAACACCTGCGTGTCCTCGGCCAGGCGGATCGACTCGGCGATCCCTCGCGCGTAGGCCACCTGCGAAGCCGAGAGCGCGCGCGAGCGGCGCACCGCCGCCTTGCGCAGCGGCCGCAACAGGGCCAGCAGCGCCGCCGTGAGCACCACCACGAAGGCGGCCGCCAGCGCGTTCAGCGCAAACGCGGTGGCGAGCAGCATCAGCAGCACCAGGACCGAGGAGATCAGCCCCATCGCTCCCTGCGCGGCCAACGTCGCCTGCCCCACCTGGCCGGTGATCGTTTCCTGCAGCTGGCCCTCGCGGTCGCGCGACTGCACCTCCCACGAGGCGCTGGTGAAGGCGTGGAGCAGCCGTTTGCGCAGTTTCGCCTGCACGCTCGTGAGGATGCGCGGCGGCAGCATCGTGATCGGGATCTGGACGAGCAGGCGGAACACCATCAGCACGAGCGCGGCCAAGAACAGGGCGCCGATGCGCGGCTGCAGGTTCAGCCCGAGCACGTGGATGTGCGCGCGCGAGGCGCCGCCGGCGATGGCGGCGCCCGTCTCGGCCAGCACCGCCAGGATCAGCGATTCGCTGAAGGCCGACAGCATCGACGCGCTCACCAGCGCCAGCACCGACCAGCGCTGCTCGGACAGCAGCGGCGCCACCAGCGAGCGCGCGGCCCGGCGCCGCGCCGGCGCCGGCGCCACGGCGGCGGTCGCGCTCAGCGCCACGCCGGCCCCGTGCTCGCTCATGCTGAAGCTCCGTTCATGTCAGCCAGCCCCACTGCGGTCCTCGCCGCAGCGCCTCGCGCGCGGCGAGCGATTGCCAACGCCGCCACGCACGATACCCGAAGGTCATGCTCGCTCTCGCGCGGCGGGGCGCCCCGTGGCGCCTGCGTCCGCCACCTTCGCGTCGCCGCCGACGGTGGGCGACAGACGCGACACGGCGATCGTCCACGGGAGCTGCAGGAGCGTGGTGAGGCGGGAGCGCCGAGGCGCCCGCGGGGCCTTGGCGCGGACCGCGATGCGTTCGAGCCTGAGCAGCCGGTTGCCCTTCAGCGGCAGGCCCGTGCTGAGCGCTCCCAGCTCCGGCACCGCCGCGGAGGAGCCCACCCGGCGCAGGATCTCCCCCACCACGCCCTCCGGGTCCGCCAGGAAGTTCTCGTGGCGGAGCATCATCCGTCGCGAGCGTGGCTGGCGCGCGAACACCAGCAAGGACAGCAGCGTGGTGACCCACAGGTTGAGGTTGGTGGCCAGTTCTCGCCGGCGCCGCTCGGCGACGTCCTGGCGGCGAATCAGGCGCGCGAACGACGCCACCACGCTGTGCGGGTCGCGGTACAGGAAGATCAGGTGCAGCTCGAGCTCCGGGATCGCCTGCAGCTCGAGCGCGCGCAGGGGGAAATGCGAGCTGTCGACCACGTAGTCCTCGCCGGACACGGCGAGGATCGCACGGTACAAGTCTCCGGTCACGCGACGGAAGCGAGGCTGCAGGCCTCGCCGTCGACGCCAGCGGTCGGGACGCAGCAGCGCGGACGCGCGTTCCACGTGCCGGCGGGCGTCCTCGCCGAAGAGCTCCTCGGCCTCGTCGCGCATCTGTGCGCGCACCGAGCGCCAGAAGCGGGTGCGCTCGAGCCCGCCGAGCACCGGCTCTCCGGCGCGCGCAAGCCAGGTGTCCAGCTCGCCCGCGTAGAACATGCCCTCGCAGTTGCCCAGCGTGACGCCGAGCACGGTGCTGCCGCTGCGACCCGATCCCATCACGTACACCACCCGCGGCCGGCGCTGCGGGCCGGCCCGCCGCCCCGGCCCGGCCGCGCCCCGGCTGCCGCGGGGCGCGACGGGGCCGCCCGCGGGGCGGCCGCCGGCGCTCATGTCGAGGGCGCAAGCCGCGCCGCGAGCCCGCCGGCGCCCGCGCCGAGCTTGCCGGCCATCGCGCTGCGTCCCGGCCCCGCGAGCCAGTAGGCGAGCACCCCTGGGGCGAACCACAGGTACGCGCCGGCGGGCGTCACGGCCAGGGTGGGACCGACGAAGCCCTCCACGGTGAGCATCGTGAAGGCGGCGACGATGGCCACGAGGTAGGTGCGCAGCTCGACATCCTGCACGCGACGCAGCCGCGCCAGCGCGAGCGCCAGCACCGAGATGCTGAAGCCGACCCACAGCAGCAGCCCCGGCAGCCCGAGTTCGACCGCCAGCAGGTTGAAGGCGGAGCCGCCGCTGACCTTCTGTTCTTCGATCGTTTTCTCCTGCTTGCCGCCCAACCCGGCGACCGATCCAGCCACGCCGAGGCCCAGCCCGAACGGCTCGTTCGCGATCACGCTGGGAATCTGGTTGAGATGCTTGACCTTCGCGTCGCCCCCGCCTTCGGCTTCTTCGCCTTCCGCGCCGGAGGCTTCCGAGCTCACGCCGTTGATGGCGTGTTCGATGCTCGCCTGGCGCTTGAAGACGCCGCTGCCCTCGACCGCCACCAGCACACCCGCCACGCCGAAGGCAAGCGCCACCACCATCAGCAGCCCGGAGAGCGCGCGCGTGAGCCGCAATCGCGCCAGCATCGACAGCAGCACGAAGCTGGCGAGCACGACCAGCAGGTCCACGAGCGACGATCGCGAGGCCGCGGTGGCGACGCCCAGCAGGGCCCCCGCGCTGCACAGCAGCACCGGCCAGCGCCGCCGCAGCGCCCCGGTGTTGAGCAGGGCGATCAGGCCGGGCAGCGCGATCGTGCCGACGCCCCCGCCGAAGCCGGCGTCCGAGCCGAGCGCCGGGGGCCGGCTGTGGGCGCTGCCTTCGGCCTTGTAGGTACGACCGTGCTTGCCGGCCACGCGTTCGTTGTAGCCCGGTCCCCAGCGACCGAGCGCCGCCGGCGAAAGCCGGTACTGGACCGCGCCGACGACGCCGTTGGCGAGCGCGATCACGCCGAGCAGCAGGAACAGCTGGCGCAGGCGCTGCTTGCTGCGCACGATCGCATAGCCGAAGAAGAACAGCGGCACGAACTCGAGCTCCTGCCGGTAGCCGCCGACCGACTTCAGGAAGCCGCCGGTGTTGGGGTTCAAGGCCTCGACCACCACCAGCGCGGCGAACCCCAGCACCCAGCCGCTCAGCGGCGGCAGCGAGATGCGCTGCTGCTTGAGCGGCAGGCGCGCGAGCATGCCGATGGCGACCGCGAGGATCAGCACGTCGCGCACGCCGGAGAAGTACCTGCTGCTGGTGAGGAGCTTCACCGGGCCGTCGAGCAGCCCGAGGTACAGCATCAGCAGGGTGAGCGTGACCGTGTAGCGCCTGCTGGTGGCGAGCGCCACCACGGCCACCAGGCCGGCGAGCGCGGCCGCCACCTCGGCCACGGTGCCGATGCCCGGCGTGGGCATCTCGTAGCTGATCGCCAGCGCCGCGGCGAGCGGCACGAGCACGCCCACCAGCACGAGCAGCGCCCGCTCGCTGCCGCGCCTGGCCAGCACGACCGGATGGCGAGCCGGAGCCGCTCGACCGGTCACGCTCGGGTAGGAGCTGCTCATCGGCTGAGCAGGCGTTGCAGCCAGCCCGGCCGGTACTGCGACGAGAGGCCGTACTTCTTGATTTCACGGGGCGAGACCCCGTTGGCGACGACGCCGAGCAGCGGCGCGGCGGGGGTGTTGGCGAGCAGCTGCATCAGCCTCGACGCCGACGCCTCGCGCGTATGCGCCGCACGAGCCACCAGGACGATCCCGTCGACGGCATCGAGCAGCGGCATCGCGTCGCTGACCTGCAGGGGACCCGGCGCGTCCACCAGCACGTAGTCGTACTCATCCGCCAGCGCCCGCGGCAGCTCCGACATCGCCGGGCGTGCCATCAGCGCCGGCGGGTTGGCGACCTTGGTGGCGCCGGCCAGCAGGGACACCGAGCCGGCGGCCTCGACGACCGTCGCGGTCGCTCCCCCCTGGCCCGGCTCGGCCGTGCGCTGGAGCTCCGGCTCGATGCGCGCGAAGGGCACCTCCTGCAGCGCTTCCTCCGCCGTCAGCCGTCCCGACAGCACATCCGCCAGCCCCTGGCCGCCGCTCAGCCCGAGCAGCCGGCTCTGCACCGGGTTGCGGAAGTCCGCCTCGATCACCGCCACCCGCTCGCCGGACTCGGCCTGCACCAGCGCCAGCGCGGCGATCAGCGTGGACTTCCCGTCGCCGGGCTCGGCGCTCGTGAACAGGATCACCCGCGGTCCGGCGCCGCCGTCGCCGTTGCTCGCGGCCGTGGCGCCAGGGGCCACCTGCAGGACCGTCTGCAGCCGCCACAGCGCCTCGCGCAGCGTCCTCGCCGGCACCGGGCGTCCGTCGCGGCTGAGCAGCGGTCGCCTGACCGCCTGCAGGGCGCTAAGCACTCGCACGTGGAAGGCAGCTTCGATCGACGCGATCGTCCGCAGGCGCCGGTCGAAGCGGTTGAGCAGGTAGACGGCGAAGCAGGCCAGCAGCAGCCCGATCAGGAAGCCGAAGATCGCGTTGCTCTTGGGGTGCGGTCCCACCAGGTGACCCTGGCGCTTGCCGGCCGGGTTGACCTGGGCGACCTGCCGGATCGACAGGTCCGATTCGAGCTGGTTGATCTTGTTGGCGAGCGTGGCGGCCTGGAGCGTGGCGCTGACGCTCGAGCCCGCCTTTCCCTTCTTGCTGCTCACGGCCGAATGTTCGGCCTCCGCCACTTCGAGCTTGCGCTCCTGCCTGCGCGCGAGCAGGATCGCCTGCAGGATCTCTTTGCGGTAGCGGTCGTTCTGGCGCTTGACGTAGGCCTGCGCGGTGGTGTTCACGAGCAGCACCGCGCCCTTTGCGTTGTGCGCTTCGGCGCCGATCGTTAGGAACTGGCTCTTCTGCCCGGCCTTGGCCTTGATCTTGCCCTTGAGCGCGGCGCGCACGACGCGGCTCTTGGGCTCTTTGCGCAAGCGCTGCTTGACCGTTTCCTTGATGATGCTCGAGTTGATCAGCGCAGCCTGCGTGGCGGGTTCGAGCGCCAGGCTCTTCTTGCCGATGCCGCCGCCGCTGCCGACATGCGACTGTTCTTCGGAGCCGTTGGCGAGGTAAACCTGGGTCGACGCCGAGTAAGTGGAGGGCTTGTGACGGTAATAGAGGTAGCTGCCGACGCCCGCGATGACCGCCACGGCCAGGACCAGCCACTTGCGTCGCCACAGCGGCCCGAGTACAGCGCTGGCTTCAGTAGTCTCGTTCATTCGGCTGAGGGTCCGTCCGGGGCCGTATGGGGGCCATCGCCAAGCTTAAGTTGTGGCGTAAGCGGACGCTAAAGACTACCGCCGGCCCACAGCCCGCGGTAGACACGCACGTGTCCGTGCAACGATATCCAGGTGGCAGCTCCGGCCAGCCTATCGCACGCCAGCGCCAGGCCCGACGCCGCCACGCGGCGGCTGCTCGTGGTCAGCCATCCCGCCGTGGTGAGCGTCAACCAGGCGGTCTACAGGGAGCTGCGCGAACGCGGTTGGGAGCTCACCCTGGTGCTGCCGAGCAGCTGGCGCAACGAGTACCGGCGCGAGGGCTTCGCGCCGCAGGCGCTGCCCGGCATGGAGGACGTCCTGCGACCGGTGCCGGTGGCGCTGCGCGGGCGCGTGCAGCGCCACGTCTATCTCACCAGCACGCGGCTGCTGTGCGCCCGCGTGCGCCCGCATGTCGCGTTCGTGGAGGCCGAGCCGTATGCGCTGTGCGCGGCGCAGTGGGGGCGCACGTTCAGACGTCTCGGCGTCCCCTTCGGCGTGCAGTGCTACGAGAACATCGACCGCGCGCTGCCGGCCCCGGTGCGCCGGCTGCGCGCAGGGGTGCTGCGCGACGCCGCCTTCGTGGCCGCGCGCTCGCAGACGGCGGCGCAGCTCGCGCGCGCCTGGGGCGCCGCCGGCGTCGTGGACTTCGCGCCCCCCGCCGTCCCGCACTGGCTCGCCCCGGCCGATCGCGGCGAGCGCGCCGGGAGCGAGCGTCCGTTCACGGTCGGCTACGCGGGCCGGCTGACGGACAGCAAGGGGCTGCTCGACCTGCTCGCCGCGGTGCGGCTGCTGCCGGCCCCGGTGCAGCTGGTGCTGATCGGCAACGGCGAGCTGCGGGCGCAGCTGGAGGGGCAGAGCCTGCCGGGATCGCGCGTGCGCGTGGTCGACGATCTCACCCACGAGCAGATGGCCAGCGGTTACGCCCAGCTCGACGTGCTGGCCATGCCCTCGCGCACCACGGCCACCTGGAAGGAGCAGTTCGGCAGGGCGATCGTCGAGGCGATGTCGTGCGGAGTGCCGGTGGTCGGATCCGACTCCGGTGAGATCCCATGGCTGATCGGCCTCACCGGCGGCGGCCTGGTCTTCGCCGAGGGCGACGTGCGGGACCTGGCGGCGCAGCTCAGCCGGCTGCGCCAGCAGCCGCAGCTGCGCGCCGAGCTCGCCGCGCGCGGGCGCGAGGCGGTCGAGCGCATGTTCTCCGTGCCGGCGGCCTGCGACCGGCTCGAGCGCCTGTTGCTCGACGCCGCCGAGCGAGGGACGGGCTGAGGCCGGCGAGCGAGGGCGGGCTCAGGCCGCCGAGCGAGGGACGGGCTGACGCCGCCGAGCGAGGGACGGGCCGACGGCGCGGCGCTCAGCCTGCCGACGCGGCGAGGCGCTGATAGAGCTCGTGGTGCTCGGCCACCATCCGCTCGACGCCGTAGGCGAGCGCGGACTCGCGTGCCGCCCGGCCCAGTCGCGCCCGCAGCCCCCCGTCGGCGCCCAGCTCGCGCAGGCGCCCCGCGATCGTCTCCGGCTCGGGCTCGATCAGCATGCCGTTGCGCCCGTCCTCGATCAGCTCGCGCACGCCGTTGACCGGCGTCACCAGCACGGGCAGGCCGCTGGCGGCCGCCTCGAAGGTGACGAGCGAGAAGCTCTCGTAGCTGGTCGGCAGGACGAACGCGTCGGCCAGCTGGTAGACGAGCTGCACCTGCCCGGTGACGCCCAGCCAGCGCACGCGCGCTGCCACGCCGAGCTTCTCGGCCAGCGCCCGGTAGGCCGGCTCGTCGCCGCCGCCGGCCACCACCAGCGTCCAGCCGTCGGCCAGCGCGAGCGCGCGCAGCAGCGGGCCCAGGCCCTTGCGCTCCCACTCGCCGGCCACGAACGCGGCCACCAGGGCGTGCTCGTCGAGTCCCAGCGTGCGCCGCAGCGCCGCCGCCTCGGCACGATGCGCGCCCGGCGCGAACGCATCGGTGTCGATGCCGTTGTGGATCGTCACCACGCGCTGCTCGAGCCACGGGAAGTGCTCCCGTATCTCGTCGGCTACGCCGTCGGAGACGCACACGATCGCGCGAGCGCGCGCCGTCCTCAGGCAGAGCCTTTCGCCGGCGCGCTTGAGCCTGCCCGCCAAGCTCACGTGCAGGCGGTAGAGCCAGGTGGATCGGCTCGGGGTTGGCGCGCCCACCTGATGGCAGTAGTGCACCGCCACCACGTCCACGCGGTTGAGCACGATCGCGCCCGTGGCCTGCACCACGCCTCGCCGCCAGCGCCGCACCGCCAAGCTGCCGGCCAGCAGGAACCAGGGGTAGGCCAGCAGGAACGGCCGTCCGGGGCCGCGCACGCGGTGGAACTCCACGCCGCTGCCGGGCGGCAGCTCGCACGTGCGCGCGAGCAGCCGCACGCGGTGCCCGCGCCGAACGAGCCCCAGCAGCAGGCCCGACAGCTGGCGCTCCATGCCCCGCACGGCGCTCACGTCGTGCGCAACCACCGTCACGTCACAGGCCTGCGCAGCCCCTGCGCCAGCCTGCGCAGCCCCTGCACCAGCCTGCGCCGCCGGGCCTGCGGCGAGCTCGGCGGCGGGCGCGCGCATCAGCTCACCGGCCGTGCACGCGGCCGTTGGCGGCGGCGCGCACCGCTGCGGTCCCGCTCCCCCGCGCCTCGATCACGCCGGCGAGGCCTGCGAAGAAGCGCTTGCGCATGGCCGCGTCGGTGTAGTCGCGCAGGAAGCTCTCGCGTCCCGCCGCGCCGAGCTCGCGGCGACGTTGCTCGGAGACGAGCAGCGGCTCGAGCGCGTCCGCCAGCGCCTCGGGCGCACCCGAGCGCGCCAGCGCGCCCGTGCGGCCGTCCTCGATGAACTCCCCAGGGCCGCCTGAGTCGACCGCCACCACCGCGACGCCCCGCGCCATCCCCTCCAGCAGCACGATGCCGAACGGCTCCGGGTCCGAGGCGTTGACGAGGATGTCCAGCTGTTCCATGTAGGGGCCCGCGTCCGGCACCTGCCCGGTCATCGTAACCGCGCCCGTCAGCCCCAGCTCCGCGACCAGCTCGGGCAGCGACTGCGCATATTGCGATGACAGGCCGTAGGCGTCGCCCCCGACGATCACGGTGTGCATCTCCAGGCCGCGCTCGCGCAGCAGCGCCTGCGCGCGCAGCAGCCGATCCTGGCCCTTCCACGGCTGCAGGCGACCGACCAGGCCCACGGCCGGAACGCCGTCGGGGAGCTCGAGCGGCGCAGGCTGCGCGCCCTGCCGCTGCTGCGGCGGCGGCGCGCCGGCCGCCACGATGAAGGTGGGCCGCGCCGGGAAGAGGCGCGCCTGCGCGCGCGCCGACGCAGTCGAGTAGCAGCCGATCGCCGCCGCCGGCAGGAGTGTGGCGCAGCCGTCGAGCCAGCTGCGCCGCGGAATCGCCTGCTGCCACCACACCACGCGGTCGGCCATGCCGCTGAGCGCCGCCGCGGGCGCCCCGTAGAGCTGTGTTTTGGCCGCCCAGTTGAGCATCAGGTCCGGCCTGCGGGAGCGCATCATGCCGGCCAGGCGCAGCACCGTGCGCAGCCATCGGTGCGCTTCGCGCAGACGACCCGCGGGCAGCACGGTGACGCGAAAGCCCTGCCGCGCCAGCGCCTGCGGCCACGGCCCCGGCCGGAAGAACACCAGCTCGAGCTCGTGTCCTTCCTGCTGCGCGCCGTCCAGCACGGCCTGCAGCATCGCCTCGGCTCCGCCGAGGGACTCGCCCCACGGCACGGTCACGAGAACGCGCATCAACCGTTCCCAAATGCCATATCGCCGTCCCTCGCTATCCGTGCGACGCGTCCCTCACCGCGGCCCATATTACACGGGCAACTCCTCGCGCCCCAGCGGGCATGGGTTATGCTCGCCCCATGCTTGACAGGTTGCTCAGGCTGTTCGGGTGGAGGCTTCTACTGATCACTGGAGACCCCTGTGTCTTGGATCGCTGGCGGTGGCTGCGCGGCCACCTGCTGGGAGGGAAGCTGCGCACATTCGACGCCGGTTGTGGCAACGGCGGCTTTAGCATCTATGCGGCCAGGCAAGGTAACGAAGTCGTAGCCGCGTCATTTCAGTCAAACGAGCAGGAGAGCGCGGAACGACGCGCGGAGATACTCGGGGTGAGCGGCATCGACTTTCGCGTGATCGACCTGCGCGAACTCGAGCGCCACCGCGAGGAGCTGGGCACGTTCGACCAGATCATGTGCCTCGAGACGATCGAGCACGTGCGTGACGACGAGGGTTTGGTGAAGCGGCTCACCACCCTGCTCAGGCCTGGCGGGCGCATGCTGTTGAGCACGCCCTACGACGCTCACCGGCCGCTTTACACCGAGGATCCCGCTCCCGCCGAGGTGGAGGACGGCTCGCATGTGCGATTCGGCTACTCGCGCGAGCGCCTGCGCGAGATCGCCGCCGCCGCGGGCCTGGAGGTGGACAGTGAGAGCTTCGTCAGCGGCCTCGTCTCGCAGAAGCTGACCGATTTGATGAGACGGTTGAGCGAGCGCCTGGGCCTGATGCCGGCATGGTTGATCGTGCTGCCGCTGCGCATGCTCGCGCCGCTGGACGCGCCCCTGAGCGCGATGCTCCGTTACCCCTATCTCAGCGTGGCGCTCTGCGCCGTCAAGCCCTCCGCGGCGAGCTCCACATGATGCGCGGCCGAGCGTCATGAGCATCGACGAGCGTGTCGTGCGGGACACCGCCGTGACCCCGCCGGCCGCCGACGGCGCAAGCCTCGTTCATGACTATCTGCTCGTGATGCGCGGCGCCGAGCGCACCTTCGCGGCGATCGCCGAACTGTACTCGCAGGCCCCGATCTTCACGCTGCTCTACGACGAGCGCGGCACGCACGGGCGCTTCGCCGGTCGTGCGGTGAGCGCCTCTCCGTTGCAGCGGCTGGGCGCGCGCCAGTCCAACTTCCGTCGCCTGCTGCCGTTCTATCCGACCGCCATCGGCCGTCTGCGCCTGCCGCCGTCGCGCCTGGTGCTGAGCAGCAGCAGCGCCTTCGCCCACGGCGTGAGCGTGCCCGAGGGCGCGGTGCACGTGTGCTACTGCCACACGCCCTTCCGCTACGCCTGGTATGCGCAGGAGCGCGCGCTTGGCGAGACGCCGAGGATGCTGCGGCCGCTGATGCGCGCGCAGCTGCGTCAGATGCGCCGCTGGGACGGGGCGGCGTCGCGCAAAGTGCACGCGTACATCGCGAACTCGATGCTGAGCCGCGAGCGCATCAGGCGCTACTACGGGCTGGAGGCCGAGATCATCTACCCGCCGGTGGAAACGCGCCGCTTCGCCGCCGGCGAGGGCGGCGACGCGCTGCTGGTGGTCTCCGAGATCGTCCGCCACAAGCGCATCGAGGTGGCGCTCGAGGCGGCTCGGCGCGCTGGCGCGCCGATTCGCGTGGTCGGCTCCGGGCCGGACTACGCGCTGCTCAAGGATCGCTACCCCGAGGCGGAGTTCCTCGGCCGCACCTCCGACGAGGAGCTCGCCGGCCTGTACGCGCAGGCGCGCGCGGTGGTCGTTCCCAGCATGGAGGAGTTCGGGATAACCGCGGTGGAGGCGCAGGCCTCAGGACGGCCGGTGATCGCCGCCGGAGCCGGCGGCGCGCTCGAGACGGTGTTGAACGGCAGCACCGGCCTGCTCGCCACGCTCGACGACGTCGAGTCCTTCCGGCGCGCGATCGAGGCGATCGATCGCCTCGACTTCGACCAGGCGCGCGCCCTCGAGAACGCCGAGCGCTTCTCGGTGGCGAGCTTTCAGGAGAAGCTGGCGGTGCAGGTCGGGGCGGTGCTCGAACGCCACGCCCTCTCGAGCCAGACCTACGCCTGAGCGTCATCTAGGGTGTGCTTGGTGCAGGGGCGATCGCTGCGCATAGCGTGGCTGGGGGCGGGCCCAGGGGCACGCGAGAGCGGCGGCGTGCCGGGGGTGGCCACCGATCTGCTGCAGGGTCTTGCGCAACGCGGGCACCGCGTCGACTGCCTGTTCCCTGGCCGTGGCCACAGCCTGCCTCAGCGCCTGCACGACAAGCCCAATCTCACGTTCGTGTGGGGCACCGCGGTGCAGCGCTGGGACCGCTGGTACAGCCGCACCCGCATCGGCGCGTTCGTGTCCGGGATGCTGGTGCGCGCCCTCGGCTCGCTGCGGCTGCGCCGCGAGGTCGCGCGCCGGCACCGCCGCGACCCCTACGACGTCATCTACCAGTTCTCCAACATCGAGTCGCTGGCGGTGCCGTGGCGACTGAGAGATCGGGTGCCGCTCGCGATTCACCCCGAGACCCACGTCATGGGCGAGCTGCGGTTCCTGATCGCCGAGCGGGGCCTGGCGCGACGCGCCGGCGCCACGCGCACGCTGGCGATCGCCGCCGCGTTGATGGCGGTGCGCTCGCTGGTGCAGCGGCTGCGGATCCGCCGCGCGGACCTGCTGGTGTGCATCAGCGCGGTCTTCCGCGACCACATCGTGGCCGACTACGGCTTCCCGGCGGCGAAGACCGTCGTGATCCCCAACCCGGTGCGCATGGAGCGCTTCCCCGAGCGCCCGCGGGCGCTGGGCGAGCCGGCTGCGGTGCTGGTGCTGGGACGCGTGTCGGCACGCAAGGGAGTGGAGGACGTCCTCGCCGTCGCCCACGAGCTGCTCGCCCGCGGGGTCCGCGCGCGCGTGCGCGTGGTCGGTGGCCCGAGCATGTGGTCGGACTACACGAAGCTGCTCGACGAGCTGCCTGCGGCCAATGCCGAATACGTGGGCCGCATCCAGCCGGCGGACATCCCGGCGGAGCTCGCGCGCACCGACGTGCTGTTGCAGGCCAGCAAGTACGAGCCCTTCGGGCTGACCGTGGCGGAGGCGCTGGCCTCGGGCGTGCCGGTGGTCGCGACCAGCGAGGTGGGCGCCAGCGAGGGCGTGGACCGATCGGTCATGAGCGTGCTCGCGCCCGGTGACGTGGCGGGCATGGCGGACGCGCTCGAGGCGACGATCGCGCGGCTGAGGGTGGACGCCGCGGGCACCCGCTCGCTGGCGCGCGCCGAGGCGCAGCGCCTGTTCGCGAGCGAGCGCGTGTGCGACCTGATCGCCGCCGCGCTGCAGGCCCTGGTCGCGGGCGAGGACGGCGCCGGCGCCCGTGGACGTTCGTATGAAGCGT
>Ga0335073_10003592_pt1 | contig 21633 bp, 23 predicted proteins | sample Lox_Sample_22_FD_207093 | JGI IMG/M metagenome (GOLD analysis project Ga0335073, IMG submission 207093) | Soil microbial communities from Loxahatchee National Wildlife Refuge, Florida, United States - Lox_Sample_2.2 | ecosystem: Environmental > Terrestrial > Soil > Wetlands | place: USA...
CAAGACTCGTTCGTTGAGGGCGGCGAACATGTCGAGTTCGGCGGGCGTGAACAGGTCGATGAAATGCCGGCGGACATTGTGCACGTGCTGGGGCGCCGCGTCCTCAATGGCGCGGCGCCCGGCGGGCAGAAGGCAGATCATCGCGCTGCGGCCGTCGGCGGGGTTGGGTTCGCGGACGATCAGCCCTCGCTCCTGCATGCGCCGGACCTGGTGGGAGAGCCGGCTCTTCTCCCACTGCACGAGGGCACCCAGTTCCTGCGCGGGCATGTGGCCGGTGGGGTGCCCCGAGAGCACGGCCAGGATCTCGTAGTCGGCCTCGGTCAGTCCGGAGTCCTGGAGCAGGTGCTGGCGCAGACGCAGGGTGAGCTGGTGGTGCACGTGCATGAAGGCCCGCCAGGCGCGGTCTTCGCTGGGGTCGAGCCAGTGCGGTTCGGTCGGCATGCGCCCATGCTACTCCATGGTTGACACATCAACCAAGAGAACTTATAGTTGATACATCAACCGCTTGCCGCATCAGGAGGAGCAAAAATCATGACCACCACCGTCAGTCTGAGTTTCGCCGCCCTGACCATCGACTCCGCCGATCCCGCCGCCCTGGCGGACTTCTGGGGGAAGGCCCTCGGCCGCCCGGTCAGCCCGGGCGCGGTCGCCGGGGACACGGCGGTCGACGTCACCGGCCCCGACAGCGGCCCCCGGATGATTCTCCACAATCCCGCCGGGCCCGGGACGGCCAAGAACAGCGTCCATCCTGTCCTGGTCACCGACCACTACGACGAGGAGATCGAGCGGCTGACCGCCCTGGGCGCCAGGCCGATCAGCGAGATCAAGCCCCCGCCTGAGGCGCTTCCACCGGGAGTGGCGGCGGTCCGCCAGACCACGTTCGCCGACCCGGAGGGCAACGAGTTCGATCTGGTGATATGGCAGGCCGAGTAGTTGCCGGGCCCGAGCACTAACTGAGGGCCCATCGAGGATCTTGGACCGGCGGCTGCCTTCGGCGGTGACCGCCGGTCCAAGGTCATCAAAGCCGGGAGCTAGAGGTACTTGTCGTGGTGGCGCAGTTCGACGGTCTCGTCCTGGCGGCCCAGCGGCGTCAGGTCGAGCTGGATGTCGGTCCCGCAGAACAAGTCGATGACTGGTCCGTAGCCCGACCAGGTACGCAGCACGGTGTCGCCGTCCCGGAGGAAGACGCTGACGCCGCCCTGCTCGCCGGGCCGGGCGGCCCACGGCTGGCCCAAGTCGGCCAGTTCCTGCGCGGTCCGGAAGTTGTATTCGATGGGCGCGACGCTCTCGTCATTAGTGACGTGGAAGTCGTAGTTGAAGTCGCTTCCCAGCGACGAATACCACGGGAAGGTCCAGCCCATCCGCTGCCGGAACGGCTCGATCTTGCTGATCGGCGCCCGGGATACCGCTGCGAACGTGGTGTTGCGCGCGTGCAGGTGGGCCAGGTGACCGACGCTGTCGGCCTGGTAGGAGCAGACCGGGCAGCCCTCGTCCCAGTCCGGGTCGAACATGAAGTGTTGCACGATCAGCTGAGTCCGGCCCTCGAAGAGATCCAGCAGGCTGGCCGGGCCGGCCGGGCCCTCGAAGACGTAGTCCTTCTCGATTCTGACGGCCGGCATAGCGCGGCGCTGGCTCGCGATCTGCTGGAGAGTGCGTACCGCCTCCTCCTCGGCGGCCTGCAGTTCCTTGCGTGCGGCCAGCCACTCGTCGGCCGGCACGACCCGCGGAAGGCTCATTACTCTCCTCCGTCCTGGTGCGCTCCGTACGCCACCGTCAGGAGCTTGGACGGACAAGGTATCCCGAACTAATCGCGCCCGGCTGCGCGATGTTACAAGGCGTCAGGGAAGCCGAAGTACGTGAACAGCTCGGGGAACACATAGCAGTGCAGGCCGGTGATCAGGCCGCCTTCGGTCTCCAGCACCTGCATCGCCCACGGGTGGTAGCCGCCGCGACCATCCGGGCGGTATTGGGCGAAGGCGGCGCAGCCGTTCGCCGCGGTGGGCAGCAGCCGGGAGCCACGGCACTCCGAGCCCGGCCCCAGCATCCACACCCGGATCTCGTCCTGGCCGAGCAGCCACAGCGGCAGCGGGGGCATCGAGTTCACCGCGTCGCTGCGCAGCAGCGCAGCAGCGCAGTCAGCCTGGGCACGTCGTAGGCCTCGAAGGCAGCGACGTACTTCTCCAGCAGGGGGGCATCGGCGCCGCCTTTCGCCTGGTCGTCCTCGTCGATGGACGGCGCCGTGGCCCGGGCCCGCTGCAGTGCGCTGTTCGCCGAGGCCACGGTGGTGCCGAGCACTTCCGCGGACTCGGCGGCGGACAGCTGCAGCACGTCACGCAGGATCAGCGCGGCTCGCTGGCGCGGGGTCAGCCAGCTGCAGCGCGGCCACGAAGGCAAGCCTGACCGTCTTCCTGGACACGACTTGCTCGGCCGGATCGGCGCTGCCGTCCGCGAGCTTGACGTCCGGGATTGGCAGCACCCAGGTGCGCTCATTCAGCGGCGGCGGGATCTGGGCGCCCTCGGCCAGCGTGGGCGGCTGCAGCTCCATCGGAACGGTGCGGCGGCCCCGCTTGCGCAGCATGTCGATGCACACGTTCGTGGCAATCCGGTGCAGCCAGGTACTCAGCGACGAGCGGCCCTCGAACCTGCCGAACTCCCGCCAGGCGCGGAGCATCGTGTCCTGCACCGCGTCCTCGGCGTCGAACGGCGAGCCGAGCATCCGGTAGCAGTACCCGGTCAGCTCGCGGGTCAGCCGCTGGTACTCGGCCGGCTCCAGACCGCCGAAGAGGGCATCCGCCTCGGTCTCCCGCTCAATCGTCATGGCCTGAGCGCATGCCCAGGCACCGACACACCGGCAGCGCCGGGGAAGCCGCCGTCATCCAGGCCCGGCCGTGCCTGAGGCCGGGCCTGGATGACCGAAAAACACCGCGGCGATTAGTTGAAACTGGTGTGGAGGCTGCTCGCCTGCACCGCGGTGATCACCACCGATGAGGCGCTCGGCGACGGGCTGATACCCGTGTCATCGATGCACGCGAACGTGGCGGTGCCGCCGTTGGTCGTATCGCCGGTCACCGTGATGGTCGTCGTGCCGTCACCGAAGTCGGGATCGAGGGGAATGGTCGCACTGGCCTGGTCGACCTCGTCGCCGGCGCCATCGCCCAGATCGCAGTTGATGGAATCAGCGGTCGCCCCGTCCGAACCGCTGAAAACCAGGTCGACGGTGGCGGTCATGACCCAGTTACCGGCCGGGAGCGTGAGCTGGCCGACCGTGGTGTAGTTCGCGTTCCCGATGGTCCCGCCGGGGCCGTAGTCGACATACGCACTGGTGATGCCGGCCGGTCCTTGCGGTCCCTTCGGGCCGGTAGCGCCGGTTGCTCCCTTCGGGCCGGTAGCGCCGGTTGCTCCCTTCGGGCCCGTGGTGCCGGTCTGGCCCTTCTGGTTCCACGTCAGGTGGGTGTAACCGCTCGGGCAGGCGTGCCCGGTGTCCTCTAGCTGCACGGCGTGGGCGCCGCCGCTGGAGGCTGTCTTGTAGCAGGAGCTGACAACGCCGCTGCTGACCGGGCCGCCGGCGATTAAAGCCGCCGCCCCGGCGGCCGTTCCCACCCCGGCCAGGAGCGTTGCCGTCCCCGCTATTACCAGGACTCGTCGTGGCAGATGCATGGCTGCTTTTCCTTTCTGAGGGGCTTGCCCACAGTTCTGAGGGGTTTGCCCACAGTCAGATTCAGCCAGCCTGGTTACAAAAAGGTTGCGCTATTGGCTGCCCGCCGAATGGCCCGGCTCCTCGGGGAGCTCATACCAGGTGACCCGCTCCCCCGCTCGTGACCTGATTTTCCATCGCATCGACTTCGGGGCGGCTTGCATCGCCTCGGTCAGCCGGCGGCCAGAGTCGACCACCGGCTGGGCGCCGGGCGCGCCAAGCTGGTCGCGCGCGAAGCTCATGACCTTGGGCAGGTTCTGCTCCACAGTGTGGTAGAAGCCCCAGTCGCCCGCGAGCGGGCCGACGAAACGGCCCATGTCGATCGTGGCCGCGGAGACGGTCGCCCCGGCGGGCCCCTCCATCGGAAGGTCGGTGAGCAGGGCGACCGCGTCCAGCAGGTCCTTTTCCTCGATCTGCACGATCTGCAGCTTGGTCAGCAGCAGATCGGCCGGGCGAATGGTGAGCCCCGAGCCGGGCAGATCGCGGCCAAGGTCGAGTTCGTGGCACATCCGGAACGTGCCGACGATCACGTCGACGACGAAGCCGCGCGGCGAGGCGAAGATCAGGCGCTGTGCTCCGTGCAGCGCGTTGAAGTGACGGTCCTCGGTGTAGCCGGCCTCCCGGAACACCCGCGCCGCCAGCGCGCCCTGCCGCGCCGGGACGACGACGTCGAAGTCGTGGTACCGGCGCGCCAGCGGCGGCCTGCTCGCGGACGGCGCGAGCTGGAAGACCGCCACGCCGCCGAGCAGCCGCAAGGTGGCGCCGACGGTTTCGGCCGCGCCGATCACTTCCGCCGCCGCGGCCAGCAGTTCATCGGCGGCCGGGGCCGTCTGTTCCGTCACAGGCATAGGTTCCCGTCCTCGGTCAGCCGCCGCAACCCGGCGGCCGCGCTATTCGACTGGCAGCTCCCGGTAGGTCGCGTCGAGGTCGACCCCTTGCCGTGCGCGCACCTTCTTCGCGACCTGGTAGACGACCCAGCCCGCCACCCAGATCAAGATGTTCAGGATGAACATGGCGAAGTCCTGGTGCCCGAACAGGCCGCCGGTGTGGTGGGGAACGACGGACAGGCCAGACAGCGGGTCGTTCAGATAGTCCCAGGCCATGTAGCCGCAGGCGGCGAAGCTGAGCGCGCCGAGCACCGAGATCACCGGGAACCGTCCCCAGCGCCAGGCCACGGGCGAGGCCTCCCACACCGCTCGCTGCCGGTAGGGGAACAGCATGGCGGCCAGTGAGACCATCAGGAAGCTCAGGATGAAGCCGAAGATGCCGGTCAGGGTCTTGAATGGGCCGGTCGGGCGGGTGTATAGCCACAGCGCGGCGATCGAGCCGATGCCCATCACGACCAGCGCATTGACCGGCGTGTGCCGCTTCTCGCTGACCTTGCCCAGCCAGGCGGGCATCACGCCGTCGATGCCGTAGGCGAGCAGGTTCCGTGACGAGTTCAGGATCTGGCCCGGCAGCCAGGAGTAGGACCAGAACAAGAAGCTGAAGGTCACCACGAAGCCGAGCACCACGTTCCGGGCCGCGTACGAGACCAGTTCGGTGTACACCGGCGTCGAGGCGAATCCCATGGCGGCGCCGCCGTTGTAGCTCACTGCGCCGAGGAAAGACGTGCCGACCACTCGTTCCATCTGCCAGGCGATGATCATCGCAATGCCGGTGCTGACGATGGCGGCGAACGGCATCGACCAGAGCTGGACGCGGCCGGGCCGCTTGACTTCCCCGCCGATGTAAGCCGAGGACTGGTTGAAGACCAGCTCCAGGTATATCCACGTGATCGGGATGAGCGTCCAGTAGAGGCTGAACGGTGCCGTCGCGAATCCGCCCTTGGCCGCGGCTGCCTTCACCGCCGCATAGGAGTTCGCGTGCCCGGTAACGCGGCCGATGTAGTGGTTGAACGCGCTTACGAACTCGGTATGGCTGGTTGCCACCAGGATCCCGATCGTCACCAGGATGCCGACCATAGCGATCGCGAACAGCACGTTCTGGATCTTGAAATAGAGGTTAAGGCCCATGGCGAAGATGGTCACCAGGACAATAATCAGCAGCGCACCGATAATAAAGGCGCCAGTTGGGGTGGACAAGTCGTTCCCGTACCTGATCAGCGTGGCGTTGTTGGTGAGCACACCGAGGCCGCGCAGCAGTGGCGTCAGCCCGTAATAAGCGAAGAAAGCCGAGGGCACGCCACCGTAGAGGATCCACCAGATCGTGTTATTCAGGCTGGACATCATGCCCCACGACGGCCCCAGGATCCGGCTGACGTAGACGTAGTCACCGCCCGATCGCGGCATGGCCGCGGCCAGCATGGCGTAGATCAGCGACGTCGGGATAACCACGACGAACGCGGCGACGAACGTTCCCTCGACATTGGCCCCGGGGTAGAACGCCGGGATCATGATGAGGGCGAAGACGAGCATCAGCCCGATGCTCACGAAGTTGATGTTGTAGATGAGCACGCTTCTTGAGTTGCCCTCGCGGACCAGGCCGGTAGCCTGGCGCGCAAAGAGGCCGGGGACCGTCCGCTCCATCGTTACCGTCCTTTCGGTGTGTCACCCGGAGACAAACTTGAAGCCCTTGACCGTCTCGCCGTCGAGGGTGACCAGCACTCCCTGCAGGGTCCCGTCGGGGTAGAGCGAGCCAGGGTTGCAGACCCTGGTCCGGCCGATCTTGCTCATCGCCCGCGACTCGTGGATGTGGCCGTGCAGCGACAGCACCGGCTGAACTGACTCGATCGCGGCCCGGACCGCGTGACTGCCTACCGGGGCCTTCACCGGCTCGCCGCCCGCCGTCTCGATCCGCATCTGATCGGTCAGCTTGAAGGCCAGGTCGGTGCCCGAGTCGGCCGGCGGGTTGTGCACGTTGAAGATGACGGGCCGGCCCGGTGCGATCTGCTCGGCCAGCCCGCTCAGGTGGCCGGCCATCTCCTCCTCGGATATCTCGCGCGGCGAGTTCCACGGGGTGACGGTCGAGTAGCCCAGGGAGAGGACCTGATACGGCCCGAGCTCGATCACGTGACCTTCGCCCTGCACCAGCCAGCTGCTGCTGGCCAGCACATCCTTGACCTCGGGGATGTCGTCGTTCCCCGGCATCACCACGCACGGCAGCCCGGCCGCGCTGAGCCTGGAGTCGGCCATGTCCACCCAGCGCTCGGTGGAGGCGCGCATGACGCCGTTGAAGACATCGCTCAGATACGCCTCGTCATCCGCCATCCGGGCGTGCTCTTCCGGCGACGTGCGATAGGGGTAGAAGCCGAGCGCCCGGATATGGTCCTCAACATTGGCCAGTTCGGCCGTATCCTCGGCGACCTCGGTCTTGCCGAACATGCTCGCCTGCCAGGATCCGCCGACCTGCTCGACCACCGGCACCAGCGCCTTCCCGGTGACGTCCCCGCCGAGTATCACGGCGTGGGCGCCGTACGCCTTCCCGGCGTTCAGGAACTTCCGGAAGCAGCGCTCCGATCCATGGATGTCGGTCGCGAAGTACAGGGTGAACCGGCCCATACGCAACGGTCAGGGAAATGTGGCCGTAACGTCAATAATGGCTGGCACAGAATCGGCGTCCCAACTTGTCGGCCTCCACAAGCAAGGGAACCGGGCTGCGGTGCGGCCCGGGTCAGGCCGGCTGGCGGCTGCCCTGCTGATCCGCTGGGGCGGCCTCGATGGCCCTGAGCGCGAGCCAGACCTCGGCCAGGGACTCGGTCGAAGCGAGAGACCGGCCGCTGATCTGCTCGAACCGGCGGATCCGGTAGAGCAGGGTGTTCGGGTGGACGTGCAGAGCGCGGGCGGCCCGGTCGGTCTGCCGGTCGTGCTCCAGCCAGACGCGAACGGACGGGACGAGATCCCCGGCGTGCAGCCCGTCGTACTCGATGACCGCGCCGAGTACCTGTTCCACCAGCGCACGCAGGTCCGCTGAGTCGTCGGTGAGCCACCGGTCGGTGCGATCGTCGCCATAACGGACAACGTCACGTCCGGCGTCGACCGCACGGGCCAGGGCCCAGCGGGCCTCTCGCCTGGCCACGGCGAGCGAAGCGCCCGCCGGGAACGGGCGGCTGAGCCCTACGGCCGCGTCGAGCGCGCCGGTGACCGCGGCGCTGGCCGAGTCATTGTCATGAACGAGAACGTATAGCTCGTCCTGCTGCCGCAAGATCAGGTACGGCTGGCCCGATGCGGCCAGCACGTCAACGGCGCTGTCATCGTCGGCCGCCTCGTGCCGGGGCCGCACGATCGCCAGCACCAGCCCCCGGTCAAGCGCGAACCCCTGCGCCGCCAGGCGCTTGGCCACCAGTGCCTTGTCCAGCGCGCCTTGCAGCATCTCCGCCAGCGTCTCGGCGCCCTGGCGCCGCATCATCTCCCGCTCGTGGGCCAGCATCGACAGCTGAAGCGCCGCCACCGTGGCGATGTGCTGCACGGCCGAAACCCCGGCCGGGACCGAGTCGGTCTTCTCCAGCGCCAGGAGGTAGCCGGCCGTACCGCGCGGGCCGGTGACCGGCAGGACGTAACCTCCGGGCACCGTCGGCGGGCTGGTCCGGCCGCTCGGGATGAGATCGGCGCACTCGGGCGGCGGTACCGGCACACCGTCGAGAAGCTGGGTTCGCTGCATGGTGCAGGCGTAGAGCGCGTACCCCGACAGCCGTTCCAGGCGGGTGAAGATCTCCGTGGCGGTCAGGTTGCCGGCGGCCAGCCACTGAACCGCCCCGAACACCTGTAGCTGGGCGTTCAGCCGCTGTGCGGTGTCGCCCTGCACGGCCGCCGCCACCTCCTGCGAGACGGCCATGAACGGCACCGGGAGGGGAACCTCGACCACCGGGAAACCGCGCTCTTCCGCGGTCGCGAGGAACACGCGGGTGAGCGGCGGAACGAACATGCCTTCGGAGACGGCCAGGCACGCCACGCCCGCGTCGTCCAGCCGCTCCAGGTAAGCCCGCTGACGGTCGGAGCTGCGGCCCAGCGCCATCCCGGTTGTCATGATCATCTCAGACCCGAGCAGCCACGGCGTCGGGTCCTCCAGCTCACTGACGTGCGCCCAGGCCACCCGCCGCGACGTGCCCGACTCGCCGGCGATCAGCCGGAGCTGCAGGGCCGGGGAGCGGAGCAGATCCTCGACGGTGACGACGCCTGCCAGCGGCATGGCGTACAGCCTAATTTGTGACGATCACCAAAGCCATGCCCACCGTTTGGGGGCACAACCGGGCTACTTGATGATGAGCACGTGATCGCGGCGCGGGACCAGCTCGCCGATCACGGGGGCTCCCGGCAGCTCTCCCGCCACGAGCAGCCCGCCTGAGGTTTGCGCGTCCGCGAGCAGGAGCAGGCCCTCCTCGCTCACCGCGCCGGTGCCGGTGTGCGGGAGCACCCAGTCCAGGTTCCGGCGGCTGCCGCCCGGCATGTACCCGGCCTCCGCTGCCGCCCGCGTGCCCTCGATGAACGGCACCGCCGCGTGGTCCACCACCGCGGAGACGCCGCTGGCCCGGGCCAGCTTGAACAAGTGCCCGAGCAGGCCGAATCCGGTCACGTCGGTGGCGCACCGGATCCCGGCGGCCAGGGCTTGCCGGCTGGCGTCAGCGTTCAGGGTCGTCATCACCTCAACCGCCGCGGCGCTTATCTCACCCGTTGCCTTGTGCCAGGCGTTGAGCACACCGATGCCGAGCGGCTTGGTCAGGCTGAGCGGCAGGCCCGGCTGGCCGGCGTCGATCCGCAGCAGCGCGGCCGGGTCCGCGGTGCCGGTCACCGCCATGCCGTATTTCGGCTCGGGGTCGTCGATGCTGTGCCCGCCGGCCACGTGGCAGCCCGCCGCGCGGCCTGTGTCCAGGCCGCCGCGCAGCACCTCGGCGGCCAGCTCGGCCGGGAGCTTGTCCCGGGGCCAGCCGAGCAGGTTCACCGCGACCAGCGGCTCGCCGCCCATCGCGTAGATGTCGGACAGCGCGTTGGTGGCGGCGATCCGCCCGAACGTGTACGCGTCGTCCACGACCGGAGTGAAAAAGTCGGCGGTGACGATCACCGCCATGGACGGGCCGACCCGGACCACGGCCCCGTCGTCGCCGTTCTCGACCCCGACCATCAGGTCCGGGCCCGAGCTACCGGGCCCGAGCAGCTTTATCGTCTCCTCGAGCTCGCCGGGCGGGATCTTGCAGGCGCAGCCGCCGCCGTGGGCGTACTGAGTGAGCCGGACGCCGTTCAGGAGGGCCATGTGGACAAATTTAGTGTGCTGTCCAGGCCCGGGCCGGCACCGCCCATGCCGGGAGCAGGCCGGAGCCGGATAGCGGGCGCCGCCCGGCCACCGGTAGCGTCAGGTCCGGAGGTGTCAGGGTGCCTGGTGGCCCCCCCGGTCTTCAAAACCGGTGGGCGGCGCGTCGCGTCGCCGGCGGGTTCGATTCCCGTCCGCCTCCGCTGAGCGCGGCCTCCCCCGGCGCCATTGCGGGCAATCGTCGCAACTGTTAAACTAGTTGCGTAGATTTTGGGCTGCGGAAAAGCTGTATGAATTCAGTGATTGCCTCCGTTGTAGAAGCTGCCGCATTGCTCACTGGCTTTGTCCTGATCGTGGCGGGGCAGGGCAAGGCGCGGGCCTCTGCTATCTTCGCAGCGCAGATTGCCGATTACGGCGTCCCAAAGTCAATGACCGGGGTTTCTGCACGAGTCATTTCATCCCTGGAACTACTGGCCGGGGTGATGCTGGTCGTCGGCGCACTCGCCTACCAGCCGCTCCGGCGGATGGGTGCGGTGCTGGCGGTCTTGCTGTTCGCCCTCTTCCTGGTGGCGCTCCTGAGCGCGTTCATACGGGGCAGGAAGATTGCCTGCGCCTGCTTCGGTGGCAGCAGCGAGCTGGAAACAGTGGGAATTCACAGTATCGTGCGGACCGTACTGCTGCTGATGATCGCCGGTACAGCGATTATCCCATCGCACGCTGTCCGGCCGCCCGCGTTGACGGCGTTCGCCTTCACCGCGATCCTGGCCGCACTGGTCGCCCTGGCCAGCGAAATGGCGCGACTGCTCGGCCCGTTGCGGAAAGCGACTGCATCCATTGTCAGCGAACTGAATGCCGCTTCTGCGGCTTCGAAGACGGCGGGGTGAAACTGTGACTTTCCTGCAACTGGCTGTGGTCTTCCTCGGGATCTTGTGCATACTCAACACCATCGCGGTCGTGGCGCTGATACGGCAGGTCGGCATCCTGCACCTGCGGATAAAGCCCGTCGCCGGCCTGACCGGGGCTGGTGGCCCAGAGCCCGGCGCCACGCTGGACTTGCCCGCGACCCTGCCCGAGCTGGCGCAGCGGGATGCCGAGCGCTTCCTCATCGGTTTCGTCTCGCCAACCTGCGCGATCTGCGGTTCGCTGATGACCGCCTTCGTGCGCATCGCCAGGTCCGCCGCACCGGACACCGCAGTGGTTCTCGTCATCGACGCCAGCGAGCCGGCCGCGCGGGAGTACGTGCGCGTCAAGGGAGCCACGCTCATGCCTTACCTCGCCGACAGCTCGGTCTTCGCCGCTAATGTCCCGGGTGCCCCCTGGGCAGCCGTCACCGACAGCTCAGGCACGGTCATCGTTGCGGGCGGCGTAAACACCCTGGACAACGTCGAGGAAATGCTCGCCCAGGCTGCGGCCCGCAATGGCCGCGGACCAGATCAGGTCACAGTGGAACTCACGCAGCCAACCGTCGGAGGTGGATGAGCATGTCGTTCGACAAGCTAGCTGAAAAGACCGCCAGGTATCTCGGCGGCCGTGTGACGCGCAGGACCTTTATCGGGCGGACCGCGGTAGCCCTGGCCGTCGTGGGGGCGGGCGGCATCGCCTTCGAGCCATCGCCGGCGCTTGCCGCAGACTGCCCCTGCAAGATTTGCGGAGACAGCACTTCTTGCGGCGGTTCCTATCACCATCCCTGCCCCAAGGGGACATGTGCCGGCGGGGCATGGTACGTATGCACGTCGATATGCAGCGGCAAATCTTATACCAAGTTTCAGGACTGCATAACGACGAGCGACTGCCACATATATTGCGGCAAAGACCACCGGCCAGGGTGCTATTACCAGACACCGTACGGCGCGTGCGGGGGCCGGACGAGAGTCTGGTGCCGCTCGGTCACCTGCACCTCCTCAGGGTCTTGCTGACGGTGAGTTAGCATGCCCGCCATTCACGACGCCGGCTTCGCCATCCTCGGATTCGTTGTGGGTTTCGCCGCGCTCTGGTCGCCTTGAGGCCTGTCGATGGCCGCGAGCCTGAAGCCCGCCGTGAGCGGTGCCACACCGGGATCACCCCGACGCGTCACGGCCCTGCACGGCCTCGGGCTCTTGGCCGGCGCTGCCATCATGAGCCTGGCCCTCGCCCTGGCGGGAGCCTTCATGGCCGTCATGGGACTGCGCCATCTTCTGCTGCTTCTCGTCTACGCGGCCCTGGTCCTAGCGATCTTGCAAAGCGCCGGCCTGCCTCTCCCGCAGAGCCGATGGCAGGTTCCCGAATACTGGCGGCGCATGCTCGACGCGGACGTTCTCCCGGTGGCCTATGGCGCGATCCTCGGCTTCGGGGCCTTCACTTCCGTGGTCGTCGGCGCATTCTGGGTTTTCCTGGCCGCAACCACTCTGCATACCGCGCTGGCAGCCCTGATCGGCTGGCTGGCTTACGCCGCCGGGCGCATAAGCGGATTCTGCTTCGGGTTGGGGCATCAGCCGGTCGAGCGGATATTTCTGACCGCACATAAGCGTCAGGCGCTGGCCATTGCCACCACGGCGCTGGCAATCGCGGCCGTGGTGGCCTAGCGAGAGAGGACAGGCGATACCAAATGCGGTCTCGAACTGCTACGGGGAACGGTTTCATGCTGACCGTAAACTATCCGGAAGATGGATGGTTCGCCGCATCAAGCGTCGTGCCAGCCCTCCGTTCTCCGCACGAGCTATGTGTGCTCTCCAACCGCCACCTGCGGGAAGTTCCGGTCACCAGCCAGCAGAACACGCCAGACCTGAGCAATCTGGATGCGGCGGGCTTGCTGCTCTGGATCTATTACGAAGTGTATGGCGATCCGGTTATCGACGATCCAGCGAAGCCACCCATCCCTGACTACAGTCATTATTCTTATCCGCTCGTATACAGCGAAGCGCAAGTGTTCCCCCGGCAAATTGACTATGAGTGGAGTTCTGACCTCGTCTGGATGCGGGTCGGGCACAACCTGCCGCCCAACCAGCAACGGCCCGAGCGTGCCGCGCTCACCGTTATGATCTGGAAAGGCACTCAGGTCTCTTCCGGGGATCTGCAGGCCACCAGGGACATAGTGAGGTCCGTTTCCGCCGCCTGAGGACCGTCGTGGCCTGGCTGCTGCCCTGGGAACGGTCGCCAGCCGCGGCGTAGGGTCGCGGATGTGGATCCGCGCCGAAACGTGCCCAGAACCGACGTGGTGCTCGCCGACCCCCGCCTGGTCGCGGCGCGGGAACTGCTGGGCGCGACGCTGGTCAAGGAGGCGGTGGCCCGGGCCCAGGACCTGGCCCGCTCCGGGGCGATCAGCCCGGCCGAGGTGGCCGACGCCGCGGCTGACGCCCTGCCCCGGACCGCCGCCAGCCTGACCCCGGTGATCAACGCGACCGGCGTCCTGGTGCACACCAATCTCGGCCGGGCGCCGCTGTCGGCGGCGGCGCGTGACGCGGTGCTGGCCGCGGCGGGCTGCACCGACGTGGAGTTCGACCTGGCGTCGGGCAAGCGGGGCCGCCGCGGCGCGGGGGCGCTGGGCGCGCTCGCGCGCGCGGTTCCGGCGGCCGGAGCGGTTCACGTGGTCAACAACAACGCTGCCGCGCTTGTGCTGGCGGCCACGGCACTGGCCGCCGGGCGCGAGATCATCATGAGCCGCGGCGAGATGATCGAGATCGGTGACCGGTTCCGGCTCCCCGACCTGCTCCAGGCCACCGGCGCCCGGATCCGCGAGGTGGGCACGACCAACCGCACCGCGCTGGCCGACTACCAGCAGGCCATATCCCCGGACACGGCCTTCATCCTGAAGGTGCACCCGTCCAACTACGTGATCGAAGGCTTCACCGCGTCGGTCAGCATTGGCGAGCTCGCGAGCCTCGGCGTGCTGGTGGTCGGCGACATCGGCTCCGGCCTGCTCCGGCCGAGCCCGGTTCTCCCTGACGAACCCGACGCGGACACCTGGCTGCGGGCCGGCGCCGGGCTGGTCACGGCCAGCGGCGACAAGCTGCTCGGCGGCCCGCAGGCCGGCCTGCTGCTCGGCGAGCGCGACACGGTCACCATGCTCGCGCGCCACCCGCTGGCCCGGGCGCTGCGGGTGGACAAGCTGACCCTCGCCGCCCTGGAGGCCACCCTGAACGGGCCGCTCCCGCCGGTCACGCAGGCCATGATCGCCACCGAGCCGTCGCTCAGAACCCGGGCCGAGGCCCTGGCCGGGCGGCTGGCGCTGGCGGGCGTCGACTGCCGGGCGGTGCCGACCGCCGCCGCGGTCGGCGGGGGCGGCGGGCCCGGCGTGACCCTGCCGAGCGCCGCGCTATCGCTGCCCGAGCGGCTCGCGTCCGGCCTGCGCTCAGGGGCGGCGGTGCGCCGCGGGGACTCACCGGCGGTCGTCGGCCGGGTCGAGGGCGGCCGGCTGCTGCTCGACCTGCGCGCCGTCGCGCCCGCCGACGACGAGCGGCTGGCCCAGGCCGTGCTCGCCGCGGCCGGCCCGCAGTAGCAATGCACGTCATCGCGACCGCCGGCCACGTGGACCACGGGAAGTCCATGCTGGTGCGCGCGCTCACGGGGATGGAGCCTGACCGGTGGGAAGCAGAGCAGCGCCGCGGCATGACCATCGACCTCGGCTTCGCCTGGATGACTCTGGCCGGTGGCGAACCGGTCGCGTTCGTCGACGTGCCGGGGCACGAGCGCTTCGTCACCAACATGCTGGCCGGCGCCGGGCCGGCCCCCGCCGTGATGTTCGTGGTGGCCGCGGACGAGGGCTGGAAGCCCCAGTCGGCCGAGCATCTCGCGGCGATCGACGCCCTCGGCGTCCGCAACGGGATTCTGGTGGTCACCCGGGCCGACCTGGCCGATCCGGGGCCAGCCCGGCAGCAGGCGGCGCGCAAGATCGCCGAGACCAGCCTCGGCCGGGACGGCGGCCCGGAAACGGTCGCGGTCAGCGCGCTCACCGGCCAGGGCATGCCCGATCTGACCGCCGCGCTCGGCAGGCTCGCGGCGCGGCTTCCCCGGCCTGACCCGCGGCAGCCGGTCCGGCTGTGGCTGGACCGGGTGTTCGCCATCAAGGGCAGCGGGACCGTGGTCACCGGGACGCTGCAGGAAGGAACCGTACGGACCGGGGACGAGCTCGTGCTGACGCCCGCCTCGCGCCCGCTGCGGATCCGGGGCCTGCAGTCGCTCGGCCAGCCGGTCTCCCAGGCCAGCGGCGTGGCCCGGGTGGCGCTGAACCTGCGTGGCATCAGCACCAGGGAACTGGGCCGCGGCATGGCGCTGGTCACGGCCGGGCGCTGGACGACGACCAGCGTGATCGATGTCCGCCTGGCCCTGCCGCCGGGACGGCAGCCCGACGGGGCCCCGCGGCTGCCGCCCGAGCTCATGCTGCACATCGGCGCGGCGCGGGCGGTGGCCCGGATCCGGATGCTGGGCCGCCGTGTCGCCAGGCTGAGCCTGGAGCAGCCGCTGCCGCTGCACGTCGGCGACCGGGTGCTGCTCCGTGATCCCGGGGCCGCCGCCGACCATGCCCTCGGCCGGCCGATCTTCGGTGCGACCGTGCTCGACGTGGCGCCGCCGAGGCTGCGCGGCACGGGCGCCGCCGCGGCCGCGGACCGGGAGCTGGCATCCTGGCCCGAGCCGCCGGCCGCCACGGACCTGCTGCGGCGGCACCGGCTGCTGCGGGCGAGCGGCGCATCGGCCATGGGCCTGCGCGACCTGCCGCCGCCGGTCAGCGGGGAATGGCTGGCCGACCCGGCCCACTGGCGGGGGCTGCGCCAGCGCCTGGTCGCGGCCATCGCCGCACACCAGCAGCGCGATCCGCTGGCTCCCGGGCTGCCCGTCGACGCGGCCCGGGCCGAACTGGGCCTGCCCGACCGCGGCCTGGTCGAGGCTCTCGCGGCCGGGCGGGCCGGGGACGGGGATGACCAGCAGATCGGCATCAGCAGCGGTTACCTGCGCCACGGCAGCGGCGGCGATGCCACCTCGCCAGCCCTTCAGGCCCTGCCCGCCCCGGTGGCCAAGGCCGTGCGGGCGGTGCTGAACAGCCTGGCCGACGCGCCGTTCAGCGCGCCCAACGCCGAGCAACTGCACGAGCTGGGGCTGGACGCCCGGGGGGCAGCGGCGGCGGAGCGCGCTGGCCTGCTGCGCCGGCTGCCCGGCAACGTGGTCCTGGCTCCCGACGCCTTCGACCGGGCGGCCCGGATCCTGGCCGGCCTGCCGCAGCCGTTTACGGCGGCCGAGGCCAGGCAAGCCCTGCAGACCTCGCGCCGCGTGGTGATTCCGCTGCTTGAATGGCTAGACCGGGAGGGAATCACCCGGCGACTGCCCGACGATCGCAGGATCATGCGCGAGAAGCCGGGGCACCCAACCTAGAACGGAGGACGATGAGCACCCTGGACGACTGGACGGACGCGGTCTGCGCCGAGCTCGGCCTTGACCCTGAGGACGCCACGCAGAAGACCGTGCTCAACCTGACCCGGGTGGTGGCCCACCTGGTCGACCGGCCCGCTGCGCCGCTGACCTCGTACCTGCTGGGTCTGGCGGTCGGCAGCGGGCAGCCGCTGGCGGAAACGGCCGCACAGCTGCAGCAGCTAGCCCGGAAGTGGCAGGCTGACCACCCGCCGGAAGCCTGACGGCGGGCCAGCCATCACGGTGCGCCGGGCAGCGGATGCACCGCGATGAGCTCGCCGCGCACGAACTTCGCCTGGCCGATGGGGATGGGCCACCAGGCGTCGGCGCGCATGAGCCGGCTGATTGCCCCGGCGCCGCGCCTGCCCGGCGTGGCCACGACCGCGGCCCCGCCGTCGGCTGGCCCGGGTGCCGGGGCCAGGGACACCGGCACCCAGTCCTCGACGTCGGGGGACGAGGTCCAGTCGCATGCCAGCTGCGCCCATTGCACCGCGCGTTCCGGCGGCGGCGCACCCTGCAGCGCCGCGATCAGGGGCACGGCGAACAGCTCGAAGATCACTGCAGCGGCGAGCGGGTACCCGGGCATCCCGATCACCGGGACGGCCGGATACGGCCGGCCGGCGCGCTCCGGGCCAGCCCGGACATGGCCGAGCAGCGCCGGGTGGCCGGGCCGGACCGCGACGCCGCGGACGGCCAGGCCGCCGACCCGGGTGAGGACCTCGGCCGTGTGGTCGCCGCGGCCGGCGCTGGAGCCCGCGAGCACCAGAACCAGGTCCGATCGGGCCGCCGCATCCTGGACCGCGGCCGCGATCACGTCGGGCTGGTCCGGCTGCACCCCGCTGACCAGCGTCGTAGCGCCCTCCTGACCGGCCCGCGCGGCGAGCATGAGCGAATTGCTGTCGGTGACGCCGCCGGGCCCGACCGCCGAGCCGACCGGCCGCACCTCGTCGCCGGTGGGGATCAGCGCGGCCACCGGCCTGCGGGTGACGCTCAGCACGGCATGCCCGGTGGCTGCCGCCGCGGCCAGGTCGACGGGGCGCAGGCGATGACCGGCCGGGAACAGCAGCTGGCCGGCTGAGAAGTCCTCGCCCCTGGTGCGCACGTGCAGCCCGCGCGGCACCGGGCCGGTGATCAGCGCGCTGCCGTCGGCGCCCAGCTCGACCCGCTCACGCTCGACGACCGTATCCAGCCCCGCCGGCATGGGATTCCCGGTGTCGACCCAGGTGAACGCGGAGGCGGCCAGCCGCTCCGGGCCCGGCCCGTCGGCCAGGGCGGGAACCGAGCCGGCCGCGATCGCGATGCCGTCCATCGCGGCGCAGGCGGAATGCGGCACCGGCCAGCTGGCCCGGACCTGGGCCGCGGCCACCCGGCCGAGTGCGCCGGCGACCGGCACCTGCTCGGCCGCGGGCGCGCCGAGCCAGCCCGCGTTCGCGCACGCGTCCAGCCACTGTGCGTAGGCAGCCTGCGGGCCGGGTGCGCGCGGCATGCTCACCGGACCTGCAGGTGATCAGCCACGCATCCACAGTAAGCCCCGCGCACCAGGCCGCATAGCGGACGCGGAGCGTCAGGACGTAAGCCGGTGCGCCCCGGTGTAGACGTTCATCGACGGGCCACGCAGGAAGCCGACCAGGGTGAGCCCGGCCTCTTCAGCCAGTTCGACGGCGAGCGAAGACGGCGCAGAAACGGCGGCGAGCAACGGGATGCCCGCCAGCACCGCCTTCTGGACCAGCTCGAACGAGGCCCGGCCGCTGACCAGCAGCACGCAGCCGGTCAGCGGCAGGCGGCCGTCGAACAGCGCCCAGCCCACGACCTTGTCGACGGCGTTGTGCCGGCCCACGTCTTCGCGCACGGCGATCAGGTCGCCCTCGGCGGTGAACAGCCCGGCCGCGTGCAGGCCGCCGGTGCGTGAGAACACCCGCTGCGCCTCACGCAGCCGGTCGGGAAGCCCGGCCAGCATCTCGGGCGCGAAGCGCGTCCCGTCGTCGGCCAGCGCCGCGTGCGGCAGGACGCAGATATCGGCGATGCTGGCCTTCCCGCAGACTCCGCAGGCGCTGGTGGTCAGGAAGTTGCGGCGGGCGCCCGGTGCGACGGTGATGCCCGCCGCCAGGGCCACGTCGGCGATGTTGCCCAATCCGTCATGGTCGGCGTGGCCGCAGGCCGTCCCGTCGCAGAGCTTGATCCCGGCGATGTCGGCCGGCGTCCGGACCACAGCCTCGCTGACCAGGAAGCCGGCGGCCAGCTCGAGGTCGTCGCCCGGGGTGCGCATGGTCATCGTCAGCGCGGTGCCGTCCACCCGGATCCCGAGCGGCTCCTCCCCCGCTAGCAGGTCGGCGCGAGCCGCAGTACCGCCGGGCCCGTCACCGCCGGGCAGCGTGATCCGCAGCACCCGCCGACGCGCCGTTCGCCCGGACAACGACCCGCCCTTCCGCCACGGCTATTTCCTCCAGGGTAAGGCCGTGGCACACTGAGCATTAATGTCGTTCTACGACATATCAGAGGCGGCCGGGTCGGCGAGCCGGGCCTGGACGGCTCCGACCCGGCGGCCCCCGGGCACCGATCCTGGCAACCGGTGTGGCCCGTCGGCAATTGCCGCCTCAGGTGACGTAGACCGGCGAAACGCCCAGCGGTACGCTCGTTGTAGGTGTTTCCCAGGAGGAAACATCGTTTCCCAGGAGGGTTCGAATATGGGCAGGCAAGTACGGTTGACGGAGCCCCTGGTCCGGGACAACGGACGGCTGCGGCCGGCGTCCTGGGACGAGGCCCTCGACCGCGCGGCGGCCGGGTTCGCGGTGGCCAGAGAGCGCGACGCGACCAGGTCGTTCGGGATGTTCAGCTGCTCCAAGGCCACGAACGAGATGAACTACGCGGCCCAGAAGTTCACCCGGGCCGTGATGGGCAGCAACAACATCGACAGCTGCAACCGAACTTGACACGCTCCTAGCGTCGTCGGTCTGGCGGCTGTGTTCGGAGCGGGTGGCGGCACCAGCTCCTATCGGGAAGCGGAAGACGCTGACCTGATCGTCATGTGGGGCTCAAACGCGCGCGAAGCGCACCCGATCTTCTTCCACCATGTCCTGAAAGGCATCAGGAACGGCGCCCGCATGTACGCGGTCGACCCGCGGCGCTCCACGACGGCGCAGTGGGCCGACGCGTGGCTCGGCCTCGACGTCGGGACCGACATCTCGCTGGCCAACGCGATCGGCCGGGAGATCATCGAGGCCGGCCTGGTGAACGAGGCGTTCGTGCGCCGGGCCACCACCGGCTACGACGCGTACGTGGCCAGCGTCCAGCCGTACACGCTGCAGCGCGCCGAGCGCGACACCGGCGTGCCCGCCGGCCTGATCCGGCAGCTAGCGCACGACTACGCCCGGGCCGACCGGGCGCAGATCTGCTGGACCCTGGGCATCACCGAGCATCACAACGCCGCCGACAACGTGTTCGCGCTGATCAATCTGTCCCTGCTCACCGGGCACGTGGGCCGGTACGGCTCCGGCCTGGTTCCGCTGCGCGGCCAGAACAACGTCCAGGGTGGCGGCGACATGGGCGCGATCCCGAACAAGCTGACCGGGTTCCAGGACGTCGAAACCAACTCCGAAGCCCGGGCCCGGTTCGAGGCCGCCTACGGTGCGGCGATCCCGCCCAAGAAGGGCTGGCACCTGTCGCAAATGTTCGAGGCCATGGAGCACGGCGAGCTGACCGCCTGCTACATCATCGGCGAGAACCCGATGCGTTCCGAGGCCGACACCGGCCGGTGCCGCAGCCTCCTCGAAGGGCTTGAGCACTTCGTGGTGCAGGACATGTTCCTCACCGACACCGCGAAGGTCGCCGACGTCGTGCTGCCGGCCACGGCCACGTGGTGTGAGGCCGAGGGCACCGTGACCTCCAGCGAACGGCGGGTGCAGCGGGTGCGCAAGGCGCTCGAGCCGCCGCCCGGCGCCCGCGACGACATCGAGATCATCTGTGAGATCGCCCGGCGCCTCGGAGCCGACTGGGGCAGCCCGACCGCCGAGGACCTGTGGAACGAGCTGCGCACCCTCTCCCCCATGCACACGGGCATGAGCTACCAGCGGCTGGAGGAACTCGGCGGCATCCAGTGGCCGTGCCCTGACGAGGAGCACCCCGGCGAGATGTTCCTGCACGCCCGGCTGTGGGAGGAGGACCCGGCCAAGCGCGGGACGCCCGCCCCGTTCACGCCGGTGGAGCACGATCCGCCGCTGGACGAGCTCTCGCCGGAGTTCCCGCTCCGGCTCACCACCGGGCGCCGTCTGGACTCGTTCAATACCGGCGTGCAGACCGGGCAGTACGCCACGCCGATCCGGCGGAAGGAGACCCTCAACCTCTCGCCCGAGGACGCACGCGCGCTCGGCGTGGCCGAGGACGAGGTGGTCCGGGTGTCGTCGCGGCGCGGGTCGCTGGAAGTACCGGTGCACATCGACGAGTCGCTCAGAGCCGGGCTGGCCTTCATGACCCTGCACTTCCCCGAGCAGGTCGAGACCAATATCCTCACGCTGGACGCCTGGGATCCCAAGTCGGGAACGGCCGAGTTCAAGGCCACGGCGATCCGCGTGGACAAGCTGGATGCCCCGGACGCGGGCCGGGCCGAGAACATGCCCGCGGAAATGAGCGACTAGTGGATCTGCGGCTCGGGGTCGCGTCGCCCGCGACCGATGAGGAGCGGGCCGCCGTTACGTCGGTCCTCGGGCCGCCGGACAGCGGCTGGGAAGGCGGGCCGCGCGAGGCCGCGGACGGCCACGCCTCCTACGGCGGCCACGCGGCCCGGGCCCGGCGGCACCTGCTGCTGCCGGTACTGCACGCGGTGCAGGAGCGGATCGGCTGGATCAGCCCGGGAGCGCTGGACCATCTGTGCGCCCGGCTCACGATCCCGCCGGCCGAGGCCTACGGGGTAGCGTCGTTTTACGCGCTGTTCCGCACGGCACCCTCACCGGCCGCGGTCGTCCACATCTGCGACGACCTGGCCTGCCAGGTGAACGGCGCCGAGCGGTTCTGCGAGCAGATGGAGCGCCGCTTCGGCAGCGAGGGCACCGAAGCTGCCTTTAACGGAGCGGGCGTGGCGTGGCAGCGCAGTCCCTGCCTGGGTCAGTGCGACCGGGGCTCGGCCTCGATGATCCAGCACGCCGGTGCCGACCCGGCCCGGGTGGTGCTGGCACCCACCGACCCAGATCAGATCTGGTCGGCGCTGTCCGCCGCGCAGCCGCCGGAACCCGCTCCCATCGATGAACTGGTTCCGCAGCTAGCCGTCGGCGACAGCCCGTTCAGGCTGCTGAAACGGGTAGGGCAGATCGACCCCAGCTCACTCGGCGCCTACCGCGCCATGGGTGGGTACGAGATGCTCCGGCGTGCTACCAGCATCGGACCGC
>Ga0335073_10003593_pt1 | contig 21632 bp, 16 predicted proteins | sample Lox_Sample_22_FD_207093 | JGI IMG/M metagenome (GOLD analysis project Ga0335073, IMG submission 207093) | Soil microbial communities from Loxahatchee National Wildlife Refuge, Florida, United States - Lox_Sample_2.2 | ecosystem: Environmental > Terrestrial > Soil > Wetlands | place: USA...
TTAGGTATGTCAAAAGCACTTTAGGCTGCGCCTGTTTTCAATTCGGCATAATGCGAGTTACGACCGCTCCTGAAAATAGGCGTTTTTCCGCAAACTGCTAGGCCCGTCTGGTTCACGGTATCGATCTCAGCCCAGCGTCTCGTGCGCATGCGATCCGCTCCGCCACCGTACCGGTCCTTCTGATACCCGGCACTTCCGACACCAACAATCCGCCGCGGAATCGGCTTCACGCGTTGAATCCAAGTCCAGCGTGTTAGGGCGAGTTCCCGGCGCCGGTCGCGCCGGATCGCTCAATCGCAACTCGGACTAATATTCCCGCCGTTTCACGGAATGGTTCGGCTCCCATCGGTGAACGCTGCGTGGCTTGGCGCTTGGCCGCCCGCAGAATTGTTGAAGGCTACTCGTTCAGGCTGAGGCCTCAGAATGCCGCGGCGAGAGAAAGTCCAATACCGGAGGGCACGCCATCCCTTCGATAACAACTTATTAGAGCCTGCGCATCCGGGCGCAATCGCTCAGCGATCCGGATATCTTACTTCTTGGGCGCCCCGATCGGCCGTCGATATACCGTCTCAAAATCGGGCTTCCCGCCGATGCTCACGCTGGTATTTGTGGATGTGCTCGGCGTGGCTGGGCCCGCCGTACCGGCATCCGCTTGGGCTTTCGCGTCCGGAAAGTTCTCCTTCGTCACCGTCTGTTTCGTCACCTGACGATTGTTTGAGGGCCTCGCGTCGATTCGGTCGATTACGTCCCTCGGAATCGCGGTCTGTGTCTTCTTCGCGATAACGATCAGATTATCGTCCGTCAGTTCGTCCATTTGGGCCAAAACGGGTTGCATCGAGCCTTTCTTGAACACACGAATCTCGGTGCCGGTTTTGAGCGTCTTCACCTTCGCCCATTCGTCCTCCGCGCCGAACGCGACCAGCCCGGCCAACAAAAAGAAAAGCAGTCCGCGCATATACGAAGCTCCTGTCAAGCGAGTCTAACAAACTTCGGAAGGGTCCACTGGAAGGGCTGTTTTCCTGGCCGGCGCTGCGCCTGCGGCTGCTCGCCATCCTACCAACGCCAAATCGGCATTCGTACGGCATGCTCCTCCACCAGAAAAACGGCGCTCACTGTCGACGGGCCCGGTATCTGGCTCGCCGGCGCGCCCGTATTTACACGTCTGAGCGCATTGCAGTTCTTCGCCGTGTCCATGCACGATCCCATGACATTTGCCGACACCCCGCCTGTGCTCTTAACCGCCGCGATGTTAGCCCGCCTGCTTACGATGTGCCGCGCCACCAGCGGCGATCCAGTAACCGTGCTGCGCCGCGAGTCATCGATCTTAATAATCGATATCCACTATTGACCCTCCCCGCGCCATACAGATACTCTCGCTTCATTGAACTGCGAGAGGGGAGCGCGATTGACCCGGCCACTGAAGTATTGTTTTATCAGCACGGTGCTTTGGAGCGCCAATCTGGCGGCCCAATCCGATGCCCCGGCGCCGTTGAAAATCGGCGATGTGACCGTGTCCGGATTCTTTCACGAACGCTACGAAGACTGGAACTTCTTCCGTGGCGCCAAGGGCGAGAACGATTACGGCTATTCGGGCTCCTTCCTCCGCCTGATGTTCAGCGAAAAGACCCGGAAGCTCGATTGGGCGGTGGAATTCGCCGCTCCGATTTTGCTCGGCATTCCGAATCAGGCCGTACAGCCGGCGCCTTTGGGCCAACTCGGACTCGGCGCCGCTTATTATGCTGCCAACCACAACAACAGCGCCGCCGCCAGCATCTTTCTCAAGCAGGGTTACGTGCGTGTGAAAGGCACCCACTCCAACCTCAAACTTGGCCGTTTCGAATTCTTCGATGGCGGCGAACTCACCCCCAAGGACGAAACTTTGGCCATCGTCAAGCGCGACGGCGTCTCGCAGCGCTTGATCGGCACCTTCGGATTCGCCGACGTGCAGCGCAGCGTCGATGGCGCGGTCTACACCTGGGCAGACCGCGATTGGAATTTTACTGCATTCAGCGGCGTACCCGATCGCGGCGTATTTCAGGTGGATGGCTGGGGATGGGTGGTTACGCCGGTAACATATGCAGCGCTGAATAAGGACGCTAACTGGGGCAGGACGAAAGCCGAATGGCGTATCTTCGGCATCTTTTACAACGACGACCGCGGCGTGATAAAGGTCGATAACCGCTCCACGGCCGCCAAGAATGGCGACCATGCCGGCATCGATGTCGGCACTTATGGCGGCAACCTGATGGAAGCCATTCCGACCACCGCCGGCACGTTCGATCTCATGGGTTGGGGCGTCCTGCAAAACGGCAAATGGGGTTCGCTTACCCAGAAATCCGGGGCGGGCACGGTCGAGGCTGGATATCAGCCCGCGATCCTTAAGCCCGTGCGCCCTTGGATCCGAGGCGGCTATTTCTATTCCAGCGGTGACGGCAATGCCAACGACAGTACCCACGGCACTTTTTTCGCCATTCTGCCCACGCCTCGCGTCTATGCCCGCTTCCCATTCTTCAACGAGATGAACAACGTCGATACCTTCGGCGAGCTGATGCTCCGGCCCGCCAAGGGCATGGCTATCCGCTCGGACATTCACGGCCTATGGCTTGCCAACAGCAACGACCTTTGGTATGCCGGGGGCGGCGCCTTCCAGCCATGGACCTTTGGCTTCAACGGCCGCCCGGCTAACGGACAAACCGGCCTCGCCACGCTCTACGACGTAAGTTGGGATTACCAGGTCAGCCGGGGGCTTGGTGTCGGGCTGTACTTCGGCTACGCCCGCGGCGGCGAAGTCGTTCGCAAAATCTTCCCACAAGATCCCAACGCCAAAATGGGCTTCCTCGAAGTGAATTACCGCATGTAGCTGAAATTGCGGGGTGGCTTCACTAACCGGGGCTGAAGCCCGGGTGGACATCGAACACCCCATTGAAGCCGGTCTCGTCCCCGACGTCGCATCGATATCGTAGTGTGCGGAACCGATCTACGCCGGGCCAACCGAAATCTGAAACGGCTTCAGGACTCCACGATTTTTTCCGGCACCAGCCGGCCGGGGAGGATCGGACTTGTCCCAGCCGCTGAACATCGGCGCCTTTCCTAGCTGTCGAACAGCTTGAGCATTCAAGACGCATGCCCTGAGAGGAGCCGCGAGAGCCACATTGCCGGCAATCCGGCGCATCAAAATCCCGATCGCCCCACTTGCCTTCGATCCTTGGCCCTTCTCTTCGCCGCGCTCTTGTCCGCGATATTGAGCGCCACTGCGGCCCGGATGAGATTTTTCAGCGCCGCTTCCTTCAGCTTGTCGCCTTCGTGAATGTCGATGGCGCGCCGCACATTTCCCTCGAGGCTGGAGTTGAACAAACCGTCAGGCTCGTCCAGCCGGGCGCCCTTGGCAAATGTCAGTTTGACGTGGTCCTTGTACGTTTCTCCCGTACATACGATTCCGTCGTGGGAAAAGACCGGAGTGCCCATGAATTTCCACTCTTCCACGATTTCCGGGTCGGCATCGTGGATAAGCTTGCGCACTTTCGCGAGCATTTTCCCCCGCCAGTCTCCCAGTTCCATGATCCTCTCGTCGATCCGCGCCGAAGCAGATTCTGTTGGGACAGCCTTTTTCATGTCAGCTCCTATTTTTGCACTCGCCGCCGTTGCCAGAAAAAGTACGAGAGCACCCAGAGCACACTCGTAGCCGCCGACGGCATCAGAGCATTCGGGCCTTCGCTCATCGAAAGATGCGCCACCAGGGCCGAGACCAGGTTGATCGCGAACCCGGCGTACGCCCACTCTTTGAGCCGCGCCGGCACCGGCGCGAGGAGCGCCGCCACTCCAAGCAGCTTGGCCCATGCGAGTTCCACCCTGAAGTACGGTGGGAATCCTAAACGAGTAATGGCCTCCGCCCCTTCCGGCAGCCGGAAGAGCATGTAATAGGCGGTGAAACCCATCTCCAGGCAAAAGAGCGCGGTCACAGTCCAATAAACGATGGCCGTGGCTTTCGGAGTTGTTTTGACGGCCTCGAAGGCCGGGGCTTGCAAAGTCGTTTCCATGGCGTTTCCCCTCTCTCGATTCATTCTGGAGGCGCTTTGGGCGGCCAGTTGACCACCTCAATGCCGAACATCCCGGCGTACTCCGCGTGCAACCGGTGCCACCCGTCGAAGTTCATCGCCTTGGTGCCGGCGATACGGCCGATGGGAGTTCCGCTGAGCAGGCCATCCATCACCTCCAGACAGACATGCCAACCGGCCGCCCCCATGGCGATGAACCGGTGGCCGATGTTGGTCCATAGCGTGAGCCGCGTGCCGGCGCCAAGAGGTTGGAGTTCCCACCGGATATCGCCGCCAGCCCAGTTGTACTCCAGCAACTCCGGTTCTTCGGCCCGTTTCACCGTGGTTTCAGTAACGGACGGAACGGGCGCCCCCACCATGGTGATCTTTACCCTGCTTCCGGCCGTACCCAGGTCCCCTTCGGCATCGAACGGCGCCCACTCGCGCAGATGCACCGGGTCGGTGAGTGCGCGCCAGACTTTTTCCCGTGGATGGCGCAACTCCCTTACCAGCACCAGCGTCCACTTCTCGCCGTCCTTTTGGACCCGCGCTCCGTGCGCCGGTCCCGGAACATATGGCTGGCGTTCGGCCATCTATTGTCTCCTCTTCTTTTCCTTCCGCGGTGAATCCAGCTGGTCGAGGTGCCGTTCGAGGGCGTCCACGTGTGCGGACCAGAACCGGCGGAACGGTGCCAGCCATTCATCCACTTCCTGCAATGGTTGGGGCCGCAGCCGGTAAAGGCGGCGCTGTGCGTCCACCGTAGATTCCACGAACCCGGCATCGCGTAGCACTCGCAGGTGCTTGGACACCATCGGCTGCGGCATATGAAGTTGCCGCTCGATCTCTCCCACCGACTGTTCCGCCGACACCAGCAGGCTCAATATCGCACGGCGGTTTGGCTCCGCAATGACTTCGAACACGCTTTCCACTCCTTTAATATACTTTATCAGGCATATGCTAGTCAAGGCATAAAACCGGCCGGCATGAGTCCCTAACCAAACCCCCGCCAGGCCGTCTACCCGGCGAGGTCAACAATGAAGGCCGCTGCATCCCTATTCTTCGCTTTCTCCAGCCTGTTTGCTCAAAGCCCCGCCTTCGAGGCGGTATCGATCAAACCCTCCCCGCCGAACAACGGAAGCTTTACCAGAGGCTGTCGCGGCGGACCCGGTACCAACGACCCGGTGCTTTGGCGATGCACCAACGCCACCGTTTCCATGCTCATTATTCGCGCCTACGACATCAAGCACTACCAATTGACCGCCCCGGACTCTGCCAGCGACGCCAACTTCGAAATCAGCGCCAGCCTCCGGTCCGATACCACCCAGGAGGAATTTCGTGCCATGATTCGCAATCTCCTGTCCGACCGCTTCAAGCTGGCATTCCATTGGGGCAAGAAGGAAGTGAGCTTGTATGATCTGGTCGTCGCCAAAGGCGGACCGAAGATGAAGGAATCGGTCGATAAGCCTGCAGGCGATGCCAACGACGATCTCCCCGGCCCTGCAGCCAAGACCGATGCCGACGGCTTCCCTGTCATCCCCAAGGATTGCAGCGGATGCATGGCCATCAATGCGGCGGGGAAAGCTCGCTACCAGGCGATCAAAGAGCCGTTGAAGAGTTTTGCCGACATGCTCGGAAATCAACTTGGCATGCCCGTGCGGGATCGCACCGGCCTGACGGGGAAATACGACATTACCCTTTCCTGGACCAGCGGCGGCGGAATTGGCAGGCGCGCCGACCCGGACGCACCCGCGGATCTCGGCATTTCCATAGAGGCTGCCGTGCAGCAGCAGCTTGGACTCAAGCTCGTCTCGAGTAAGGGCCCCATCGATACGATTGTCGTGGACAAAGTAGAGCGGAATCCCTCCGGGAACTAGTTCTGCGTACCGGATGATCAGTTTCCTCGCGTCTCGAAGCATTGCCTTGGCAAGGTCCTTGGCTCGGGATGGCCATTACGAAGATTTTCACGCGACCAGGTGCCTGGCCACACCTGCCTTGCTCGCTTATTGACTCGCCCGCCGCGACTTGCTTAACTATAGTTAAGTTCAATGGCGACACCTATCGAATCCACGCATGACGCGCGTTCGCTCGCCAACGTGCACTCGACCGTCGGCACTTCCCAACTCACTTTCTGGCGCCGTATGTTCGCGTTCGCCGGCCCCGCCTACCTGGTCAGCGTGGGCTATATGGACCCGGGCAACTGGGCTACCGACCTGGAAGGCGGCGCGCGCTTCGGCTACCGGCTGCTCTGGGTCCTGGTCATGTCGAACGCCATGGCTATCCTTCTTCAGACCCTCGCGGCGCGCCTTGGCATCGTCTCCGGCCGCGATCTCGCGCAAGCCTGCCGGGAACGTTATCCGAGGCCTGTCACCTTCGCCATGTGGATCCTCTGCGAAATCGCGATAGCCGCCTGCGATCTCGCCGAAGTTCTCGGCGCTGCCATCGCCCTCAACATGCTTTTCCATATCCCGCTGGTTGTAGGCGTGATTCTCACCGGCGCCGATACGCTGCTCCTACTGGCGTTTCAGAGCTTCGGAATCCGCTTCATCGAGGCCTTCATCCTCAGCCTTATCACGATCATCGCCGCCTGTTTCTGCATCGAGGTCTTCTGGGCCCATCCTGTCTGGACGGAAGTCTTTACCGGCCTCGCGCCACGCCTCAACGGCCAGACCCTGTACCTCGCCGTCGCCATCCTCGGCGCCACTGTGATGCCGCATAATCTCTACCTCCATTCAGCCCTGGTGCAGACCAGAGCGATCGGCCGCGACGAATCCTCCAAGCGTGCCGCCTGCCGGTTCAACCTGATCGATTCCGTGGTCGCCCTCAACGGCGCCATGTTCGTCAATTGCGCCATCCTGGTGCTTGCCGCCGCGGTCTTCTTCAAGCACGGAATCGTGGTCACCGAGATCCAGCAGGCGCAGCAACTGCTCGTTCCGTTGCTTTCCACCACCCTCGCAGGCGTAATTTTCGCCATCGCCCTCCTTTGCTCCGGGCAATCTTCCACCCTTACCGGAACCCTGGCCGGTCAGATCACCATGGAAGGTTTTCTCAACCTTCGCATGAGGCCATGGCTGCGCCGGCTGACCACCCGGTCGATTGCCATCATCCCCGCCGCTTTGACCATCAAGTTCATGGGCGACAGCTCCACGCTCGATCTCCTCCTGCTAAGCCAGGTGATCATCAGCATGCAGCTTCCGTTCGCGGTCATTCCGCTGATTCACTTCACCAACGACCGCGAGCGCATGGGCTCCTTTGCCAACCGCGCATGGGTCAAGGCGCTTTCGTGGATCTGCGCGGCGGTTATCCTGGGATTGAATTTCTGGATCGTGGCGCAGGCGTTTTCCGATTGGCTGGCGAAGCCTGGGGCGTGGGGCATCATCATCCGCCTGGTCACCATTCCCGCAGCCGCCGCGATTACGCTTCTTCTCGCGTGGATTTCGTGCGAGCCGCTCTTCACTCGCTGGCGCGGCTACGGTCGCGCTCCCGTCGTCCTGCCGGAAACCGCAACCGACGCCGCTCCCCTGGTTTACCGCCGCATCCTGGTTACCGTCGATCACAGCGAACTCGACAGTTTGGCTGTCAGCCATGCCTCCGCCATGGGCCAGATGCATGCGGCCAAGATCTACGTGCTGCACGTCGAGGAAGGCGTCACCAGCCAGGTGTATGGCCAGGCAGCCTCCACAGCGGAAACGGAAGCCGGTGAGCAATACGTGGAGCACATAGCACAAAATTTGCGTAATCAAGGGCTTATAGTCGAAACTTCAATTGTTCATTCAGCTCATCCCGACCGCGAAATCGTGCGCTACGCACAGGATGTCCGGGCTGACCTGGTGATCATGGGAGCCCACGGACACGGTGGTCTGAAAGACCTCATCTTCGGCAATACCATCAACCCGGTCCGCCACCATCTCACCGTACCGATGTTGATCGTCCGTCCCGGCAAGTCATGACCTCGCGGTTCTGAATCAAAAGTACCCACGATTTATCTTGAGCGCGACCGCCGCGGCCGTGCCTTTCGACCGATGATTTGCTTGCCGCACCCGGCCAAACATAAAATAGAGGTCGTGTTTCTGGGACAGGCTGTCTCAAGGCCGTGTCCGGGAAACACAGGCAGCTCGATTCGTTCTCACGTAACCGGTGTTAGAATCAGCCAGATCGATTGGAATGTCAAGTGCATCCCCCACGCCCGTGAAGCCTCTGCTGCTCTCTACGCTGATCCTGGCTTACTGCGCGGTGGCGCTCCCGGCAGCGACCTTGGAGCGGCTCAGTCTGGACGACCTCATCGCCAAGTCCACGACCATCGTACGGGGCAAAATTCTCAACTCCTATACCGCGACGAATGGCCCGGTGATCTACACCCACTACCGGATCCAAACCAGCGAAACCCTCAAAGGCACGGCCAACTCCGTGGTGGAATTCCAACTTCCCGGCGGCATCGCCAACAACGTTCGGCAGAGCTTTGCCGGCGTTCCGCAATTCAAGCCGGGAGACGAATACGTTTTCTTTTTGTGGACCGGCAGGAGCGGCGCCACCCAGGTGATGGGTTTGACGCAGGGGCTGTTTTCGGTGGCGCCCGGAGGCGGGGTAGACCCGCTCACCACACGCGCCGCCAGCCATGAAGTAATGCTCGATCATTCCACTGGCAAGCAGGTGAAAGATCGAACGTTAACGATGCACTTGAGCGAGCTTCGGGCGCGCATTCAGGGGGCGGGGAAATAAGATGCGACGCTGCCTTCCGTTGTCCGCTGCCCTGCTCGCCATGGTTCTGCCGGCGAGCGCCTATTATCACTACGTCCATTATCTTTCCGGCAGCACGCCGTTTGTTCCCGTGCCGGAAGCTTTCGATCTGACCGCGCTCCCGAATAAGACCGTTACCTTCTTCGTGAGCGGCTCCGGCGTCTCGGTGTACGGCTTGAACGACAGCTTCGCCTCGGTATTGAGCCAGGTGAAGAACGCCGCGGCGGCCTGGAATTCGGTGCCGAACTCCGACCTGCGCGTCGCGTTCGGCGGCATTGAGACTTACAATCCAAACCAGCTTTCCGCCACGCCCGCAGGTGACGTGGTGTTCGACGAACTGGCGCCAGGCATTCTGGGGATGGGAACGCCTTCGGTGGTGTCATCGGCCGTCCAGACCGGACAGAATGGCCAATTCTTCCCAATTTCCCGCGGATTGGTAATCCTGACCAACTCCACCGACCCCGCCGCGGGATATGGGCCGGGGCCCAGCTACCTCGAGGAGTTCTACACCACCGCAGTCCACGAATTCGGCCACGCCCTCGGGTTGCAGCACACATGGACCGCCTCGGCAATGTCGCAGGACGTCATCCGTAACACGTCGCGCGCCCGCCCCATCGATGCCGACGATATCGCGTCTTTTCTGCAACTCTACGGCACCGCCGGATGGTCGGCCAACACCGGGTCGATCTCGGGTACCGTAACTGCGAACGGACAGCCGTGGGTCATGGCATCGGTGGTGGCGATTCCGGCACAAGGTCCGGCGGTCAGCACGCTCACCAACCCCGATGGCACCTATACGATCAGCGGCATCACTCCTGGACAATACCTGCTGTACGTTCACCCGCTGCCGCAAGACGCTTTCAACCCGATCAGCAACATCGGACTGGCTCCGCCCGTGAATGCCCAAGGCCTTCCTTTCGTGCCCACGGCGGGATATTTCCAGACAGTCTTTTACCCGAATACCACCGACGTAACCCAGGCCACCACCTTCACCGTGGCCGCCGGGCAGGCGCTCGCCGGCGAGAACTTCGCCGTGAATCCCCGCTCCTCGATTCCAATCTATGACGTGGAGACCTATGCTTGGTTGGATCCCGGCACCCGTACCTATAGCTATACTCCCAATGCGATTTGGACTACACCGGCGTATGCTGGCAAGGATCAATCCACCATCCAGTTCGCCATTATTCCCAATTCCTCCAACGTCACCCCCCACCCGGCCACGGTGACGCTTCTCGGAATTGGCTCGGGGGTGAGCAGCCCGTATCGCGCGCCGGGCGAACTCTACATGTGGTTATATTTTCAGAATCCGGGTGGCGTGGCGCCCGGACCGCGCCACCTGGTGATGACATTCAATACCAGCCAAGGCGTGGACATGTTCGTGGTTCCCGACGCCATGAACATCGTGAGCACCGGACCGCCCGCCATAAGCTCGATCACGCCAAACGGCGATGGCAGCGTGACCGTGGCAGCGGCCGGATTGACGCCTGACAGCCGCATCTTTTTCGACGGCATAGAAGCTCCCGTGACGGTTACCTTCCAGGCCACGGATGCCACCGATGGCACGATCACGGTCATGCCGCCCGCGGGCGCAAGCGCGCAAAGGTCCACTGTAACCGTGTTCACGGCGGATAATCAGAACTCCATGCTGCTGCAGTCGAGCAATCCCGTGACATACGCGTACCCGGCCGCGAACACGCCGGCGATCAATGCGGTCAATCCGCTGGCACTGCCGGCGGGGTTCAACGTCGATGGCACCTCCGCGATGGTGGACATCACGACGAGCAATACGAATTTGGTGGACGGCCAAGTCACCGTGGGATTTGGGACCAGCGACATCTCGGTTCGCCGTGTTTGGGTGCTGAGTCCCTCCCACCTGGTGGCAGACGTGGTAGTGGCGAACAACGCAGCGGTAGGGACGTGGCCGGTGACCGTGATTTCCGGATTCCAGGTGGCCGAGCAACAGGGGGCGTTCCAGGTCCAACCGCCGAACATGAATTTGCCCACGCCCGCGCTTCCCGTCTTCAACGCCATCAGTTACGCCACGGTGCTTCACGACGCCGATTACGCGTCCATCTTCGGGTCGAACCTCGCCAGCGGCCAAACTGCTCAGGTAAGTTTGAACGGCCAGCCGGTGCCCGTCCTCTATGCGTCGCCGACGCAGATTAATTTCCAGGTCCCGGCGGGATTTCCGGTCGGTCCGGCTACGCTCCAGGTCAACAACAACTCTGTCAATGCGTATCCGGTCTATCTCCAAATCAACAGCGCGCCAGCGCTGATCGTACCGGCCAACTCCGTAGAGCTGGTAAACCCCGGCGACATCGCGACCGTACAAGTGACCAACGTCGATCCCGGAATCGTGAATGCGCCCAGCCGCGTGGCGGTGACCCTTTCGGGCGTGCCCATGGCAGTACAGAGTGTGACGGCCGTGGGCGGCGCTTTCCAGATTCAATTTGCCGTTACACAATCCTTCGCCGGCTGGCAAGTCCCGTTAGTGGTACTGGTGGATGGCTCACCCAGCCTGTCCATTCCGGTGATCGCGCGGTAAGCCGCCTCTCGGCATCGCGAATGGCATGGCTCGTTCATGCGGGCCTGCTTTTCACTCTGCAACGAGCGACAAAATCGTCAGCGGAGCATTTCCCTCCAGCCTGTTATTGACGAACAAAAACAAAAACTGCTTATTCTCCCGCGCCCGCCCGATGAGCGCCCGCATCGATTCCCGCGCCTCCGGGTTCTCGTCCTGAATGTGCGTGTACGGTTGGAACAGCCCAACCGCATCCTCGTAAACCCGCCCGCGCCGCAGGAGCGCACGGCTCACCAGAAAATCAGCCGTCACCGAATCCGGGATGGCCATCTGATGCCGCAATTCCGGCATCTTCGACCACGCATTGTACACGTGCGCCACTCCATGCGACCGCAGGCACGCAAAATAGTCGCGATCCAGAAATTCCGGATTACGAATCTCCACCGCGTACCGGAATTCCGGCGGCAGCGACGTCAGAAACGGATCGAGCCGCGCCAGAAACTCCCCCAAATCTCCGAAGCTGCGCTGCCCGAACGTGCCGAATTCGAAAATCAGCAGCGCCGTCTTCTCGCGATATGCCGCGAGCGGCCGCAAAAACATTTCCCGCAGCATCCGCGCATCGAGAAAGCTCTGGTTCTCTTTTCCTGCCTGGGGACCATAGCGCGCGTGCCGTGGAAAGGCTTTGCAGGTAATCTGCTCCGGCACCTTGAAGGCAAACCGGAAGCTCGCCGGCACGCGCGCGAACAGCCGCCGCCAGAATTCATCGGTGGGGAACTGATAGAAAGCGAAATCGCCGCAGACCGTGGGGAATGTCTCGGCGTATTCCCTCAGGCACTCCTGCTCAAACGCCTTCTGGGAGAACTTCCCGCGCGCCAGGTATCGCTCCCGCGTATAAATCTGTCCGAGCCATCCCTCATACTTCCAGGAACTACCGCCAATGTAGATGTTCCGCGCCGCCAGTGCTTGCAGTCTTTCGGCCAGCCCGCCGCGATCGAACGACGGCGCTTCGTCGAATAGTCCCCCTACCATGCCTGCGTAAACCGGAAGTAAAAGGGATCGCCGCCCGCTTCGATCACGCCGCTGGGATACATGCGGATCAGCACCGGCGCCGATCCGCTGTCGTAGCGCGATTTCACTTCCACCTTGTGGCCGCGCTTCTGCAACTCCTGGAACACCGCCGCGGGCAGACGCTCATCCAAGCCGAGCACGCCCGGCTTCATCTCGTGGTTATCGAAGCTCGACACCAGGTGCTCGGATTGGAAGCGCGGATTTTCCACCGCGCTCTGCGCATCGTACCCGAACTCCACGGACGCGAAGAGCACCTGCAGCAGCGCCTGATCCTGCTGGTCGCCGCCCGGAGTGGAAAGCGCGAGCAGGTTTTTGCCCGGTCCCACGACAATGGTGGGGCTCAGCGTCACCCGCGGCCGCTTGCCCGGCGCTAGTTCGTTCGGGTGGCCTGGAATTAACAGGAAACTCTGCGCCCTCTGGGTGAGCGGAATGCCAGTGTCGCCGGCGATCACCGGCGGCATCCACGCGCCCGAAGGCGTGATGGAAATCACCATGCCGTCCTTGTCGATGGCATCCACGCAGGTCGTGTCCTTGGCGAGCACCGCCGGGTCGAGCTTGTGGTGCGGTATCTCGGCGAGCGAAGGATGCTCGGGAGGATGGTCGCCTATTTTTCCAGGGCGGAACTCAAGCGATGCCTCGTCGGTGATTAGCTTGCGGCGCTCCGCTCCATAAGCCTTGGAGAGCAGCACGTCCTCCGGAATGTGGTTGAACTTCGGATCGCCGTAGTATGTGTCCCGGTCGGCATACGCCAACTTCATGGCCTCTGCCAGCGTGTGAATGTAATTGGCCGAATTCAGCCCCATTTCGGCGATAGGGAAGCCCTCGAGGATGTTGAGCGCTTCGATCATCGAAGGTCCCTGGCTCCAGAATCCGGGCTTGTAGACGGTGTATCCATGAAATGTGGTCGAGACGGCCTCTTCCGGCGCGACGTGGAAAGCCGCCATGTCTTCGTAGCGCAGCAGCCCGCCATTTTGCTTGCAGAATTCGCCGATGCGCCGCGCGATATCGCCGCGATAAAAATAATCGCGCACGGCATCCATGGCCTTCGCGCGCGAGGCGCCTGATGCCAGGGCTTTCTTTTCCACTTCGGCCATGCTGCGCAATGTGCGCGCCAAGTCGGGCTGGTGGAAGATATTGCCGGTCTGTAGAATCGTGCCGTTCGGCATGTACACTCGCTTGGAACTGGGCCACGCCGAAAGGTACCGCACGCTGTTGGCGAGCGAGATGGCGCGGAATTCGTCGAGCGGAAAGCCATCCGCCAGGTCGATCGCCGGCTGGAGCACTTCGGAGAAGGATTTGGTGCCGAAATCGCGCTCCGCCACAATCGCGGCGTCCACCATGCCCGGCACCAGCGCCGAAAGGATGCCCACTACGGGCACCCAGTCTTTCAATCCGTTCGGACCCGGGGGCTCGTCTATTTCGAGCGGCGAGAGCGTGTGGTGGCGATAGAAATCCGCCGTCCCTAGCTGCGGCATGGTGCCCACGCCGGCGATAGCGAACACCTTGCCCTCCCTGGTGCGAATGAGAATGGGGGCTTCGCCGCCCAGGCCGAAGTGCGAAAACTCCACTACCGAGGCTGCCAGCATGCTGGCGATTCCGGCGTCAACGGCGTTGCCGCCCGCTAGGAACATGCGCATGCCCGCTTCCGTCGCGCCTTCCGATCCGGCAGCCACCGCGCCCCGCAACCCGCGCGAAGCGAACCGCGAAGGAAATGGCCGGCGCATCTGTCCCCACCCGGTGGCCACCGCCAACGCCAGGATCACTGCCAGTCTGTGTTTCATACAATGTTTCCATTGTATGGGATCGGCTGCGCGCGACTGCTACTGTCGAAAGCGCCCGGCCAAACGAGCGTGTTGTGGAACAGCCCTTGCAGGCTGTCAAGGCATTTCGCGAAACCCGCTAGAACCTGAACTGGAGGGTGACTCCGCCCGATTTGAGTTTCATTTTCTTGAAATCGATATCGAGATTAGGTTTCACCGTCACCCCTCCGCCCAGCGGAATTCCCTTTTCCTTGACTATCGCGTTCATCCATTTCGGGAGTTCGAGCAGTTTCGGATCGGGTTTTTGAGGTGGCGTGCCAGTGAGGGCGTTGCTATGAGGCAGCGGTACCTTATCAAGGTTCTGTTGGAACGAGAACAGCGCCTTATTGATATCGGCGGTAACCGCCTGCCTTTGTTTCTTCAGATCGTCGAGTTTTTTCTTCTGGTCGGGAGTTGGCGCTTTGTTCTTTTCCAGTTCGCCGATTTGCTTATTCAGATCGGAAAGCTGTTTGCCGAGCGGTTCGTTCTGCTTGCCCCAATTGGCGATGTGCGGAAGTATCGCTTTTTTATAATCTTCAACTGAGTCGCCCATGTTTCCGGTTCCTCCTGCCGGTGTCCTGATTCTACTCCAAGGCTTCTTCGAATGGGAGGGTTTATAGTACCGGTCTTTTGCTGGACGCGCCGCCCGGGGAACAACCGAAACATCGCCTGCGGCGCCACCTTACTGCTCGATGATGGCCACTCCCCAGGGTTCGATCGAAAGTTCCGTCCCGGTAGCGGCGGGGCGGCCCGAGAGTAACTCGGTGCCGCCCGGATATGAGTAGACCACCCGCTGCGCCGAGGGCGAGAAGTTGAAGTAGTAATGGAGCTTCCTGCCGTCGGGCGAGACTCCATGTTTTACACGAACTGATTCCGGCAGCTTGCGGTCGGCAGCCGGTACTTGTGCCTGATCGAGGACGCGCTCCAGTACTTTCCTTTGTAACTCCTCGTTGAGGACGGTTCCTTCATAAGTCACCATGCCCTTACCGAAATGATTTTCAACGATCGCCGGGTACTTACCAAAGAACGGGTGGTCATAGTAAGCCAGGGGCGCCGCGGTATCGGGCAGGATCATCTCCGCCCAATCCGTCACCTGGTTGGCGGGTCCGGCATGGAAGGGATCGCCTTTAAGCGTGAGGGGCTTCGCCAGATTCGAGAACTCCTGATAGTGGAAGCCGGCCGCTTCGCGCAGGATGCCGGGTGCCATGACCGGGCGAACCGTCGAATACTCGTTGCAGAACCCGCTTTTCAGAGTCAGGACCAGGTGTCCGCCAGACCGCACATACTCCACCAGGCGGTGAAGCAGTGCGTCGCTGGCGATATACAGCGGCGGCACGACCACCACCTGGTAACGACTCAGTTCTTCGGTTTCCGGAAAGACAAAGTCCACGCCGGCATTGAGGTGATAGAGGGCGCTGTAAAGACGGTGCATTTCCACGTCATAGCCTCCGGGATTGCTCCATGGCATGTCGCCGGCCGGGTGCGACAGGAGGAACGGCATATAGTCCGTGCCGCGGCGGGAATCGTTGCTGTAGAGCAGGGCCACCGGTTGCGAAACCTTCAGATTCACGAGACGGGAGCCGATTCGCTGGAGTTCGTGCGCCGTGCGCGCTACCTCGGCATAGATTCGTCCGGGCTCCAGATCGTGCGATAGAACGCCTTTCCAGTACGTTTCCTGGCCATAATGCAAAGAGTGCCAGTGCCAGTATTCGACCATATTGGCGCCGGTCGCGGCCATGAGGTAGACATCCTGGCGGAGTTGGCCGTCATAGGGGGGAAACTGCGATCTGGAATCCCAGCCGATGGTCGCCGCGTTGGTCTCGGTCACCAGGTAGTTGGTTCGTTTGAGCGACCGCGCGAAATCGCCGCCATAGCTCGATCCTTCGCCGTCGTAAGCATCCTGCGTGGGATGGTAAGGATTGATGGCCGCGATATCGAGGTTCTTCGAGATATCGTACTCGTTGACGCCGGAACGGGTGGCGCCGCCGAAATCCTGCGTGATGAACTGATCGGGGCGCAGATACTCGTGCACGATGGCGTACTGCCAGGCGAGGTAGTGGGTCGCGAGCGAATCCTGGTAGCGGTCCCATTCGAGCTTCCATCCGGGGTTCAAGATGCCGTTGCGCGGCGGCACTTCGGACCAATCGTGAAGACTCTGGCCCCAATAGACCAGGCCCCAGAGCTTATTGAGCCGCTCGACGGTCGAGAACTGTTCTTGCAGGTGGCGGACGAACCCAGCCTGGACATTGGGACCGGCGGTGTCGTACGAGGTGGTTTCGTTATCGATCTGGTAACCGATGACGGAGGGATTGTCGCGGTAATGTCCGGCGATTTTGCGAATCACGCGCTCGGCGTAGCGGAGAAAATCAGGGTTGGTAATGTCCATGTTCTGGCGAATGCCGTATGTGGCTCTCTGGCCATCCAGGCGCGTTACCAGGATTTCCGGGTGGGCTTTGAACATCCAGGGCGGAATGGAATAAGTGGGTGTGCCCATGATGACGCGGATGTGGGCGCGCGCCAGGCGATCGAGGATGCGGTCCATCCAGGCGAATTCGAAATGGCCGTCTTCAGGCTCCCAGAGGCTCCAGGTGGACTCGCCGACGCGGACCACGTTGATGCCAGCCTGCTGCATCAGACGGACGTCCTGTTCGAGGCGGTCTTCCGGCATGTATTCTTCGTAGAATGCCGCTCCATAAAGGAAGGAATCCATATGGTCCGGCGCGAAGCGGCTGGGAGCTTGCGCGTGGAGGCAGAGGAGTCCGAGCGCAGCGGCAATCGGCAGGGAAGTCTTCATAGAATGCGTATACTAGCGCAAGGCGAGGTCGTGCAGGGGCCGGATCCGCAGGGTCCCGCGGCCGCCCCTTCGAAACGCGACTGGCTCGCGCCACGGTAAAAAGCCGTACAAGGCGTCCTGTGCACCCCCAGCGCCCCACACCACGGTGCTTTATTTTTCAATGTGAAATAAACGTATTGATAATTTTTTGAGAATTTTTTGATGCCCGCCCAATGACTTAAGCTGGCTTACCGCACTACGGTGAAGGCCGACCAATTCCTGCTTGGCCTATGCCGACCCAAGCCTTCCGTCTGACCGCCGCGATTCTATACTCTGCCTTGCAGATCTTGGCGCAACCGGAGGCGCTGGGGGGCTGGATCCGGCTCGACGGCCGCGCTGCCATTCCACGTCAGTGCGCGGCGGCGAAGACCGGCGCGGCCTGCGTGACCCTGCAAGACGGGCGAACCCTCTCGGTGGGGAGCATGAGAGACGGTTTGCCGGACAATGCCGCGGAAATCTACGACCCCGCAAAGGCAGTCTGGCAATCCGCGCCCGCAATGATCGAGGCTCGCGCCGCGCCGACTGCGACTTTGCTCCAGGACGGCCGCGTGCTGGTCGCGGGAGGTGGGACGCGCTCTCTGGAGGTGTTCGACCCGAAGACGGCGCAATGGACGCTCGCTCCCGGCCGCTTGACGGTTTCCCGGTCGCAGCATGCGGCGGCGCTCTTGCAGGACGGCCGCGTCCTGATTGTGGGAGGATGGGACGGCTCCGCCGCACTCCGCTCGACGGATGTGTACGACCCGGATAACGGGACCGTGACACCCTCAGGGCCGCTACGCACGGCGCGGTTTCAACACACGGCGACCACGCTGCTCGACGGCAGGGTTCTCGTCGCGGGTGGGGTGGGGCTGGCCTCAGCGGAAGTGTACGACCCCAAGTGGGAGTTGTTCGGCCCGGCGGGTTCGATGGCTGAGGCGCGCGCCGGGCATGTGGCGATCCTGCTTCCAGACAATAATAACGTGCTGCTGGCAGGCGGGCAGGGAGCGGACGGTACCAAGCTACCGACCGCGGAAATCTATGTGCCATGGACAGGAGTTTTCCGGCCGGCCGCCTCGCTTTCTACGGCACGCGAGGAAGGTACGGGCGGAGCGGCTCCGGGCGGTGCTATCGCGGTTGCGTCGGAGGGCGGCGCCACCTTCCACTTTCCGACGGTTCGCGCGGTTTGGAAAGCCGATGGGGGCGCCGTCGAGTTTGAAGGCGAGGGCTGGCAAATGGGCGAGACGGTGCAACTGGATCTCGAACGCGCCCACATTGCCATTACGGCCGACGAGTCAGGCACATTCCACCAGGAGGTGGCGCAAGAGCCCCGGACCAACCCGGAGTACGTAACCGCGCGCGGCACGCAGTGGGAAACCCTCATTCACATTCTGCACCCCTCGTTTATTCAGTTCACGTTCGCCGATTTGTGCTCCAGCGACGTAGCTCTTGCCTGCGAGTACCCCCAAGAGTTCTTTTATACAGTCGCGGTAAGCGGCCAAGGCCAATTCGGCACGCCGACTGGCACGGTCCAACTGCTGACCGGTGGAAGCGACGTTTTGGAAAGTCAGACTTTAGAGGACGGCTCGGCAACGTTCATTGTGTCCCCACCTCCTTCCGCGGGCACCTATTCCATCACGGCGACGTACTTAGGGGATTCCGGGTTCGCATCCAGCACCACTTCGCCGGCTATCAGCCTGCCGATTGTCAAGAATCTTGACTCGGTGACGATAGCGCCGATAGGAACCGGCAGCATGGTTTATGGCCAGCCCATAGAGCTCACAGCCGCCATGAGTCCCGGCGTGGATGAATACAACAACGCGGAAGCGGCGCCGACGGGCACGATTCAGTTTCAATTTGCCGGTCTATCGCCGGGAAGCTTGATCGTGTTGGCAAGCCCCGCTCTACAGGGCAGCGTGTATTTGGCGGATGGCACTGCGGGGACAGCGTCGGCGAATGTGCTTGCCCTGCTCTATCCATTGAACGGCTACACGGTCACGGCCAGTTATTCCGGCGATGTCAACTACGGCAAGGCGGTGTCAACGGGCGTAGCCCTCACTGTTAAGGCGGCCAGTTGCTCTATCGGCAGGACCTATTCGCTGCTTTCGCCGGTTTACGGGCAGACGTTTACCGGGCAATACACCGTTGCGGCAAATTCTCCGAGTATGGCAACCCCTCAGGGAAATTCTTCCGTTCTTCTGAACGGCTCGGCGATATCCAACCCGGTGCTCGATTCTCAGGGACAGGTGAGCCAGACGTTCGCCGGGTTGCAGGCAGGGGCGAACGTTGTGGAACTGGATTATGCGGGCAGCGACTATTTCGGCGCCTGTTCCAGGCAGGACACCGTGACTGTCGCGCCCGATACTCCCACGGTAACCGTGACGAGTTCCGCAAATCCAGCGCTGGTGGGTCAGACCGTGACGCTCACTTTCACCGCGAAGTCTACCTACGCCGCAACGCCGCCCCCTGGCTATGTCAGTTGGAGTTATGGCGATGTCGTGGGCTATGCGGTTTTGACCAACGGATCCGCCAGCACGACGTTCACGCCCACTACTGGCGGCGCTTACACGGTCTCGGCGAACTATCAGCCGGCGGGCCTGACCACCAACTACGCGAACAGTACCGGCACGATGACACTGATGGTGAACCCCTCGAGCTCGACGTGTGACATCGACGGCGACGGTGTCTTTACGATCCGGGATGTGCAACGGATCGTAAACGAAGTTCTGGGGTCCGCGCACGCCATCGACGACCTGAACCAGGACCACGTCGTCTCCGTGACGGACGTACAAATCATTGTCAACGCCGTGCTCATGGAGAGTTGTTTAGTTCCCGTTATAGGCGCCCCAACGCGAATTTTGTTCTCGTTGGGGCCAGATTCATGCGGCGACTTTGAGGCCGACGGCCTTCAGGAGTGCGTCCAGGTCGTCGCAAATGCGCTGGTAGAGGCGATCGAGTGCGCAGCGACGGTCGTCCGATAGTGCGCGGTCGCCGCGGAATGGCGCCAGCAGTCCGGCCGTCAGGGGCGCGTAGATTCTTTCGAAGAGCTTCAGAAAAGCCAGACAGATCGCGTAGCCCTTGCCGACGAGTTGATAGCGCCGCGAGTGCGGGATCCGTTCGACCAAGCCTTTGGCGCGGAGTTTGGAAAGATCGTAGCGAAAGGAAGCAAGCGAGTACTCCAATTCGGTCGCACCGAGAGCGTGGAGCGCGGGGCTATAGAGATCGGCGGTGGTAAACCGGCCGTTGGCAGCCACGTTGGCGAAACGGACCAGTGAGTGCATAACCGCCAGTTGTCGCGGGTGGTCGAGCTTGAGACCCGGTATCCGCCGGCCATTGGAAAGGATGGTGGGCTCGGCCAATTTCCGCAGTTGCCCTCGGTCGATGAAGGTTTCCAAGACATCCTGTTGCACGTCGTGATAGTGGTCGATGATCTCGGACATGCGCTTGCGGAGATGAGGCAGGTTTTCGACGTCTTTCTTGACCCCGTAATCGTAGACATTGTTGGTGGCGGGCTCGGTTCTCAAAATGCGGTCATCGCGGACGTACTGCTTGGCGAAGCCGTGCCCGTAGTGACTGCGGATCACTGGATTGGGTAGGTCGAGATCCTCGAGCACGGTTTGTAGCTTACCTTTGTACTCTTTGGTCACCTTGCGGCCGAAGATCATGGTGATCTTCTTGGGCTGGCCGATGGTGCGATTCAGATCGAGCAGCCGTTCGGTGAGTTCATCGACCGCGGCGCGGCGGTGGAAGATGAGGTTGTCACAGTATTCCACTTGCGAGAAGAACAGGCGGTGCTGACAGCCGGCGTGCTTGCGTTCGCGGTCGGAGATAAACGGAGTAAATGCGGCCAACCACTTCTGGCCACACCGCAAGAGATCTTGCGCGGTGAGCGAGTCGGCGAGTTCTTGCAGGCGAGTCGGATTAGCGCACTTTAGAAAGGCGTTGGTGCACTGCTGGAAATCGATTCCCTCCTCTCGCATACGGATTGCCAGCCAGTGGTGCTGATTGAGGCAAACCCGCGCGGAGAACGGGAAGTACGGGCACATCCGGACGAACATCCGGCCCCAGCGCGAGTCGCTCAGGTAGAAATTAAACTGATTTACCCAACGTTGTTTGTACTCCAGGTGAGGGCTGTCGTTGTCGCGATTCCCAATGGCGACCAGGATGCGCGCCGGTTCCCGCGCTTTCACGATCGCCAGCACCTGATCGGGCTTGGCATTCTGGAAATACGGGTCCAGGAGCCGGTCGCGCCGGCTGTCGTCGCCAGTGCCGTCCGGAGGTTCGAGAATGGGAGCGCCCCACTTCTGGGATCGGTTCTTCAGCCAATACTGGAACTGGTCGGCGATGTCCGTCAGGGTCTTCCTGGTGACCCTCTTTCCTTCGCGGTAAACGTTGAAGAAGCCGAGGACACGTTCGGGTTGCTGGAATGGCTGGATCAGGCCGTTAAGCAGAAGGCGATCAAAACACCGGTATCCGAACTGGATGCTATTCTGATGGTGCTCGATGAAGGCGTTCATGGCACACTCTCCTGTGTGGTGAGATACCAGGAGCATACCGCCATGAACGCCTTCCCACCCATGGCCCTATCGAAACCCGCACGGACGTTTCAGGATCTGCTGGTCTGGCAGAAGGCTCACGCCTTCGTACTGGAGGCATACCGGCTCACC
>Ga0335073_10003596_pt1 | contig 21623 bp, 15 predicted proteins | sample Lox_Sample_22_FD_207093 | JGI IMG/M metagenome (GOLD analysis project Ga0335073, IMG submission 207093) | Soil microbial communities from Loxahatchee National Wildlife Refuge, Florida, United States - Lox_Sample_2.2 | ecosystem: Environmental > Terrestrial > Soil > Wetlands | place: USA...
CGGCGGTCGCCAGTGCGTCGAAGCGGGTGAGTTGCGCCATGATCCCGCGCGTCAGATCGACACGCCATCGCTGCGCCTGCACGTAGTCCTCGGCGCGAATGAAGGCGCCGCCGATGACGCGCTGGCGCAGCCTGGCGCCGAACAAGTGCGGCCGTGTTTCCAGGTCGGGCTTGTGGATGGCAAACAACTCGCACATGGAGATCAGCGTCTTGCAATCGCTGTAATCGCCGATGTCGGGCAGCGTGACCTCTTCCACGATTGCCCCCAGCGCGCGCAGCCGGTCGGCCGCAGCATCAACGGCAGCGATCACCTCGTTCGTCGCCTCCGGTGCATACCAGTTGCGCACGAGACCAATGCGCATGCCGTCCATGTTGCCCGATAACGCGGCAGTGTAATCCGGGTTCGCGATGTCGGCGCTGCCCGGGTCGAGCACATCGTGCCCGGCGCAGGCGCCAAGCATCAATGCACAGTCGCGCACGGTGCGCGTCATCGGCCCGCAATGGTCCAGCGAGAACGTGTTAGGCTGCACGCCGCGTCTGCTCAGCAGGCCGTAGGTCGGCTTGAGCCCGACGATGCCGCATACCGCAGCCGGCCAGCGGACCGATCCGCCGGTGTCGGTGCCGATCGCGGCCGGCACGAAGCGCGCGGCGACCGCCGCACCGGAGCCCGAGGACGAGCCGCCCGGAAGGAAATCGGTGTTCCATGGATTGCGCGCCGGCGGCCAGGGAAGATCCCAGGACGGACCGCCGAGCGCGAACTCGAAGGTGGCGAGCTTGCCGAGCAGGATGCCGCCCGCCGCTTCTAGGCGTTGCGCGACGGGCGCGTCGGTTTGGGCGGGAGTTTCCGGCATCAATCGGGAATGCGCCGTCGTGGGCACGCCGGCGATGTCCACGATGTCCTTCAGCGCATAGGGGATGCCGTGGAACGGACCACGATAACGGCCGTGGGCCAGGTCCGCCTCGGCCATGCGGGCGGCTGCGAGGGCGCGGTCCGGCGTAACGCGAATGAAGCAATGCAGGGCACCGTCGTGGCGCTCGATGCGCTCGAGACAGGCCTCGGTCAGAGTGACAGGGGAGATGCTGCCATCGCGGATTCCGGACACCAGGTCGGCGATCCCGAGCATCGGCAGATCGGCAGCGGCCAAAGGCGTCTGATCAAGGCGCAGGTCCATCGTTGGCACCTCCGGCGGACTCATCCGGTCACGCAAGGCCTGTGCCAGCGGGGCCAGCGCGGCGTTTGGGGGAACCGGTGGTAGCGTGACAGCGGAATTTCAGTGACGATTATGCAAGCAGTGCGAGCGGCCCAGGATGCCTCGCGCCTGTCGAACAGCACCATGCATGCAATATCATCAATCGATGCACAGTTTATCGCCTCGATTCTGGATTGCTGCCGATAATGTGCGCGCTGCGGTGTCCAGCGGGTTGGCATAGGTGTTGCGTACGCCTCTCCGCGGGTCGGGGTCGAAACGGAGCGAGTCACGGTTGCACCGCGCGCGATCGATCGCGACCGGCCGAGCGACCCTTTGGGTGAGTGCCGATGGAACCATGCCAACTGACGGCGACCGAGGCCGCAGCGCTGATGCGTGCGCGCAAACTGTCGTGCGAGGAACTGGTCCGTTCGTGCCTCGCGCGCATCGCCTCCCGCGACCCGCTGATACACGCGTGGCTCTATATCGATCCGGACCAGATCGTCCGTAACGCCCGCGAACTGGACAAGCGCGCCGCCGCGGGTGCGGCGAAGGGCGTGCTGCATGGCATGCCCTGGGGCGTCAAGGACATCATCGACACCAGCGATCAGCCGACGACGCATAACTCGCCGATCTATCCCGGATCGCAGCCCGGCCGGGACGCGGCCTGCGTGGGAATCGTTCGCCATTCGGGCGGACTGATCCTGGGGAAGACCGACACGGTCGAGTTCGCGTCGGGCGGCCGCAAGGCGCTGTCGTGCAATCCGTTCAATCCGGCGCACACACCGGGGGGCTCGTCGTCCGGATCCGGGGCGGCGGTCGGCGACTTCCAGGTTCCACTGGCGTTCGGGACCCAGACCGGCGGTTCGCATATCCGGCCGGCCGCGTTCAACGGCATCTACGGCATCAAGCCGAGTTGGGGTGCGGTATCCCGCGAAGGGGTCCGCATGTCATCGGTGACGCTCGATACGGTTGGCTGGTACGGCCGCTGCGTGGACGACCTGATCATGGTGGCGGAAGCCTTTCGGCTGCCGAAGTCGGCGCAACCCGTACCGCCCGGTCCGGAGGGGCTGCGGGTCGGGTTGTGCCGGAGCCCGGTCTGGTCGCACATCGAGCCATCGGGCGAGGATGCGCTGAGGCTCGCCGGATTGCGATTGCGGGACGCCGGAGCGATCGTCGAAGACCTTGTGTTGCCCGACCCGTTCAATGCGCTGCACGAGGCGCATGCGGATATCGTCGCGACCGAGGGCGGCACATCGTTCCTGCCGGAATACCTGTCGTCCTACGCGATCCTCGCCCCGGATCTCCGCGACAAAGTCGAGAATGCACGCGGCGTGACGCCGGACCGGTTGCTTGCCAGCTACGCCCTGGCCGATTCCTGCCGCCCTGCGTTCGACCGGCTGTTCGGGCGCGGCCTCGACGTGATCGTCACGCCATCGGCGCCGGGCGAGGCGCCCGAGGGTCTGCACACGACCGGCAATGCGATCTTCAATTCGATGTGGACGCTGCTGCATGTACCGTGCGTGGCGATACCGGTGGGACGCGGCGCGAAGGGTCTTCCGGTCGGCATCCAACTCGTCGGACCGCGGTTGTCGGACATGCGGCTGCTGGCCATCGCCAAGGCCACGGCGCCCGTCATCGACACCGATCCAAAGGCGGCATTGCGAGAACTCTGGTGATTGCGACCACCGGGCGCTCGCCGGACTCGTCGGCACAAGCGACCGCCGAACGCGCAACGCGGGAGGCAGGCGGCAAGCCGTTCGCCGTGCCGCCACCGAACCTGGTTTGGGCCTTCTGAGTTTGGAGATCTCCTGATGTGGCGCCGTACCTTTCTGACATCGCTGACGTCCGGGTTCGCCGCATCGGCGTTCGCCTTGCGAAAAGCGCGCGCGGCTCCCGAAAAGATCTTGCGGGTTGCGATGACGCTGGCCGACATTCCGCTCACCACCGGCCAGCCGAGCCAGGGCGGCGAGGGCACGCGGTTCATCGGCATTACCATCTACGATGCCCTGGTGAATTGGAATCTGCGGCATTCTGACCGGGCCGCGCGGCTGGAGCCTGGCCTAGCCCTGTCCTGGTCGGTGGATCCGAAGGATCAGGTCACCTGGACATTCAGGTTGCGGCCGGGGGTGAAGTTCCACGACGGATCGACGTTCACGGCCGACGCCGTGGCGTGGAACTTCGAGAAATTGCGCGACCAGAAGGCACCGCAATTCGATCCGGCCCAGGCGGCGCAAGGCGCGAGTTATTTCTCGTCGGTGGCATCCTGGCGGGTGATCGATCCTCTGACCATCGCGATCGTGAGCCATCAGCCCGACGCCGACATTCCCTATCAACTGGCCAATATCTTCATGTCGAGCCCGGCCCGTTTCGCGGCGATGGGGCGCGACTGGACCAAGGTGGCGGCGAAGCCATCGGGCACCGGGCCGTGGATGCTGGACAAGTTCGTTCCCCGCACCCGCGTGGAACTTGTGCGCAACCCGGGCTACTGGGACCCCCAGCGCATTCCCAAATCCGATCGGCTGATTCTGTTGCCCGTGCCGGATGCGAACACGCGGGTCGCAGCGCTGCTGTCAGGGCAGGTTGACTGGGTCGAGGCGCCGCCGCCGGACGCCGTGCCGCGGCTGAAGGCCAGTGGGATGCAGATCTATACCAATATCTACCCCCATATCTGGCCGTACATCCTCAGCTATGTCGAAGGCTCGCCGATGCACGATATCCGGGTACGGCGCGCTCTCAATCTGGCGATCGACCGCGACGGGCTGGTGCAGTTGCTGGGCGGTCTGGCGAAGCCTGCCAAGGGCATGGTCGATCCGCAGAGTCCGTGGTTCGGCAAGCCGAGCTTCGAGATAAAATACGATCCGGACCAGGCGAAGAAGCTGCTGCTGGAAGCCGGCTACGGACCGAACAAGCCGCTACAGCTTACCTTCGCGATCTCCACCGCCGGTTCGGGCCAGATGCAGCCGATACCGATGAATGATTTCATTCAGCAATCGCTGGAAGCGGTCAACGTGAAGGTGAAATTCCAGGTCATGGAGTGGGAAGCCTTGCGGCAGCGCCGTATGCAGGGTGCGTTCAATCCCAGCAACAAAGGTGTCGACGGGCTGAACAACAGTTGGGCGTATTTCGATCCGGACATCGGGCTGATCAACACGAGCTGGAGCGTCATGCAGCCCCCGAAAGGCTACAATTGGGGCGGCTACAGCGATCCGGTCGCCGACAAGCTGTGCCAGCAGGCCAAGACCACATTCGATCCGGTCGAGCAAGACAAGGTTCTGGCGCAGCTTCATTCCCGCATCGTCGATCAAGCGATGTGGGTCTGGGTCGTGCACGACCTCAATCCGCGAGCGCTCGGACCGAAGGTCAAGGGCTACGTGGAGGCGCGGAGCTGGTTCCAGGACCTGACGCCCGTCTATGTCGAATGACTGTGTTGAGAGTAAAGCGTCGCTTGCAAGGCGGATGTCGTGTTAAACTGGCTTCGACTACGCGTGGGACCGCCGAAGACCTCGAGTAAACTAGACATTCGTTATGGCAAGCTGACTCGGCGGAACGATAGGTCTTTCCAAGCGAGTCGACTGCGCCACCACCGACATTACAGCATCCGTTTCGGTCGTCAACTTCTCAAATTACATGGCTACGATTTGGGTCGATTTTGACGAAGAGTTCAGCTTTTTCAGCGGGTTGAACTACGGGACAGTCGGAAGCTCGGCCTAAACACAGGCGTGGGCGCACACGACTCCAGGTAACGAACCACTGCCGTCACGACAGCCTCCCTGGTATTCAAGCAGTGGGTGTAGAGAGTATCTGCGACGTGTTTTGGATCGCGGCCAAGGATGGCTTCGAGGATCGCTTCGTGTTCTTCCATAGACCGACGGACTCGGTCTGGGGCGATTGATGCAAGGTAACGTGCTCGTTCGACTTTCCTGGCCAGTCCATGATGTATGCTCGTGAGGACACGGTTGCCCGCCGCGTCAACGATAAGACGATGGATACGCAAATCCATTTGAAGCTGGTTCTCGCTATCTCCGACCCGGCTATATTCAAGCATTGCGTGGTGCAATCTGTATAATTCTTGGATAGCGGTATCGCTCAAGCGTTTCGTCGCCCACTCGCTGGCGTGTCTTTCAAGCAGCGCCAAAACTTCAAAATTCTCCGCAACCTCCGTGACCGACAGCGGCGCAATGCGAGCGCCGCGGTTGGGAAGCAGCTCGACGAGCCCGTCGGCCGCCAAGACTTTTACCGCCTCTCGCAGGGGAGTCCGTGAAACCTGTAGCTGATCACAGAGACTGCGCTCGTTGATGCGCGAGCCAGGTGGCATATCTCCTCGCAAGATCATACTACCGAGGCGCCTCAGCACTTCGTCGTGGAGTTGCGTACGAAGAATCGGCATGGACGCCGATGGTCCGCTCATCTCTGCGCCTCCAACTGCCATCGGCGCCCGACTCTCAGGCGAGGGACCACAAGTATGAAATCAATGGCGATAGACAGCATTGGATCGCATATAGAACCGTTCTCCATCAAATGCAACCAGCAAACCGAAGGTCGAATGACGCTCGTCAATGTGGAGTAATCGCCTCGGCGCTACCTGAATTGTTGAGAGGCTGTGGTGCACTTCAGGGACCAGGCGAGACAGGTTCGGTAGTCCCTTTTCTGGTGCGGCTCGGTCCCGACCTTCGCAGTTCCAAGGACACGCGGACGCGCCAAAGTGCCTGGGATGCCGCAGCCTGTAACGCCGCGATTACTAGGACAGGTTCGATTGGCGATACCATGCCCCTCGAGAGGCAGCATAGGGCAGATCCTGCATCGCGCTTCACTTTAGCAGTCGTATGCGGCCTCTTTGGCGCCTTGCAGTGGGGCGACCCTCTCGGCTGCGTCAGTCACTTGAGGTCGTGACGCCATGGCAGCAGCATGCGCTCAATCTTGACGACGACGGCGGTAAGAACCAGGGCGAGGATAATAGTGACGGCAAGTTCCGCAAACACCTTCGAGATGATGTATAGACTACCAGCCTTAAAAATCGCATGACCAAGACCGTTTGTCGATGACATGAACTCGCCAACAATTGCTCCGACAAGCGCGAAGCCTACCGTCATCTTCAGTCCGGCGAAGATATCGGTCAGTGAAGAATGCACGACTAGATATCGGAATATCTGCGACTTGGTTGCGCCGAGTGAGCGCATCAGGTTGATCTGGTCCGGATCGACGCCCATTGCCCCTTTGTATGAGATGACGAGTGACACCACTACGACGGAAAGTGTCGCCATGGCAACCTTGGACGCGAAGCCGGTTCCAAACCAAATTATGACAATCGGAGCGATTGAAATCATGGGGATCGATCCAAGCGCGAGGACGAATGGCTGAAGGACCCGGGATATGAACCGGGAGTACCAAAGCGATAGCCCTACGGCAGTGCCGCAGACGTTACCCAGTGCGAACCCGGCAAGCGTCTCGACGCCAGTCACGTAAGTATCGCCCCATACCGAGCCGTCACGAACCATGGCCAGAAGCCTCCCCCAAATGGCGACCGGCGAACCGAACAGGAAGGCATTCAGGGCGGCACTTCCGGTTGCCCACTGCCAGACACCAAGTAAACCGGCGGCAAGCAGGAGCTGACACCCGACAATCTGCACGGTCTGCCGGTGTATGGAGAGACGGGCTCCGGCGTTCCAACGTCCAGGACGGACGGCCAGGGTGGTCGATGGAGCGATGGTGTTCGACAAAGTCGTTCTCCTGCGCCTGGTTGACTCGTTCTGCTCGACCACTTACTGGATATCAAGCTCTGTCCAGATAGTTCGAACATAATGCGCAAACTGTGGCGTCTCGCGAGCCTCGATCATGTCCGCGCGGCCGACCGGAAGGTCGATGCGGTGTTCCGCGATGATCTCGCACGGGCGACGCGACAGGACGAAGACGCGATCGGACATGCTGACCGCCTCTTCCACATCATGGGTAATCAGCAACAACGACCGCCCCGCACCACGAACAAGCCTCACCGTATCTCGTTCAATCAGGATCTTGGTCTGGAAATCGAGTGCAGAAAATGGCTCATCAAACAGTAGAACCTCCGGATCGGGGGCCAGTGTCCTTGCAAGCGCGACACGCTGGCGCATCCCACCAGACAGAGCGGACGGATAGAAAGCCTCGAAAGGCTGCAGGCCCAACCGCTGGAGCAATTCGCGCGCGCGCTCGCGCCCTTCGCGCGCCTTCACGCCCTTGACCTGAAGGCCTAGCGTCGCATTCGCCAGCGCAGTTCGCCAGGGAAATAACAGATCCTTCTGGAGCATGTAGCCGACCCGTGGCGGCACTCCGGCCTGCTCGCGGCCGTACCACAGCACTGATCCGCCGCTCGCTGGGATCAACCCGCAAACCACGTTCAGCAGCGTCGTCTTGCCACAGCCGGACGGCCCAACGATGCTGACGATCTCTCCTTGGCTAAGGGAAAAGGAAATAGACCTGATGATTTCGATCGGGTGTCCGCTCTGATTTTCGAGCGACTTCCGGAGATTGATCGCGGCGAGTGGTGGCGGCGGCGAGGCGCGATCGCGGTTCTGCCTCTCCATCGTCGGGTTCGTGCCTGGACTAAAGTATCTTGACGTGGTCGGCAAATTTCATTGCCTTCTCAGCAAATGTATTATCAACCATTTGCTCGAACGTCACTGTGCCTCGGACGTTTTTTAGATAGATCTGCATCTTGATCAGGTTCTCCCACTGGGCACGCTCCACATAGACGTGCTGCGCGACGATACGATCGTTCAGCAACTGGTCGATCGACGTGTCGATGACGTATTTGTCTAGGTCCGGAAACTGCTTGTACCCAACCTGCTTCGCGTATGTTGGATCGGCGTAAGTGCGTCGGAAGGCCAATTCGAAGCCGTTGCACAATGCCTGCACCACTTGGGGTTTCTCTTGAACCGTTTGGTTGAGCACCTCGATCCCGGTGTTACAGAAAGGGCCGAGGTGCTTGCCCAGATCATAGACAATGTGGGCGCCATGTTCCTGCGCTGCCGCAACGTTCGGCGGACTGGTGACAGAAAAGTCCGCTTGGCCGGCAAACAGCGGCCCAAGTTCGGCGCCCGGGGCAACCTGGATCACCTTTACATCCTTACCAATAACCAAGTTGTTCTCTTGCAACATCCTTTTCATGATGCTGAACGTCGTCATCGGCTCGGGGAGTGTGGCGATCGTCGTGCCCTTGAATTCTTGCGGGTTCTTGATCAGTCCATGCTTGACGGAAACGATATAGTAACTGGCGCGCTGGATGACCGTGCCCACTACCTTGCCCGGGCCACCCTGCTCCACCGACATTTGCGTCATACTGGGATCGCCAATGCCGAACAGTGCCGAGTGTCCCAGGACGGCGGCGAAGGCTTGAGTATCACCGCCCGCGGCCGCAACATTCAGATGGATCCCCTGTTGCTCAAAATAGCCGGCAGCTATTCCGACGTAGAGCCCGATATAGCCGAGATAGTGGGCCGCCTCGGCGAATGGGACCTCGGTCAGTGCGGCACGCGAAATCCGCGGCGCACATATCGAAGCAGCGGCCGATGTTCCGGCGAGCAGGGCGGTGCGACGGGTAAGGCCCCTTTTGCCTGGGTCTGCGGAGGAGGTGGCGGCCATGTTGCTCTCCTGTCGTTTGGAAGTCGATGTGCCTAGTGCTCGACGGGCCGGTCATTGTTTCGAGCAATGGAGGGTCTTCGTACGCGCCAACCCGTAGCGCGCTCGTAGTTATGTCCAACCCGAAGCAGCAGCGGTTCCTCGAAGGGTCGCGCAGCAAGATGAAGCGCTACCGGCAACTCCAAAGATCCGTATCCGGCACAGAGAGCCAGAGCAGGATAACCGGTAACGTTGAACGGGATTGTTGGCAGCGGTGTGCGAAACACATCCCATTTATCAACTTCGTGCATCAGGGGTGCTTCGGAGTTAGCTCCGGCCGACAGCAATATGTCGATGTCTGCCATCGCGTCTGCCATCGCGATGCACAGTTCACGTCGCCGGCGAACCGCTTGTACGTAATCCGCGGCGGTAAGGAACGCCCCCATTGCTACATTGTCACGCATCCTCTCGCCATAATCTGCAAAGCGCGTCCTGAGCCACTCTTCGTGAACAGCATACCCTTCCGCGAGCAGGATCACCATACCGCAGGCGTTCCATTCCTGCAGCGAGGCCAGAACCACATCGCGAACCGAAGCACCAAGGTCGCCGAACACTCTGATCGCGTCGTCCACCGCCCTCCTTACGTCTGGCGTGGCGCTCGCGTCCGTCTCGAAGAAGTGACGCACGACGCCAATACGAATGCCCTGGACGCTCTCTGCGATGTCCTTGCGGTAATCCGGGATGTGACAGTTCACGCTCGCGGGATCTCTGGGATCGAACCCTGCAAGCGATTGCAACATGATGGCGCAGTCCTCTACCGTCCAAGCCATCGGACCGACATGGTCCAAGCTAAGCGCCAGAGGCAGTACACCCGCGCGACTGACCAAACCGTATGTAGGCTTAAGACCCACGATTCCGCAAAGGGCGGCAGGTAAGCGAATTGATCCCCCAGTATCCGAGCCCATTCCACCCAGCACCTCTCCCGCCGCAATTGCGACAGCGGTTCCGCTGCTCGAGCCTGAGGGAAACCGATTGGGGTCCCACGGATTGCGTGCTGGGGGCCAGGGCAGATCGAATGAAGGTCCCCCCATCGCGAATTCGTGTGTGGCCGTCTTACCGATGCATATCGCGCCAGCAGAATTAAGTCGCTCTGCACAAGCACAGTCCGCGTCAGGAACGTAATCGTGCAGCAGCTTTGAGTGAGCGGTCGTCCGAAGTCCTTTCGTCTCGAATATATCCTTGTAAGCGATCGGAATTCCATGCATCGGAGAGCGCGGTCCCGATCGGCCTATCGCGACGTCCGCGATCCGGGCCGCCGCGAGAGCACTTTCGGAATCCACCGTTATGAAGGCATTCAGCGCAGGCTCGAGTGCTTGTACACGAGCCAGGGCCAGTTGAGTGAGTTCATAGGATGAGATGCGCCTTTCCGCGACGAGTCTCGAGGCTTCGGCGATGGTGGGAAACCAAGCGCTCACTGATCGAGATCCTGGCCGGGCGCAAACACATGTGCAGGCGCCACCGCGCGATCGCGAGGTCGCTGCATAAGGGCGATCATCGCCTGGAGCAGCAGATAGGCATTCCGGAACTCTGTCGTTTGGGCCTCGGTGAGGTTCAGACCCGCGCGCCTTGCCAGGAACGCAAATTCTGTGGGCGTAATTTCGCTACGCCCGCTTGATGAAACGCAAGCATCCATTTGATGACCACAACCCCAACGCCGCCCCGGAAGGGCAGGCGTGCCAATAAGAACGGCATCGTCGCCGATGTCAATGAGAATTCTGAATGCACTCTGATAGTAACTGCCTAAAACAGCACCATTGGCCTGTTTAATAGGCGTTCCTCAACAATCTGTGATGCAAGGGCTTCGTACTGTGGATCTCTCGAACCCCGGCGCTCGGTCCATGGAAGGGTTCGTCGCTGCCACCCTGCCGAGGGCATTGTCACATGAACTCCCGGCAGACGGCGTGGATCCCATTCGGTCGGTTCCTTTCGTCAGACGCTGAACGCGTACGACCGAACGGCGCGATGGGTCGTGGCTGCCATGCGGTGTCGGAGGAGATGGAAGCGGCCGTGGATGCATGAGCCGAGAGGAAATTCTGCTATTGATCGGAGGATTTCAAGCGTTGCATCCGTCCTTCCTGTCGCCGTGCCGGGCGATGCAAGTTCACAGCACGGTTGGCGAGATATCGGCTTTATCGGCGCTCGACATTGGACAGCACGTGGCGGCGCCCCACCCCATTGTTTTTCAGCTTGTCGTTCAAAATCACTCGCGGCGTATACTGCAGACGCTCGATGAACCGCTTGGCAGCTTTCGCAACGCGCCGAGCCTGAACCAGGGTATTCAAGACGACACAGTCCTGGTCCGCGGCACGCCACAGATCATCCGGAACGCCCTCGTGCGGGACGAGCGCCTCATCGAGATGCCACTTTTGCTCAGCAGCCCACGGCGGCGGCACAGGCAATCGACATAGCTCCGGCCGAATTTCCCACACCAGCGCTGCGCCGTCTCGTAGGACACGCCGATGCCAAGCTTAGCCATGGGCAATCCTGCCGCCAGTCCAGGTTACCGCACCTATGTCCGAAGCATCGGTGGATCTCCACGGCGGCGGTGCATACGATCGGTGGCGAAACGCACCAACCGCACAAGCGTCCAGAAGGCGGGCAGGGCATGCCCACTCTTTATGCATTTTGAATTCAGAATGCAAATCGCGCCTGCTCCAGCGGCTGGCACGCGTTTTGCTCAGTTGCCACCCCGGGGACGCCGGCCAGTCGGCGATCGTAGCGGGAGGGGGTGGACCGATGAGCAGCGACAGGACTGTCACGGCCGATCCGTTATACTGTGGACTCCGCCGGCGTGGTTTCCTGCGCTGTGCCGCCGCGGCAGGTGCGGGTGGCTTCGCGTCGTTTGTCGTCGGTGCCAACCATGCGCTCGCTGCCGACGGGTCCGTGCCGGCCGACAAGTCCGCCGCGGGCTACACCCTCACTGCCGCCTACGCCGCAAGCCCGCCGGCCGTGGACGAGGTCGCCTTCACGATGGAGACCGAGAATATGCTGGCGTTATGCTATGCTGGCGACCTGATGCAGTACAAGCCCGTGCCAAGCGGCACTCCGGGCATTTACGTCGCGGACATGGCGGCGCAGGGCGACGGGGGCGTGATCGGCCGCTGGGCCGATAAATGGGAGAGCAGCGCGGACGCCAAGACCTGGACTTTCCACCTCCGCCCCGGGATCAAGAGTTGGGCCGGCAATGAGATGACCTCGGCCGACATCGTCTGGACCTGGCAGCGGGCATTTGTCATGAAGTCGGCGCGCTTCTTTTTCGCCACCGTGATGGCGCTGGAGAAGCCGGCAAATATCGAAGTGATCGATAAATACACGTTCCGCTTTCACCTGGCGCAGCCCTCACCGTTGCAACTGAAGCTGATGGCGATGAGCTACTATGGCGGCCCGTTCGACGCGACGCTGGCAAAGCAGCACGCGACCGCAAGCGACCCTTGGGCAAAGGACTGGTTGAAGAATCACGATGCCGGCTTCGGCCCCTATCACATCGTCAAGAACATACCCGGCCAGGAGATGGAGCTGACGCGCAACGAGAACTTCCTGCCGCTGCCACCCATCAAGCGGATCTTGATCCGCATCGTTCCGGATGCCGCGACACGGACCGCGTTGCTGGACCGTGGCGCCGTCGATTACGCGATGCGCCTTCCGGAGCGCAGCCTGCAGGCACTGGCCAAGAATCCGGCGGTCGAGATCGTCCGCGCCAAGGCTAACTTCATTCCCTATATCGGCCCGGTCGAAACCAACGAGATCATGGCCAAGACGAAGGTGCGGCAAGCCATGGCCTACGCCACGCCGTACGACGAGATCCATCAAAAGGTATATTTCGGCGAGGGCAGGCTGATCAAGAGCATCACTCCGGCTATCTTTCCGAATTACACAGACAAGTTCTGGGTCTATAAATACGATCCGGAAACCGCGAAGAAGGTCTTGGCAGAGGCCGGCTACCCGAACGGTTTCGACCTCAAGCTTAGCTACGACAACTCGATCGCGGAGATGGCCGAGGTGGCGGTGCTGGTGAAGTCCGCCTATGACGGCGTCGGCATCCGCACCACGCTCGATCCGCTGCCCGCCGCGGTCTACTCCGAGCGCAAGCTGCGCCGACAACTGATGTGCCAGGTCGACAATTTCCAGTGGCCCTGGGTCGCCGACACCGGATACACGGGCTGGGTCTATCTCGGGAACCCGAAAACGAACGTCAACAACTCGGTTGATTTCGACAATTCCGAATTCAACGAGTTGGTGACCGCCATGATGCATCTCCCGGACGGCCCGGAGCGGACGAAGAAGGATTTGCGCGTGCAGGAAATTGCTGCGCAGGAAGTGCCCTGGATTTTCCTGGTTGAGCCGGGCTGGCGGGAGGCGTTCAAGAAGGGGTGGACCAATTTCCACTGGTATCCTGACAACAACGTCCATTTCGAATGGCTGTACAAGACCTGATCCGGCCGCGGCCCCGGCAAGCCCCGACGCACCACGATGCGACGCTTTGCGCTGTTCGCCGGCAAGCGGCTGCTGTTCACAATCCCGCAACTGTTCGCGGTGTCGGTGATCGTGTTTTTCCTGATCCGGCTTCTGCCGGGTGATCCAAGCTACATGCTGGCCGGGCCGTACGCCTCGCCGCAGCGGGTGCAGGAGGTACGTCGCAGCCTGGGTCTCGATCAGCCGATCATCACGCAATACGTGCGCTATCTCGAACGGCTCAGCCAGGGCGATTTCGGCACATCGTGGCGCACCTCGCAGCCGGTGCTGTCCGACATTCGCGAGCGCCTGCCGGCCACCCTGGAACTTGTCGTCGGCGCAGTACTGCTCTCGGTGGTCATCGGTATCCCCCTCGGCGTCGCAGTGGCGACCAGCCGGGGCGGCGTGCTGGAGCGCCTGGTCTTCTTCTACGGTATGCTCGCTGGTTCGCTGCCGGACTTCTGGATCGGCCTGCTGCTGATCCTGATCTTCTTCTATTTCCTGGGCTGGGCACCGGCGCCGGTGGGACAACTCGACTTCGCGGTCTCGTCGCCCGATCATATCACCGGTGCCTACGTGATCGATGCGCTGCTGACCGGCAACGGGCCGGCATTCTGGTCCGCGTGCGCCCAGCTCGTGCTGCCGCTGGCGACGCTTGTCCTGGTCTATATGCCGCTTGTCCTCAAGACCGCACGTTCCGCGATGGAGGAGATGCTGTATTCGGGTTTCGTACTGCAGGCCCGCGCCAGCGGCCTGCCACGCTGGATGCAGATACGGTACGCACTGCGCAACGCGCTGCCGCCGGTCATCACCGTGATCGGGATCGAGTTCTGGTTTCTGCTCGGCGGAGCCGTGCTGGTGGAAACCATCTTCGCCTGGGGCGGGCTCGGGCAATATGCCGTGGAATCCGTCATAAATTCCGACTACGCGCCGCTGCAGGCGGTGGTTTTGGTGACTGCCGTCTTTACCACGATCGTGTTCCTCATCGTGGACATCCTCTACTACCTGATCGATCCACGGATCAGTGTCTGACATGCGTCGTCTGTGGGACAGCGACCTTTGGCGCTTCGCCCGGCTGCGGCCGGCGGTCGTGTTCGGCCTGTGTGTCATTATCGTCAATCTTTGCCTCGCCGCAGTCGGTCCCGCCATCGCGCCGTACCCCACCCAGGCGCCGGCCGGAAACAGCCTGATCCCGCCGAACGGCACCTATTGGTTCGGCACCGACGTTTCGGGGATGGACATCTTCTCACGCGTGCTCGCTGCGCCCAGGATCGACCTGACGATCGCACTTGTCTCGACAGTGATCGCGTTCGTCTGCGGCGTCGCGCTGGGTGTGGTGTCGGGCTTTTTTGCGCAGGGCGAGCGTCCGGGCCGCATCGCCAGCACGCTGATCATGCGGATCGCCGACATCGTCCAGGCGTTCCCGATGTTCGTGTTTGCGCTGGCGCTCGTCGGATTAAGCGGACCTTCCGCGAAGAACGTCATCATCGCGCTTGCCTTCCTGAACATCCCGTTCTTCCTGCGGCTTACCCGGAGTGCGGTGTTGCAGGTGCGGTCGAAAACCTTCGTGGAAGCGGCGATCTGCGCCGGCAACTCGCGGCTGCGCGCGGCCTTCTTTCACGTGATGCCGAATGCGCTAGCGCCCGCGATGGTGCATTTCTCCACCACGGTCGGCTTTTCGATCCTGCTCACCGCCGGCCTCAGCTTCGTCGGTGCGGGGGTGCCGCCGCCCACGCCCGAACTTGGCCTGATGATCCAGGTGGGTGCGCAAAACATGATCACCGGCCAGTGGTGGACTGCGCTGTTCCCGGGCCTATGCCTCGCCGTCACCGTGCTGGCGTTTTCGCTGTTCGGCGACAACCTCCGGATCTTCCTCGATCCCACCAACCGGAGGTGAGCGGTGCCGGCATTGCTCGAAGTCGCCGATCTGAGCGTTGAGTTTCGGGGCGACCGCGGCACGCGCAAGGTGCTGCAAGGCATCGGCTTCCAGGTCCATGACGGCGAGACGCTTGGCATCGTAGGCGAGTCCGGCAGCGGCAAATCCGTGCTGTTGACCACGATCATGGGCCTGCTGCAGTCGCCATGGCGGGTCACCGCCGGCCACGTGCGCTTGCAGGGCCGCGAACTGTTGGGGCTCCGCGAGCGGGACCTCGGCGCGATCCGTGGCAAGGAACTCGGTCTGGCGCTCGCCAACCCGCGCCAACATCTCAATCCGATCCTGCCGATCGGCCGGCAGCTCAGCAATGTCCTGCGGGCCCACCGGCCGCAGCGACCAGAGCAAGCGATGGCGCGCGCTGCCGAGTTGCTGGGTTCGGTCGGCATCCCGGACCCGGTGAGCAGGCTGCAGTCCTACCCGCATGAACTGTCGGGGGGCATGTGTCAGCGCGTGATCCTGGCGCTCGCGATCGCCCATGCACCCCGGCTGCTGATGGTGGATGAGCCGACCAGCGGTCTGGATGTCACCATCTCGGCGCAGATCCTCGACCTGCTGCGCGACGCCGTGCACACGCTCCGCTCCGGGCTGATCGTGGTCAGCCGCGACCTTGCCATCGTCGCGCATTATTGCGAGCGCGTGCTGGTCATGCGGGGTGGCCAGGTGATCGAGGATGCGCCCGTGCAAGGGTTCTTTGCGGCACCGCGCCAAGCCTACAGCCGGCAGTTGCTGCGGGCGGCGGCGGCATCGCGTGACCCGGATTTGGCCGAAGAAGCCGCGACGGTCATCAATCCAGCGGGCGCTTCCATTGCCGCCCCGGTGCTGGAGATCGATGGGCTAATCAAGCGCTTTCCGATCAAGGGAGGTAAGCTGCTGACCGCTCTCCAAGACGTGTCGCTTTCGATCGGACGGGGCGAGGCGGTCGCTCTGGTCGGCGAAAGCGGCTCCGGCAAGACCACCGTAGGGCGCTGTATCCTGCGGCTCATCGAACCGACCAACGGGGCGATCCGTTTCAAGGGACATGATATCACTGCGTTGCCGGCGGCGCAGTTCCAGAAATATCGGTCGCGCATCCAGATGGTATTCCAGGATCCGTTCGACAGCATGGACCCGCGGCAGCGGATCGGCGATGCGATCCTGGAGCCGATCCGGCTGACCAGGTCGCTGGGCGTCGGCGAGCGGCAGGCGCGGGCGGAGCAATTGCTCGATCTCGTGGGACTCGATCGTGCGAGCACCAGCTTGTATCCACATCAGATGAGCGCTGGGCAGTTGCAGCGGGTCGGCATCGCCCGTGCGATAGCGACGGAGCCCGACCTGGTGGTCTTCGACGAGCCAACCTCGGCGCTCGACGTGTCGGTGCGGGCCGAGATTCTCAACCTGTTGCGCGACCTGCAACGGCGTCTTGGCATGTCCTACCTGTTCATCTCGCACGATCTCACCGCCGTGCGCCGGCTGTGTCACCGTACTGCCGTGCTGTATCTCGGACGGCTGGTCGAAGTCGGTGAAACAGAGGCGCTGTTCACCGAACCTCTGCATCCTTATTCGCGCGCGCTGCTGTCCTCGGTTCTGTATCCCGACCCGAACCAGAGCCGCGCATCTCTCGCCTTGCAGGGGGAGATCCCGAGCCCGATCGACCTGCCGCCCGGCTGCCCGCTGCACACGCGCTGCCCGCTGGCGAGCGAACATTGCGCGCGCATCGTTCCGCAACTCGACACGAAACGCCCTGGGCGTCGGCTCGCCTGCCTGAACGTACCGAGCGAAATGGTCGCGCCTGCCGATCGCGTACCGGAGCATGAGGAGAGCGGCGGATGAACGATGACGACCTGGTGTGGCTCGGCGCAGCCGAGTTGGGCCGCCACATTCGGGCCGGCGCGATCACGTCTGTGCGCGCGACCGAAGCGTGTCTTGGCCGGATCGCCACGCTCAACCCGCGCCTTGAGGCGTTCGTCACGCTCACCGCTGAACGTGCGCGGGCCGAGGCCGCAGCCGCCGACGCGGAGATCGCTGCCGGAAACTGGCGTGGTCCGCTGCACGGCGTTCCGTACTGCCTGAAGGACATCGTGCAGACCGCGGGGGTTCGCACAACCGCCGGATCGTTCATTCTGGCCGACTGGGTGCCCGCAGCGGACGCGACAGTACAAACGCGGCTGGCTGCGGCCGGCGCGGTACTGCTGGGCAAGGTCAACACGCATGAATTCGCCTTCGGCGCCACGACACAGAATATCCATGGCCGGACCCGCAATCCGCATGACACCGGCCGCATACCGGGAGGGTCGTCCGGGGGCTCTGGCGCTGCCGTGGCTGCGGGGCTCGCCGCCTTTTCGATCGGTAGCGACACCGCGGGATCGATCCGTCTTCCGGCCGCCTATTGCGGGATCGTGGGACTGAAACCCACATGGGGTCTGGTCAGCGCAGCAGGTGTCGTCGCGCAATCCTTTAGCGCCGATCATATCGGTCCCATGGCGCGTTCGGTCGAGGATCTGGCTGCCATCATGGCGGTGATCGCGGGCCCCGATCCGGCCGATCCGACCTGCCTCGTTACACCTTGTCCGGATTTCATGGCGATCGGCCCCGCCAGGCTGGATGGCGTGCGGGTCGGCATCCCGGCGGAACTGCTCGCCATTGCGCTGCAGCCGGCAGTGCACGCGGGTTTCATGCGTGCGCTTGCCGCGCTCAAGGAACTGGGCGCCCGGGTGCAGGAGGTCTCCGTGCCATTGCTCGCGCGGGCAACCGAGATCAACAACGCGATCGTCCCGCCGGAGACGATGGCCCAGCATCAGCGCTGGCAGGCAGGCTGGTTCCAGGGCCGGCAGATCCGTTATGGCGACGATGTCGCGAAACTGCTTGCAATGGGCGCCGGAGTGCCCGGAACCGCTACCATCTTGGCGCAGCGTGATAGGATCGAGCTCGGGCGCCAACTCGACCAGGCTTTTGGGGAGTCTGTCGACGTTCTGCTGACGCCGACCCAGCCGATGGCAGCGATACCGCTGGGCAACTCCGAGATGGATCTTGAAGCCATCATCCACTTCCTCTGCCCGTTCAGCCTGAGCGGCGTGCCAGCGCTGGCGCTGCCCTCTGGCGTCGACGAGCATGGCTTGCCGGTGAGCGTGCAAATAGTCGGTCCCCGCTTGCGCGATCCGCGCGTGCTCGCGATAGGTCGTGAGCTGGAGATGGCTTTGGGGCCCGGACGCCGACCGAACCTGTAATTGTCTGCCCGTTGGTTCCACTGCAAATAAACTGACGAGCTGCGCCGGGCGATGCGTGTCCCCGTACCGTGCCGGTTCTACCGCGCTGCCAGCACCACATTCCAGATGGCAGGCACGCTTCTGCCCTGGAGACGCGGTCTGCGGGATGTCGTATAAGCGATTGATAACACTGGCTTCCCCTACGGGAATTCGAACCCTTGTTGCCGACGTGAAAGGGTAAATATCCTCCGGCAAAGCCGGGGGCTTTAGAATGTTGGCCGCTCAGCGCGGCCGGCGGGGTCGCTGACGCGGCCCCGGATTCAATCGACCGCCAAAGCGGTCTGTTGAGGCTGAGGCTCATCTCCGCCGGGCTTGGTCCTCCTGTCCGCGATGGCGAGGGTGGCTGCAGATCACGTTACCCGTAACCGCCGGGCAACGCACCTGCGATTGGAAGCGGCTATGAAGAGACTCCTGTGGATTGTCCACACACCCCATCTCCAACGTGCGGCAGTCTTCACCGTAATCACGCAAATCACGTGTGATGCGGCAGATTTCAGTGCCGCCACGATGCTCAGCGGTTTACGATCCGGAGGCCTCGTCAACCTTTAGCCTGGGCCTACCCCCGGAAATGTCGAACTTCGACTGCCTCCGCGGCAGAGCTGGGGGAACTCCCTTTGTAATAGAAAACTCTACTCGGCGTGGGGGACTTCGGCCTCCAGTTTCGACATGCGATAGAGTCGCCGGCGCAGCCAAGCGCATGGAATAATACGCGATAATAGCCCTTCCCACGTGTTACATCTGTGGCGCTATTCTGATGACGAGGTATCGAGAGCGCACTGGCTGAGGTCCGCCTCGCGCCCGAGCACGAACCCGCTTCGCGGGATTGGTGCTGCGGGGCGAGCTATACCCAGCATCCGAACCATTGACCGATGAAGCAAGTAAGGTTGGGGCGCTGCCCCAAACCCCGCCAGGGGCCGAGCCCCTGGACCTCAATACTTGTGCGCGTTTTCGATGAAGTCTTGAGCGGGGCGTAGTTGCCTCTCGAGCATGGAGTTCCCTTCAACCTGAGAGGAACTTCCCATGCCTGTTCCGACTACCGACCGCCCCGTCAGTGCGCTGCGGCAGCGCATGATCGAAGATATGGCGATGCGCGGCCTGCGATCCGATACGCAGCACGAGTATATTCGTTTTGTGCGCAGCTTCGCAGCCTTCCTGGGGCAATCGCCCGATACCGCAACGGCTGAGGATGTTCGCCGGTTCCAGGTGCAGCAGCGCGAGAGCGGGGTACAACCACCCACCATCAACTGTTCCGTCTCGGCGCTGCGCTTCTTCTTCACCGTGACGCTCGACCGGCCAGACCTGTCGCGGCGCCTGGTCCTGGCGCGCTATCCGCACAAATTGCCAGCGGTGCTCAGTGTCGAGGAAGTCGGCCAACTGCTCGAAGCGGCACCAGGCATCAAATACAAGGCCATACTTGGCACCGCCTATGGCGCGGGCCTGCGCGTGTCCGAAGTGGCCAGCCTCAAAGTCGATGATATCGACAGCAAGCGCATGCTGATCCGGGTCGAACAGGGCAAGGGGCGTAAGGACCGCAACGCCATGCTGTCACCCCAGCTGCTCACGCTGCTGCGGCGGTGGTGGAAGGAAGGCAAGCGGCGCTCTGTCATGTTGCCGCATGGCTGGCTGTTCCCCGGACGCAGTGCCACCGATCCGGTCTCAACCCGGCAGATCAACCGCGCAACCCATGAGGCCGCTGAAGCGGCCGGGATCAGGAAGCGCGTGTCGCCACATACGCTGCGCCACAGCTTCGCCACCCACCTCCTGGAACAGGATGTCGACATCCGCGTGATCCAGGTCCTGCTGGGGCACAGCAAGCTCGATACGACCGCGCTCTATGCGCGCGTCGCCACCAAGACGATCCGTTCGGTGACCAGTCCTCTGGAGCGTCTGGCGTTGTTGATGCAGGGCGAGGATCCCGCCGGCTGAAGCGGCTTGCGCACCTCGATCGAGGTCGCCGATATCTTCCGGGCTGAAGGAGACGGCTATCGTGCCGCCCAGGCCGGTCACCTGAGCCTGATCCAGCTCAAGGTCATGTCGGCGATTGAGAACTGCCGCACGGCAGCACTCGGTGGGCACGTCGATGCCTGCGAGTGAGCACGATCACGTTGTCTGATGGTGCTCTGGTCGCGGAATTTGATGGGCTTCCCGCTTCCGCTTCCCAGGTTCTGTAGAGGGTCTGGGAAGCGGAAGTGGGAAGTGGCTGGCGCGCAACGTGGTCCGCTCAATCGTGATGTCGAGAATGGCCGCGGCGAGGCGCAATGCTGGTTGGCCTGGGGGGAGCGATCAGGGAATGGCGAGGCAGTACCCGTCGGCGGATTTGACGACACGGCCGGCTGCGGTCATCGCGGCGAGGCGCTCGTAGAGAGTGGTGGTTCGGACACGGCAGGATGCGCGCAATTCGGAGAATGGCCTCGGTTTGCCAGCGTCTGCGAGAGCCGCGGTGATGCGCTGATCCACGGAGATCGGCTCGAGGCGGCTGTCGGGTTGGGGGTCGGCCTCGACTGGCTGCAAGGCGAGGGCGTGGTCACGCTGGGCGAGTTCGAGCGTTACACTTGGTGTGGCGGCAGCGGCGCGATGCTCGACGGTCAGCACCATGCGATCGTCGCTGTCGCGGCGCAGGTAGAGGTTGGAATCACCCCAGGCGTGGAATTCCGACGATCCGCGCAGGGCCTGGCCGGCGCGGATGGCGCCGGCCCCCTTTCTGGCATGGTGGACGACCGCGACGGCGACGGCATGGCGGCGCTGTAGCTCGCGCAGGAAGGCGAGCAGCGGCGCGACATCGCCGCTGACGTTCTCATCGATCCGATGCAGGCGGACGAAGGGATCGAGCACGAGCAGGCGCGGCTTCAGCCGGGCGACGGTCTCGTCGAGACGTGCGCGATCGGCGTCGAGATCAAGCCGCAGGCTGGGTGCGGTGATCACCTGGACGTCGAGTTCCGCGAGAGCAGCGCCGGCGGCAGCACAGATGCCTTCGAGGCGGCGACGGACGATGTGCAGAGCGTCTTCGGCGGGATAGAGCAGGACACAGCCGGGACGGCTCACCGTGAAGCGGCGCAGGCAGGGGATGCCGGCGGCAACGGCAACGGCCAGATCGAGGGCGAGGAAGGATTTACAGCACTTGGGTTCGCCGCCGATGATGCCGACGGCTTCCTCC